>Ga0315279_10001160_pt1 | contig 44960 bp, 38 predicted proteins | sample YL17G06_20_MG_FD_203694 | JGI IMG/M metagenome (GOLD analysis project Ga0315279, IMG submission 203694) | Sediment microbial communities from Yellowstone Lake, YNP, Wyoming, USA - YL17G06_20 | ecosystem: Environmental > Aquatic > Freshwater > Lake > Sediment | place: USA: Wyoming | collected...
CCGCCTTGCTGTAAATTTATAATCTCCTTTTCTATTGCCTTTAAAATATCGGGAATACCTTTATCATCATCATAAAGAGGACTGCCGGGAAGTGCTTTGAAGTGTGCCATTCCAATAATTGGTTTATTGGTCTTAAAAATTGATTTCAAAATATCTTTTTTCATTCTAACCTCCTATTTTGTTATTTATTTTTTAGAATGTTTTATCTTACATTACTGTATCCTTTATGAAACCTGTAAAAACTTACTACAAATAGATTAAAAAAGATATATATTTTTAATCTGTTCTATATCTCTAAAAAGCTCTATATATAAGGAATTCTAAATACTTAATAATCTAATTTTCATCTGATTGAGATTACATTATTAAACGTTATTAACAGAATAATTGCCATTCTCCATTAGGTTAATTTTTTTAAAGAACCAAAAAATACTTAGATGATTAAAAATGTTTTGAAAAACTTTCAATTTTATGAATTCATATACATCAGTAATGTTTTTTTTATCATTTATTATTAACGGGCGAAACAATTTGATAATTGATATTTATTTCTTTAAAAAATTTTATATAATCATCTGAAATCTTGTCATCGGTTATAATGCTGTTAATTTTTTCCCACCCACAAACCCTACAAAACGCATCTGTATTAAACTTAGTTGAATCAGCAACGAGAATCACATTTTGGCTATTTTGAATCATTAATTTCTTAATAGAAACTTCCTCTATGTTTGCATTTGAAATACCATTTTCTTTACTTATTGCATCAGCAGCTAAGAAAAATTTATTTACCTTTATTTGTTCTAAAAAATCAATTGTAAAAGATCCAAATAATGTATATAAAAATTTTCTTAAAATCCCTCCTAATACAATCACTTCTAAATGTTCTGCAGTGCAAAGTTCATCTGCTATTTTAATATCATTAGTTACAATACCGACGTCTTTGAATCTTTTATTTTTAAGTTTTATTGCTATTTGTAGGGTAGTTGTACCTGAATCAAGAATTATTGTCTCTCCACTATCAATAAACTCAACTGCTTTCTTAGCTATTGCTTCTTTTTTTTCAAAATTCAAATATAATTTTGTTTTATACAATGGTTCAAAAGAAGTACTTAAGCTAGTAATATCTGCTGCTCCGCCATGAACTTGTTTTATTAAACCTTGTTTGCTTAATTCTTTTAAATCTCTTCTTATCGTTATAGAGGAAACATGAAAAATATCTTCAAACTCTTTTATTGTTAAAAAACTTTTTTCTTTTATCAATTTAAAAATATTTGTTTGTCTTTCTGCTTGTAACATCTTTTCCCTCCTACTTAACCATATTTAAGTTAGAACATTCAAGGTTATCATATAATAACCATAAACAATAAATGCAAGGCTAAAAGAAGAAGTTCTTGTCCTTAATCTAAGACTTTCTATCCCAATTATATCGGGGATAGCGATATGACCAAAATAAAGGTCGGTTCCTGGGGTTGGCATTATTTGCTATTAATCCATGACTGGTATACTAAAAAGATTATAGGTTATTCTTTATCCCTACAACCTAAAATGAAGTAACAAAATGCCCTAGACTAGGCAATATATCATTTTTCCCCAAGGAAATCAAAGATAGTCTAATAAGCCCCCTTTATTTGGTCTCTGATAATGGATGTCATTCTACTTCCCTTTCTTATATGAAGATCTGTGCTTCTTTGAGTATCAAGGAGATCTTTACCAGCGGGTCTAAACCTAAAGGGAATGCCTATACCGAAAGAGTAATTAGAACCCAAAAGGAAGATTTATCTGCCCCTATGATTGTTATAACCCTTTTGCTTTTCAAAGAGCATTATCTAAATGGGTAGATAACTATAACCATGGCTTTCCATACCAGGTTTTGGGATAACTTACTACAGTAGAATATTATCAAAAATATATTAAAAATAATGAGTTAACACTAACATAAATTTATGTTTCTCAATGGGAAACATTACTATTATTTTAATTTATATTTGATATAAGTAATATTTGTTTCTTACATAGTTTTGATTATTACATAAAAAAACTTCATTTTTAATTATTTCTAATTCAACCCAAACTTTTTTTATATGAAAACTTTTATCAATTATTATTTTATTATTTAAATTATTAAACATATTTTATAACTAAGTCTACAATATATATATCACAATAAAACATATATGTAAACTATATTTTTCATAATTAATCATAAATAGCTATTTTTCTTGGTTATTATTCAATAAATTATCCTATATAATCTTTTATTATCATAAAAGAATACTTCGTGCTTTTCAAGTTCACAAAATTGCTATTTCCTTTGTTGAAAAAATATAAGTGGTCTTTACGTTTGACATACTGTAATCTCTTAAAATATTATAAAAGTGTAATAAAGTTTCCACAAAGGAACATCCTCTGTTTTAGCCTTAAAAAAAGTATTTTTGCAAATAAGAAAATAAAAAAGACAGAATAAGAAAATATTTATATTACTCTCTCGCTCTGTCTTTTTACCTGAAAGATTCTTCCTATGTGATTAGGAAATAGTTCTTTAAAGTAAACTCTGTAAGGGTTTTTCTAAAGATTAGGAATTGCCCCGTCGGTGCTTTTTTTATAAAGCTCTCCAGAGTTCTGTCCAGTAACAGTCCTTTGGCCTGAAAGTTTCGATATAATCTATATCTTTCCTCTTCGGCGCTTTTTCTTGATTAAGAAAAAGTCTCTTCTGTTATTTTCACACAGAATACTATGTTAAATTTTAAAAATTATTTGATGTAAAATCCTTCTTTATTTTTCTATTTTAAAGCTTGGGGGATTAACTTAATTTATTTTTATATACTATATACTTCATCTATTTTAAAAACCCTTCTTTTTTATAAAACTTTTCAAAAAGTATATAAATTGGTTACTAATCTGAGATATAATTTAACAGAAACATCTAGATTTAAAAATGAGTTCTGACCTAATTTTATTATAAGGAAAGATCAAGGAGATGGCAGGAGCTCAAAATTTATGATTTTATTTAATTTATAGCAAGGAGAAAGCCTTATAATATAAGGGTTTCAATGGAATAATGCGAAAAAACGTTCTTTTTTGCATTATTTTATGTCGAGCTATGGTTTTACCCCTCGAAAATGGTTTTTTTTAGCTAAATTTTCACCCTTCCAAAATCTGAAAGTGGCTGTTTATAAGGGTTTCGTGATTTTGGGGAGGTAAAAATAGGCCTAAAACAGGGGTCGTAATTGCCAATTTTTCGAAAATTGAGGCCTCAAAAAAGGCACTCTACGTGCGTTTTAAGGGCATTCCTGAAGGGGGTCTAAAACCTTTGTAAATAAAGGGTCCTATGTCATTCCTGCGCAAGCAGGAATCCAGGTATTTCTTTGCACCAAAAGACCGACTCCTTCTGTCTTATGAATATAATTATTTATAAGAAAAATGGGAAATAGATTATCAATCCTTGCATGGTTATTTTAAAGGTTCGGTAGCATTTTAAATCTATAGATTACTCATCTTGAGATAGCAGATGACTAGGTGATATGTATAATTACATTTTATATATAGGGCGTGAATATGTCAATGAATGGCGATGCACTGATATTCAAAAAAACAAAAACGCCTTGTTTTTCTGGAACAGAACAATAGCCTCTTTATTCTGTCTTATATTTTAAATCCTAAAAAAGTTTTGACTAAATACCCAATGATAAAAGATAAAGTTGCAACACTAATACTGATGACTGCCATTTCGATAAATCTTCTTTTGAAATTATAATCATTGGCTACAGAAATATAGAAGTTAAATACAAAAATAATCATAATGGCTATCACAATCGTCACGATTAAACTGGCCACATAATTAACGATTAAAAAATAAGGTATAACCAGGGCTATCACGGTCAAAATGTAAGCAATTCCCGTATACAACGCTGATTTGGCTGCTTTCTGTTGTGCTTCCTCCGGGTTAGCCTCTGATTTGATGGATAAATATTCACTTGCTGACAAGGAAAGAGATGCCGAAATACCGGTAATCAATCCCATTAAGGCAATGATTTTTGAGTTTTGTATAGATAAGGTAAATCCAGCCAAGGCTCCGGTCAGTTCCACCAGGGCATCATTCAGTCCTAAAATAACAGAGCTCATATAGGAAAGTTTTTCCTTATTAATTAAATTAATGAGTTCGGCTTCATGTTTTTCTTCCGCTTCGATGACTTCTTTCATTTCAGGAATGGCATTGAGTATTTGAGTATATTTTTTTTGCGCTGCTACTTTATTTCTTTCTTGCAGTTTTACACCAAAGGTTAATCCAAAAATCCTTGATACAAGAACATAAAAAAGTACTCTCAATTTACTCACTTTTAGAGCTTTACCGGTATATTTTTTAAATATATTCGCATGGCGTTTTTCATCCTCTGCAATCTGTTTTAAAATTTTAGCATTATGAGGGTCTTCGACTAATTTAGCCAACCTTCCATATACTTCCATTCCTACCAACTCATCCTGTTGTGCTTTTTTCAGTTCAATGATTTCAGTATCACTTAATTTCTTCATATTCAACCTCTAACCTCTCTCTTCTTTACTAAATAACAGGGCTCGATGTTATCATTTCACTTTTCGGATCTAAAATCAAATTACCCTTATTTTATATATACGTTATTAATTTTAAAAATCCTTCTTTTTGTAAAAAATCAAGAATTAAAATTTTCATTAATTATTAATTCAAAAAGAATTACCTCCAACCTTCTTCCCTTTGAAGATAATTTACACTTTTTATGAAACAAACAAACGCCCCCTGTCACACTTATCAGATGATAAATTTTTTTAAAAAGAGCATTCTTTGGTTATTTTTGATATAATAAAGCATTATAGTTAGGGAGGAAGGTGACGATATGGATGCCATTTTTCAGTGGGGATTAAATTTCATTATTATGATTCAACAGATTGACACACCATTGCTGGATTCTTTTTTTCGAGCTATTACTTTACTTGGAGATGAATTATTTTACTTGCTTTTATTTTCCTTCCTCCTTTGGTGTGTTGACTTTTATTTGGGGATACGGGTCGGAATTATCTTTTTATTATCCGTTTATGTTAATACCGGAGTAAAAGAGATATTTCAGCAGCCCCGCCCTTTTGATATTTTACCGGAAATTCAAAAGGCTTATGCCTCTGGATATGGTTTTCCCAGCGGCCATGCCCAGTCTTCCCTGGTGGTCTGGGGGAGTATAGCTTATTGGAAAAAGCAAACCTGGATTCGTAACCTTTCTGTTTTACTGATTCTATTGATTGGATTTTCCCGCATCTATCTGGGCGTCCATTTTCCCACCGATATCCTGGGAGGATGGTTGTTTGGCGGACTCATTCTCTGCTTGAGTTATTTTATTTTTTTAAAGATCAAACTCGATTTTATCCAAAGAAATATGATATTTAAAATAATTGGTATTACCCTATTGCCGGTGATCTTATTACAAATTCAATCATCCCCGGATATTATCAGTTCAGTGGCCGCTTTGACCGGTATTGGCTATGGCCTGCTATTTTTTTCTTCTTCTATTGAAGGGATTCGACCGGGGAACTGGCTGCAGCGGTTGATCAGTTTTTTGGTTGGGGTTATCGGAATAGGGATATTATATCTTGGATTGAAATTGATACTTCCTTCAGAGGGCCAATCTTTCTATCAATTAAGCCGGTTTTTCCGTTATCTGTTATTGGGTATATGGATCAGTTTTGTGGCACCTTGGTTATTTATCCGGATGGGATTAGCCCGTCAAGTGGAGAAAAAACCATAAAATGAAAGACATGGGTTTATTATGGGGTCAGGTCTGGTAATATCACTTTTCATCTTCCCCCTCAATTTTTTAATCGCTCTGCTCACTGTAGTATAATACATCTGCCGGGGTCAAATCTTTATTATTGATAAATAACATTAAAATCCTTCTCCCTAAATCCTATACCCTCTTCTCCTCTTATACCCGGACATTCGCCCAATCCTCTCTTCCTTGTTCATCTTAAAAAAGGCCAGATGAATTACCTTTTCAGAATAGACCAAGACCGAGCCGACCCTATCCTCACCTTCAAAACGATAATCTAAGCCCTCACCCGTGGATGGATACTTCTTCTCTTCACACTCTTTTATCCCCTCTAAAAAGCTCTTAGCCTCCTCCACCGGCTTCTGACTGCTCTCCTTCTTTTTCCCTTTTTCTAATACCGCATCCATAGCATAACTCTTCACCAGCTTGGGGAAAATAATCTGAAAGGCCGATTCTCGGGAAAGGATATCTAATCCAGCAATCTCTCCTCCCACAAAAACAAACATACCTTTCTGATGAGGTAAACAGGGAAAAGCCTGGATATACTCCTCCAGGTCATCTTTCTTTCCTTCAAAGACATCCCTCATCGCCCCGGTAGGAGAATGAACTCCGGCATCAATTGACATCGCCTGTATATCGTCCCAGATAGCCCCCTGGTTGGAATGATAATTCCCGCCCTCTCTTAAGGAATCACTCACAAAAGCGGCTTTCTTAGCTCTGCTCTTAGGGGAAAGGAGGTTCTCCGAATTATAAAATTCATCGGTCTGATAGGACCACCTTCCCTGCTCGGTACAGCTTACCGGTATAATCAGCTCTGATTTCTCCTTTACCAAAATAGTGGTATTTAATACTCTATTCTGCTTGGCTCCGGCTAACTCCTCTCCGTCCAGTAAAAGCACCGGAAGATCAGCATTATTTATCACCTTCAATTCTGGTACCGAGGCCTGCGCACTAACCTCTTTAATCACCAGCAATCTCTTCTCCAAGGCCTCCTTTAAGGTTAAATACACCGGACCTTCCTCTCCTTCGGTAAAAAGAGGAATAAGCTGTAGATTCTTAAAACTCTGTGCTTCTCCAAAATTTATCTTAGCTATAAAATCAGTGAATAAAATATCCATAACTTCCACTCCTTTAGAAAATAATAAATTAAAATAAATTTCCTTTACACCCTAAAACCTCTCCATCTGAAACCTGTTCTATCTTCTGGCTAAACAAATAATCGTATTTATCAGATTGTTCCCTATTGTTCCTTACCAGATCAATGGTATTAGTCTATATTTAATTTTTTTCATATACTCCTTATAGCCATTTAAATTATTTTTTAACAATTTTTCTTCATTTAATATTCTTATGACTAATAATAATGGGATAAACATCATGGGGATAAGGGCATAAAAAGAACCAAGTACTAAGGGTGAAATACCAAAAAGAATTAATGCCGCTAAATACATGGGATGGCGTACTACTGAATACAATCCAGTATCGATCACTTTTTGACCTTTTTGAATTTCAATTACTCTGGAGGCATAACTATTTTGCTTCATGACGGTAAAAAACATGAAATAACCAAATATCATTATTAACGTCGCAACTATAACCAACCAGATGGGAACCTTTGACCAATGATATTTAAAATCAAATCCTGGTATCGTATAAGTGATAATAAAAATAATTATAGAAAGAACGACATATATTTTTTGAGTTTTTTCTTTTTCTTGCATTTTCATTCTTTTTTGCAGCAACTCAGGGTCTTTGATTATTAGATAAGTCATTACAAAAATCATGGGGATAAATAATCCTACCATAAACACCCAGGCGTTCCAGAATTTAAAAGAACCAGCCGGGGCAAAAAGTAATAAACCAATGAATAATAATGCTAAAATATACTTGGTGATAGCCTGAAATATTATTTCCGGTTGAAATGATATTTTTTTATTTTCATTTACTGCCATTTTTTTATCCTCCCAAATATTTTAAAACTTCTCTTTAATAATTAAAACCAGTATTAACGCCAATATATAAATATTTTATAGCAAAAGTAAAACGTAGTAAAGTTTGAAATAACTATCAGAAGGCTAAACCAATAAGCGCGTTATTGGAGAATCGTCTTGATCAAACATTTCGCGAGATAGCATAGGCTGTGTATCCTCCAAATCCACTGCTTACTATTAGGAAAGGTAGACCGTAATAAGCCACACCCAGGAAAGAACCCAGACCTATTTGGTATTCCATATAGAAAAACCTTAAAGCCACCAGCACTAGTATAAATGTAGTAAGCCCCAAAACCACACCCGTGCTTATGGCTCGTAATCGCTCACTAAAACGAGAAGTCAGGAACTTATAAGCCAGGTCAGCGCTGAGACCGGTAGCCAGACCAATAACGCACCATCCGACTACAGCCCAGAGACTAACCAATGTACGAGCAACAACCCATTCCATGTAGTATTCAACAAATAAACCGGCAATAGCGTATGGCAAAAAATAGACAGCCAAGCCGACTCCAAAACGTTTGATGATCAGGATTGGCAGGACTACTACCAGAACGATAAAGTAACTTAGAATGTAAATAAAAAACATACCGACACCAGATACTTCACCCATTACCCCAAACCGCTCGGTAGCGGTCCCTGCGTAATAGTCAAATGTAAACGAACCAAAGGCGTAAATAACGCACAGCAAAGCACCAAAGATCAGAATTGTTTTCCACGGTTTTAACCGCCACATAATATGTGATTGACGTGCATTACTCATTTCTTTCCCTCCTAAATTCTTTATTTTAAAATATAATACTGTAAATATTTTAAAAATCCTTCTTTTTTAAAAAATAATTTAATAATAGCAATAGGGACAGACACCTATTTATTAAATAAATAGGTGTCTGTCCCTATTGACCCTATTATTGACCTATTGACTTTACAAACTAAGGAAATAATCAATAATCCCATCCATGATCGCTCTGGCAAATTCTTTCTGATATTCGGGCTGAAAGAGATACCAGTTATCCTCCGGATGCATCATAAAGGCAGTCTCCACTAAAACACTGGGGACCTGCGGACGCCTTAATACGGTAAGGTCGTTTCTTTGCCAAATTCTTTTCCGGGGAAGTCCCATCCTTTCCGTTAAATTATCCAGCATGATTTCGGCCAGTTCCTGATTGTAAGCGTAGTTATAAAGGGTCATATGACCATGATAATTGACCGCATCCGCTCCCTCAGCATGGGCATTGGCGTGAATACTGATGAAAAGATCGGCATGATGCTCAAGGGCACTATCTATACGTTCAGAGAGATTCACATCTACATCCTGGGTGCGAGTCATGATTGCCTCTGCTCCCCTGTCTTCAAGCATGCCCTGGAGAAACTTACCGATTTCTAATACCACCTCTTTCTCATGAATATCCCCGGGACCAACAGCTCCCGAAGATTCACCTCCGTGTCCCGGATCAATCACTATGGTCCGTCCTTGCAGGGAATTATCCTCTGAAATCTCAGGTGGCTTACGTAGGCTAATCACCAGTTCTGTTCCCTCCCACTGATAATCAAACCCGACCAGCGGCTGATCCAGCTTAATGGTTATAGCTACTGTATCGGCTCTTTCCCGGACAGGAGACTCAATTTCTATATTTTGTACCAGAGGTACTATCCCTCTTTTTACCACATAATCACTACTCCTAACACCGAACAAGATCAACCTTAGTTGTTGTTTTTCATCTTCTATAAGAAAGGGAATACGTTCCCGGGTATTAAAGCGGATCTTAACTTCACTCTTGGTTTCACTTAGATCTATTTTGGAAAGTCCGGTAAAAGGCTTTTTAATTGCGTATCCCATTTCCCTGACATCCTCCTGGTGAATCAGGTAATTTTCTGCACCAAGATTTACGCGCAGGTAATCTCCGGCTTTACCAATGACTTCCAATCGGGTTCCCGGGAGTATATAATAACCTACCGCTTGAGTGGGCAGACCATCCCCGCCCCTAGTGGAGCGGTTGAGGATAAAGGTATCCCCTTTAACTTGCCACAGCCAGACGCGATTGCCAGTCACTTCCACGATACGTGACAGAAGACTGGAAGCAAAACGAACCCGGCCTTTTAATTCTCGGCTGACCTCTTTATCTCCCCGGCGCAGAGTAACCGTGATGATTTGTGGCGATGTTTCTCCCAAGAATGGAACATCTTCAGCTTGAACGGTATAACTTCCCATGTAAATACCTTGACCCTCCAGGGGCCAGGGCAGATCATTCACTTCCTGCATGGCCACCTCATTTGAACGATTACCAATCTGGAACACTGCTTCGGCTTCTGGGCTACCCTGAATGATAACTTTCAACTTATCACCCTTTCTGAGCACCTGGTCCTGGTCGGGCTGACTATGGCTAGCATGAATGGCTAGTGGATTTTGTGGCATCTCCTCCCATAAATGCGGGTAGATTACCGTTCTCTCTATCGAGGTTCGTTCTCCACCTCTACTGGCCGTAACAACAATTGAAAACTCACTCTCTTCTGGTACATCTACCAGAGTAAGAAAGTTACCTGTCCTGAAATCGAACTTTTCTACTTCCCTATCATTGACCGTAACTTCTATCGCCGGGGAAGGATCAGTGGTACCAAATACAAAAAGGGGGCTACCCCCTATTTGCTGCTTTGAACGCCTGGGATAGGCTACCTTCAAAGATGGTCCCTCCTCTTTTATCTGCCAGTGCTTCAAGTTATCCAAAAGGTCCTGGGAAAAACCGTTTTCATAAACTTCTTTAGCATAATATTCCTGTTCTTCTTTAGGTAATTTTTCTAATAAATCAATAAATACTTTTTCATCTAAATCAAGATCTTCAAGAGAGGAAAGATATAAGCTAAATATTAAGGGAAGCTTATATTTTATATAATCTTTTACCTTGATTGTCTCGGAAGCAAAAATTAAAATTGAAAAAACAAATAAAATACTCGCTACGACCAATAAAATAAAAACGTTTCTTTTCATTTTCTTAAATGCCCTTCCTTAATTTTTATTATAATGCCCTTCCCCTTAATATATTCATAAATCTCTTTAATTTAAATAAAGAAGTTGCCGAAGGCAATTTTGGCGAAGCGTAGCGAAGTCGTTTATCCGCCGTTATATAATCTGACGGGCAAGTATGCGAAGCAATTGCAGAGTTCCTAACCTCGTTAAAGATTAAAATTTTTATCATTTTATTACTTCTTATTCTTAGTTAATTCTACCTCTTCTTTAAGAGAAATCTCATTGAGGATACTCTTAAGAATTTTGGCTTTGATTTTAATATCATCCGGTTTGATATTGTCTATTTTGATTTTCTGGGTTGCTTCATCTAATGCACTTTCTAAACTTGTTAAATCAAGTAAGGCTACTTCTTGGCAGAAAAAACTTCTTGATCTACCATCATCAAAATTCTCCATCGTTGTTTCAAGTACTTTAATTTTCTTTTTTTGCTGTTCTATGAATTCCTTAATTCCATGTTCTTTTATGAAATTCAAATTTGGTATAACTTTTTTGTATGAGGGGTAAGAAGAAGATTCTTTCAATTGTTGATATTCTTCATTACCTTTGAATTTAGAACAGGGAAATTCTGAACACTCGGCACAGACTTCCAGATTCTTTTTCTTGACGCAACAAGTTATAAAAGAACAAGATGGGTGCTTATGGAAGAAATCAGGACCAGCACATCCGGGACATCTCGATGGCCCTATGGTGTAGTATCTTGGGCATAAACCACAATCAAGACCGCATACGCCTATGGTTGGATACTTCTTTATTGGGTATTTTTTTAAATCAGGTTTTGTTTGCCCCATATATTCACCTCCCTAAGGCGGGGTTCGGAATTTCATATAACGACTAATAATTTCATGATTGTATTTATCCTACCAAAAGAACAGAATATCCGCAATATTAGTATCACCTATTTTTTTATTTTTCACTAATACGACTATTGAAAGTCTTGATGTGGTGTTCTGGAAGTTCAATCCAATACCATATCTCTATGGCCTATACAATCTTCCAATGATATTCGCTGTCTCTTCAAGCAGATCCTTTTCACTCATCTCTCTGGCTCGGGAATTACTGATCGATTTATGGATGATGATCTCCGGTTTCGTATCGGGATCAAAATAGAATCTTTTCATCGGCTTCATTTGGTAGAAACCGTTCAGTGTCACCGGCAATAAATCTAACGAACTCTACTTTAATTGGCCAAGGAGGAGTACTTTCAAGATAAAAGCATGGGCGACAATAGATGTCTCCGGAAACACACCGATCATGGCAAAACCAGCATAGAAACTTGGGTAATTAGGGACGATCAGGTAGGCGTTTCCCTCTTCAATATTCTCAAGTCCTAAAACTTCTGGTTTTTTCCCCACCAATCGAAATAAAATCTCCACAAACCGTTGTTTTAGTTAAGGACTTTCACCTTGTAAGAAATATAAAACTTCTTGGCGCTCTTCTACGAAAAGTTACCGAATTACTGAACCAGCACAACCATTGTCGGAATTCATGTTTTCCAAAAGAAATATTCTTTTTGTCAATTTTTCTCTTAAAATAATAGCTGTCCCTTGTACTTGTATCCTTGTATCATGCTTCTTGATTAGGCCACTTCCATGCATACCAAGTAATCAGTGCTGTGGCCACAACTGCTGTACCCAAAAGCAGTACGTGATGAGCAGTTGGCTCTGCGAAGAGAACTGGCTGTATTATAGGCACACCACACATGAAGAAATGATAGATGTTAAGAATCGTACCTACTATGCCCAGAACCAAGTTTGCCCAGCGATTGAACGAGCCTTTCGTAGTAATTGTTACAAATAGCATCCACAGTGGAATCAGCCACCAAACTGCCCCAAATAACCACCCTCCAGCATTTATCATTGCGCCCCATTCAAGCATTTTCTTCATTGAAACTGGGTCGATAGTCACCATAATCATATGCGCCGAATATGCCTCCGCAGATATGACCCACAGTACCGCAATTTTTATCTTCCATCTCAAGTTTTCCATTATCTATTACCTCCTCTTCTAATATAGTCTTAACGGTTTAAAATATCAGCTGCACCCGTAAAAGGGCAACTTTTTTCCATCTTTGTCGTATTTGCCTTCCCAGATTAGTTCGGTCATCTTTATTAATTACCTCATCTACTTGGCATTATCTTAAAGCTAAACGATACTATACGAAGAATATTATGTGACAGAACGCAAGACTCAAAGCCTGAAAAGACACTCCTGCTGACTTAACCACATTTTACTCAGACTTGAACTACGCCGACAACGAAAAAGCACTTTCTGCCGAAATCCTCCGCATCAGGAGGACAAGAACACTCCATATGACAGAGGATGATTCCTCTAATTGGTTCTCTTCTCTATGAGCATGGATGATCCTTAGCGTTTTGCGGTCAGCACGTAGAAGCCGTATGGCTTGAGATCCAGGACCACCGTGCAGTTCTGCACAGCCGCTTCCATTGCCTTTGGCTCTACCGCGTATTCTGGTGTACCGTTGAACTTCATGGCATTCGCAGCCTTCAGATCATCCGACTGCAGGTATTCAACCTGAGCTCTGTCATCTGGAATCCCTGCCAGAGAAAACTGGACATGGAAAGTATCGGAACTCGTATTTACTAGCTTGATGATCACTCTGTCCTTGGTCGCCGTGGCGCTCGATAAGACCCCTTTCGGCAGTTTCCCCTGCATGTCCACCACTCTATCACCCACGGTCGTGCTGAACATCCTCTGGACAAAGTAGTTGGCCGTTAGAAGAACATGCGCCGGGTTAAAGTTGATCAGGTTCTGGCCCCACTGCTCACCTTCGCTCAATGAGAATAACTCGGCGTAAGAGGACATGGCTACTACATCAGAATTGCGCTCCAGGCCGGTGAGGAAGGCCGCCTCCGCCAGGGCAGTCTTATAACAATTGGGTTTGAGGCCAAAGACCGGGAAGTTCGCTGCATACTCACCCATATAGACTTTCGCGCCGTCCCGGCGGTAGTTGTCATACCGGCGATGGTTCTTCAGGAACCACCCTGGATACTGGTAGCTGTGCTCGTCGACCCGCACGTCTGGGAATTGCTCATTCGCTCTGGCCCAGGCGGCATCCAGGTTTTTGCCTTTTGGACTAGATCCGGAGGATAGCACGCAGGTGATGCCGGGGTAGTGTGAATCAATGGCCTTTTTTACGACCTCGAACTTCTCCAGGAAGTCCTCGCCGAAATTTTCATTGCCGATCCCAATGTATTTCAACCCGAACGGTCGGGGATGCCCGGCCTCAGCCCGGAGCGTCGCCCACGGATTGGAACCGGGATCTCCATTGGCATACTCGATCAGGTCCAGGGTATTCTGCACAACCTTCTCCTGGAACTCTACGCTGTGGGTGTTTAGAACATGTCTGCTGCGGAACTGACAGTTCAGCCCGGCGAAGACTGTCGGCAAAGGTTCCATCCCCAGATCCTCACACATCAGGAAGAATTCATAGAACCCGATCTGGAAGGACTGGTGGTAACCACCATCCTTGGTGCGCTCACCCCACAGGCTGTACTTGCCCTTGCGGTTGATCACCGGACCGACAGTATCCTTCCAGTTATATTCATTTCCTGGCTTGTTGCCCTCGACAATGCAACCGCCGGGGAAGCGCATGAACCTGGGCTTCAGGTCCCGCAGCGCTTCCACCAGATCTCGGCGCAGCCTTCCCTGGCTCCACCTGGCATCATTCCGCCCCCAGGTATCGATTGTCATCAGGCCGATACCGTCCAGATCTACACATCCCTGACCTTCAAACTGTAGTACCAGCTTTCCGTACCCTGTCCGGATACCTGGAAGGGTCAGGGTTACTTGATCCCAGTTACTGGATAGTCCGAGTTGGACTGTCCCGGTCAAGGCAACCCCGTTCTCGTCAGTCACACTTACAGTGATGCTGCCCTGGAAATCCCTGCTGCGCGCCCAATATGAAAATTCGTATTCCTGGCCTTCCCGGATCGACATGGCACAGATCTTTGAATGGCGCTTTGCTCCGTTGTACCCCAGATTCTCCAGGCAACATTGGCCCTGAACCCGGACACGCGCATACCAGCTATTCTCGGCAACAGGGTCTTCATATAGACTCTCCAGCTTTCCTCCGCGGAGTTTCCAGTACCTCAGTCGGTCGATGAGATCATGTGGTTCAGGTTTGAAGAGTATAGCGATTGGCTGGTTGTACCCTTTCCTGCTCAGGTAAATCCCATCAAAACTGGAATTGTTCACCATGTTGGCGTTGAGACCGCCATCACAGGCGAAATTGATGTCCTCAAGGAAGATGCCGAACAACATATCGCTGACATCATGCAGTTCTCGTTCTGCGTCAACGTGAAGTGAAAATGTCTCTTCCATATAATCTTCTCCTACTCACCTACCCGTTTGATCAAGAAGTTCCGGAATATAAGCATAATCTATTCTTGCCCATCAAAAATAAACGATCTGGTTACCAAGACAGTATCAGTTCTGTTTTTCGGGAGAAATTCGCGGGCGAGTGGCATTCGGTCAGCCGGGCGAATATCGTATTTGAATCCGGGAATTTGTGGCAGACCATATTTATAATTACGAACAATTACTTTTATATTTCCTTTAGATACCACTTCGATAGTCAAGTTAAAGCCCTGTGCGGGTGGCACCCAGTATTGGATAATTCTGAAATAACTATCCGGACTCTGGTGAACCAAATCATTTTGATATGAAATTTGCTTTCCAGCCAGATTAATAGCGGAAATCGAGCTGTTAGAATGGATTTCAACCTCTACCCAGGGCACTTGTCCGGGAGCGGTAACCTGCATTTGCAGGATGCGCTTATCCCCGATGGTATGATCATCCAATAGGTTAACTTGAGGAGCATTTAGATTCAGGACCGGAGCAGGTGCAAAGAGTAACTCCTTCGAATCCTGTGGAAATAGTTCGGTTAATTTCCCGCGTTTGAATTCAGTTCCCAGGAATTGGGATGTCCACAAATCTGGTTGGGGATCCTCGCTAATCCATAGCGCCTGGCCTGTGGCAGCGTTCAGGGCATAAAAGATCGAATCAACCCGCGGGTTAGCGGTATCGGGTTTGGCCGTGATACTGCCGGCGATCAATGCTACCGCCGTGACTAATATGGCAGTCACGGGCAAAGCCCACCGATAGAGACGTGCAAAAAGATCTAAGTGCGGGAGAAGTAAGCCAAGCATCAGGGCCATCAACAAGACCGGAACAATAATCAATTCTGTCCCCAAACCAGTATACAAAGCGTAGATGGACCAGGAGAAGATCAGGAGTGCTGGCAATGCAGTCGCTGCAAGCAGCCCGGCTCGTCGCCATGAGGCGGACTCTTTCTCCGGAAAGAGCCAGAGCAAGCCCAACCCTATCAGGCTGAATAGTAGCGGCCATTCCAGCCAATATGACCCTCCTGGCATTAGTAGGCTTACCATAACTGTGGCTATTAACCACCAGAGCAGAGCTCCCAACGAAAGTTCAGCTAAACGGAAACGTCGGCGAAGAAGGTTATAAAATGTAGCCGTGATAGCAATTGTGAGTGTGATGAAGGCGAGCCAATAGAAAAATCCGTTATGAATGTCAACAACTATTCCATACTGAGGATAAATTTTAGTTAGTCCTTGCCAAATCAACCAGACAATACCGGCGTTCATGAGCATATTAAGTAAAAATACCAGGGCACCAAAAAGTAGCCCGACCAGGTTGATTTTTTTTCGCCATATACCTAATACAACAAGACCGATAAAAATCAGAGCCGTCAGAACGGCCAGTGGAATCGCCCATGCTTCCGGATAAATAATGAGAGCCAGGCTGAAAATGTTAAAATAAATGGAGTTTTTATCCTGACTCAGATTCGATAAATCCAGGTTTCCAAAGTGCCGGGTCAGGCTTATCGCGTAGGAACCCTGATGCTGGATGCTGCCATGGTCTAGATTGGCTTGATTTTCGGTCATGGTGTGATAGCGGAACTTGCCGCCGAGATGGGCAAAGTTAAATCCCTGAATTCCCGCTCTCTTCAATGGTGTAAAATCACTTTCGTTAGGCATGGACGAATACACCTCGTACATCATAGAACTGGTAGCAGGGTAAGGTACGACTTTGGCATATTCAGAGATGAGCCTGGCGTTACCAGGGCTCGTTTCGTATGTATAAACAATCCCCGTGTCTCCCCCGGTATCAAAATTGAGTGCCAGACCGACCTCTTTCGCCCAGGGATGCTGCTCTACGAATGCCTGCACTCCTAAAAGACCAACCTCTTCGCCATCGGTAAAGAGAAAAATTACATCATTCTTGATAGGAGGTCCAGCCTGGAGAGCATGTGCGGTTTCTAACAGAGTCGCCACTCCAGAGCCATCATCACTGGCACCAAAAGTGGTGGCAGCTGAATCATAATGGGAGACAAGGAGGATGGCCTGGTTTCCTGCTGTACCGGTCAGCCGGGCGATTACATTCTGCACATTCCCGGCGACGATCATTCCGGGATAGACTGGTGATTCAGGATCAACGATTGTGGTTTCCTGGATTTGTGGACTGAGACCCAAAGCCTGCAACTCACTCACCACATAATTGAGGGCTTGCTGGTGGGCAACGGTACCGACCGGATGCGGCTTATCGGCGAGGGCCTCAACGTGCCGAAAGGCTCGCTCGGCCGAGAATTCCGAAGTTGGAATACTAGCTGGCAGGGGACTAGGTGGCTGCTGCGATAGAAACATGACCAGCGAAGCCATCAGTACCAGAAAAAGGAAGAGAAAAACTCCTGGCAAAGGATTTCGCTTTGGTTTCATATTCATTTTTCGCCTCCTCCTTTGGTACCTTGAGATTGCTTTTCAGTATTGATAATTTTTCAATCCCATTTATACCAATAAGATTCTTTCTTAAGATTGGATCATTAACTATTTTCTAATAATTGACATTACGTTCTTTTGGTATAATGTTTGCACATAAAACCATTTCATAAAAAATATTTTGTTCCTTGCTCTTTAATAATCCGTAATATTCGGCAATCTGACCAGAGGCCTCCCGAGTTAAAATGTCTCTCTTAATTTCAACAATAATCTTCCTTTTCAAGTTATCTTCAAATAGAATATCTATTCTTTTCCCTTCAATCGGATATTGCTGGCTAATAAGTTTCAGATTTTCCTTAGGAAAAAACTCATTTGGATAATTTGCAATTAAATTTTCAATTTCTTTTTCTAACATATTCCCCTTCTTATCTTTCTCCTTCGGAGCTTTTTCTTGTTTTAACAATTAAAAAAGTTTCTCCTGTTTCCTTCATAATAATATTATAGATATTCTGTTTAGATAAAAAATACGCTCATTTATTTTTTTAGTTACTATTTTAAATATACTATGCAACTTATTTTAAATCCTTTTTTATGTAAAATATTTTAAAAAGTCCTTCAGTAAATGCCAAAGAGCTGGAAAATATCAGACTCCCCAGTCAGACAGAACGATTTTCGAACTTTTTTTTTAAGTGAGGAAACTGAAAAAGTGTATCAAAAGTTAGAAAAAATAGTAAATATTTAAAACTATGATAAAATTCACTTTATTTAAATTTATTCTTCAATAATATTACTTATTTTATTATTTCAATCTAACTGATGATTATTCTAAAACAAAAACAATATTATTCTTACATTATTTTCTACCCAAAATCATACCCAGTACATAAAGCATTCCTAATACTCCCAGTGATAATGCATTAGTTAAACCAGCAATTTTAGGTGTAGGTTTAGTAATAAAAATTAGATTGATAATCGTTCCAATTATAATGATGCCTAAAACACAATAAAAATATCCTGAACCTAAGGCTTTAATCCAATATACTGATAAGGCGAGAATATAAGCTGCTATCTCGTTAATCAAAAGGAATATTTTCCCCCAACGAAGACCATATTTTTTAGGAATAGTCATAGTATTCACTTTGATATCATAGGGTAAATCTCGGACATCACCCATTACCCTCCCTCCGATCATGGCAAAGAATAAAAATAAGGCAATGAGTACTATTCCCCAACCGAAATTACCCACAGAAAGACCCCCGATTAGAACATAGAGCCCCTGTAATACCCCGAGACTTACTGCACGTAAAATTGGAGTATCTAAAATTCCTATAGCAAGCCCACCAACAAAGAGTATTACCCCTGCCCAAGGTAATAAAATTAGAGGATTTATTAAAAATCCTAATACTGCGCTAGTTCCAAAGCCAACTATTACAAAAACTAACCCTAATCTAGTGGATACCTTACCTCTGGCAATTGGATTAATCATATTGCCTGATGCTTTATCTTTCTTCCAGTCCATTAAATGGTCGAGATAGAATCCACCCAAGGCAAGAAAGGCTGCGGTTAAACCTACCAAGCATACCTTTTTCGAAGAGCCACCAAATCCATAGGCAGTAGAGCTAGTTACTAGTGCAAGCATAATTATCCGATCTATCCGCAAACCTTCGAATATTTTCTGTAATCTTTCGAACATTTAACTTTCCTTCCTATTGTTTAAAATATATTCCAGATCGGGATTAAAAGTAAATTTTTCTATCATCCATTAACCTCTCAAAATAGATTTTACTCTGCTGTTCTATGAATTCCTTTATACCACGTTCTTTTATAAAATTCAAATTTGGCATCACTTTTATATATGAGGGGTAAGAACAGGACCAGCACATCCTGGACATCTCGATGGTCCTATGGTGTAGTATCTTGGGCATAAACCACAATCAAGACCGCATACGCCTATGGTTGGATACTTCTTTATGTGGTATTCTTTTAAATCAGGTTTTGTTTGTCCCATATATTCACCTCCTTAAGGCGGGGTTCGAAATTTCATATAAACAACAATATCTTTCTGTGCGACGAGTCAGCTCTAGAGTCCAGAACCTTACTTCACTTTATCTCTCAGCCAGATATTCACTGCCTCAGGACTCTCCTGCCTTGGTAATAATATGATGGCATTGTTTGGGCATTTCGCCCTACACACGCCACACCCGAAACACCTGGTAGGATCGATATACACCTTAGCAAGAGCAGATGAGTAAAACTGAGCCCTGAACTGACATTGACTCATACAAGATTTGCACCCTGTACAGAGGTCCAAATCTATCTGGCAGATGTACTCTGCCCGGAAGAAGTGAGGAGCGCCTCGCTTCTCAATATACCCCTTGTAGGCTCCACAATCACGATCACAATTACACATGCCTATAACATAAGGGGTTACTCCTGTCCAAATACTATGTATCAACCCTTCCTCATCATATTGGCGAAAGATCCTCTTGGCTTCCTCCTTGTCAAGTACCTCCAGGGATGAAGCGGCATCAGGAAACTTACCCAATATATTCCATTTATCCATCCCCAAACCGAAACAGTATCGTTTGTCTGTCTTTCCTGTTGTGATGAACCGGCATCCACAAGGCATTCTCGTAATAGAGTCTATCATATCTATTACTCTTTCAACATCCTCTATGGGCAGTACTTGGCCGAAATGTTCGACCTTCCGATGTGCCACCAGCTCATCTTCGCTTTCGCTGGGCTGAACCTCAGGAAACTCAGTCGATGACGGAACATCTTGTAATTCCTTTTGTGTCTTGGACACCCTGCCGATAGCCGGTATCACAAAAGTCTCCCAGAAGCAATTGTTCCACTCGAAACGCGTTGTAGCTCCAACGATGCCCTTTTGGGCGGCAGAAAGCTCCTCATGGAGTAATTCTTCGGCATAGTTCTTCATTTGAAGATACCATTTCTTTCCCTCGCCGTGTTTAGTACAAAACTCGCACATTTTGCCCTCCTTTCGTCGCAAAAGTAAGCGAACAGATTAAGCCCCTCAATTCTCCAATATAGGTTTTCTGAAAGTTGTCTCCTCTTCGCTTTTCTGTAACCTAAATAATTTTATATATAATATTTTGCGAAAATAAGAAATATTTTACTCCTTAACATAAAGTTCTTTTTTATTATTTTATTAAATCAAAGCCAAAATCTAATTTTTAATTTATTTTAATGCTTCTGTAACTTCTTTCTGAAAATCTTCTTTGTCGAGTACGAAAGACTTTATAGGCTTTGTGTTTACGGCGCATCCCTTAATATTACCCCGTTTTCTGGACTCCTCAGCTTTCATAATTATCCTCCCTTGCTCCTACTTATATTGCCAATAGACCGTCCTATGTCATTTTCTCTTAATAAAAATTATCTGAACTTTGTTTATTATTTTATCGTAGTCCAATTAATCCTCTGTTCTCCCTTTAATCTTTCAGCTTTAAGATATGACCACCAAAGAATATCGAATATTCTTATTCTACTTAAATTTTTAAGATTATTTTTGGATATTTCTTTAAAGATATGATTTAGACTTCGTCGATTACTTTCTATTTGTAAATTCTTATAAAAATCAATCAATATTTCATCGGCTCGTTTCTTTGTCCATCTGTTATTAATTTTTTCACGATACTTATTTTGAAGAGGATTATCCATCATGGGAATAATTTTGGGGTAAAGGGTATGCAGAATCTTGGTAGCGGTAGACAGACCAATTCCCTTAATCTTTAACAATTCCTGAATAACAGATTCATTTAGTTCTTTAATCTGCTCATTTCTATTTTTTTCTTCCAGATCTAAAAACTGCTCGAGGTGATGTTTAAATATCCTTAAATTATTTGCATTTTTGATAATTGTTTTACATTCTAAAAGTACTTCTGCTTTAATACGAGCGCCAATTTTATTTACATCCTCAATTTTTCTATCTCTATGTTCTAGAAGTAGGTCATATTTAGCATAAAAATCATTTTGATAGCAGTAGCATTCGATTAAAGCGATAGAATCAGGAATTTCAAATGATATTTTTGAGAATAAAAAAAATTTCATTTTAATATCTCGTGCATATTTTTGTTAATATACCTATAATTCTTTATGAACGAAATCATACTATAGATATCGTTCGCTAATATAATCGATATAATCCTTATGCGTTCCCCGATACTCCTCTGACAACTTAATTATCAAATCCTGATAACTCATAGCATGAAAATATACTCCATCTACTTTGGTTATTTTAATAAATTCATTTATTTCTCTATGATAAGTCGCGCTCTCTGGTCCTATAGTATCATACCAGAGATAAAGAAGCCGGAATTTATTCTTCCCAAACTTTTCCTTTAATCCTAAAATGTGTTTTATTAATTGAGCGGGATGTAGATAGGTAAATTGACCATCATCAGGACTTATTGTTTTTGCAAATTTATATAAATTTGGTATATCTTCCCATAATGTATCTAACTCAATATATTTTGGGTCAATCCCGGAATGTTTTTGTGAAGAATATACTTCTGAAAATTTACATTCTATAGCAAAAACTTCAAATCTTGATTTCAGAGAGTTATTAATCACAACATCGATATTCGGACTACGTGAAAATTTTTCACTTATCGGATACTTAGCCTCGAAATTAATACCCTGAGAGGAGGTATTATCTGTACTACAAAATCCGCAGGCAGCGGCTATAGCAGGAACCTGATTCATTTTTTTCCAGTATTGGAAAATATTCACACTCAATGCAGATGAAGAGTGAACTGCTTGCATTTTGCAGGGATTTCCAGTTAATTCTCCACCGTCAGCTTCTTCAAAATTACCTTTAACTTCCGACAACAAAAGCTCGAATAGATTATCATCTAAATTTTGAGTATAGGCTTTACGACCACGTGTAATTTTGCTCCCTATAAGTGTTATGTTATTCCGATGTGCCCATTGTATTTGCATGTTTAGAATATAATCATGTGCATTCATAATTATTCTCCCTTATTTTAACTTATATTATCAATGGAATCATTGTCCCATGACGCGTTATTCCAACTCTAAAAAAAGTTATAACAAATATTGAAATTTAATATCCTTGTCCGTATTACGCTAAAGCAATGATTAAAGTTTTTACATACTCAATCATGTCAATGGCAATTTTTGCATTATCTTTTGTGTTCGTAATTTTCTTAATTGATATATGAAGCCGTTTCCCATTGTCTGTAATTTCTATAGGTATTCCGGTATCAGATTTATTGACGTATTCAAATTTACCTTCAAAATGTTCTATTATTCTCTTTTTAAACTCATTGGCAATATCATTCACTTCGTTAAATGGTTTAGGTAACTCTCCACCACGCTTTGAAATAAAGAATGACTTATTTAAACCAATTATTATTTCTTCTATTTCCTTATAATCTGTATAAAGAAAAACGCCTTTATGATAAATACTCCCTTCATTTATGGGAAAATCATTTGCTATCTTTTCTTGTAACACTACATTATTATGATGAGATTTTGTGAGCATATAATAGAATTCTTTATTCTCTTTTCCTTCTTTCCTTTTCACTTCATCAATTAAATATCTATTTTGATCTATCCATTCTTGCAAATATTCTTCAAAGGCTTTTTTAAAATTGGAATAATTTAGTCTTGACACTGTTTTCATTGCAATTAAGAAAACGACGACGGTTACCAACAATCCAGCTAAATTTACCAAACCATCCATAATATTCTCACTCGACCAACCTTTGATAAATAAATTTATTACAATTGCCAAAGAACCAATGGTACCAAATATAGCAGTTAAATATTTTTCAAGATTATCATCATAATGTTTCATTGCACTATCCTTTCTTTTTTTAGATTAGATCTAAATAGTTTCTTTACTAAAATTTTTTCATAAAATTGCGAATTATGATTTTTTTTAATTTTTTTATTGCCTATCTTACGAATAAAATCCATAAGGCAACGAGAGATATTCCTCCCACTCCATCAATCGATTTACGAATATCATTTATTATCCCAATTTTTACCCCTCTTTTATCCTTGATATCAATTCCGTCAAATTCGGTAATTTTGTTACTACGTGAATCACGAATATATTTACCATCAATTCTACCTACTATAGTACTCTTGCCATCCCGAATATACTTTCCATCAATTCGTCCAATTTTTTCTCCTCGACAATCTTTAAGATAATTACCATCTAATTTATAATTTGTCATTTTTCTCTCCTTTTTAAAAATTGATTTATTTTGAAATACAATTTAAGATTAAATGCGGTCAGTACTCAAAGAGTAGCATGACGCGCTTATATGTTAATTTAAAAATCATAAAATAAAATATTTTTTAAATTGTAAAGAGTCAATGATACAGATTTGCCCACATTTTATAGTAATGATATTTTTAAAAATATTTCAAAAAACAAAATTAGTATCTTGCTTCTTCGGCTCTTTTTTTCTTTTTTATAAAAGAAAAGATCTCTCCTGTTATCTTCATACAGATTACGATATTAAATTAAAAATTTAAATAATATGGAATTTACCGGAATAAAATCTTTATTCTTGACAAATATATTGCATTCTTTAAAATAAATCCTTCAAGTTAGTATTATTAAAGATCTTCTCCTTCAACTTTTTTCCCACGCTAACAGTGCCACGATCAAACTCTTTTATGAAAAATTAGAAAAAGTTACCGAATTATTAAGCTAATATAACTCTCCCTAAATCATTTACCCTTAGTGCATTTAAAAACTACTCTAATTCACTAATATATTTTCTGAAAGCTTCCTCTAATTTCATCATCCCTTCAATCATTTTTTCCTGCATCTCACCCCATGTTGTTCTATCGTGAAGAGTAGAAAATTTATATCTTTTACGTATCTCTGAAAATCTTCGAGTATCCCTTCTTTCCCAGCTTAATTCTTCACCAAAAGTGTCTTCTATTTCTTTTTTATGTTCATATAAACTATCAAATATTCTCTTATTTTCTTCCTTTTTATCTTTCCCTCTATCAATATATAACTTAACTTGGCCAAAATTATTAGTGATTGTGAAATAATAATATAGCCCTCTCTCTCCACCTTCTTTTCCAATAAAATTGTAAGTACTGGGAGATATATCTTCATAAATGTTTGCTATAATTTTTCTACGTTCTAATAAACTTTTCCAAAAATCAAACCTTAATGCATATTTATTGTTTACTATATTTTTATGTTCTATTATTTTCTTATAACCTATATTTTCTATTGCAATTTTGTCTAAATACTTATCAATCGCTTCAACTAACTTACCCATTCCATTCACCATATCATTTTGAAGCCTTGTCCAATTTTCTTTATCCCTTAATCCACCATATTCATATTTTCTAAAAATAAAACATGATCTTCTGTCTGGAGAACTATCCCATATTAAAGTATCATTAAACAACCCTTCAATGGCTTTTTTGTTTTTTAACAACACTTCAAAAATAAAGTTATTTTGTTTTTTATCTTTTCTATTAATATAAACTCCTATTGTTCCATAATTTAGAGTTATTGAGTAATAATAAGCTATTCCACCAATGCCTGATCCTCCGCTAGTACTACTATTTTCGTTTGGTTTACAATTTAAATGGCGCCATGTCTTTTCATTACTGAGTTTTAGTAAACCCTTCCAAAATTCTTTACGTTCTTTCCCAACTTTTATTTTTCTATAATAGTTTCTACTAATGGTTCCCCTTCCCATTTCCAAATTTCAATAGCCTTTTCTGAAAATCTCTTACTCCTACTTTCAATATCATTAAAGGCCCATTGGCTTTGATTTTCTAATTCTTTAGTTATAGGAAATTCTGATTTTTTGTAATCATTTTTTTTCTGCGCAAATATACGATTTGACATGCTTCTGTTCCAGGCTTCTTTAATAATGGTTAAATTTCCAATATGATTAAGCATCTCTTCATGTAAAGCAGTTATTTGATTCTTATCTTTTCCAGTTTGTTTTTGTAAATCATTTATCCATTGCTCACTTAAAGTTTGAGGCATAATGTGTTCTGTTTCAATTTCATTAATATCCAAAATTTGCTCACCAGTAGGATTAGAAAGTTTCCATAAAATATATTTTGTCCGTTGTTCTCCGAATTTAAAATTCCTTGAGGCAAAATTATGTTTAAATATTTCGTCATCAACATTCTCTTTGACGTAACGAGATAATTTCCCCTCAATATAATCTAAACATTCATCGGAGTTTTTATTAGTCAACCCTTCGCAAATCTCATTATATATTTGATCTAATTTTCCGGTTGATTGACCACAAATGCCCCATCTAATATGAAAAGCCTCAATCATTTCCATGATCTTTAAAATATTATCTTTGGATATTTTATTTTCTTCATAAAGAGGCATAATTTTAATTAATAATGTAAAACTCGGAGATACTTCAACTATTTTTAATTCTTTTAATTTTTTGTTAATTTTATTATCATTAAATGAGCTTTCAAAGATCTTTTTATATATCGAGGAACTAAAATTTAATTCTTTGGCAAACTGTAAATATTGATCAGGAATAATATTTTCTAACCGGCTTCTTACATGTTGATATAAATTACTTTCAGAAAATTTTCCTTTATAATTTGCCAGCATATATCGCCGAATAAATTTTACCGGACTTTTATCTTTTATTTTCTGATACATTTCCTCCCATTCATTAATACAATTATTAAAGATATCTTTATTCGTAGATGTATTCATCAATAAATAGTTTTTAATTAAATCTGCCGCCGAAAGTTCTAACCCTCTATCATTTAAAGTTTCAAACAATTTGAATGCATTAAAATAGTCATGAGCATTAATATGAACAATAAAAATATTATTTAATATTATGGTCCAAAGATCATCTGAATATTTTGCGTTTTTATAAAATTCATAACATTTATAAATAGGATGTTCTTCCTCTTTTATATTTCCCTCTAGTATATTTTTTAAATGTTTATTATCATATTCACCCAATTCGAATTTTGGAAAAGAAATTGTTTTACCCTCCCAAAAAGTATTAGAGAATAAAAAACTTTTATTTATAAATTTCGCCAGTCCATCATTTTTTTCTTTCATTTTATCTCTTATTGCTGAAAGCCAAATTAATATGGTAGCTAATCTTTGTTGGCCATCAATAACATAAAATGATTTTATTCCTTGATTCGGTTCTTGTGTAGGAACTACTACAATAGCTCCAAAAAAATGACTACCATCTTTGGGCAATGAAAGAATATCTTCTAATAAATCTGTCCACTGGTCTTTAGTCCATGCATAAGGTCTTTGATATAAAGGTAATTTAAATATTTCGGAAGATTTAATTAATAAATCTTGTAAACTTATTTCATTTGCATCAATAAATGACATAAGGTCCTCCTATTTTTATTTTTAAAATTATATAAAATAATTGAAATCATTTTGTATCGGCGGTTGATTTTTATTATTATCTTGTCAGAAGAATCATGCAAGTATGCTGTTCCATGAAATTTTTAATCCCAATAAAATTTCCAAGTACAAAAATAATCACAAATTGTTCTAATAATAAATATTATAAGTAATACATTTATATCATAAAAATTTTTATGAAATAAGAATAAAAGCAAGAAGACCAAAATTAAATTTAAAATAAACCAATATTTTATTCTATTAAATAGATCTTTGTTCCAACATAAAACAGTAAGCAACCATGATACATCTAATATTAATAGTACACTCATTATTTTAAAAAATATTATTTTCTCATTTATTAATAAAGCTATCCAATAGAATAACAATGACTCTAAAAAGAAAAAACCAAAATCAATCATTCTCTCAAAAGATGCTTTATGATTCTTATCTTTCTGTGTTTCACTTAAATATTTATTCGCTCCTTGATAAAAAGGAACTAGTGTAATAATAAAAATAATAAATGTAGGAAGTAACTCCAAATTTATTCCAAGCGTATTTTTATAAACTTCTATATCGAATATTGATTTAATAGCTTCCGTAACTGATAAAGCAATAACAACTGAATAAACGGTTTTTAATCCACTTAAAGATTTTCCCATATAATTTACCACTCCTATTAATTTTAATAATGTTTAGTTATTCCCGGGAAGGTTAAACACCTTTTTTTCATGATTTAAGTTTCTACCATATTTATAAGATAAATATATCTCAACTATATTTTTAATTTCATGTATTTATTTAATAATATTCGGTCAATACATATGGTTCGATAATTTTATTTTTCTTGTTTCTGCTTATACAGTATTTAGACAGCAAACAACCTTTGATATTTAAAATATCTTTTAGTCTCTTATATCTTGACGGTAAATTACAATTTGCGGAACATTTGTTGCAATGTGCTTCGACTCTCTTACAACAATTTCTAAAAAGATTCCAAAAGAAATAATGAAGAACGCTTGGAGAATTATTAGTTTTATTTGATATTAAAATGATTGCATCATAAACTGCTTGTCTGATTTGAATATCTTCTACTTCACTAATCAATTCATTTTTCAAAATTTTATTGTACAAATTTTCATCATTGACTCGAATAGTTCCGAAACGAAGATGACCTCTCATTTCATGATAATCTACAGGAGGTCCTAATTTTGCATCATCTTTATATTTCCAATATAAATGATTTTTCATTAAAGATAAAAAAAATAGACTTTTTTTCATTACTGGGTCAGAATATGCATCAAAACAACTTAATTTTTTTAACAGTCCTGATCCATGAATTCCAATTAAATAGCTTTTACTTTCTTTATAAATATCTTCAACGCTTGAATAGTTAAATTTAAGCATTTTTTGTCCAATATCACGAAGTAATCTTGCTCTACCTTCAGAATCGGAAATATTTGAATTTCCATTATCATCTTCGAGAATATCTATGATATCGGTTGATTTAATTTCTAACAATTTTTCAGGATAAATTAAAGAATTATCATTTTTTACTGCATTATAAAACTTTGCACTAAGATAATCCCATCCTCTTAAATATAAGCCATTAATAATTCCTTCAAGTGGAAGTCCATTTATTGGAAATGTTTGATGGCAAATAGCAACGATTGTAAAATAAAAATTCTTTGACACATCTGGCTTTAATTCAGTTTCTTTAGGTTCTTCTATATCTTTTGAAAGATTTACTTTCTCTAATAAATTACTTAAATTATTACACTGTTTTTCTATCACAAAAACAGTTTCCATAAATATCTCCTATATTATAAAAACTATTACCTCTAACATATTTTCATTTGAACCAATAAAACAATACAAATACTTCCAAAAATGAAAACTTTAATTTTCGCTCAAGCAAAATCTATATTAAAAATGAAGGTCTTGCTTTCTTCAATGTGATGTGTGTAACAGGGAACGGTTGTTTCCTGTCACACATGAAAAATTCCATTCTTTAATTAGAGAAACATCATATTATAGTTTCCAACATTTTCCCAATATTAGTAAACCAATATTGCGAGTGTTCTGGAAATCTTTGACGTGCTGTTGAAGCATCTCGAGAGACAAAAAATAACTTTACGCTTACTTTAACTCCATTGTAATTAATTTCTTTAAATTTTTCTCCGAAAATGTTTTTGTATCCATTAAGTTTATCTGCCCAACCTGAATGCTCAGTCCCTTTTGGGTCAACAAAAACAATAAAGTATTTATTGCCCTTTTGAAGCCAAAAAATAAAATCCGGATTAAAATTACTTATTTTATTTTCAGTTGGATTATAATAGGGGATATAAACTTCATCTAAACTTTCATCTAATTTACTAAACATCCACCAATCAAAATCTTTTAGCCTATTATCCTCTGAAATTAAATAGTTTTCTAAATTCTCAACAAATCTTACTTCGCTGGGAGTTTTAATTATATGACTAATATAACTTATTTTTTCTTCTGTAGAATTAGTTTCAGACCATATCAGAGGAATATAATAATGGTGAGCAACATATTTAATTTTAATTTTCCTGCGGTCTTTTTCGTAATCTTCTTCACTCTTTATATTTTTTACTTTTTCGGTATATTCTTCTTGGGATATTTTCCCATATTGTTCTCGTAAATCATTTACCTTATCTGGATAACTTTTTACTTTTTCTATTTTATTTTGTATCTCATTAATATCTTCCAGATAAACTTTAATATTTTTATAATGTTTTATCTCTTCATCTAATTCTTTTAAATTTTCTAACTCTTGCGGTTTTATACTAAAATAATTAAATATTCGCTGAATAAGTAGATCAATATTTTTAAAACTTTTATTACTATCTTTGAACCTGTCCGGATTATTCATACTTTCCTTTAATATCTTAATTTTTTCAGGATCAGAATTATAACGCATAAGAAATACTCTATCATCCTGTATAAATTCAATGTATTTTTTAAGAATTTCTAATTCCTGTTCATTGATTTCAAAACTGGTTAATTCTCTTTTTTTCATAAGAGAATATTCAGCCTCTTTATATGTAGGAACCAGTAATTTATGTTCTTTAACTTCTTTATTAATAAAAAGGGTAAGCTGGGATTCGCCCTCTCCTTTCCCTTCTAATTCCAATTTTTCAAGTACAGCTTTCAATGCTTCTCGGTTAGTCCCAAAAATAAATAAAGTTTCCATTGGCAATACTTTATCCTTAACCTGATTAAACAAATCTTCCTCTATTTCCTGGGCATTATAAAGTTCTAATAATCTTCTTCTTTTATTCTTCAATGGCTCAATTCTTACTCCTCGCCCCACAGATTGCAGGACAAATTTCCTTGCTTCTTCTCCCATTCCAATATTAATGAAATTGATTACATTAGGCCTGTTGGAGTCCCATCCTTCATAAAAACTACGTGACCCCATTAAGATATTAATTTCAGAATCTTCTTTATTTAAATTTTCAAAATAACTTTCCTCTTCAAATCTTTCTTGAATTTCATATCCTACCAGTTCATCCTTTAGCCATCCGGATATATCACCTATTTTTAGTAAAGCAAAGGGCTTAGCGCTGGTCTTCAATTTAAAAGCCAATTCCTTTTTATTGGAAAGCCTTCTTAATATCTCAATTTCTCCATTGGTTTTTGAATTATATATATGATATAAAATGTCTTCTTTAGTAATATTTTTTATAATTTTTTCGCCTATTTTTATTTTTCTATCGGGTTCAAATATAAATTCAGGTTCTTCTTTTAATTCCTCCCAAAGTTCACCTAAGGCACTTTTAAACACTTCTCCTTCAATCTCACCCTTCCCAATCTTTTTAAGTTCTCTGAAAAATAGCTTTAAGTCAGCATTTTCAATGCTTACAGAATTAACTAAAGTTAACAATAATGGCTTATGATATAGGCTTTTATTAATTTTAATTATCTTTTTATAAAACTTCTTCACATAAGTTAATAAGATCAGAGATTTTAAAACTATTTTTTGTTTCTCTTCCTCACTATAATCTTCTTTTTCTCTAAAGGCTCTTATTTCCTGTTTTAAGATACCGATATGTTTTCCGTAACCTGCATTGATATATTTTTTAAGGTTAAAATCATAAGCGCAAGTGATAATATCTCTGGGGTCTATAAAAGTAGCTGAAGAATTAAATAAGAAACCATTTCTAGAGAGTATAGAATAAATTTGTTGCCTTTTAGAATCTTCTCTATCTCCTTTATGAGCCTCATCTAAAAATATATACCATTTTCCGTCATTATCATAATTTTTAAAGTCTACAATTTTATCTTTTTGTTCATCATTTAAATTATCGGAACGGTAATAAAATACCGTAATCCCAAATAAATTTCTTTGTCTTTTAACTTCCGGATATTCTTTTAATTCCTTTAAATCTATCTTTATTTCGCTGGCATAATTAAATTCATCAACATGCTTTTTTAATTGTTCTATCAAATCATCTCGATGAGTTAAAAACAAAATATCGTAAGAGGGAATTTCTTTTCTTTCCATTAGTTCTTTTAATATTTGAATTAATTTAATGATGACCAGGCTTTTCCCGCTTCCCGTCGCCATCCAAAAACACATACGGTTGATAAAATATTCATAAGAAACTTTACTATCCTCATAAGGATAATATTCAGTTAAGAGATTATAAATATTTCTCTTTCTTTTATCTAATTTTATATCTAACTTTTCTTCTAATCTGTTATCTTTATACCACTTAAAAAACTTTTGTTTTCTTTCTTGATTTACTTCTAATCTTTCATCTTCCCGATAATCAACAAAATCCTCAAAATATTTCCATAAAACAGTTACTGCATTCTTTAAAGATTTTTGCTGATAATCCCAAAGTTTTTTATTTTTAGAAAATTTCTCTAAATCAAAAGAATTCCAATTAGCCGGTAAATCACTAAATCTTTTTGATTCTTCAATTATATTTTGTAAAAATATTCTCGCCATTGTTATAAATTTCCTTTATATTCTTTTTATAGGGTTACTAGTCATTTGACCCCTTTAACCCATATAAAAAATATACTGATCCTATTTATACTGACCTCAATAAAAACTCTTTTTTCAGATACTCTTCGGGGATCTCCCTTTCAGATGGAATATAAAGCTGAATGGGGATGTCAAATGTTTTTAAATATTTACATAGCATTGGGCCGACATCCTTCCAATCTAATTTACCCAAACCGCAACCTAAAGCAGGAATAGCCAAAGATTCTATTTTCTCTTCCTTATATTTTGCTTTTAACCACTGCATGCCTTGTTCAATCGCGGTAAAATCTGCATTTTCTCTCCAATGTTTTTTAGTAGGAAAAAGAATAAACCACGTTACCCCATTAGCATTTTTTAGTGTAGTCGGTTCGTCCGCCAAAATATAATCAAGTGAAGTTTCTCTTTTATAAAGAAAAGGTTTGCCCATTAGCAATATTTTCTTTCGGCACAAATCTTGATAATACACATACACATCTGGAAATTGGTATTTTGCCCTAGAAGCAAGGCCTTTTCCCATTATACCCACAATATTCACACTTACCGTGAGAGTATGCATTTTTGAAAAGAACATATCTCCATGAAAAATAGATAGATTATTCGATAATTGAACTATAAGGGGGTTACTAAAGAACATATTTGGTTCAGGTATAACTGAGATACCACTTGGAATTTTCTGTTTTATCTCTCCAGCGACTTTTTCGTCAACCACGTAAATCTCTTTTATATAACCGGGGAGGATTTTATCAGGTATTAAACATTCTGCCATTATTTTTCTTTTTGAGCCATCTTCAGCCTTCCAAAATTCACTATTAAAGATATTTTTTAGTTGATTAAATATCTTCCAATAATCTTGATCGGATGTTATTATATCTGTTTCAAAGTTTGCTGCATTACCATTCGTAATAAACACTCCTGGTAATTTTACTACATTCCAATCTACTGCAAGAACTGCAATCTTTTCTGCAGACTGTTCGTGTACTACTCGATAGAGCATAGGATTACGTGATTGAAAGTATAAATTTGCATACTCCCATAAACTTTTATTATTCGTTATTCTTATATCTTTTCTTTTTGAAACAATTCCTTCATCATAAATTTTAGTAAAACTTATCTTTTGTTTTTCAATGATATTATGAGATAAAATACCTTGTTGTAAAATTGAAGGTAAGTTATTAATATGTGTAATATAGAATAACTGTTTACCTGTTAACATATTCGTGACTCCGTTAATTTTTTAAATTTGGCTTTAATTAATTTATCTTGTATTACTAATTCCATTAATTCTCACCACCAGATTAAATCTTTGATAAGTTTACAATCTAAATCTTTAATATTTATCTTCTCCCCATCTTCGAATTCTACATAATCAGAATTAATTTTTTTAATCCATTTACCATATAAATTAGAAAGTGTTTCTGGAATATCAATATTTTTATAAAGTTTAGATAAATCTACTTTCACTTGGTTATTTTTATAATCTATTTCTAAGGCCTCAAGCATCTTTAGATCTCTCATAAATACATATTGACTGTATGGATCTTCATAAGGATTATCGAATAAATCAGAATCTTCGTATTTTACTTTTCTTAGAGTATCTTCATATTGTTCAAGTTCGTAGTATTTGAAGAAGCCACCGGCATTTTGAGGATTATATATTTCTTTAACATTTTTTTCTTTAGATATACCGCTTTTATCATAAGCTAAGACTTTTTTCATCCTTGGTAAAACCACTGTATAAAAATGTTCTCCCATTTCTATACCAAGCCATTTTCTTTTTAATTTATGGGCTACTGCGGTAGTCGTACCAGAGCCTAAGAAGAAATCCATAACTAAATTGTCTTCATTTGAGATAGATTCTATAACACGTTTTAAGAGGATTTCGGAATTTTCAGTTTTAAACCCCCAGATAGATGAGTAACCTTGGATATCTAACCAGTTATTATCTAAAAAATCACTTTCTCTTATAGGAACCCAATATTTAACAGATTTACCTCCTAGTTTCACAAAATCTCTTATACCAGTCCTAATAAAATATTCTTCTAAAGTCTCATTGGTAGATTTAGATTCTTCTAAATATTTTTTATAATTTTCTACGGCCTTAAGTCCTCTTTCCTTACCCCATTTCCAATAGTAATTTCTGGGAGGTAACAACCAAAATAACTCATATCTCATAGTTGGTCTTTCACCACTTGGTTTCATATCGTAGAAATTACTCCAATATCCTCCCTTCTTTTCTATGGTTATCCTAAAACCACTATATCTCACATCTGGGTTTAATGTATACCAAAAAAGGTTATCATACATCACACCTATTGATTTAATGCCATCAAATTGTTCGAACATAGCTGATTTAGGAGCACCTCTTTTCAATATAATCTCATTCCTAAAATTCTCTTTTCCAAAAATCTCATTCATCAAGGGTCTGACCAACCAATTTCCATTGTTGTCACATCTCACAAAAATACTTCCTTTAAGATTTAAAATTTCTTTTGCTACTCGCAATCTGTTTTCCAGTAAAGTAATCCAGCTTGCGTCTTTATATTTCACCGAATAAAAGTAGTCTGCATCAGATTCTTTATTAAAAGGCGGGTCAATATAAATGGTCTGAACTTTCTCTTTAAATTTTGGTAAGATCGTATTTAATGCTTGATAGTTTTCACTCTTAATTAGCCAGCCGTCCAAAGAAGTATCTAAATCACTAAATAATCCTATAATTTCAAATTCTATATCTTTGAAATATTTCGTATCAATAGGTAAATATTTATATTTTTCTAATTGCCTGCCCATTAAATTGTTTTCCAGAATTTCAGACTTATTAAAATTATCAGCAACAATTCCAAACTCTTTCCATTCTTTGATTTGTTTCTCAATATTTTTATGATCTAAGATCCTCTCAACTAATTTAATATTTTTGTCTGCTATCCTGTCTAAAGTAATTACATAATTAGAATTCAAAACAAATTTTGGCTTATTCCAAATCTTCACTAATTCATCTTCGAATTGTGAGATAAAATCAATTATTTTGAAGGAAATGTCTTTTAAAATTTGTAATTGTTTTATTCTTTTCTCTGACCATTCACTTTCACCAGAAAAAACATATTGATAAAGCCAGATATCAAATTGTTCTTTTAAAAATGTTTTGGCATCTTTGTTGATAAAATAATCAACTTCGTTCTGCTTTTCAAAAATTCTAAAAGCTTTTTCTAAAGTATCTTCATTTATATTTATGCCTTCTTTTTTTAAAACTCTTAGAGTATCAATTGTTTTAGTCTTCTTTCCTCTTTCAGAATAATAAACATTAAAAACAATCGTTCCCTCTTCTCTTTTCTCTTTAAATTCATAAACGATTTCTTTCTTCTCATTTGCCCTTTTATATTCAAGTTTAGATACATCAAAGAAAAACTTAAAATTATCTACTTCTACTTTTAGATTTTTAAACAATCGGTCAGTTTTAACATAATAAAGCATGTGGGTTTTCCAGAAGAGCATTACATCTTTATCATCAGTATAGACTTTCTCGTAAACATTTTGGTGAAGAGGAGTATATCTGAAGTAAATCGAACCACTTTCGGAAAAATAACGATTAAAAAAAGTATAAAGTCTGTTAAAAAGTTCTTCTCTAAAATTGGGGAATGCTTTTAATGCCTCATCAATATCTTTTTGTAATTTAGGGAATACTCCTTTTTCATAATACCTTGACTTGATCTTCATCAAGTTAATATAACCAGATTCTCCTTCTACTTTCGCACCAATAAAGATGTCTCTTAATGCATTGTAAAATTTTTGCTCTTTAGTCATAATTTAATTCCACTCCCTATTAATTAAGTTAATTACGATATAAGTTATTTTTTAATCAGAGTATTCTAATCGATAAATAATTTCCTAACAAAGAATCTTCTTATTTCATAAAAACAACTATTATCTAATTTCACTTATAATTTTTATTACTTTATTAAAAAATATTTCAAAATCAGGTGTTACTTTTAATTGATGGTTTAAAGATGCATTCCAAGCATTTGAGAAATCATCTTTTCTTTTTGTTAAAGAAGATATATCCAGGATAACTCCCTTGAAGCCAAATTTTTCTTCAAGAATCTGCAATACTTTATCTTTATCGATTAAATCATAAAGCATTCCTGTATCATATAAATCTCTTGCTCGTGTTCTTTGAATTAATGCTCGGATCTTTTCGGTAAATATTTCCTCAAGAGAATATACTTCTATTTCAGCATTAAGTTCATCTGAATAAGGATGAAAGACTTTTTTCTTTTCTGTAGGAAGTAATATTATTTCATTATCATAATTTGTAATATCAACTTTAAGACTTAGTGGAGTTCCGGTAGCTTTTTGAATCATATTAAAATAAATTTTCCCTCTAAAACCAGTTTCAGTTTCAGCAAAATTATTACTTATCTGAAAGTTTATACCAACCTCTTCTTTTGCTTTATCAACCGCATCGTTAATATGGGTGAATAAATCTTTATTTTTAATGGGATGAGCTAAGCTAAAATCAAGGTCATCAGAAAAGCGATAATTTTCATGATATATTTTCTTTATGCCGGTACCACCTTTTAGGATAATGTCCGGATGATACAGATACTTTAATAACCAGTTTTGTGAATAGTCTCTTTCGATAGTAGATGTAGGAACACCGTATTCCCTTGCTTTTTCTTTTATCTCTTGAGAACGAATCATTCAATTTCTCCTAACATCTTGTCATCAAGATTTATGAGTAGTCTCCATCTGGCATTTTTAGTATCTTTTTCTGGCATAGTAGGATCTAGTAAAAGATAATTTCGAGTATCTATTTTTGGAAGTTTTATTTTTATATTTAATAGTTCGCATAGATAACCTAATCTTCTTAATACTCCAGAATTTCCGATGCGCTGGGCATAATCTTCGAGTTTTTTTCGATCAAATTTATTATTTTTTAAAGCTTTGGCTACTTCAATAATTCCTCCACAATATTGTGGTTTATCCAAGCAATCGATAATAGTTTTTTCTTTGTCCGTAATATTTATTTGAGTTTCATCAATCCATTCTTTTCTAATTCCAAATATTTTCTCTTTTTTAACTTTTATTATTTGATATTCAACGCCAAATACTTTAACATCTTGATTCTTTTTCCTGGCAGTCGTCTGAAGAAATACGGTTGTCGGAATCTGCTCCGTCAAACCGTAATAATTAAGTGCGCTCCAATAGGCAATAGAACAAGGCTCAATTAATGTCGATCCGATAACAAATTCATGTAAGGTGTATTCCCCTTTTTCTGCTCCTAATGGAATGATTAAATATTTTCCTTTTTCTATCCGTTCGATTATCCCTCTTTGTTCTAATCTTGATAAAATAACCCGCAAACTTTCTCTTGGTAAATTACTTATTTTTAACGCTTCTTCAAAAGTAAGCGTATTTCCTTTTTTAGCTAAAGAATTTATTAAATTATTTTTTCTCATTTTATTACACCATAATTAACATTATTGTATATCTTAGTGTATATCATTGAGAATAATTAATCAATATAAAAATTAGGTGGTTAAAATAAATGCAATTCATAATTTCAATAATTGAAATTATGGAGCAAAGAATATATATTAAGATCTTAAATCAAAGCAATGTATTGTTTTTTATTCAAAGTTAATTATTATTCCCTCTTCTTCCCATTCCTTCCATTCTAGGTTGGTGATTTCGGGTAGTTGGGTGAGGTTTTTAGGGTCTTTGAATCCTCCCAGTTCTTCTCTTAAGGCAATTATCTTTTGGGCAAGGGGTCCACTTATCTGTAACACTTTTACAAGTTCATCCTGGGGTGCGGTGTTGATATTTATGGTTTTGCTTTCCAAATCTGATGAATTCACGAGTGTAAGTGGAAAATTAACATTTGCTTTTTGATATAACTGCCGGGTTCTCTCCAAACTGTATTTATCGAACCAGAGTTTTTCGAATTGATTTTGGTATCGGGCAATTATTTCCGGGTCGTCTATTACCATCAGATTTTCTTCATTTTTATTGTTAGCGGCAAAGGTCCAGTTATAGGAGCCGGTAAGCAGTAGGTGGTTGTCGATGATGGCAAATTTGTGGTGCATAATATAATTGTTAGAGCTAATCCTTACTTTTATCCCATTCTGCACCAGAAAACGGGAGATACTATAAGTAGATTCAATTTGAGATCTATCCAGATAAACTCTTACCTTTACCCCTCGTTGTTGGGCATTGGCCAGAGAGAGGGCAATTTCCTTATCAGTGAAGGTGTACATTGCTATATTGATGAAGGCCTCAGCCTGGTTGATATTTTCAATGATAGCTTTTTGAGGATTGTCCAAGAGGGAGAAGTAGACTTCGGTTTTGGCCAGGGTAGAAATAGATATAGTGATGGAAAGAACAATGATTAAAAAAGCAAGAATACTAAACCTAGTATTTCTTTTTAAATAGTGCATTTTTTAAGGTGCTCTTTTTATTTAATAGTGGTAAGTTAAGATTCAGGGGGACAGGCTTTACTTTTTGCCTGGCATTAAATGCGGGATGACAAAAGAAGTCTGTCCCCCAATTCTTCTGTATTAAAAATTTTCTCTTTTTAAAGCTTTTAATGAAATAATATTGCTCGGTCCATCTCCTCTTGATACAGAAACTCCTATATTATTTCCAACAGCCTTTGAGATTGCAGCAACATCCGCATGGGTAAATCCAGGGCAAAGTGCTACTTTCTCAATCTTTTTATTCTCTATAAATTCTTTACATACTGCTATAGCTTCTTCTAGATTTCTTACTACTACTGAAAATTGCTGATACTTACCTGTATCAATAAAACTTCTATGTTTTGTTTTATCAGCATCTGGGGCATAAGAAATTAATAACTCTTTAAAAGCCATAATAAACCTCCTTATTTTTTAACGGTTATTAATATTCTATAGGAAAAACAACATAAAAGGCCAGCTTATTTTAAGCTAACTGAAGAAATACCATTAAGAATATTAGACAAAATTTTATGATGTCACCATACACTCCAAGGACTTGTTGGTGGGGGCTCGGAATGGTGATAAAAGGTAGATTTGAAGTAGATATTCTGGTCGGGGCGAGAGGACTTGAACCTCCGACCCCCTGAACCCCATTCAGGTGCGCTACCATACTGCGCTACGCCCCGACTTTTTATATTATACTAAATCAGCCTTATTAAGGCAATAAAATTATAGTTTAATAAATTTTTTACCTTCGATCTCTTTTATTAAATCTTTTAGTTCGAGGTTTAGTAATATCTCGCTAACTTTACTGGCAGATAATTTGCTGACTTCAATAATTTCGTCTATCTGGAGAGGTTCGTTGGAAATTATTTTATAAATTATTTGCTCTTCTTCAGATAGAGAAAATTTTTCTGCACTTATTTCTTTAGTATTTATTTCTTGGGTTACAATTCCTGGAATTTCTTCCAGAATATCCCGATAATTATTTACCAACTTTGCTCCTTGTTTGATTAAATTATGCGTACCATTTGATAGGGAAGAGGTTATATTCCCTGGAACCGCAAATACTTCTCTGCCTTGTTCAAGGGCAAAATCAGCAGTTATTAATGCACCGCTCTTCTCACCAGCCTCCACTACCACTGTTCCTAAACTTAATCCACTGATAATACGATTTCTGCGGGGAAAATTCTGCCTTTCTGGCAAAGTAAAAAAAGAAAATTCAGTTATTAATGCTCCTGACTCTTCTATTTCTTTCGCTAACCTTCTATTTTCAGGGGGATAAATAAGATCAATTCCACAACCAAATACCGCGATTGTCCGACCGTGTACTGATAATGCACCTTTGTGAGCCGCTGTATCTATTCCTCGAGCCATCCCACTTATTATAGTCAATCCAGCTAAAGCTAAATCCTTGCTTAAATTTTCTGCGACCATTTTTCCATAATAGGTAGCTTTTCTTGAACCGACGAGGGAAATAGAATTTTTGTCTTTTTCGATAATGTTCCCCTTAAAATATAGAACTGGGGGAGGATCGTGAATTGTTTTTAAATTCTCCGGATATAAATCATCCTTTATAGTTAATACATTGGCTTTATATTTAGTCAATAAATCTAATTCTTGTTCGGGAGTAATATTATTTTTTTCTTCGGAAATCCTGGAAGATATTTTGTTGCTCAAATTTAGCACTCTGGATATTTCTTCTGATTTTACAGACCAGGCATTCTCGGCTGAACCAAAATATTCAATCAATTTATGAAATCTTTTTGGTCCTATATCTGATATTCTATTCCAAGCTAACCAGTATTTTAATTCTTGTTCTTTCACCTAATACACCTCCTCACCTAGACAGGCGAGACGCCTGTCCTACATGATTAGTAGAGATTGCTTCCCCTGCTTTTGCAGGGGCAGGCTTGTAAAGCTCCTCGCAATGACAGAGGGTCTGATAAATCCGACCCCTACTCCTAATGACAGAAAATGTTTCACCCTCAAATCGCCACACCATAAGCGTGATACTAATAAGATCCTTTACTAACTAATAGATTAACGGTATTATTATCTGAAACTATATTTCCCGGTTCAGGGATTTGGGAAATAACTACCCCCTGAGGTACGGAAAAATGATTGGTGTAGGTGACTCTGCCTAAAGTAAGACCGTATTCTTCGATAATGGCTGTGGCTTCTTCTAGCTCTTTACTTCTAAGATCGGGAATATTTAAAGCAATAGCCTTAATCCCTTTACTTACCTCCACATAAATTTCCCGATTCTTTTTTACTGTTGATCCGCTAGCTGGATCCTGGGTGATGATTTTATTGGGGGAAATATTTTTATCAAATTCATCACCAGAAACCTTTATCTGTAATCCAGCATTATACAATTTTTCTTGAGCAACTTTTAATTCATCACCAATTACGGAAGGAACGACAGTATTTGGAACAGAGTATACATTTTGATATATTATAAAGGCACTTACTCCCCCAGCAAGCATTATAAAAATTATAAAAATAATACTAACCAATGATTTTAAAATAAAATTAAATATTTTCAATATCCAGTTCATTTATAACCCTATCCTTTTTTGATCATTTTTGCCATAAAGAATCCATCTAGATCTAAATTTGAAAGTCCAGGGATTATCTGAAAAAATTTCTTCTGTTTATTCTGATTTGATGGATATACTTTTAACTTTCGCTCTTTTATAAATTCATTTAAATTTTCTAACTCAAAATTAGGATTTTTATCTAAAAATTTGGTTACTACTTCCTCGTTCTCTTCTGGTTCGGTACTGCAGGTAGAATAAACTAATCTTCCACCCACTTTCAGGTAATTAGAGACAGTAGCCAATATCTTCCCCTGCAGTTCGGATAATTGTTTAAATCTCTTTAAATCATAAGTTTGCCACTTTAAATCAGGTTTTCTCCTTAACACCCCCAACCCGGTGCAGGGAACATCTACTAAAACCTTATCTGCCTTCTTTAGATAATTTTTATCTAATATAGTGCAATCCTTTATCTGAGTCTTTACTATCTCAATTCCTAATCTCCGACAGTTCTCTTTTACCATTAATAATCTTTCCTTATTACTATCCAGAGCCAGAATGTTACCCTGATTAGCCATTAATTGGGCAAGATGGGTAGTCTTTCCTCCTGGGGCACTGCAAACATCAATTACCAATTCACCAGATAGAGGTTTGAGCAGATGAGGGACCAAGATTGATGCTTCATATTGAATCTGAAATAGTCCATCCAGATAAGCGGGAATTTTGGTGATATTGGAAAGGCCTTTAACATACAATGCTTCTTCGGTAAAAATACTTTCTCTTACCGAAATGTTCTCTTTTTCCAAAATATTTTTTAATTCTACTCGAGATATCTTTAAAGTATTGGCTCTAATTACCAAAGTTGGTATTCTATTATTTGCTTCACATATTTTAACCGTATCGGCAAATCCAAATCTTTTTAACCAACGTTCAACTATCTGAAGGGGGTGTGAATAAATGGTGGAAATATATAAAGCAGGTTCTTTGTCTTGATCGGGCCAATTAATATTCCCCCTATTTCGAATAATATTCCTTAAAACACCATTTACAAATTTAGACATCCCCAGGTTTCCATATTTTTTAGCTAATTGTACCGATTCATTACCGACTGCATAATCAGGAACCTTATTTAAAAATAGTAATTGATAAACACCCATTCTCAATATATTTTTAATCAATATTGTAGTTTCAGATAAACCCCGATTAGAAAATTGAGATATCACCCAGTCTAATTTATTTCGGTTTCTTATCACTCCATAGGTTATCTCATTGATAAAAGCTGCATCTAAGGTAGAGATTCTATTTTTTTCTAATAATTTATTGATTAGAATATTGATATAGCCCTCTTTAGAATCAATTTTAACTAAAATAGTTAGGATGATTTCTCTTATCGGGTCAACTTTTATTTTATCCATAGATTTAATTTATTTTATATTTCCTTCTATCTTCTTCTATTTCTCAATACTATAAGTCTTAACAACTGCATAACTGCTACTGCGGCAGCGGCTAGATAGGTTAAGGCAGCAGCATTTAAAACCTTTTTAACTGCACTAATTTCTTCTGTGCCTGAAACAATATCTGCTTTCACTAATAAGCCTACTGCTTTATTACTGGCATTAAATTCAACCGGTAAAGTGACTACCTGGAACAGAACGGCTAAAGAGAAAGCAATAATGCCAATATCCATTAACCCGGGAAGAGTAAATAAAAATCCAATTAAAAATAAAGGAATAGCCATTCGAGATCCGATATTAGTTACCGGCACTAAATTACTGCGAAGAGCGAGCGGAAAATATTTCTCTGCATCTTGAAGGGCATGGCCTATTTCATGGGCTACAATTCCCTGAGCAGCTAATGATTTACCATAATAAATTTCTTTGGATAGACCTAACTTTTTCTGTCTGGGATCATAGTGGTCAGAAAGGCTGCCTTCTATCGGTTCAATTTTTATATTTACTAAATTATTTTGCCGCAATAATTCCTCAGCTACTTCCTTCCCGCTTAATCCGCTTTTTGCTAATATTTTTGAATACTTTACATAAACGGTTTTTACCTGGTATTGAGCATAAAGGGTTAAAGCTATAGCTGGTAATAAAATAAACATTGTACTATCGAAATAAAACATAAAATCCTCCTCTTATTAAACTTCAATAGACCGGAGAGATACCGGTCAACAGATCTTATTCGCTTAATTTATCTCCTACCTTTATCTTATAACCATTGACAAACTGGCTGGTGGTTAATTCTTTTGAGCCAGCCGGAATAAGCCTGAATATCTTTATAATTCCCTTATCACCGGTAGAAATCAGGATGCTCTCTTTTTCAATTTTAAATACACTACCGGGAATTGAGGAACTTAGTTCAACTTCATTTTGATAATTGCTTAAAAATCTCGCCTTAGTAATCTTAAGTTTTTTACCTTTATAAGAGGTAAAGGCACCAGGGTAGAGAGTAGTTCCTCTTATTAAATTATATATCTTTTCCCCCTTTTCACTCCAATTTATTTCCCCATCTTGTTTAGTCATTTTCTTAGCAAAAGTTACCAATTTACTCTCTTGGGATATTCTTTTTATCTTTCCTTCTGCTATCTTTTCTAAAATTGTACTGATAATCTTAGCACTTAAATTAGATAATCTATCATAAAGTTCTCGGTAGGTTTCATCTGGTAAAATAGTTATTTTCTGTTGATATATAATATCACCAGCATCTACTTTTTCATTCATAAACATAAAAGTTATCCCGGTCTCTTTTTCACCATTTATAATAGCCCGGTTAATGGGGGCAGCACCTCGATATTTAGGTAACAATGAGGCGTGAATGTTTAAGCATCCTACTTTAGGAATATTTAAAATATCTTTAGAAAGAATTTGACCATAAGCAACTACTAAAATAAGATCAGGGTCAAATTCTTTTATTTTTTTTATAGAATCATCATTATTAATATTTTCTGGTTGAAGTACTTCTATTCCCCTATTAAGAGCAATTTCCTTAATAGGGGTAGGCAATATTTTTCTACCACGACCCTGAGGGCGATCCGGCTGGGTAATTACTCTTATTATATTTTCTTTACTATCTATTAATTTCTTTAAAACTGGTCCTCCAAAATCTGCTGTTCCCACAAAAATGATCTTAAGTATAAAAATCATCCCCTCTCGGTTAGTATCCAGAATTTTACTAATTTTTTTGTTTTTTCAATTTATTTAACAATAGCTGCCTTTTTACTTTCCCTATTCTATCTACAAATAAAATACCTTCCAAATGATCGAGCTCATGCTGTAGTGCCCGGGCCATTAGACCCTCTTTGGTAATTTCAATCGGTTCTCCACTTTTATTAAGTGCTTTTACGGTTACTTTTAATGAACGCTTAACCTCGCAATATACACCAGGAATACTTAAACAACCCTCTTCCTCTATAACTTCTCCCTCACTTTTAACCATCATTGGATTTACCAATACTATTAACCCCTCTTCCTCTCCGTCAATAATAATAATTTTTTTTGATACCCCTACTTGGGGAGCAGCAAGGCCTACTCCAGAAGCAGTATACATTGTTTCTGCCATATCTCTTATGAGATTCAATATTTCTGGAGTAATCTCTTTAACCGGTAATGATTTTTCTCTCAAAACAGGTTCTCCATATTCTTTAATTTCTAATATTGCCATCTTTTTCTCCTGGTTAAATACTACTTACGGGTTCGATAAATCGAACCCCTTGTCATTGCGAACCCCTTGTCATTGCTAGGAGCAAAGCGACGAAGCAATCTCGATCCCCCGAGATTGCCACGAGAAGCACTCAAATAATATTGAGTACTCCTCTCGCAATGACATTAAATATTTATTTTATAGAAAAATTATAACATCTTTACCGGATCAACATCAATTATTAACTTATTTTCTTGGTCGAAATGACTTAATAACATTTTATCATATCCTTCCTTAAATACCTGGTTAAATTTTTCTAAATCTTTTACTTTTATTATAAATTGTACTTGAAAGTGGT
>Ga0315279_10001161_pt1 | contig 44929 bp, 26 predicted proteins | sample YL17G06_20_MG_FD_203694 | JGI IMG/M metagenome (GOLD analysis project Ga0315279, IMG submission 203694) | Sediment microbial communities from Yellowstone Lake, YNP, Wyoming, USA - YL17G06_20 | ecosystem: Environmental > Aquatic > Freshwater > Lake > Sediment | place: USA: Wyoming | collected...
GCTGCAGGCTGCGGAGCCCCCGTGGAGTCGCGTTCTTGGGAAGAGACAGTCGCAGCGCACCACGGTTCGGCCGCCGACGAACCCTCTGCCACCCAGACCGGCCCGCCCAGCAGCAAGCAGGCGAACGTCAGAGACGTGCGCAGCCTTGCCCTGTAACGGCCAACCCTGCGGACTGAAACACTAGACGTCGGTGCCACCCACGTCGTCGCCGGGAGTCTCACCGCAAACACCTTCATCCCAGAATCAGTCTTACGTCCCGGAAGCTGCGTTGGTTACACGCGGACAACCGGATTTGTCAGGATCTCCTTCAAAAGATCGCTCGCATCGGCGGTGGAGCCTGCCTCCATAATCGCTGAAACTGCGCTGCTGGAGCCTGGCAAATGACCTGTCATTATCCCAGCCGTGTGATGGCAAGCCATCCGAAGCCTTGGCGTAGGATGGCGGAGAGGGTGGGATTCGAACCCACGTGCCCGCTTTTGGCAGGCAAGACGCTTTCGAGGCGCCCCCGTTATGACCGCTTCGGTACCTCTCCGCGGAAACTCGAAAATCGTTCCTTGCGACTCGAGTCGGTTGGTGAGCAGAGGCGGGTTTATCCGCCAGATCAAAATAGCAGCCTACGGCCGCCGTTACATCCTCCTGCGCCGGCGGCGAAAGAAATCGCGCAGGATTTGTGCGCAATCTTCCGCAAGCACTCCCGGCACAACCTCAACCCAATGATTCAATCTGGGGTGGTTGAGGACCGTAAGGGCTGAACCGCAAGCGCCTGCTTTGCGGTCGGGCGCACCAAAAACCACCCGTCTGAGGCGCGCCTGCACAATGGCTCCCGCGCACATGGCACAGGGCTCAATTGTAACATACAGGCTGCAGCCGGGCAGGCGGTAGTTCCCCAGCTTCTTCGCGGCGCGGCGCAAGGCGAGGATTTCCGCATGCGCAGCGGGGTCATTCAGGTGAATCGGGCGGTTGTGGGCGCGTGCCACCACCCGCCCGTGCTCGACGACCACCGCGCCCACGGGTACTTCCTGCTCCGCCGCAGCCCGCGCGGCTTCGCGCAGAGCGCGGCGCATGAGGCTGGCATCTTCCGACAGCGCCTGGCTGGCGCAGACCTTCTCAGGTCGGCGCCGACTGTTTCTCGATACTGCCGCTCGCAGACCCTCGCCATGGCGAGTAAACTCCGGGTCTGCGCCACCCCTGCGCATAGGGTTATCGTAGCACGGCTGGGCGCCGGGCTGCTCCCGGGGTGCGACCCGCGCGCCGCCCTGTGGCTCCTGAGGATCGAAATGTCTCCGTCGTCTCGCCTGGCGTTTTCAGGTTGCGCCCGGCGCGCCAACGGGTGTAGTAATCTTGCTATCAAACTGTTGGCGAGGAGAAATCATTACGATGATTAAGCGAAGAGATTTTTTGCGCAACACCGCTTTGGGCGCTGCCGCTGTGGCCGCGAGCACCAAGTGGACGAGCGGCTTGTTCGCCAGTCCTTACAACAAGCCCATTGGCCTGCAGCTTTACACGCTGCGGAACGAACTGCAAAAGGACGTTCCCGGCACCATTAAGAAGGTGGCGGAAATCGGTTACAGGGAAGTGGAAGTCTACGATTTCTACGGGAGGACGGCCGCGGAATTTGGCAAGATCCTCAAGGGCAACGGCCTCGCGGCCCCCAGCGGCCATTACACGGTCAAGCACATCAAGGGAAACTGGGAGAAGTCCATCGCCGAGGCGAAGGAATTGGGCCTCAAGTACATGGTGAATGCCATCCTGGAACCCGACGAGCGCAAGTCTTTTGATGATTACAAGAAGCTGGCTGAGCTGTTCAACAAGGCCGGCGAACAGACCCAAAAGGCGGGCATCCAGTTCTGCTACCACAACCACAATTTCGAGTTCAAGAAGTACGGTGACATCACCGCTTACGATTATCTGCTCAAGGCGCTGGATGCCAAGCTCGTGAAGTTCGAGATGGATTGTTTCTGGGTCACGCACGCGGGCCAGGATCCCGTCGCCTACTTCAAGAAGCATCCGGGCCGCTTCCCGCTTTTGCACATTAAAGACCTCAAGGCCGGAAACCCTCCCACTCAGGAGCTGGACCCCCGCAAGGGACTTTTCGCGGAGGTGGGCCACGGGACCATCGACTGGAAGCGGATTTTTGCCGCAGCTCTGGGTGGTGGCATGGAGCATTTCTTCGTGGAACAGGACGAGTGCGAGATTCCACCGCTGGAGAGCATCAAGGTCAGTTGCGAGTACCTGAAGAACTTGACGGTCTAGGTGCGCTACCTGCGCCTCGGTCGTGTGTGGTGAGGGGAATCTGCCGCCGGCTGGCTCCCCTCGCCGCGCTCCGCCTGCTGACCGCAATCCGCGCGTGCCCTCGGCGACACTCAGCGCGCCACGGCCTCGCTGTCTGCTGATCGCCGCTCTGTTTCGAACCCGCCGACTGTCTTCGGGGATGGTATGCCTGCGAAGTTATCTGCGGCGAAAAACAGCTTCAGGGATTGCCCGCCTGCGCTTATAGGACGCGGCTTGGTGCAGGAGAGTCAGCTTTTCTTTCCGCCCGGCTGAAAGACGGCGAAGATCTCGCCCAGCTTGGCGCGAAAAGCCTCGGCGGTGTCGTGGGCCAGAGTTTCCGCCTGTTTGCGCAGTCTTTCCAGATTGGCGTTGGTGAGCTCTTCGGTCTGTTTCTGGAAAGCCTCCACAGCAGTCTTGGCGCTGGCTTCGACTCTTTCGGTCTCCTTCTGAAGGCGTGCCGAGGACTGGTCCGTCCAATCCTTCAGCATGACGACGCTCAGCATTTCCAGGGTGTCCTCAGCCTGCTTCTGGAGCTGCTTGGCGGAAGCTTCCAGCAGATCGTCCGTGGCTTTGTGGAGCCGCTCCGTCACCTGGCGGGTCAAAGCAGCCACCTGCTCCCCGGAATCTTTCTTCATCAGGTTCTGGACGGCGGTGGAGGCTTCTTCCTGGAGGCGTTTGCGCGTCTGCTCCAGGAAGCCGGAGGAAAGGGCCTTCAATTCTTGCTGCGCCTTCTCATTCAGTTCCTCGATGGCAAACTGTAGCACGTCACGGCTGGCGTCCTGCATCTCGGTTTGGCTCTGTACAACCGTGCTGTGGGTGGACTTGGCCAGCTCCTCGATCTTATTCACCAGCGCTTCGACCTCGGCGCGTGCCGCCTGGAGCTGGTTCATCAATTCGTTGCTCCGCTGCTCCAGCCCGCTCATCACGTTTTCCTGGATTTGGTTCGCTCCCTCCTGAAGAACTTGCTGAGTTTGCAGGCCGATCTGGTTGGTCAGCCGGGCGAGTCTCTCTTCAAAGTGTTTGGCCTGCCGCTCGGCCACTTCCTCGGCTTGGACGTTAAACCGCGCGCTGGCCGCTTCCAGGACCATGTCGAGCTTTTCGAGCGGGATGCCGGCTTCTCCCGAAGGCGCCAGGCGTTTGGTAACCCCCGCTGCGGGTGCAGGAGCAGAAGGTGCGGCGGGTTTTGCCGCTGTGGCGGGGAGGGGTTCAGGAGTCTTCACCGCAGCCTTCGTAGCCGCAGGCATCTCCGAGACCCTGGGGGGCCTGAGCTCCGGAGTTTTTGCTGGCACTTTCGGAGCTGCCGCTTCAGCCGCCCTGACCGCCGCGGGCTCCGCGGCCTTCGGGCCGGCGGTCTCAGCGGGCCCACCTTCTTGCCAATCCTCGGGTGGAAACTCAATGCCCCAAATGTTCTGGGCATCCACAAGTTGCAGCCCGACTTCGCAAGGTTCCTTGGTGGAACGCTTTTCACCCAGCCACACCACGTTCCCCTTGGCGCTCTGGCCCGAAGCGCGGTTTTCGACCACGAGCTCGGCGCCCAACGACAACTGGTGGACTGTGGCGATCTTCGCCCCGTGCTTGTTGATCACCAAAGTGCGCGTGTTCTCTTTGAATTCGTGGCCGCTGGAGTCTTTCCCTTTGATCGCGATGGGAATCGTGATCGACAGGCGACTGCTCCGGCGTCCGGCGACACCCTGGCCTTCAGGCTTGGCTTGCTTCGTTACAGCCATCTCCCTGGGATTATAGTTGATGCGCCCCTGCAACTCAACTTAACAAATCAGTTACGAGCCCGGGAAAGCCTTTGGGGCAGGGGGAGAGGCTAGGCGGCCCCCGGTGGCTGGACAGGCCCAACGCGCCTTGCGTGCGGCGCGTCGACGGTCCGCGGGAGGCCCCCGAAGCTTAACAGGCGCGTGGCCTGCTGACCTGTTGACGGCATCTCGAGGAAGGGCGGATCCACCCTCAAACGTTTGCTGAGGGGGTTTCCAGGGGAAGCAACTGGCCCTTCTCCAGGTGCCGGGTCACGGTGGCATGGCGCGCGGCGCGTGGGTCGTGGGTCACCATGACGATGGTTTTGTTGAAGTCGCGGTTCAGGCGGCTGAGGATGTCCAGCACTTCCTCGGCGGAGTGGGCGTCGAGGTCCCCAGTGGGTTCGTCAGCCATCAGCAAGGTCGGATCGGTTACGATGGCGCGGGCGATGGCCACGCGTTGTTCCTGTCCGCCGGAGAGTTGCCGGGGATAGTGCTGGATGCGGTCTTCCAAACCCACCAGCTTCAGCGCCGCCAGCACGTGCTCCTTGCGTTGCGCCGCGGACAAGCTGGTGAGCAGCAAAGGTAGTTCCGTGTTCTCGTAGGCGGTGAGGACGGGAAGCAGGTTGAACGTTTGGAAGACGAAACCCACGTGCACGTTGCGCCACGTGGCCAGACGGTCCTCGCTCATGCCGGCGATGTCCTCTCCCAGGACATGCACCGAGCCCTGCGTGGGCCGGTCAATGCCGGCGATGATGTTCAGCAGCGTCGTCTTCCCGGATCCCGAGGGGCCCATCAGGCACAGGAATTCGCCTTCCTGCACGGCCAAATCGATACTCTCGAGGGCCGCCACGGAAAAAGAATCTCGTTGGAAGATCTTAGTCAGCCCCTGGATTTCGACCACGAATTTTCCCATCTTGGCTACCTCTCTCCGTTTTCAGCGTGCGGCAGTCAGCCATCGGCCCCCGGCGGTGGGTCTCCCGCCTGCGATGTCAGCTTTCGACTTTCGACTGTTAAAACCTCTTAACCTCCCGTCTTCACTTTGACGCGCGCCCCTGACGTCAGGTTCTCCAGACCTCGCACAATGATCCGGTCATTGGGACCCACGCCGTCCAACACCTCGACACGGTTGCCGAAGTCGCGCCCCACCTGGATTTCCTTCACGACCGCGTGCGAGCTCTCCACCACGAAGACAGCCGACTTGCCTTCCTTCTGGACCAGCGCGGCGCGCGGGACGGTCAAAGTCTCTCGTGCCGAGCCTTGGCGGGTCTCAGTGGGAGCGAGGAAGGAGACGTGCGCGTTCATTTCCGGGCGCAGGTAGGCGTCCGGTTGGAGGATCTTCACCCGGACTTCGATCGTCGCCTTTTGGCGGTTGGCCTCCGGAGCGATCTCGTCCACTACCCCCTTGTACACCCGGTCGGGGTAGGCGTCGGCGGTGATGCTGCACTGCTGCGCGGGCGTGATCTTGGGGAAGTCGTTCTGGTTGATGTCCAGTTGCACTTGCAGATCGTCCAGGTCTGCCAGCGACACGACAGAAGCCTTCACGCCGCCCACGCCCCCGAAGTTCATGGTGGAAACCATTTCGCCCCTCTCCACCAGCCTTTCGAGCACCGTCCCGGTGACCGGGGCGCGAATCAGGGTAGCTTCCAGCATCGTCTGCGCGTAATCGACCGTGGCCTGAGCCTGGGCCACCTGGGCGCGGGCGTAGGCGATCTGCTCTTGTCGCGGCCCGATCTTGACCAGCTCGTAATTCTTGCGCGCGCTCTCCAGTTGAGCTTTGGAAACCTGAAACTGGGTGCGCGCCGTATCGAGTTGCGCCTGGGATGCGATGTCCTGCCGCGCCAGGTCTTCGATGCGCTTCAGGTTGACCTGGGCATTTTGATAATTGGCCTCGGCCTGCTGAACCGCGGCGCGCGCGGCATCGATCTCTTGCGGGCGTGAGCCGGTTTCCAGCTCCTGCAAACGCGCCTTGGCTACTCCCAGCGCGGCCTTGGCTTGCGCGAGCTGAGCCTGGAACTCACTGTCGTCCAGGCGCACCAGGACTTGCCCTTCCGTCACCTTGGCGCCCTTTTCCACGCCCACCCACGCCACCTTCCCCACCACCTTGGAGCTCACCTGGATGGGATGGTGCGCCACAATGTATCCCCCTGCAGTGAGCACGGCCGTTCCGGTCGCAGCCGTCCCCAGCTCGAGCGCGGGGCGCTGCACCTCGACTTGCGGAGCGTTCGCTAGAACGCTGGATAACGCAATCCCCACCACCAGCACCAGGACCGCGCCTGCTCCGATGTAAAGCATCGGCCCCCAGGGAGTCTTGCTCTTCTCGTTCAGCGAGCCTTTGAGCGAGCGATCAATTTGCAGAACGCTCAAATCTTTAGGTGACGGATCAGCCGGAGCCATAGCAAAGTTCTCTTTTCCCTCTCAAGCTTTGCTCGCCGCTTATGCTCCTTACACGGAGCGCAAAGCGGTCACAATATTCTCATGAGCAGCGCGCCAGGCGGGGAAAAAACCGCCTAAGAAGCCCATCAGGACGGAAAAGATCATCCCGTTCAACAAGAGTCCTGGGGTCACGCGAAAGTTGAACGCCACCTCGCTGAAAGTGGCGAAATTTGTGGTTCCTGTGGTGACGCCGTTGATGGGCAGCGCCAGCAGGCAGCCCAGTATCCCGCCCACCGCCGCAATGAGGATGGACTCGATGATAAAGGAGAGCAGGATGCTGCCGCGCGAGTAGCCCAGGACGCGCAGCGTCCCGATCTCGCGGGTGCGGCGCGCCACGGCCGCGTACATGGTGTTCATGGCTGCGAAGCAAGCGCCCACCGCCATCAAAGCGGCGATGAACAACCCCAGCGCCTTGATGGGGCCGGCAAAGCGGGTTTGCTTTTCGTAATACTCCCGCTCCGTTTGCGGTTTCAGGTGCAGGCGGCGGTCGTTCGCAATCTGGTCTGTCAGCCTCTTCAGGGCGCTGGCATCGGCGGCGCGCAGCAGGACCGAGGAATAGCCGTCCCGGTCAAAATCCGCCGCCAGGTCGTTCGCGTCCGTCCAGATTTCCGAATCGTAAGCGGTGTTGCCCGCGTCGAAGATTCCCACCACCGTCCAATAGCCTTTGGCGAACTTCAGCCGGTCACCCAGACCACAGGTTTGAAAGCGCTGGGAAATCTTGCGGCTGACCATAACTTCCCGCAGCCCGTTGCGGAAGAAGCGTCCTTCCACCAGTTTATACTCCGGCCGCAGGCTGGGACCGGCAGGCCCCAGGCCGCGGATAGTCACGTTCGACCCCTGCGTCTGGCCTCGCCGGGGCAGGTTGATCAGGACGATGAGTTCGGGAGAAACCCACGGCTCGCCCTTGTCGTCCTTGGCGACCCCGGCCAGGTACTTGATCACCTGAAGCGCCTCGCGCGTTACGGAGCTGGTGGCTTCCGATTGAGAACCCTCGCGCATGATCAGGATGTTGTTGGGCTGGCCGGTGGCAGTGAGCGAAAGTTGCAGTCCCTGCGCCAGGGCCATCAGGATCACAAACACCGCCACAGTCAGGGTAATGCTGGAAGCAGTCATAGCGGTGGTGGTCCGCCGGACGGCCAGATTGCGGAGGTTGTATTTCAGCGGTATGGCCATAACCAAGACCTTTCTTTAGCTTGTCGAGCGGCGCCATCGCCCCGGGCGGAACCCGTCCCGATGAAATCGCGAGCCCGGCAGCGCGCCCGGGCGGGCCGGGGTGCCGCCCTAAAGCGGCGTTACCCAGTATAGCGGAGCGCTTCCGCGAGGTTAATTCTGGCCGCGCGGTAAGCCGGCAGGCCCGCAGCCAACAAGGCGAGGAGCAGGGCCAAAGCGGAACAGAAAAGCAGTGTTTCCGGCCGCATCCGCATGTCGGCGAAAACCAGTTGCCCAATCTGCGAAAGCGCCAGCGTGTCGTAAAGGATTTTGGCGCCGCCGACACCCACCAGCGCTCCCCCCAGTGTCAGCATCAGAGATTCTCCCACAAACAGACCCACAATGTGTGCCGAACGGAATCCCAGGCTGCGCATCACCGCGGCCTCCCCCACGCGTTCCCGGATGGACATCGCCATGGTGTTGGCGACGATCAGCAAGATGGCAAAGCTGACGGCGGCCCCGATCATCAGGATGATGCCGCGCACGTTGCCGAGCATCGAGATGAATCCCAGGAGGAACGAGCCTTCCGATTCGGTCTTGGTCTCTGCGTCGGTGTTGCGAAACGTCTTATCAATGGCTTCGGAAACTTGGCTCGCCAATGCCGGCTTTTCCAGCCGGATCCAATAGAGATTGACGAGGTTGAACCGGTTCATCAGTTCGTTGAGGTAGTCGTAGCGGAAGTAAAACTGGTCGTCTGTGCCGCCCGTGAATGTGCCAACCAAGATCAGCTCCGGCGTCACTCCGTACATGCTGCCCAGAAGGGTAATGCGATCGCCGATTTTCCAATGGAAGCGATCGACGAGTCTTTGCCCTGCCACCGCCGCCGTCCGGTCGCGCTTGAAGGCGGCCAATTGCTCGGGAGCGATCCTGGCCACATCCATCACCTCAAACACTGTGTCGGCATCCATGGCGAAATTGGCGAACTGGTTCTTGGGGTCCTGCCAGTAGGCTCCAAAGTAGTTCATGGGCGTGACCGCAGTCACCCCCGGCACGGCCTTGATTCGCGCAGCATAGCTGTATGGCATCATGAAGACGATTCCGTTCAGCCGCCGCACCATCATGCGTGGAGTCGTGTCCGCGCCCCGGAAAGGCATCCCCAGCGCCGCGTACACAATCGCCAGCGAGGACAGCAGGAAAAGCGAAACGGCCACGCTGCAGCCGGTAAGCAGCGTGCGCCGCTTATTGCGAAGGAGATTCTTCCAGAGCAGCCGCCACATATTCCAATCCTCTTGTCTATCCCACGAAACGCAGGGCCTGGGCGATGTTGAGGCGCGAGGCGCGGTAAGCCGGCAGGCCCGAGGCCAGTAAACCCATGCCGATGGCCAGCGCAAAGCAAAAGAGTACCGTCTCCGGTCGCATCCGCATGTCCGCGGGGATGAATTGGCCGATCCGGCGAAGGGCCAGCAGGTCGTAAAGGATCTTGGCGCCGCCGACTCCTACCACTGCTCCACCCATCGTCAAGAAAAGAGATTCTCCCACAAAAAGACCCAAAATATGCGCCGCGCGGAATCCCAGGCTGCGCATTACGGCCGCCTCCGCGATACGTTCCCGGATGGACATGGCCATGGTGTTGGCGACAATCAATAGAATGGCAAACGTGACCGCGCAGCCGACCATCAGAATGATCCCCCGCACGTTGCCCAGCATGGAAACGAAGCCCAGGAGAAAGGCACTCAGCGATTCCGTCTTGGTCTCGGCATCGGTGTTCCGGAACATCTGGTCGATTGCTTGCCCCACGCGCGGAGCGACCTCCGTGGGATTGACTCGAACCCAGTACATTCCCGTGAAATTAAGCCGGCCCATGGCCTCGTTCAGGTAATCCCACTGGAAGAAGAGACTGTCGTCCGGACCGCCCGTAAAGATCCCACGAAGGATGAGTTCGGGAGTGATTCCATAAGGGCTGCCCAGCAGGGTAATCCGGTCGCCGATCTTCCAGTGGTACTTCTCAATCAATCCTCTCCCTGCTACGGCTGCGACGCGCTCGCTCTTAAAAGCTTGCAATTGGTCCGGTGGAATCTTCGACGCCATTTGAACATCAAACACGGTTTCGGCGTCCACAGCGAAGTTGGAAAACTGATTAGAGGGGTCTTTCCAATAGCCCCCAAACCAGTTCACCTTGCAGACTGCTACCACTCCCGGCACCGCCTCGATCTTTGCCTGATAGCTGGCCGGCAAAGGAAGGGCGATGCCCGCGGCGCGACGAACCATCACGATCGGGGCGTTTTCCGCGCCCTCGATGGGTTTCCCCAACGCCACATACACGATGGCCAGTGACGACAGCAGAAACAGCGAAACCGCGACGCTGGAACCCGTGAGCAGGGCGCGGCGTTTGTTACGCCAGAGATTCTTCCACAGCAAACGCCACATCTTCATTTGTTCCCTATCCCACAAACCGCAAGGCCTGGGCGATGTTGAGGCGCGAGGCGCGGTAAGCCGGCAGGCCCGAGGCTAGTAAACCCATGCCGAAGGCCAGCGCAAAACAAAAGAGTACCGTCTCCGGTCGCATCCGGAAATCCGCCCAGGCCACTTCGCCGATGCGGTTCAGAGCGAGCGCGTCATAGAGGAGCTTGGCTCCGCCACAACCTACCAGCCACCCGGCCAACGTCAGCACGAGCGATTCGCCGAGGAAGAGGCCCACGATCTGCCGGGCGCGAAATCCCAGACTGCGCATCACCGCGGCTTCCGGAATGCGCTCCCGGATGGACATGGCCATGGTATTCGCCACGATCAACAGGATGGCAAACGTCACCGCGGCTCCAATCGCCAAGATGATACCACGCACGTTCCCGAGCATGGAAATGAACCCCAGGAGGAACTGGCTCTCGGTCTCCGTCTTGGTTTCGGCGAAGGTGTTGCGGAACATGGCGTCAATGGCCTTGGCCACGCGCGGCGCGGACTCCGGCCGATTCACCCGGACCCAGTAGCTGTTCACAACGTCCGGGCGGTCCATCAATTCGTTGAAGTAATCCCAGTGAAGAAAGAACATGTCCTCGTCGCTGAGATTGGGAGCGGTGTAGATTCCGCGCAGGATGACTTGGGGAGTCACACCGTAAAAGCTTCCGAGCAGGGCAATGCGGTCACCCAGCTTCCAGTGGAACTTCTCGGCCAGATGCCTTCCGGTAACGGCCGCGAGGCGCTCGCGTTTGAAGGCTGCCAACTGGTCCGCGGGAAGGTTTGCTTCTTTGTAGACGGCAAAGATGGTTTCGTGTCCCACGGCGAAGTTGGCGAAGTAATTCGAGCTATCGCCATAATAGGCGCCGAGGAAATTCATGGGGGTGCAGGCGGCCACTCCTTGGAGCGCCGCAATCCGCGCCTCATAACTGCTGGGCATGCCATACATGATCCCGGTGGATCGGCTCACCATCAGGCGAAGGGACGTGCTGCCACTGGCATCCTCGACCGGCCGTCCCAAGGCCGCGTAAAACATCGCCAAGGAGGAAAGCAAGAAAAGCGAGACCGCCACACTCGAGGCTGTAAGCAGCGTGCGCCGCTTGTTGCGCAGAAGGTTCTTTAAGACCAGTCGCCACATTTCCCGGTTTTCCTCCTTATCCCACAAATCTCAGCGCCTGGGCGATGCTGGCGCGCGAGGCGTGGTAGGCCGGGAGGAACGTGCTGAGGAGGCTGATCCCGACTATAACGGCCAGGATCACGCCCAAGACCGGAAGGTTCAGCGGGATGCTGATGGGGATCCAGCCGGCAATCCGTACCCCCGCGATCAACTTGCAGAGTAACCAAGCGCCCAGGCAGCCGGCAGCCGCTCCCGTGAGCGAGATGGCCAGCGACTCGGCGGCCAGTAAACCCATCAGTTGCGACCCGCGGAAGCCGAGCGCGCGCAGCACCGCCAGCTCCACCGTACGCTCGCGGATCGACATGGCCATGCTGTTGGCGACAATCAACAGGATCATGAACACCACCGCCGCCGAGACGCTCAACAGGATCCGCTTCACGTTCCCCAGACCGGCCATGAAATCCAGGCTGAACTGCATCATCGTTTGGGTCTGGGTTTCAACCTCCGCGTTGCGAAACATGCTGTCAATCTCTTTCATTACCCTCGGAACGTCTTCCGGTGTCTTCGCGACGACCCAGTACACGCCGCCTTTGTCCAAGCCGCCGCGCGCGTCGCGGAAGTAGTCCCAGTGGAACGCCAGCATGCTTTCATCGCCCTCTTTGGAGGTGTAAATTCCTCGCAGCACCGGGTCGATGGTGAGGTTATGGTCGGCGCTCCGCAAGGGAACGTGGTCGCCGATCTTCCATCCGTACTTCTCCGCAACCTTCCGGCCCGCCACTAGAGCTACCTTCTCGAGCATGTATGCTCGACGCTGCTCCTCGGGGAGCTGCCAATCAGTGAAGACTTTGAAAATGACCTCTGGGTCGCTCGGCCACGCCACCATGAAGCTGTCTTCACCCCCATAGTGCGCGTCAAAAGTTACGAAGGGGGTGACACCCTCGACGCCAGGCACTCTGGCAATCCGCTCCCGGTAGCTCGCTGGCACCAGGACCAACCTGGGGGAGACGCGTGACGTGACAATCAAAAGGAGATTGGCCCGTGAACCTCCTGTCGAGGAGAGGATGAAACTGTAAGTTGCTGAGAGAATGGTGAACAGGAAGATGGAGGCGGCGACGCTGGCTACCGTGAAGAGCGTTCGGCGTCGATTGCGAGATAGGTTTTTGATGACCAGTTGTGGCCGCGTCATGGCCTCTGCTCAGTAGTACGTTAATTCTCGGAGCGAGGTTCCTACGACTCGCGGCGCCCTGACGTTCTGTCGCCGCGGGCACCCCCTTCTTCTCGATGGCCCCCGAGACGCTGGCGCTACGTTCGCCGCTAGCCCACAAAGCGCAATGCTTGGGCAATACCGAGGCGGGAGGCGCGATAGGCGGGAATTGCCGTGCTCAGTAGGCCGATGGCGATGGCCGCGCCCAGGGCCACACCCACGGTGGCGGCGTCCACCTGGACGTAGATGGGCATGGCGCCCCCGATTTGATAACCCGCCGTCAAGGCGAAGAGGATCGAGGCCATCAGGCAGCCCAGGCCGGATCCCACCAGAGAAATCGCCAGAGATTCCGCCGCCAGCAGGCCCAGCACTTGCTTCGTCCGGAAACCCAGGGCGCGCAGCACGGCAAATTCGGCGGTGCGCTCGCGGATGGACATGCCCATGGTGTTGGCCACGATCAGGAGGATGGCAAATACCACCGCCCCCGAAACGCTCACCAGGATCAGCTTGACGTTGCCCAGCATGGCCAGAAAATCCAGCACAAATTGCTTCATGGGCTGCGTGCGGGTTTCGACATCCGAGTTGCGGAACTCGGCGTCAATGGTCTGCATGAGTCGAGGCGCTTCCTGCGCGTTCCGGGCCATGACCCAAAACGCCCCGGGCTTGTTGGGGCGGCCCTGCGCGTCATTCAAGTAATCCCAGTGAAAGGCCATCAGGGACTCGTCTTCTTCCGAGCTATAGATTCCGCGTAAGATGAGGTCCAGGCTCACGTGGTAGCCGCCGCTGCGCAGCTGAATTCGGTCGCCCACCTTCCAGCCATATTTCTCCGCCGTCTTACGGCTGCAGACCAGAGCCACCTTTTCCCGCACGAAGGCGCGACGCTGGTCCTCGGGCAGACGCCAGTCGGAGCGCACCTGGAAGATCGTTACCGGATCGCAAGCTAGTGCGAAGATGATGGTGTCTTGTCCACCGTAGAACGCGTCCACCATATTGATCGGCGAGACGGCGGCCACCCCAGGTATCTTCCGAATTCGTTCTTCGTAACTCAGCGGTAAGGGGGTCATCAGGGAAGTGCGGGGCGCGACCAGGAGCACGAGGTCGAAGCCACGGGGAGTCGGGGGCGCGCCGATATAGCGATACGTCGCGCAGAAGACCGAAAGGAGGAAGGTCGAGACGGCCACACTCGCGACGGTGAGAAGGGTCCGTCGTCGGTTCCGAAACACGTTCTTAACCACCAACTGGGTGGGCATCATATGGCTCGGGTAATTGTACTCGCACCGCTGGGAGGAAGCCTACGGAAGGGCAGCGCCAGGGACGGTTTTACTGAGGGACGATCTAACCCCATCCCAAGTAGCGCAAAGCCTCCGCAATGCTCATGCGCGAGGCGCGCAGCGCCGGCAGGGTGGAACTGAGGATGCCCACCATGGCCGCGAGTCGTTGGGTTGCCCCGCTGGAGGGGCGGTCTCCCACCGCGGTGGAAGACGCGGTCAACGGAGTCCATGATCTTGGGAACGTCCGTAAATCTGAAATCCGCAATCCGGAATTCAAAATCCGAAATCTCTCGCCCAGTCCCTAGCCCCGAGTCCCCAGCCCCCGGCTTCTGACCCGCCGACGGTCGAGCCCACCGGCAACCCGATGTGAGCACCTGCTAAGTTCACTTGTGGCGGCCCCAAAACCGAAGTATGATGCTATCGTCACTACCTTGAAAGGTCTTCCCATCGGACCCCGGAATATGCCGACTTCCGCAACCCGCCAGCGCCCGCGAGCACAGGGAAGATGCGCAAGTGGCGGAGGGGCTCATGCGGGAAACAAAAACCTGGGGCAAGCGACGAAGAATGGAGGGCGGATCGAGCTTTCTGTGCAGCCTGCTCATGGCCGCCACCCTGGTGCTCATCGCGGCGGGAGCGCGCGGCGCTCAGCTGACATATAAGGGAGCAATTGAGGGGCACGTTATAGGCCCTCAGGGCCAGCTCGCCGGCATCCGGGTACAGCTTATCGCCCCGGGGGAACGTCCCGAAGGAGAGGTCTACACTGACTCCAACGGAGGATTCTTCTTCGGAAACCTTCTATACGGAAGGTACTGGATTGTTATCCAAACTCAAGAATATCGACCTGTCCGCCTATCCGTCCTGATCGAGCGGCATGTCCTCCAGCCGCAGGTGGAGGTGGCTCTAGAGCGAGCAGTCAAAAGGTCGAAGCCCACCGCTATTCGAGGCAGCCCCGGCAGCTATAAGCTGGACGCCAGGAACCCCACCCCGCCGTTTGATTCCAAAGTCCTTCACGAGTTTGAAAAGGGGCGCAAACTGCAACTAGAGGGGAACCTTCCGAAGGCCACAGTCCATTACCAACGAGCGCTGCAACTCTCGCCCGATTTTTATCCCGCCCTCAACAACCTTGGGACGATATATCTTCGCCAGAACGATCATGTCCGCGCGAAGGCAGCGTTCTTGAGGTCACTGGAGCTGAACCCCGACGAGGGTGAACCGTACATCAACCTGGGTAGGATTCTCTACGAGGAGGGCCAATACCGGCAGGCCCTCGAACGGCTCGACGCGGGGCTGAAGCGCTCGCCCCAATCCGCCATTGGTCATTACTTTCTTGGCTCCACCTACCTGAAACTTGGGGAGCTGGAGAAAGCCGAGCCGGCCCTGAAACTGGCCTACTCACTCGACCCGCCGCGCATGGCCTTTGTGCGCCTTCAGTTGGCCAATCTCTACCTCCAGCGACACGACATGCAAGCGGCCGGCGTCGAACTCGAAGGCTACCTGCAGGCCAATCCCTCCGATCCCCAGGCGCCCGCCATCCGGAAAACGCTGGCCAGGATTCGGGAGCGTTGAACCCCGATCCCGAAGTTGAGGGGTTTTGACGAATACTTTCCCGCTCTGCGGGATTAGGTTTGTTCGCACAACATCCATCGAAACCGCCTCGGATGAGCTTCAAAATACTCGGCTTAAAAACGCACGGATAAGGTCAACTTCGGGATGGGGGTTGAACGTACTCGCGGCACGGACGCCGCCCATCAGGGCTATCGCATGCAAGGGCGCACTCCCTATCAGGCCTTCTTGGATGGAGTGAAACACATATTCAAGGTCAAAGACTTGCCCTGCGCGAGTCGAAGATTCGCCTCGTGCGAAAGGTCGCACCTTGAGCTATGACCTCCTGGCGTCGGAGACGCCCGGCGATGCAAGCGCCCGCGCCGTGGTCGTCACCTGCACGTTTGCCTGCCCCGGCTTTGACCCCTCCAGCTCCCCGCCTTCGATCGAGACCAGCAGATCACCGTCCGCATCAATTCGCAGGGGCGGTGCGAATTTCGAGTTTCGGGTTTCAAATTTCGAATTTCCAGTTTCGAGTTTCCAGTTTCAAAACCCAGCCTGATGGCCTTGGGGTCGGCGCCGGGCGCCACAACGAAGTCATATTTCAGTTGCCGTTCCGTAAAAGACACGGGATCTCCGCTCCGCTCCGACTGCGTGCCGTAGTAGACGAGGCCAATGCCCGGATAGACCTGCTCGTAGCGCACCTTTAGCGGAAGACCAACCCGGCATCTCCACAGCCGATCAACCTGGCCATGGAAGGAACCTGTGGGATTTCGCTCAATAGAAGTCGCCGCTGGAGACTCCCCCCGTGAATGTGCCTCAAAACTCACCAATCGTCGCGCGGGTCGGTCGACAAGGTGTCTCCTAAAGGAGGTTCAAGCCCTTGGGATGAGGAGAGGCATTTGGCCGACGCGTTGCTGTGTGCTCAGGTGTTCAGCTTATGCCGAGCGTCCCAGAAGTCGAGTTCAAACCAGTAGAGGTCCGAACGCGTTCCGGTCGAGCACTGGAAGTGCGGGAATACTGCCTGGAAGACTTTGGGGCGCTGGTCGAGATGTACAGGAGCTTCGAGCCCAAGCGTGTGGCCCAGGGGCTTCCGCCGCCGGACGTTCCGCGCATTGCGCATTGGCTGGACGAACTCCAACGCAAGTCACGCGCGCTTTTGGCCCTGGACGGAAAGCGGGTTGTCGCGCACGCCATCCTCTGCCCCATTTCTGAAACGGCCGTCGAGTTCACCATCTTCGTTCATCAGGATTTCCGCGAACAGAAGCTGGGGACTGCGCTCACTCGCCTGGAGCTCCAATTCGCCGCTGCGATGGGTTTCAAAGAGGTTTTCCTCACCACCGAACTTTCCAACTTCCCCGCCTTGTGTCTCTACCGCAAGATCGGTTTCCGCATTACCAGCAGGTATGGCGATGAATGTGAAATGAAGATTGATATCGCCAAGGTTCACGGCGAATTACCTCAGGCTGCTTGATAGCGTTCCCTGCTGCGCTTCTTGTAGAATCACATCTCGTCGGAGCAGGGGGGATCTCTATGATTGCTCCGGGACGAATACAAGGCTTGCCCTAACTTTTTCCCGAGGTTCATGATGCCTCACACCACTCGCCTGCAACCGACGGCAGGCTCTGGCTCGTTTTGATCGTTCCGGTGGCTGTCCTCAGTTCTCGCCTAGCCGCCGTCAAGCTCACCGAGAAAACAAGAAGCAGCGAATATTTGGACCCTGCCCGAACCCCCAGCCCCGAATCCCGAGTTCCGAATTCGTTCGGTATCGGCACAGCAAAATCCCATAAGCGAACACTCCGGGCCGAAATCTCCGCCGTCCAGTTACCCTAACTCCAATTCTTTCTTCAGCTTAGAGGGATGGCACGAATGGCATGACCTTTGCGTAGTTAAAGGTGGAGGAATAGATGGACATCCCACGGGAATCCGCTGCCCGCCAACGACGCATGCGCCGAATCATTTATTCGGTTGTGGGGCTGTTGGCTATCCTCGCTGTCACTCTTGGTCTTTCGCGTCTCAAGCCGGCCGCGCCCAGCGTGGACCGGGCAACGGTCTGGATCGACACGGTGAAGAGGGGACCGATGCTGCTTCAGGTGCGTGGATTGGGCACCCTGGTCCCCGAAGAGATTCTTTGGATTCCCGCTACCACTGACGGGCGCGTCGTGCGCCGGTTCGTCCTCCCGGGTTCGCCTGTCACGGCAGACACCGTGGTGATCGAGCTGAGCAATCCCGAACTCGAGCAATCCGCCCTGGACGCCGAATGGCAACTGAAAGCCGCGCAGGCCCAGTACAACAGCCTGAAAGCGCAGCTTGACAGCCAACTCCTGGATCAGAAGGCCGCGGCGGCCACCGTGCAGGCCGATTATCGCCAGGCCAAGCTCAACGCGGAAAAGGATGAGGAGTTGGCCAAGCGGGGTCTGGGGTCGGAATTGAATGTGAAGCTCTCGCGCGCCAGGGCCGACGCGCTCACCACTCGCAATGAGATCGAAGAGCAGCGCCTCAGTGTGAGCGCCGAATCCGCCAAGGCCCAACTGGATTCCCAAAAAGCGCGGGTGGAGCAACTCCGCGCCCTGTACGAACTCAAACGCAGCCAGCTTGACTCCTTGCGTGTCCGGGCCGGGGCGGAAGGGGTTCTTCAGGAATTGCCCGTGGAAGTGGGCCAGCGGGTGGCGGCGGGCGCCATCCTGGCCAAGGTGGCCCAGCCCACGCACCTCAAAGCCCAACTCAAAGTTCCGGAGACCCAGGCCAAGGACGTTCAGATCGGGCAGGTGGCTTCCATTGATACCCGCAATGGCATCATTCCCGGCCACGTGATGCGGGTTGACCCGGCGGTGCAGAACGGCACGGTCACGGTGGATGCGAAGTTGGAAGGCGCGTTGCCGAAAGGCGCACGTCCCGACCTGAGTGTGGAGGGCACCGTCGAGATCGAGAACCTAAGAGATGTGATCTACGTCGGCCGGCCCGCCTTCGGCCAGCCGAACAGTACGGTGGGAATTTTCAAACTCGACGAGGAGGGCAACGGCGCGGCGCGCGTGCAGGTGAAACTGGGTCGCAGCTCGGTGAATACGGTTGAAATCCTGGAGGGACTGAAGCCGGGCGATAAGGTGGTGCTGTCGGACATGTCCGCCTGGGACGCCTTCAATCGCGTGAGATTGAACTGAGCCATTGGGTGATTGTGTGATTGAGTCATTGAATCATTGAGCCATTGAATCATTGAACGGGCTGCTGCCGTTGGTTCTTCAAGTGAATCAATGATTCAGTGAATCAGTGACTCAATAGGAGGATGGATGGGAACGCTTCTTCAAGACCTTCGTTACGGCATCCGGATGCTGGCCAGAAGTCCTGGCTTCACGGCGGTGGCCGTCTTGACGCTCGCGCTGGGCATCGGCGCGAACACGGCGATTTTCAGCGTGGTCAACGGAGTACTTTTGCGGCCGCTTCCTTATCCAGAACCCGATCGCCTCGTGCAGATTTACGAGAGGTCGGCTCAGTTCAATGAGATGTCGGTCTCATATCCGAACTTTCTGGACTGGGAGAGGATGAACCATTCCTTTGCAGGAATCGCGGCCTACCGAGGTGAAAGCTTCAACTCCACGGGCGCGGGTCAGCCCGAGAACATTCCCGGGGCAGTGGTTACAGCCAACTTCTTGTCAGTGCTTGGTGTGAAACCGTCGCAGGGCCGCACCTTCACTCCGGATGAAGATCGGCAGGGCGCCAATCCGGTTGCCATGGTCAGTGAAGGTCTCTGGAAGCGGAGGTTCGGCAGTGACACCGCTGTTCTTGGCAAAAGCCTTGTGCTCGACGGGCAGAGCTACACCGTTGTCGGCATTGTTCCAAGGGATTGCCAACTGCTGGATCCGGCTGAGGTCATCACCCCGCTTTGGCAGTGGAGCCGACGAATGAATCTGGAGAGCCGGGACTTCCATCCGGGCATCCGGGTCGTGGGCCGACTGAGGCCGGGGGTCAGCCTCGCTCAGGCGCGGGCCGAAATGGAAAATATTGCCCGCAGCCTCGCCCAGGCATATCCGAAAACAAACGAAGGTCAAGGTACGACGGTTGTGCCACTGAAGAACGATATCGTTGGTGACGTTCGGCCAATGTTGCTTTTGCTCCAAGCCGCAGTGGGCTTCGTGGTGTTAATCGCCTGCGCGAACGTGGCCAACTTGCTCCTTGCCCGGTCCGTCGCGCGGAAAAGGGAAGTCGCCGTCCGGGTTGCACTAGGTGCGAGCCGTGGTCGAGTAATCCGACAGTTCCTCACTGAAAGTGTCTTACTGAGCCTGGCTGGGGGTGGGATTGGCCTGCTGCTCGCGTCCTGGGGAAGCGCACCTCTGCTGGCTGCTGTTCCCGGCGGGTTACCGCGGCGGGAGGCTATCGGGCTGGATGGAAGCGTCCTGCTTTTCACCCTGGTGGTCTCCTTGTTAACCGGCATCCTCTTTGGCTTGCTGCCTGCTCTCGAGAGTTCGCGCTCGAATCTGCAGGAAGCACTCAAGGAAGGTGGCCGAAGTCCGGTTGGAGGGCAACGTCGCACGCAAAGCATATTTGTGGTTTCGGAGGTCGCGCTGGCGCTGGTCTTGCTGGTGGGGGCTGGACTCCTCATCCGGACTCTCCAGCGCCTTTGGGACGTGAATCCCGGGCTCAATCCACAACACGTCTTGACCATGCAGGTGGCTCTTTCGCCAACACTGCTTGATGATCCGTCAAAGATCAGGATTGCCTGGCGCCAGCTTCTCGACAGAGTTCGGAACATACCCGGGGTCGAATCTGCCGCAGTGACTATCCTGGTTCCATTGAGCGGCGACGACAATGAAATGCCCTTCTGGACGAGCGGCCAGCCGCCATCTTCGATGGCGCAAATGCCTGAGGCGCTCACCTATATCACAACGCCGGGATATCCGCGCACCATGGGGATTCCCCTGCAGCGTGGGCGTTACTTCACGGAGCAGGACTCGGAGAGTTCGCACAAGGTTGTGGTGATTGACGAGGTTCTGGCCGAGCATTTCTTCCCTGGTCAGGACCCCGTCGGCAAGCAACTGCAGCTCTACATGTTGGGACCGGCGGAGATCGTGGGGGTTGTGGGACACGTTAAGCATTGGGGCCTGGACGCGGATGACAGCGCCAGAATCCGCGATCAGCTCTATTTTCCTTTTTTCCAGATTCCCGACCAATTCATGAGGCAGGCCAAGACGGGACTGAGGCTAGTGCTTCGCACAGGCTCCAACCCGGTAGGCGTGGTCTCCGCCGTGAGCAAACAGGTTATGGGTCCGGGCAGGGACCAGCCTGTCTACAACGTGAACTCTATGGAGCAGCTCATTTCCAGTTCCGTGGCCCGGCGTCGCTTTTTGAGGATGGTGCTGGTGATTTTTGCGGGACTGGCTCTGACTCTGGCGGCAATTGGAATTTTCGGTGTGATCTCTTACTCCGTCAGCCAGCGCACGCACGAAATCGGCATTCGCATGGCGCTGGGCGCCGAACGGCGCGACGTTCTGGCGTTGGTGGGGTGCCAGGGACTGACTCTGGCTCTCGCCGGAGTCGCTATTGGACTGGTAGCCGCTCTGGGGTTGACTCATTTCATCACCGGCATGCTGTATGGAGTCCGTCCGACCGACCCGCTCACGTTTGTCGCCGTTTCGCTAACGCTCACCTCGGTGGCCCTCCTGGCAAGCTACATCCCCGCCCGCCGCGCAACCAAAGTCGATCCCATGGTGGCGCTGAGATACGAGTAGCACCATTGAGTGATTGAGTGATCGGGTGATTGAGTGATTGGGAGATTGAGTCATTGAGTGATTGCAGGGGCCTCGTCGGAGCGTCTGTTGAGTTTCGATTTTCGGATTTCGAGTTTCGGCTCTCCGCCAATGGCCCGATCACACAATCACTCAATGATGCAATGATTCTGTGAGGGAATGACTCAACCTGATGGCTGGAAGCCGATAGCCAAATGCTATTGGTTAATTACAGGATTCAAGGAGACAACGATGGATGGATCTACTGAAATTAAGACTCAAATTGAGAACAACGGAGGGGGAAGGCCGAAACCGAACGGGCCCGGACAGACGCTGATTCACCTGGAAGGCGTCACCAAAGTCTTCTTGACCGACGAGGTGGAGACGCACGCCCTTTCTGGAATCCACCTGGAGATCAAGCAAGGCGAGTACCTTTCCATCTCCGGCCCCTCGGGCTGTGGGAAATCCACCCTGCTCTCGATCTTGGGGCTTTTGGATTCCCCCACGGAAGGGAAGTACTGGCTGAACGGCACGGCTCTGGAGGACCTGTCTCTCTCGCAGCGCACCCGTATTCGCAACCGGGAAATCGGGTTCATTTTCCAGGCCTTCAACCTGATCGGTGACCTGACGGTTTACGAGAACGTGGAGCTGCCCCTGACTTACCGTGGTATGGCCGCCGCGGAGCGCAGGCAGCGGGTTCAAGAGGCGCTCGAAAGGGTGGGGATGTCCCACCGCATGAAGCACTATCCCTCGCAGCTTTCCGGCGGTCAGCAGCAGCGCGTGGCCGTGGCCCGCGCCCTGGCGGGCAAGCCCTCTATCTTGCTGGCCGATGAGCCGACGGGGAACCTGGATTCCAAGAACGGCGAGGCAGTGATGGAACTGCTCCGCAACCTCCACCAGGAAGGCGCCACCATCTGTATGGTCACGCACGATCCCCGTTATGCCCAATTCGCCGACCGCACCGTGCATCTGTTTGACGGGCGCATCGTGGAGGAAAGCGGCCAGTAAGGAATTGTGCGATTGGGTCATTGAATCATCGGTCCATTTGACGAGCGGGGCGGCTCTCGTTCTTCCAATGAACCGATGGCCCGATGGCTCGATGGGAGGTGAACGGTGAGCGCACTTATTCAAGATTTGAAATTCGGCTTGCGCATGCTCGCCAAGAATCCCGGCTTCACCGTCGTGGCGGTGATCACGCTGGCGCTCGGCATCGGCGCCAATTCCAACATTTTTACGGCCGTCAACGCAATGCTGCTCCGGCCGTTTGCGTTTAAGGACCTCGACCGGACAGTTTTCGTATGGGAGACGGCGCCAAAGCAGGGCGAGTACCACACCAGTGTTGCTCCCGCAAATTTCCTCGACTGGAACGAGCAGAACAAAGGCTTCGACCTGCTTGCGGCGGGCCGCCACTGGAATGTGAATTTGACGGGCACGGGCATCGCGGAGCGCGTTGAGGCTTACCAAGTCACCGCCGACTTCTTCCCCCAGATCGGTATTCCCGCCGAGCTCGGCCGCTCCATTACCGCAGACGACTTTCAGCCCGATCGCAGCTCTGTGATCGTCCTGAGCCACGGATTCTGGCAGCGGCGACTTGGCGCCGACCCTGGCGTCGTCGGCAAGAGCGTGCTCTTGAACGGCCAGACATTCAGTGTGATCGGCGTGATGCCGAGTGACTGTGATTTTCCGGTGGGGATTGAGGCCTGGGCACCACTCGATCTGACCGGCCCCGCGCGGATGGATCGTGCCGATCATTATCTGCAAGTGATTGGCCACTTGAAACCCGGCGTTTCGTTGTCGCAGGCGCAAGCGGACCTTGAGGGAGTCGCCGCCCGCCTGGGCCGCGAATACCCACCGACCAACGCCGACCACAGCGTCAGGCTCGTCAATGTGGTCGAGGACCTCACCACGGGTTCACGGCAGTTCGTTTCGGTGCTGATGGGCGCGGCGGCTTTTGTTTTATTACTCGCCTGCGCGAACGTGGCGAACTTGCAGTTGTCCCGAGCCACCTCACGGGAGAAAGAGATTGCCGTGCGCCGCGCCCTCGGCGCATCTCGCTGGCAGATTGCCCGCCAGTTGCTTGCGGAAAGCGTGTTGCTCGCACTTCTCGGCGGACTGGCGGGGCTATTGCTCTCCGCCTGGGGACTCGACGTCATGCGCCGGACTATTCCGCCGTTTATCGTTCAACACATCGCCGGGCTCAAGCATATGCAGGTTGATCCGAGGGTTGTAATGTTCACATTCGTGGTGGCGGTGGTTAGCGGAATCCTCACCGGAATCGCTCCGGCGCTGCACGTCTCGCACCCCGACCTGAGTGATGCGCTGAAGGAGGGCGCCCGCAGCGGAACTTCCAGCCCCGCGCGGCGACGGCTTCGCGCCCTGCTGGTGGTTTCCGAGGTCGCGCTCGCTTTGATTCTGCTGGTGGGCGCGGGAGTGATGGTGAAAGGCTTTCGCAATCTGCTGAACTCCGACCAGGGCTTCGATCGCTTCCACGTGCTCACATTCCGCGTCGCGCTGCCTGAAGAGAAATATAGCGAGAAAGACCGCGTGCGAGATTTCTACGGTCAGGTGCTACGCACGCTGCAGACCCTGCCCGGAGTTGAGTCGGCTGCGACGGTCACCAGCGTGCCGGGCAGTTGGAGCTGGAATTGGTCGGAATATACGGGGGAGGGACAACCCCCGGCCGCTCCCGGAGAACTCCGCGTAGCGACTTCGCAATCTGTTTCCGCTGACTTCTTCCATGTTCTCCGCGTCCCACTGATCAGGGGCCGGCTCCTGACCTCGCAAGACGGTCCCGACGCGCCTGCGGTTGCCGTGATCAGCCAACGCCTGGCGCGTCAAATCTGGCAGGGAGAGAATCCCGTCGGCAAGCACATCAAGATGGGACGGGCGGAGAGCAACGAGCCTTGGCGCACCATCGTCGGAGTGGTGGGCGACGTCAAGCAGTGGGCTTTCGATAATTCTCCGCACGCGACCGCCTACGTGCCATTCGCTCAACTGCCGCAAGCCGCTTCGACGCTGGTGCTGCGAACGCCGGGTGATCCCCTGGGCCTGGCGGCATCGGCGCGCGCCGTGGTGAAGAGCGTTGACCCTGAGCAGCCCGCCTATGACATCCGCACGCTTGACCAGCTAGTCTCCGATAACATCAGCGGAGTGGATTATTCCGCTCGCATGATGATGGTCAACGGCTTCGTCGCTCTCGTGCTGGCGGCTGCGGGGATTTTTGCGCTCATGGCATATTCGGTCGCGCAACGCACACATGAGATCGGCGTGCGCATGGCGCTGGGCGCGCAACGCGCCGACGTGCTCCGGCTCGTGGTGGGCTACGCGATGAAGCTCGCCTTCGTCGGGCTCGCTATCGGCGTTGTCTGCTCGCTGGCGATCACGAACGCCCTTTCCAGCCTGCTTTTCGGAATCTTGAGGATGGATGCACTCACACTCGCCGGGTTCACCGTGCTGCTGGCAGGAGTGGCGGCGCTTGCAGCCTACGTCCCGGCCCGGCGGGCGACGAAGATCGATCCCATGGTGGCGCTGCGCTACGAATGACGAATTCTGAATTGTGAATAGTGAATGGTGAGTAGTGAAAGGATGGAGGAAGGGCAGCTTCGGTCCAGAGTTTCACAGTTCATAATTCACTATTCACTGTTCACCATTCACTATTCACTGTTCGCCGTTCACCGTTGCTCTTGAGGTTTAGATGACGACTTTGATTCAGGACGTTCGCTACGGCCTGCGGATGCTGGCGAAGAATCCCGGCTTCACCACCGTGGCCGTGCTGACGCTGGCGTTGGGTATTGGCGCGAATACGGCGATTTTCAGCGTGGTCAATACCGTTTTCCTGCGCCCGCTTCCCTACCCGGACGCTGACCGCCTCGTGGTGATAACCGAAAGCAGCAAGCACGTGTCTGAGACGCCGATTTCTTATCCGAACTTCCTCGACTGGCAGACGCAGAACCACGTGTTCGGGCATATGGGGGCGTTTCAAGGCGAGGCTTTAACGCTGGTCGGCGTCGAGGTGCCCGAACGCGTGGCCAGCCTGAAGGTTTCTGCGGATTTTTTGCCAACGTTGGGCGTGCGGCCCATTTATGGCCGCAACTTCCTGCCCTCCGAGGATAAGCCTGGCGCCACGCCGGTTGTCATCATGAGCAACGGTCTGTGGCAGAGTCGCTTCGGCGCGGACCCGGGACTGATCGGGAAGCCGCTGAGGCTCAAGGGAACGCTCGGGACCCGGGACTTTACCGTGGTCGGCATCCTTCCGCGCGAGTTCAAGTTTTACGCACCGGCTGAATTGTTCGTACCGATCGGCCTCTGGGGCGCGGATGGATATCTCATGAAGCGCGAGAATCATGACCGGACTCTCGCCGTGGCGCGGATGAAACCCGGCGTCACTCTCGAGCAAGCGCGCTCGCAGCTTGAGACCATCGCCAGCCGCCTCCAGCAGCAATATCCGGAGAGCAACACGGGCTTTGGCGTGACCATCACTCCACTTCGGGAACGGGTCGTGGGCCATGCGCGGCACGCCGTCTTGGTCTTGCTCTGCGCGGTCGGTTTCGTTCTTCTGATCGCCTGCGTGAACGTGGCCAATCTGCTCCTGGCGCGCTCGGTCGTGCGGCACAAGGAGGTTGCCATCCGTGTGGCGCTGGGGGCCGGCCGGCGTCGCGTCATCCGTCAGTTGCTCACGGAGACGGTGTTGCTCGGACTGGCCGGCGGCGGCGTGGGACTGCTGTTGGGGTCCTGGAGTTCAAGCGGCTTGGCGCGCCTGGTCCCGCCGGGTTTGCCGGTGGCAGGAATCACCATCGACTACCGTGTGCTCGGCTTCACGCTGCTGATTTCCCTCTTGACCGGCGTTGCCTTTGGGCTCGCTCCCACCCTCCAGGCTTCGAAGCCCGACTTGAACGATGCGTTGAAAGAGGGTGGCCGGAGCTCCACTGAGAGCTTCGGGCACCACCGGCTGCGGAGCCTGTTGGTGGTCTCGGAAGTCGCTCTCGCTTTGGTGCTTCTCATCAGCGCTGGATTAATGATCCAAAGCTTCCGCCTGCTTCTCAAAGTGGATCCGGGATTCAACCCTCAAGGTGTGCTGACGGTGGGCTTGGACATGTCGGATCCAAAGTACCAGGAGAATCCAAGTCGGTTCATGTCTTTCAACGCGGCGCTGCTCGAGAGAGTTCGGGCGCTCCCCGGAGTCCAATACGCTGGCACGGCCCGTCCGCTTCCTCTCACCGGTGGGCGTTCGACGATGGCGTTTTATCGCGAAGATCAGCCCGTCCCGTCTTCCGGGAACTTCCTGGCAGCCGATTGGCATGCCGTCAGCCCCGGATACTTCCAGACGATGGGTATCCCGCTGATCAAGGGTCGCACCTTTGCAGACTCGGATAGCCAAAACACTCCTCAGGTTGTAGTAATCAGCGAAGGGTTGGCCCGCCGCCACTGGCCCGATGAGGATCCCCTTGGGAAGCGGCTTCGCTTCGGGACGCCGGAGATGGGTCTTCCCTGGTTCACAGTTGTGGGCATCGTCGGTGACACCAAGCCCTTCGGATTGGAGGCAAGTGCCCCAGCCGAGTTCTACGTTTCGTGCCTCCAGTTAGGATCCTGGGTGGACATGACCCTGGTGGTGCGTACCGCTTCGAATCCGCTCGGCTTGGCCGCTGCGGTGCGGGATCAGGTCCTGGCTCTGGACAAGGAGATGGCGATTGGCGACGTCCAGACGATGGAGCAGCGCCTCTCGGGAACGCTCGCGGGTCGGCGCGCAAACATGCTGATACTCGGCATTTTTGCTGGCCTGGCCATCATCCTGGCAAGCGTAGGGATTTACGGCGTCATGGCGTACTCGGTGGCGCAGCGCACGCACGAGATCGGCGTGCGAATGGCGTTGGGTGCAACGCGGGGCGACGTGCTGGGGTTAATCGTCGGCCAGGGGCTACGGCTGGCGTTGGCCGGGACCGCTCTCGGCTTGGCATTGGCGATTGGGTTGACCCGTGTCCTCCGCAGCCTGCTGTTTGGGGTGAGCCCCACGGATCCGACGACACTCGCGACGGTATCCCTTCTGCTAGTCGGCGTGGCGCTCTTGGCGAGCTACATTCCCGCGCGGCGGGCGACGAAGATCGATCCCATGGTGGCGCTGCGGTATGAATGACGAATTCTGAATTGTGAATAGTGAATGGTGAGTGGTGAAAGGGTGGAGGAAGGGCAGCTTCGACCCAGAGTTTCACAGTTCATAATTCACTATTCACCATTCACTATTCGCCGTTCACCGTTGCTCTTGAGGTTTAGATGACGACTTTGATTCAGGACGTTCGCTACGGCCTGCGGATGCTGGCGAAGAATCCCGGCTTCACAGTTGTCGCGGTGCTGACGCTGGCGCTCGGCATCGGGGCGAATACAGCTATCTTCAGCGTAATTAACGCGGTCATGTTGCGCATGTTGCCCGTCGAGAAACCTGAGCAACTGGTGCAAATCCGCTTCCGCTCGCCCCAAAGCGGCGATTTGCGGGCGACTTACACGAATCCGATGTGGGAGCAGGTGCGCGACCATCAGGACGTTTTCTCCGGCGTGTTTGCGTGGTCCCCGCAGGAGTTCGATCTCGCCGACGGCGGCGAAGCCCGGAACGTCCACGGGATTTACGCGAGTGGCGCTTATTTCTCGACGCTGGGCGTGCGGCCGGCGGTCGGGCGCTTGTTGACGCCCGAAGATGACCGCCGCGGGTGTGGCGGCGTGGCGGTCCTGGGCTACGGATTCTGGCAGCAGCATTACGCAGGAGCGGAGAGCGCGATTGGCAGCCTGCTGCGGCTCAACGGCCACTCGTTCCCGGTGATCGGCGTGACCCAGCGGGGCTTCTTTGGCACGGACGTCGGCGACCAATTGGACGTCGCCCTGCCGATTTGCGCGGAAGCGATCATTCGAGGAAAGGACTCGCTGCTCGATCACCGTTCCGGGTGGTGGCTGTTGATGATGGGCCGCCTCGCGCCCGGAACCAGCAGCGAGCGGGCGACCGCGCGCCTGAACGTTCTCGCGCCTCAAATCTTCGCCGCTTCCATTCCCCCGGGTTGGCGGCCAGAGGATCAGCAAGCGTTCCGCATGTCCACATTCGCAACAGTTCCTGCCGCCACGGGCCTCACCGGGTTTTCCGGCCTGCGGAACCAGTACGAACGGCCTCTCGAAATCCTGATGGTCGCCGTGGGCTTCGTGCTGCTCATCGTCTGCGCAAATATCGCCAGCCTCATGATGGCCCGCGCCACGGCGCGGCAAAGAGAGTTTGCGGTTCGACTGTCGCTGGGCGCGTCACGCGCACGGCTGATTCGCCAGTTGCTCACCGAGAGCTTGGCGCTGTCCACCACGGGTGCGCTGTTTGGAATTCTGTTTGCCCAATGGGGGAGCGCGCTCTTGGTTCGCTTTGTCTCGACGACCACGAACAAAGTCTTTCTCGACCTGTCGATGGATGGGCGCGTCTTGGGCTTCGCGGCGGCCATGGGCATCGTGACCGGCTTGCTCTTTGGCCTTTTGCCCGCATGGCGTGCCACACGCGTTTCACTGACCTCCGCCATGAAGGGTGGTGAGCAGCAGCCAAGCGAGAGCCGCTCACAATTCCGGTCCGGCCGCTGGATCGTCGCCGTGCAGGTGGCGCTCTCGCTTGTCCTCCTGGTCGGGACGGGTTTGTTTGTGCGCACCTTCACGAACCTGCTGACGTTCAATCCTGGGTTCGACCGCAGGAACGTCCTCATGGTGAGCGTAAATGTTCATAATGCCGGCATCTCGCCCGGCGCGCGCATCGCGGCTTACACGCAGATTCTCGACCGCCTGAAGTCGTTGCCGGGGGCAGTTTCCGTGGGCCAGGTTTGGTTTACTCCCATCTCCGGAATGGAGTGGAACAACCATATCCAGGTGGAAGGCTACCAGCCGCCCTCGGGTGAGGAGCCGCTCGTCTGGCTCGACTGGGTTACGCCGGGATACTTCGCGACTCTGCGCACGCCGCTCCTGACGGGTCGCGATTTCGACAGCCGGGATACGGCGACCTCGCCCCTGGTCGCGATCGTGAATGAGACCCTGGCCCGCCGATTCTTCCCGAATGTGAATCCCATCGGGAAGCACTTCCAGTTTCCCGGGTCCGACCTCCCGTCGTCGCAGTCCATAGAGATTGTGGGCATCGTGAAGGACTCTAAGTACTTGTCGCTTCGCGAAGGCTTTCTTCCCTTTGCCTATGTCCCGCTCACCCAGGTTGGCTTCACACCGGAGGACAGCTCTTTCTTGATCCACACCGCGGTCAGCCCGGTTTCGTTGATTCCGTCGGTGCGGGAGGCGATTGGAGGCGTGAATAAAGCCGCTTCGCTCCGGTTCGTCACCCTGGCGCAGCAAGTGGACGACTCGCTGGTGGCGGAACGCCTGCTCGCGATGCTCTCCGGGTTTTTCGGGGCGCTCGCTCTTTTGCTCACGGCCATTGGGCTTTACGGCGTCATGGCCTATGTCGTCACGCGGCGCACGCACGAAATCGGTATTCGCATGGCGCTCGGCGCGCGGCAAGGTTCGATTCTCAGACTCGTAATGCGCGATAGCGCCGTCCTGCTCGCTGCAGGCATTGCGGCAGGAATGGCTGGAGCGTTCTGGATCACACGCTTCGTCCGGCACCTGCTGTTCGGCCTCGCGCCGCGCGACGCGGAGACCTTGGCCCTTGCGGTTGGAGTGCTCGTGGCCGTCGCTCTCGTGGCAAGTTATCTGCCCGCGCGCCGCGCGACAAAAGTCGATCCGATGGTGGCGCTGCGGTATGAATGATGAATGGTGAATAGTGAATTTCGAAACCAGGGCCGTTTCCCTCTTTTGATAGTTCACCATTCACTATTCACGATCTTCTGAGCGTCACAGAGAAGGATGCCATGAGAACACTTCTTCAGGACGTTCGCTACGGCCTGCGGATGCTGACGAAGAATCCCGGCTTCACCGTCGTTGCCGTGCTTACGCTCGCACTGGGGATCGGGGCCAACACAGCCATCTTCAGCGTGGTGAATGCCGTCTTGCTGCGGCCTTTGCCCTACCACGATCCTGACCGGCTCTATCGGCTTGATGAAATGAGTCCCAAGGAAGAGGGTAACGGCGTGTCGCCGAAGGACATGGCGGCCTTCGTGCAGAGTGTGCCTGCCTTCGAGAAAATAGCACTGTGGCACTGGCAGAACCTCACGCTGACCGGCCTCGAGGGGCCGGAGAACGTTTACGGGGGCCAAGTGTCGAGCGAGTGTTTTCCGATGCTCGGCGTCCCACCAGCCCTGGGACGTTCATTCCGCGCCGATGAGTTCACCCCCGGCGCGCCGCCCGCGGTTATTCTCACCGACCACTTGTGGCGAAGGCGCTTTGGCGGTGATGCGAAGGTCCTTGGCAGGCCGCTCATGATGAACGGGCAGGCCTACAACATCATCGGCGTGATGCCACCCGGATTCTTCTTTGAGTGGCGGTATGAACTCTATACGGCGTGGCCGGTGCCTGCCGACGTGACCAACAACCCTGAAGTGCGATTCCCCGCGATCGCGAGGTTGAAACCCGGCGCCACCCCGCAACAAGCGAAGGTGCAGGCGGAGGCCGTGCTTCGCAGCATCGCTCCGGAGGACGTCCGCAAGGGTTGGCACCTTCGCCTTGAATCGCTCAACAAAACCCTCACCGCACGTGTGCGACCGGCCTTGCTGGTGCTGCTGGGCGCGGTAGGTTTTGTGCTCCTGATTGCCTGCCTGAACGTCGCGAACCTGCTGCTGGCCCGCGCCTCAGAGCGGAATAAGGAAGTCGCCCTTCGCGCGGCACTCGGCGCCGGCCGCACGCGAATCATCCGCCAGATGCTGACGGAGAGCCTGCTCCTTGCCGGATTGGGCGGACTTGCCGGACTGCTGGTCGCGGGTTGGGCAAACGGGACACTTTTGATGATGTTCCCGGAGCGCAGGGATATCCCGCGTCTGGACCAAACTCGCCTGGATGCAACGGTCCTGCTCTTTACGCTGGGACTCTCTGTACTGACAAGCTTCGCTTTCGGCCTCATCCCGGCATTACAGGCCTCACGCCCCAACATCAATGAGGCTCTGAAGGAGGGCGCACGTAATTCCAGCGTTGGAACTCGAACCCATCTGCTGCGGAGTCTTCTGGTGATTGTGGAAACCGCGCTATCGTTGGTTCTTCTGATCGGGGCCGGGCTCATGCTGCGGAGCTTCAACCGGTTGCTTCGCGTGAATCCGGGATTCAATCCGGAACGTGTCCTGACCTTACACGTCCCGCTTCCTAACATCTTCACGAAGAATTCGGACCAGGTCGCCTACTACACCCGCATGCTCGAGCGCGTGCAAACCATTCCCGGCCTGAATGCCGTGAGCCTCGTCGTGCCCAGGCCCCTGGGGGACGTGGACGCTAATTGGACGTTTGCGATGGAAGGCCGCCCAAGTCCACCGGGCGAAGAGGAACTGGTCAAAATGCGAGTCGTCAGCTCCGGGTATTTCCGTGCCATGGGAATCACGGTTCGCAGAGGCCGGGTATTCAATGATTCGGACACGGCGGAAGCGCCAGGAGTTGCGGTGATCAACGAGACTCTGGCCCGCCGCTATTTTCCCAATGCGGACCCCATCGGCAGGCGAGTCGCCATGCCGGGCGGCGGCAAAAACCCCAAGTGGGTCCCCATCGTTGGCGTGGTAAACGACGTCAAGGGGATCAGTATGCGAGACGAATCCGACCCTGAGATCTATTGGGACTTCAGGCAGTATCTCTTTGCCCCATTCGCCACCACCCTGACCCTTCGCACCCTCGGGGACGACCCCATGCGGCTCGCGGCTGCTGTCCAGAAGGAGGTTCGTTCCGTTAACCCGGATCAGCCGATTAACGACGTGAAAACCATGCGGCAAGTCGTCTCCGATAATGTCGGGCAGCCGCGCTTCTACACGCTGTTGCTCGGGGCCTTTGCCGCAATAGCCCTGATCCTGGCTGTTGCGGGGCTCTATGGAGTTCTCTCCTACGCCGTCAGCCAACGCGCTCACGAGATTGGCATCCGCATGGCCCTCGGAGCCCGACCTCAAGACGTCCTCAAGATGGTCGTGGGGCAGGGATTGCTTCTTATCACGCTGGGCGTTGCCTTGGGTATCGCTGGTGCTTTCGCCTTGACCCACTACCTTTCGAGCGTGCTGTATGAAATCCGACCCACCGATCCCGCAACGTTTGTGACAGTGTCTTTGGTTTTGATGGCCGTAGCGCTCCTGGCTTGCTACATTCCCGCCCGCCGGGCGACGAAAGTGGACCCGATGGTGGCGCTGCGGTACGAATGATGAAATTGAGAAATTGTGTGATTGAGACATCGGGCGATTTGAAAAGGCAAAGGCCCTTCAATCACTCAATCACTCAATCGCTCAATGGCCCGATGACTCAATGGCTCAGTCTAATCTGACAACTGACTGCTGATGGCTCAAAGCTGAGAGGTTCCTACGATGATCAAATTACGAAACCTGGAAAAATTCTACCCGATGGGGGCGGGGAAGTACTTCGTCTTGCGCCGCATTAACATGGAGGTTGCGGAGGGCGATTTCGTGACGATTATGGGACCTTCCGGCGCCGGCAAGACAACCTTGCTGAGCATCCTCGGCATGCTTGATGGCAACTGGAGCGGGGAGTACTACTTACTGGGCCAACCCGTCCACAAACTCGACTTGAAGAAAAGAGCCGAACTTAACAAGCAATACATTGGTTTTGTCTTCCAACAATATCATTTGCTTGACAACCTCACGGTGGCCGAGAACCTCGACATCCCCCTCTCCTATCGCGACGTCAAAGCTTCCCAGCGCCAGGCCATCGTTGCGGACACCTTGGATCGCTTTCGCATTGTTGGGAAGAAGGACCTTTTCCCCAGTCAACTCTCCGGCGGACAGCAACAGTTGGTGGCCGTGGCGCGCGCCGTGGTTGCGAATCCCAAGCTGATCCTGGCGGACGAACCCACCGGCAATCTGCATTCCAGCCAGGGAAAAGAAATCATGGAGCTTTTTAAGAAACTGAACGAGGAGGGGGCGACGATTGTCCAGGTCACGCATAACGAAAACTGGGCCGCTTACAGCCATAGAATCATCAAGCTCGCGGATGGATGGATTATAGGCAATTGAATCATTGAATCATTGCGTGATTGGAAGATTGAAAAGTCCTTTCAATGGCCCCATGGCCCGATCGCTCAATGCTCAATTCTTTGACCCGATGGCGCAACGGCCCAATTCGTGCGGCTCTTGACTTGTCACTGGTCACTCGTCACTTGTCACTTGTTTTCCTTTGAGGTGCTCGATGGCCACGCTGCTGCAAGACCTTCGTTACGGCCTCCGGATGCTCATTAAGGATCCCGGTTTCACGGCCGTGGCGGTGCTGACGCTGGCGCTCGGCATCGGCGCGAACAGCACGATTTTCAGTTGGATCAACTCGACCCTGCTCGACCCCATTCCCGGCCTCTCGCGCACCAGCGACCTTGTCACCCTCATGAGGGGAGAAAGGAGTGAACACCCCACGCCGCCGTTCTCTTACCTGGACTACAGGGACCTGCGCGACAACAACCGGACCTTCTCCGGCCTCCTGGCGTATCACGACGATTTCATGGCCCTCACCGGCGCCGGCAAGCCGGAGCGCATCTACGGCGCGCTAGCCTCCGCGAATTATTTCGACGTGCTCGGCGTGCGGCCCATCCTCGGCCGCGGCTTCCTGCCCGCCGAGGAACAAAAACCAGGCGGCGCGCCCGTGGTGGTGATCAGCTATGGCCTGTGGCAGAGCCATTTCGCGGCGGACCGTGCCGTCCTCGGCAGGACGATCGAGATCAACCGGCACCCGTACGCCATTGTTGGAGTAACTCCTCGCGGCTTTCAGGGATGCAAGACCGGATTGCGGTCGGACGTGTGGATTCCTCTGGTGATGGACCGATTCGTTTGGGGCTCGGATCGGCCTAGTGATCGCGGCACTTTCTGGCTCAACGTGCTCGGAAGGCTCAAGCCCGGCGTCGATCGCCGGCAAGCAGAGGGGGACATGAGCCTCCTGATGCAGCGGATTGTCGAGCATTCTCCCAACGTGGATCGAGGCCCCTACCAGGTCACGCTGGATCCGCTCTGGCGCTCGCCTTTTGGAGCGAATGTTTATCTCTACACCAGCCTGCCCATGTTGCTGGCCCTTGCTGGCGTCTTGCTGTTGCTGGCCTGCGCGAATGTGGCAAATCTGCTGCTGGTGCGCTCGGTGGCGCGGCGGCGCGAAATCGCCATTCGTTTGTCGATGGGCGCCAGCCGTTGGCGGCTGGTACGCCAACTCCTGGTGGAGAGCATACTGCTCGCCCTGGCGGGGGGCGGCATCGCCATGCTGCTCACCTCCTGGACCGCCCGGACGTTCGCAGCCTTCATACCACCCACCAGTCTCCCTCTCACGCTCAATGGCCGCGCGGACCACACCGTGCTCCTGGCGACGCTGGCCATCTCGATTCTCACGGTCGTGGTTTTCGGCGCGCTGCCGGCGCTGCGCTCTTCCAGCCTCGCCCCCGTGACGGTACTGAAGGAGGAGGTGGGCACTGTGTCCGGCGGACTCCACAAGGCGCGCCTCTCCAGCGGATTGGTGGTGGCGCAAGTCGCCCTGTCGTTGCTGCTGCTGATCTGCGCCGGCCTCTTCATCCGCAGCCTCCGGGCCGCGCAGCGACTCGATCCCGGCTTTGACCCCAACAGCGTGCTGCTCGCTTCCTTCGAGCTTTCGCCCGCCGGCTATTCGGAAGCTACCGGCATCGAGTTCGACGGGCAACTACTCGCCAAGCTCGAAGCCCTGCCGGGGGTTGAATCCGTGACCCTGGCGGATTTCTCGCCGCTCAGCTTCACACTGCACACCGATTATGTCTATCCCGATGGTTACGTGCCCCGGCCCCGCGAATCGATGGAAATCAGTCGTGCCAACGTCGGCCCCAATTACTTTCGGACACTGCGGATTCCCCTCATCGCCGGGCGTGACTTTACACCACAGGACGCCGAGAAGTCACAGCGGGTGACCATCGTGAATCAGGAGTTTGCCGATCGCTATTGGCCAGGCCAGGATGCGATCGGAAAACGGATTCGCGCGTGCGGCCAATGGTTCACGGTCGTCGGTGTGGCTCGAAACGGCAAGTACCGACGTTTGATTTACGCGCCGGAGCCGGTCATCTTTCTGCCCCTGTTCCAGGACTACCGTGATCCGGTGGCCATTCACGCGCGGGTGTCGGGTGATCCGCGAGCCTTCGCCTCGGCGGTCGAAAAAACCGTCCATGAACTCAACGCCGATTTGCCCGTATTCAATGTGACGACACTCAAGTCAAGCATGCAGCTCGGGAGCATCTTTGAACGGATCGCCGGGACGCTCGTAGGCGCCTTTGGCTTGCTCGCTTTGGTACTCGCGGCAGTCGGAATCTACGGAGTGATTTCCTATACGACGCGCCAGCGCACGCATGAGATTGGCATTCGCATGGCGCTCGGAGCGCAGCGAGGAGATGTTTTCAAGCTTGTGCTGAGTCAAGGTGTTCGCTTGACGCTTATCGGCTTGGCCATTGGGCTCGGGATGTCGTTGGCGCTTACGCGCTTTTTGAGAAGCGAGCTTTTCGGCGTCACGACAACAGACGCACTGACGTATGCGGGTGTGACGCTTTTGCTGTGCATCGTGGCGCTGCTAGCCTGCTACATTCCCGCGCGTCGCGCCACGAAAGTCGATCCGATGGTGGCGCTGCGATATGAATGATGAATGGTGAATAGTGAATTTCGAAACCAGGGCCGTTTCCCTCTTTTGATAATTCACCATTCACTATTCACGATTTTCTGAGCGTCACAGAGAAGGATGCCATGAGAACACTTCTTCAGGACCTTCGCTACGGCCTGCGCATGCTGGCGAAGAGCCCGGGCTTCACGGCGGTGGCCGTGCTGACACTGGCGCTGGGCATCGGCGCGAACACTGCCGTGTTCAGCGTCGTCAATGCCGTTCTGCTGCGCCCGCTTCCTTTCCGTGACCCCGACCGGCTCGTGCAGCTCTGGGAAAGCGAATACGGGTCGGGGCACTACGAGCTCACCGGAGCGGATTATCTCGAGTGGCAGGCGCAGAGCCAGTCCCTGGAAGGAACGAGTCTCTATGGGTGGGCGCCAAGCTTCAACGCGAGCGGTGCAGGCGAACCGGAGCGAGCCACTGCCATCAAAACTCAGGCAAACTTTTTCTCACTCCTCGGCGTCGTGCCACTGGTCGGCCGAACTTTCCTGAAGGGCGAAGATCAAGCCGGGCAGGATCACGTCGCCCTCCTCAGCTACGGCTTCTGGGGGCGGCATTTCGGCGGCCAGAAGGACGCCGTGGGAAAAAGTCTCGAGCTGAACGACGAAAAATACACCGTCGTGGGCGTCATGCCTGCCTGGTTCCGTCCACTGGAGGCGGCGGACGTCTGGGTTCCGATGGATATGAGCTCGCAGACCCTGCGCGCGGGAGGCATGCATCAATTTCGTGCGATTGGGCGACTGAAGCCCGGTGTCGCATTGGCGAAAGCGCAGGCCGAAATGCAAGCGATTGCGCAGCGCCTCGAAAAGCAATATCCCGATTCGAACTCGAAAGTCGGCGCCGTGGTGATTCCCCTGAAGGAGCAGCTGGTCGGGGATTCCCGGACGCAGCTTCTGGTCCTGCTGGGCGCCGTGGCGTTCGTTCTTCTGATCGCCTGTGCCAATGTGGCTAATCTTCTCCTGGTGCGCGCCACGGGCCGCCATCGGGAGATTGCGGTTCGCAGCGCGCTCGGCGCCGATCGTGCCCGCATCATCCGGCAATTGTTGACGGAAAGTGCGCTGCTTTCTCTGCTGGGCGCGGTTTTCGGGCTGGCGCTCGCCTGGGGATGTGTGCGAGTTCTGGCGACCGCAGAAAGTGTGCCGATCCCGCGGCCGAATCCCCTCGGCTTGGACGGCACGGTGCTTTTGTTCACCTTCGCGATCAGCCTTCTGGTCGGGATCCTGTTTGGGTTCGCGCCCGCGCTGCAAGTCTCGCAACTCCAGCTCAGCGAAGAGCTCAAGGCGAGCGCGCAGGCGGTCCTCAACCCCTTGGGTCGGCGCCGCCTTTTGCGCGACGCGCTGGTGGTCGGGCAAATCGCAGTTTCGTTGGCGCTGCTGATTGGCGCTGGGCTTCTCTTGCGAAGCCTTGCCAAGATGCGGGAAGTGAACGTGGGTGCTCAGCCGGAAAACGTTCTAACCATGAACATCGCTTTGCCCCCCAAGAAGTACTCCACTATGGAACAGCAGACAGCTTTCTTCCAACAGTTGCTCGACGGGGTGAAGAACGCCCCCGGAGTGCAAGCTGCGGCAATCTCTGCTGCCATCCCGCTCGAACACGTCATGAACGGCTACATCACCGTTGAGGGGCAGGAGAATCCGGCTCTCAAGCAAACCCTCGTGGAATATAACTGGATCTCCACGGGCTATTTCCGGACCTTCGGCATTCCTTTCCACAGAGGCCGCGACTTTAGCGACCAGGATTTCAAGGATACCGCGGAGGCGGTGCTGAAAATCGATGCCCTATGGAAATCCGGCAAGATTCAGGCCGCTCGATACGTCAAGCAAGTGGCGGTCATCAACCAAACGATGGCGCGCCAATTCTGGCCCCGGCAAGACCCGGTCGGAAGGACATTCAGGAAAGGCGACGATGGTCAATTCACCGTGATCGGTGTCGTCGGCGACGTGAACGAGCGGGGAGTCCGCCGTCCTGTAATTCCCCAAGCCTACTTTCCGCTTCCCGCCGCGCTAGACGAACCAGGCCTCACCATGACGATCGCGATCAGGAGCGCTGGCGGAACGAGGGCATTGCTGCCCATCGTTCGTGAGAAAGTCCACTCGCTCGACAGCAGCCTGGCGCTTTCCCACGTTCGCACCATGGAAGAAGTCATCTCCGAATCCATATCCATGGCCGGCACGAGCTATCAAACGCTCCTGCTCGGCTTTTTCGCCCTGGTCGCGCTCATCCTCACGGCGGTCGGGATCTACGGGGTGATGGCCTACGCGGTCACGCAGCGGACACACGAAATCGGCATCCGCATAGCGCTCGGCGCACGACGAATCAACGTCTTGGGGTTGGTCATCGGCCAGGGCGCCAAGCTGACACTTGCCGGTGTGGCCATCGGCCTCGCGGGCACATTCGCTCTAACGCGGCTGATGTCCAGCTTGGTGTTTGGAATCAGCACGACAGACCCGCTAACTTTCGCCGCCGTGGCCGTGTTGCTCATGGCGGTGGCGCTGTTGGCGTGTTACATCCCCGCGCGCCGGGCGACCAAGGTCGATCCCATGGTGGCGCTGCGGTACGAATGAAGCCATTGAGCGATTGAGCCATTGACTCATTGTGTGATTGAAGAACAAGCGAAGCGCTTGCAATGGCTCAATGGCCCGATGACTCAATGACTCGATCCGATGACTGACAACTGACGACTGACGACTGAAGCCTGACACCTTCTTACAACCGCGATAAGATAGGATGCGCCAAAGGCACCATGCAAAGTTCCGACCCATCACGAATCTTGATTGCCGACGACCAGGCCGATGTGCTGGAAGCTCTGCGCCTGCTGCTCAAGGGGGAAGGTTACGAGACGCAGGCGGCAACGTCGCCCGGGGGCATCCTGGCGGCGCTGGACGTCCGGGACTTCGACCTCGTCCTGATGGACTTGAACTTTGCCCGCGATACGACTTCCGGCCAGGAAGGTCTGGATTTGCTCTCGCGCCTTCAGGCCATGGACAGCACCCTGCCGGTGGTGGTGATGACCGCCTGGGGGAGCGTGGAGCTGGCGGTCGAGGCCATGCGCCGGGGCGCGCGCGACTTTGTTCAGAAGCCCTGGGAGAACGCGCGCCTCCTGGCTATTCTCCGCACCCAGATTGACCTCAGCCGAGCTTTGCGCCGGGGGCTGCGCCTGGAGGCCGAGAACCGCCTGTTGCGCGCGGAGGGCCGTCCCACCCTGATCGCGGAGTCTCCCGCCATGCGGCCGGTGCTGGAGCTGATCGCCCGAGTCGGACCTTCCGACGCCCCTATCCTGATCACGGGAGAGCATGGCACGGGGAAGGAAGTTATAGCCCAGACACTGCACGCACTCTCCGCGCGCTCCGCAAGGCCGATGGTCACCGTCAATGCCGGCGGGCTTTCGGAAGGAGTGTTTGAAAGCGAGCTCTTCGGACACGTCAAGGGCGCTTTTACGGATGCCAGGGTCGATCGCGTGGGGCGCTTCGAGCTGGCGGACGGTGGCACACTCTTTCTGGATGAAATCGCCAACCTCCCGCTCAATCTGCAGGCCAAGCTGTTGCGCGTGCTGCAGACCGGCGAGGTGGAGCGGGTGGGTTCTTCCAAAACCCGCCGGGTCGATGTGCGCACCCTGTCGGCGACCAATGCCAATCTGAACCAGGAGGTCGCCGCCGGGCGCTTCCGCGAAGACCTGCTGTTTCGCCTCAATACCATCGAGCTGCGCATCCCTCCGCTGCGCGAGCGCCGCGAGGACGTCCCGCTCCTGGCCAATCACTTCCTTCGCCAGTATGCGCAGCGCTACCGGAAGTCTTTAACGGGTTTTGATTCCGCCGCCATGCAGGCCCTCCTGGACTATTCCTGGCCTGGGAACGTGCGGGAGCTGGACCATGCGGTGGAACGCGCCGTGCTGATGGCCCAGGATGACGCCGTGCGTTCCAGCGACCTGGGATTACGCTCCCCCCGCGAAAGTTCGGCGCGCCTCGAGGATATGAGCCTGGAGGAAGTGGAGCGCTTTCTCATCCAGAAAACCCTGGCCCGCTTCGCAGGCAACGTGAGCCATGCCGCCGGCGCCCTGGGCCTGAGCCGCAGCGGACTTTACCGTCGTCTGAAGAAACACGGGCTGTGCTAAACGGCGCCTCGAAATGAGTACCGCCCCTTCATCCTTGCCCAAGAAAGCCTCACCCGCGCGGCCTTCCGGAATGAGGTTCGAACACCGTATTCTCCTCCTGGCCTTTGCGGCGGGCCTTCCGGGGACTCTTGTCGCCATGCTCCTGTTGTGGGGTGGCGATTACAGCTCCAGGGTGCAGTGGACCCTCAGCGTTTTGATCGTCGGCTTATGGTTGGCCTTTGCCTCTGCCCTGCGGGAGCGGGTTGTGGTCCCCCTCCAAACGCTTGCGAGTCTGCTGGCGGCCATGCGGGAGGAGGACTACTCCATTCGCGCGCGCGGAACCCAAGGCGATGATGCCCTCAGTGAGGTGATGTTGGAAGTGAACGCCCTGGGATCGACGCTGCGGGAGCAGCGGCTCGGGGCGCTGGAGGCCACGGCGCTCCTGCGTAAGGTGATGGCGGAGATCGACGTGGCGGTGTTCACTTTCGACGCCGAGCAACGCCTGCGGCTGGTGAATCGCGCCGGCGAACGCCTCCTGGCTCAGCCCGCGGAGAGGCTTCTGGGTCGCAGCGCCAGCAACTTGGGATTGGCGGATTGCCTGGAAGGAGAATCCGCACGCACCCTCCCCATGACCTTCCCAGGTGGAACCGGGCGCTGGGGAGTGCGGCGCAGCACCTTCCGCGAGAAGGGCCTTCCCCACCAGTTATTGGTGCTTACCGACCTCAGCCGTCCCCTGCGCGAGGAGGAACGCCAGGCCTGGCAACGCCTGATCCGCGTGTTGGGCCATGAACTCAACAATTCCCTGGCGCCCATCAAGTCCATGGCGGGGACACTCGGAAGTCTCGTGCTTCGGGAACCGCAGCCGGCCGACTGGCAGGAAGATATGCGGCGAGGCTTGGGTGTGATCGCCGCGCGAGCTGAGGCGCTCAGCCGCTTTATGAATGCTTACGCGCGCCTGGCCCGGCTGCCGCCCCCACGCCTCCAGCCTCTCAAAGTGGGCGACTGGATCCGGCGGGTCGTGGGATTGGAGACGCGCCTGAAGGTAAGCCTCAGCCCTGGCGCTGAGGTGACGATTGAGGCCGACGCCGACCAGTTGGAGCAGCTCCTGATCAACCTGCTGCGCAACGCCGTGGACGCCGCTCTGGAAACCGGCGGCAGGGTGAACCTCGGTTGGACCAGGAACGGCGTGCAACTGGAGGTGTGGATCCAGGACGAGGGTCCAGGCCTTTCCAACACCGCTAACCTCTTTGTGCCTTTCTTCACGACGAAGCCGGGAGGCTCAGGGATTGGACTGGTTTTGAGCCGCCAGATCGCCGAAGCTCACGGCGGTACCCTCACCCTGGAGAACCGGCGGAGCGGCCCGGGCTGCGAAGCGCGCCTGCGCCTGCCTTTGTAGATGTCAGGCGTAGCGCGGAGTCGGCCGCCGCGGCGGGACTCTGCGGCGTGTCCCGTTCCAACTATTTGGGGGCGTTTAATGGCATACAACGACCCCGCGAATAAAGTTGGAACGGGACTCGGCGAATAAAGTTGGAACGGCACTAGAACAGGAGCTTGAGCGCGAACTGCATCTCGCGCGCGGGAGTCATGGCCATGGTGATGGTCCCGAACTGGGGCGTGTTCACGAAGCGGTTGGGGTGGTCCAGGTTGGTGTGGTTCAGAGCATTAAAGATCTCCGAGCGAAACTGCAGTTGCAGGCGCTCGGTCACACGGAAGTTGCGGTAGAGGGTGGTGTCCAGGACCTGGAGGTGCGGGCCGATCATCGTGTTGCGCCCCACGTTGCCGAACTGGTAGGCGGGCGGAGCTGTAAAGGCTCCGGTGTTAATCCAGTGGTCGGCACTGCGCTCGCCGGAGGGCAGGTTCGGGTTCACACCCGGCACGACGTTGGCGCGAATGGGGTTTTCGTCGAGAAGCGTCCCGGCATTTGCGGTGTCGCCGAACACCGAAACCGTGTAGGGAAAGCCGCTCTGCATCTGGAAAATCGTGGCGAGTTGCCAGTCGGCAATCAGGAGAGCGAGCGGGCCCAGCGACCGCCCGGCCAAAGTGGTCTTCGAGGTGACCGGGAGCTGGTAGAGCGCGCTCGCCACCAACCGCTGGCGAAGATCACAGCTCAGCCCCCACTCCTTCCGCAGGTTGCTGTTGTCTTGCGGGATAGCGGATTCAAACATGGGCGCGCGAAAGTCCGGCGCATCCGAAAGACTCTTGGCGTAGGTATAGCTGGAAGCCAGACTGAGGCCGCGCGCGAGCTTCCGTTTCACAGAAACGTAGCCGGCGTTGTAGGACGAGCTTGCGGAATTTTCCAACATGTTGATTCCCGAGACGGGGAACGTGGTGCTGGCCACGTTCACACCCGAGGGAATCTGTGTCCCCGTCACAAACGGGATCTTTTTGTGTGGGCGGCGCGGGCCGATGGGACCAGGTCCTGGCGGAGCATTGTTGATAAGGTGGGCGCGCTGCAAGTGCACCCCCCGAGAGCCGATGTAGCCAATCTCCAGCAAGCTGCTCGCGCTGAGCCGGCGCTGGAGATTGATGTTCCACTGCTGGACGTAGCCGGAGGGCGCGTGCGGGTCGAGAGCCGCGAAGCTGACCGTGGTCTTGCCCAGGACGGCGTCGCCGAAACCCAACTGCTGGATGGCGGGAACGTAGTTATCGCTCTGAATCGTCTCCGGAAAAACCAGGGGCACGTTGTGGACCTGGTTGCACCAGGTGTTCATGTCGATAGGCGCGTAGAACATCCCGTAGGCGGCGCGGAGCACCGTCCGTTCGCCCCCGAAGGGGGCATAGGAAAGCCCCACGCGAGGCGCGAAGTTGTCCCGGTTCATGTAGGCCAGGCCGCGCGGGAAACCTTGCTGGCCGCCGATATAGGCCATCAGTTGTCCGTTCACCCACGCCAGGTTGGAAAGGATCTTGCGCGTGTCATAAAGCGGCGTGTTCACTTCGTAGCGCAGCCCGAGGTTCAAGGTGAGTTTCGAGCGCAGGCGCCAGTCGTCCTGAATGAACCCGTCGAAGAAAGTCTCGCGCATATCCATGGAGGGAAGGCCCGCCTGCCGTTGCGCCACCACCGGCAGTCCCAGGAGGAAAGAGGCCAAGGGGTTGCCCGTTTGGTCGTTGGTGGCGGTGCGCGTGGTGAACCCCGAGGAAAACTGGAAGTATCCGCGGTTCTGGAAGAAGCCGAGCATGGGCCAGCGGAAGCGTCGCGCGTCGCCGCCCAGCTTCAGGGCGTGATTGCCGCGCTGCCAGTACAAGAGCTCGCCCCCTTGGAAGAGCGTGTTCCAGTACTTGGAGGGCGTGGCCAGGATCGAATCGCCGGCCGGATCGAATCCTTGAATATCGAAGCGTGGCAGGCCATAGGCGGCGGGACCACCGAACCCCACCCCGGGGATCCCCAGGGCGCGGATCAGGTCCTGCTTGTTAGCCTTCTCGCCGAACCGAAACAACGCCATCCGGGCCAGGCCAAGCGAGGTGGTGCTCACCAGAGTGGGCGAGATGATATGGGTGTAGTTCAGCGTCAGGTTTTGCACGCGGTTGTCATGGAAGCTGCCAAACCCCGGCAAGTTCTCAGGAGTGAAGCCGCGCTCGAAACTGATGCTGTATCGGCCAAAGAATGTATCGCGCGCCGAAATCTGGTGGTCGAGGCGGCTGGTGATCTGATCGTTCGTCAGGCGCGTCACGCGGTTGTCCGAGTAGTTGTTGGTGCCGCCCGGCAGGTTGGGGAAGGGAACGAACCGCGCCAGCACCGCTGCTGCCACCGGATTGATCCGGGACGCGGGAATGATGTTGCCGGGAAACTGCTGGCGAAGGAACTTCGGGTTGGTGGGGGCCACGGGCAGGTTCGGGTTGTAACTGGGATTCGGCTGCGTGCTCGCGGGATCGTAGATGGGGCCCACGCCGGAGAAGTCTCCCAACCGCTCCGCGGCCAGCGGGACCGACAGGATCCCGGATTGCCCTTCCGACACGCGGAAACCTTCGTAGTTCGCAAAGAAGAACGCGTGGTTCCTGCGCAAGGGCCCGCCCACCGAGCCCCCAAACTGGTTCTGCGAGAAGTGGGGCAATTGCGAGGGGCTGGTGAAGAGGCGCGCGTCGAAGAGGTTGTTGCGGATGAACGCGTAAACGCTGCCGTGGAGCTGGTTGGTGCCGCTGCTGGTGATGACGTTGATGATACCGCCGCCAGCTCCCCCGTACTGGGCGGAGTAATTGAGCGTCTGCACTTTGAACTCGCGAATGGCGTCGGGAGAGAGGCTGATGACGTAAGTGTTAAACGACGGGTCGGTGTTGGTGGTGCCGTCCAGGAGGAAGTTGTTGCTGTTGGGCCGGCTGCCCCCCACGCTGAGGGCGGAGTCCTGTCCCGGCCGCCAGTAGAGCGCGTTCCGATCGCCGGATTGCGCTCCGTGCGACATGTGCACGCCCGGCACCAGCAGTGCCAGCTCCAGGAAATGACGCCCGTTGAGCGGCAACTCCGAGGTCATGTCCCGATTCACCACTTCCCCTAGGGCCGAGTCCTCACGGTGGAGGAGCGGCGCAATGGACCGCACTTCCACCTGCTGGGCGAGTTTCGCCAGATCCAGCGTGAGGTCCAGGCGGAGCTGCTGGTCGACTTCCAGAACGATGGTTGCCGCGCGCGTCTGGAAACCTGGCAACTGGGCGGTGAGGGTGTAAGTGCCCGGCAGCAATCCGGAGAAGTCGTAAGCGCCGGACACGGTGGTTTCGCCGCTTCGCACGAGTCCAGTGCGGGTCTCCTCCAGAGCCATTTTGACGCGAGGAAGCGGCAGGCTCTGCGCGTCACTCACCGTGCCCGTAATCCGCGCACCGTTCGCTTGAGCAAAGGCGCGCGCCATCACGAGCCCCTGTAGTCCAAGCACGAACAGCATAAGCCGAGTGCAACGTTTCATTCATTCCTCCGGACATGCTGTGCCCCGACGCTGGGAGTTCCGCGATTCACCCAAGACCGCTGTTGGTGTTAGCCCTTAAACGTTTGGTGTAGCCCCGACCGCGGCTATATTCAGGGTAGTGGTTCAGAGGGTCAATAATGCGCAGTCGTATATGGCCAACAATAAATCAACTAGAGATTCCAATGCTTTTCGCGCAGCTAGTGTAGTGCGTCATAAATATCTTGACTTATCGCGGGTCTGCCGTTATGCTTAACTTCATGAGCAGAAGAGCGGCCTCTATTCTTTTGTCCCCTGAAGAGCGTGCCAGGTTGGAGACTTGGGCG
>Ga0315279_10001162_pt1 | contig 44919 bp, 34 predicted proteins | sample YL17G06_20_MG_FD_203694 | JGI IMG/M metagenome (GOLD analysis project Ga0315279, IMG submission 203694) | Sediment microbial communities from Yellowstone Lake, YNP, Wyoming, USA - YL17G06_20 | ecosystem: Environmental > Aquatic > Freshwater > Lake > Sediment | place: USA: Wyoming | collected...
GGGCGGCAGCAATGTCGCCTCATTCTTACTTTATCTATCCTGGTAGCAAATGCGAAAAACTCCAGCCCCCCGAAGGGGGGCTGCTTTTAACCTGCAGCGTTGCGCTTCAGGTTAAAATGCGCCACTATTTTCAATTTTCAATTTGCTATCGCCCGCCAGGGACGTCGAAATACTAAATAGCAAATCGAAAATGTATGGCTGAAGGTATTGACATCGTAACTATGCAATGTCGATAAAAAAGGCCGGGCGCTGATATCACCCGGCCTTTATTTATCCCTTCAAAAGGGGAATTGGCAATCAATAATCGAGCAGCTCATCGGGCCAGTTTTTGCTTAGAATTTGTTTGAGGTTTCCGTTGGTGTCGAGGATGACGATTTCCTTTCGACGAGCTGGGGTGTTTGGGTCATTGGTCAGAAAATGAGATTTTCCCGAGACAAGGCAGGAGACATGGTCAGGACCTTTCCATTGTGCGACGAGCCCGAGGGGAGGGTTCTCTCCTTCTCCAAACCCTTCATTTACGTCTATCAGGATTTTCGAGGATTCGATGTCGGGGCCGAGGGCATAAAGGCCAAGTGTGTTTTTCTTTCCCGGCAGGAGGATTTTCCGGGAGTCGTGCGAAAGCGCGAACAGATACAAATTTCCCTGCCAACCCTCTGGGATGACTTGAGGCATCATTTCACTGACAGAGTTGGTGAGCAAATCGAAGCAGAAGATGGTTTCCTTTTCTACGTCAAGTTTACTGGAGGGGAGGGACATTTTTGCGGAGGCGAAGAAAATGCGGTTCTCACGGGCATAAGAGACGTGCGTCCAAGGGTAATATAAGACGCCGGCGAGTTCCGTAGAAGAACCTTTGCAGACGTATATTGCAGGGGAGTCATCGCCATCGAGTTTGGCAGGCGAGGCAAGAAGTTTTCCATTGGAGTCGATGATTGTTCGCTCGACAAGCGAGCCGAGGGTGGGTTTCTGGGCATCGAAGGATTCATCTTGGGGCTTGATATACGCGATTGCACGGGAATCGGATTTGAAACCGTAACCGACAGCTACGGCCGGTGCGATGAACACTGCAGGGATGTCTTCGGTTGGTGAAACAACATACAGGTCGTATCCGACATCGAGTGCTTCGCCGTTGATACGGTCGGCACCATAGGCGATAAGTCGGGAGTCCGGTGAGAAACGGATACGCCAGAGCATTTGTGCGCTTGTTGCGAGAATTTTCCGGTTGTTGGGGTCGGCAGCTGGGGCAAGGACAAGCTGAAAGTATGTGAGGGCTTTTTCTCTGGTTTTTTCGATTAGTCCTGAGCCGATTTTTTCGGCAAGCTGTTTGTCTGCTTTTTCGATGAGGTATCTCTGGACCCAGGCAATGTGCTGGTCATTGAAGGAATCTCTCTGGCCGGTGTCTGTAGCAACGGGTTTTCCGATGAATGGGAAGTTGCTATCCTTGATTCCTTCGACAAGGATTTTTTGTTTAAGTATTTCAGCGTGTGCTTCGATGAGTTTGGCCTGAGTCGGCGGAAGCAGCTTTAAAGCATCGTTGAATTGGTCAACTTTGACAATTAGGCCAAAGGCAATCAGAGAGCCATCTGGTGAGATGGCTGGCCAGGGCGTGGTAGATTCTTTGTGGGCGACTTGTGTGAGAGAGCCGGTATTTCCATCGACGATAAAAAGAGCGCCTTTTTTGCTGTAGATTCCGGTAGAGCCGGTTGTGGACCATTGGAGGGAGTCTTCGGGGAAGCATCCGAGAATGAACGTGATGGCAACGTATGAGGCGATAAGTAAGAGGTTGATGGAACTTTTCTTAGTCATAATGTTTCTCCTTAAGATATTGCTTGTAGGCGTTAAGCAAGCTGGTTTTGGTGGTCTGGATTTGTGTGTAAGGTCTAGGCTGCATTGCGGCGAGGGCTTTCTGTCGCCAGAAGCTGTCTTCAGCTTTTGGGGTGGTCGGATGTACCAGGACTGCTGAGGTGTAGCCGGTGACATTGAGCAAATGCGGTGGCGAAGTCGGTTTTGACCATCGGCCAACAGAGACGCCGATGCCGAAGGCAATGAAGATAGCTGCTGTGACGGCGAGTTTTGTAAACGGACTTTTCATAATTATTCTCCATATATTCGGCTTTGAGTGAGCCAATTCTGTCTTTTCAGATTCGGCCAGCGCGCTGGAAATATCATTATGAACTCTTCTGTCCAAATCAGCACTGGCTTTCAATTGTAATTTCCTAATCAGCTTATAAACATTAACTGACGGTTTCATTTTTTCACCTCACCATTTAACACTAACCGCAGTTTGTCTAATGCATAACGGTAACGGCCCAAGGCGGTGTTAATTGAAACATCCTGGTGCTCAGCAATTGTTTTGAATTTCATCCTGCTGTATATGTGCAGGATTAAGGCCTCTCGCTGCTCATACGGAAGTTGCTGAAGAGCACAGAGAAGGCGGCGCTCTTCTTCAGTTGATATTGCGCAGGTTTCGGGGTCAGGCAGTTCCGGCAAATCAGCATCTATCTTTTCAGCGTTGAGGTTGCGATGCTTCTGAATTGCCCTATTTTTATTTCGAGCGCTGTTGGCGACACAGGTAGCCAGGTAACCTCTGAGACTGCCGGTTAGACGAAACTTGCCGCAGGACTTAATAAAAGAGACAAAAACATCGTGAACTACATCTTCGGCAGCACTTACGTCAGATAAAAGAGCAGTTGCCAATGTTACCAGGTCGTGTTTATACCTTTCGTAAATGGTTGTCAGAACCTCGTTACTGCCCCGATTAAACTTCCATATAAGCAGCTTTTCTTCCAGCATTAAGGATAACCTACCTAACAGAAACAATCGATTGTCATATATATAACAACCAGATGCAGCATTTTAGTATAACAATCCTGATTTTTCTATCATTGGGGGTCCCGCAGAAAAATGGACAGCTCTCTGCCCAGAGAAATAAAAAAGGCCAAACCTGAATGGCTCGGCCTTTCTGTAAGAAAGAGGATTAAATTATGTGGTTTTACACTATAAAGACGTGGTAATGACAGAGTTTATTACAAGAAAAAAGGTGAAATTTTGACGGATGAGTAAAAAAAGATATGTCTGGTGGAGGCGCAACAAAGAAGCCGAGCTGTGCAGGCTCGGCTCTTTCTGTAAGGAGGACTATCGGATTTGCGTCCTTACTATATATAGACGCAGTAAGGACAAAGTTTGTTACAAAAAATTGTAAAAAAATTAAGCGGATGCAGAAAATATGTTTCATCGCAAGGAAATACAAAAAAGGCCGAGCCAAACAAGCCCGGCCTTTGTGATACACCCTGCATATACTGACAAATTACTTTGGCAGATTCTCCGGCGGCACATCCTTGACGCTCAGGTCACCGTAGATGACACGGTAACTTTGCGAATCTTTCGGGCGGTACCAGAATATCGCTTTGTTGGCATCGCCGAGTTTGACACCTTTTCCGGCGTAGTGCCAGTCAATACCGTATGGGTCGAGTTGTTGAAAGAAAATTATACCTCGCCCAAAGGTCATACCAAGCCGAGTTCCTTCCACATCCGAGACGTTTAATTGACGAATTTTCTCTCCGACCAGAGGAGTCAGCTTGAGGAAATCTTCGACGTTTATGTTTTCAGGAAAGTTGCCATCGAGCAAAAGGTCGGCCCACATACGCAGCGCTTCAATGAAATCTTTCTCGGTGAAATCGCGTAAGTTGACTTCTGTCTTGCTCAACGTGTAACCGGCAGGCACTTCCATACAGACTAAGGAGTCATCTACCGGCACATCAAACTCGATGTTCTTGAGAATGTAGAGCGACTTTTGTGCCAGCAGCAATTCGATGCGTATCGGCTTAGCCGTCTGGGGGTCGGCCCAGATTGTAACCTTTTCATTTGGACCACTGGCCTGAAAGCCGATGGCATTGCGTCCGTCAATATTATGCTGGCCAAGTTTTTGGACCGGCAGGTCTCTCAGGTTGGTGATGGTCTTTCTGACAAAATCTATTAAGTTTTTTGTTCCTTCCTGAAGTGGTCCCTGTATGTCAATGTATGCTGCGCCTTTGCTGGGCGGATCCAACGTAAGCATCCTTGCACTATCGAGGTCGATTATCATTATAGTTTCCATATTCGAGATTGTTCTTCTGATTCTGTTGCCCACGATAATATCATGAATGACCGGCCCCTTTCCTTCTGGGCCGGCAATAAAATCAAGAACTACGGTGCGGGCGTTGAGAATCGGCTGGATAACCTGAGCAAAGGTTACATTTGAGCCAAACGGATTACCGACAAAATACACTACAAGCGATACAGCTACGATAATCACCGCAGCGGCGGCGAGTTTTGTAATCGGATTTTTCATAATAATTCTCCATACATTCTGTTGGCTCCGGGTCAATCGCTTCTGCCTCATCTTCTCAAGCGAACTCAAAGCATCAGCAAGAGTTCTCTCATCAGCCCCGTAACCAGTTTCAATGTTCGCTTCGTTAATCAACACTTTGATTTTGTCATCTGCAGATTTCATTTTTCGGCCTCGTGATTCAAAATCAGTCTCAGCTTATCGAGACCATAGCGGTACCGGCTTTTGGCTGTGTTGACAGAGATTTCCTGCAATTCGGCAATCGTATCGAATGTCATCGCCGCGTGCAGGTGCAACATTATCACCTCACGCTGCTCGTATGGTAGCTGTGCCATCGCTGCACTGAGACGCTGCAACTGTTCGTTGCAGATAACCACCTCGGCAGGCTCATCCGACCTAAAGCAGGCGGACTCTTCAGGGTCTGCTTCAACGCTTCCCGCGATGAACGCAGCCCTATTTCTGTTCCTGGCACAATTGGCAGTGCAGGTTAACAAATATCCCTTGAGACTTCCGGTTAAACGAAAGTTGTGAACATCCTCGACGAACCGCACAAAGACATCGTGCACAACGTCTTCTGCGATACTGACGTCCTTGAGCAGGGCAACCGCCAGGAGCAGCAAATCTCTTTTGTATTTCTGATATATCCGCGTAAGAGCTTCTTTGCTCCCGCGTTTGCATCTTAAAACAAGCAGCTTGTCTTCCATATTGGCCGGCCAAAAAAACTTCTGCAACAAACCTCTGTCGCTAATATAACAATCAATGGGGTATTACGGGTCTATGAAAATTCTACTTTTTTCAAATTTGTCGATTTAGGAGCTGCCGGCGCATAAAAAAGGCCGAGCTAAAAAGCTTGGCCTTCAACTAATCCGGGACCATACTTATTTGCGTTTTCGGACCTCGATACCGCAGGAACCAAACCGCGTCCCAGGAGACCCCAACGAATTCCCTGTAAATGGTACCCATTGTTTCCGCGAAGGGTCTTTAGAAAATTCTAAACCGCAGTCGGGAGACAAGGCGACCGTTAGCTTGTAAGAGCTGACCGGTATCAAACTACGCAGTGTAACCTGATATCCGTAATCGGCTTTTTCGAGCTGGTCCAGAGACAATGTCCACTTACAATGGATATTGGTGTGGCCGGCAAGAAGTTTTTCAAGCGGCAGTTGCAACTGGTATTGACCACCGCCTTTTTGAGCGAATGGGACCGGCCCGTTGGCCAGAGTTACTGACTGCACTGTGCCGCTGGAATAAGGCAGGGCAATCGCAACAGTGGCGGCACCCTGCGGTCCTTTTCTAAGGGTAACATCTGAAAGAATCTCAATTTGACCGGAGGCGGTAATATACCACAGGTCTTCCTGGGTACCGACAAACTCGCTCTTTGACCACTGCTGGTAACCCACGCCCTTGTCGGTTTTTTCTTCCGGCAGCGCCGGCTCAGGCAAATTCTCCGGCACGACATCTTCGACCCTCAAGTCGCCGTAAATGACACGGTAAGTTTGTGAATCTTTCGGGCGATACCAGAATATCGGCATATTGGCGTAGCCGAGCTTTACGCCGCGGCCTTGGTAGTGCCACTTGCCCTCGCCTTTGAAGAACCGTATGAACAGCAGATGCTTTGCCAGCTTCATACCAAGCTCGCTCTGTTCTTTTTCAGAAAGTCCGAGTTCCCCAATCTTTTGACCGATAGCCGGCGCTTCCTTGAGGTAATCTTCCACCGCAACACTGTCGGGGAATGTCCCATCCCCAAGCGCCTGGGCCCGTATGCGAAGTCCTTCGATGAAGTCCTGCTCGGTTGCCCCCATCAGGTCAAGGGCGGTTTGCTGCAATTTATACCCCTCAGGAACCTCCATACTGAACAGCGACTGGTCCATCGGCACATCGAAATGGACGTTCCTGCATATAACCTTCAACTGCCCTTCCATCTGTTCGATACGCACCGGCAGAGCGGTGCGGGGGTCTGCCCAAATCGTAACATCCAGTTTGGGACTCGCAGCGTGAAAACCAATCAGCTTCCGGCCGGCCATATCCTGCTCGCCAAGCTCCTCGACCGAAAAATCGGGACTTTCCTGCAACCTGGCGATAACGTTTTTGAGGCTGTCAAGGTAGTTGGGTATGCTCGGCAGACTTTTGAGGTCGATATACACTGCATCTCGCGAGGAGGCAGTGAGCACAAGGATCCTGCCCGTCTCAAGGTCGATGATGCTAACAACATCCTGCGCGTTCGACATTGTCCTTCTGATTCGTGAGCCCATTACCATATCGTGAATGACGGGGCCGTTTTCATCCTGACCCACAATGATGTCGAGGACGGCGGTTTTGGCATCGAGAATGGGCTGGACAACCTGTGCAAAGGTTACATTTGAGCCAAACGGATTACCGACAAAATACACTCCAAGTAATACCGCTACGATTACCACTGCAGCAGCGGATAATTCGATAATTGGTTTATTCATAATGATTTTCCTGAGTCTGAAAGTGCGAGATGTCGGCTGGAGCCTGTGTTTGGGAAAGGCACTAAGCAACTGCTTCTTGAGCGTATCGCGATGCTTATCGTCCGGAGCATCAAAAGGAATATCCTTTACAAACTCTTCGATATATTTTTCGTTATCGTTCATAATATAGACCCTCCGTTATTCACATCGGCACTTAGCTTTTTGCGCAGCTTTGCGGTTGCGCGCGAGAGCCAGGTGCGGATTGTAGAAGGGGATTTGTCCAAACAAGCAGCTATTTCGGTTAACTTCATTTTTTCAAAAAAATGAAACACAATGACAGCCTGGTACTTTGGCTTTAAGCTTAAAAGGGCCTGTTTTAAATGAGCTTTCTTCTCGAGCAAAACATCATCAGAGCTAATGTCAAAAACAGATTCTGCTCGCGTATTTTTGACAACCCTTTGCATAACATCGGCCCTTCTTTTCGCATCGCGGAGATAGTCGTTAACGGCGTTGGTGGCGATACAAAGGAGCCAGTTGCGAAAATTAGCCGCCCTTCCATCAAAAGAGTCCAGCCCATGCATGGCTTTAAGAAAAACAGTGGACGTGACATCCTCGGCATGATGATGGTCAAATAATCGATGCACGCAATAGTTAAATACGTTGTTGTAATGCAAGAGGTAAAGCTGTGCGAAGGCATCAGTATCGCTACACGCCCTTTGGATAAGATTAGTTTGTTCGATTTCACTAAGTGTCAAGTTTGTCTGCCTCTGTATCCATTTTTTACACATTTCGGCTTTCATCGCAATTATAAACGGAAAAAGAGGGAAAAACGTCTCAAAAAAATTGGTAAAATTTATAAAAATACAGTTCTATTCCGAATTTTCTTAAAAGCGAATAAAAAAGGCCGGGACAAACGCCCGGCCTCGCTTACAGGTTCACAAGATGACCAAGCTACTTAAGTAAGCCCGCTTCAAGCTCCGCCAGTTTCTCCGCGGTAACGGTCTCCGCTCGCAAATCGCCAAAGATGACCCTGTATTCGTTATCCGAAGTCTTCCATCTCATCAGCACTTTGTCTGTATCCGCAGGCGTCACAGTCTCACCATAGTAAGCCGGCTCCTTTTTCTCCTGAACCAGCGTCATATGGAACAGACCAAGAGACTGTACCGGCCTCATAATCTCCATTATCTTTTTAGCCTTTTCTTCTTCCGGCAGCTTATCCATTTCTCCTTTTAAGTCTTCTTTTAATTTCAATGCCGCCGCTGTAGGGTTATTGCTGTCCTTAATCGCCACAATTTCATTCATAAGATTCATCATATCTATCTTTTTGGGATACCTGCCCGTTAGTTGTTCGCAGAATCTCAACCCCTCGATTGCTCCCTCTTCGCTAGCACTCGGCATCTTATAACCGCCGGGCAGGATGGTCGTGTAATCCTGTGGTATCACAGGCTTAAATTCATCAGCATTTACCTGAACATACCACTGAAAATCATAAAGCTCTCCTTCCATCTGCATCTGCTCATTCATCTTGAAATACATTTCTTCCCGCACCGGCAGTTCCGTCTTTCTATCCACCCACAAAATTACCTTTACATCTTTCATCATACCGCCGAGACAGGCAGGGTCTGTCGTCTCGAAACCTTCGACCTCAACTCCGTCAATTACAGATTTACCTATATCAACATATTTGGAATTTATAATCTGCCTGAGCAAATCTCTCGGGTCGTTGCTCTGCTTTTTCATCCTCGCAAGCACGGACTCGTCGAATTCCATCGTAATATATTGCTTTTGCTCCGTCATAATCATATACACCTTTTTTTCGTTGGGAAGGACATACATAAGCTGTTTCATTTTCTGGCCGGCGCCGTTGACAACCATATTCATATCCACTTCCATCTTCATACCGTACTCGTTCGATATCAAAACGGTACTTGTCATCTCCATAGGACCGCTTGGCATTCCCGGCTGCATATTACCCGTCGTTTTCATCTTCATCTTGTACATAAATGCCTGGGCCTGCTCGACTTTTTCCAGAACATCCGCCAGAAGTACACCCGCACCTGATTTGGTGCCTGTCCAGAGATATAAGCCAGCCAGACACGCTAATACTACGGCAGCCGCAACCGCCACCTTGACAATGGGACTTTTCATAATAAATCTCCTTAATTCAAAGATTCTGTTTTCTTTAACAGTTTTTTTGAGCTGCACACTTTGCCGGCGAATAACTTGATTCATTACCTCGTCTTCAAGGTCTCTGTGGGCAAGCGTTTCGCCATTCTTAACGAGGCGCTCTTGCAAGCGCTGAACTTCCTTAAGCTCCGCCTGGCAAACACGACAGCTTTTCAGATGTTCGGCAAGCGTTAGCTTTTGTGACCCATCCAGAAATCCCTCAACATAAGCAACTAACAACTCTTTACTTTCTGCGCAGTTCATAATTACACCTCATAAGCTTTAGCACGCTGCTGCTGTAGAGACTCCCGCAGCATAGCGTAGGCCCGTGATAGCGTTTTTGTAACAGTACCCAGAGGCATTACCAGATTTTCGGCAATCTGGCTGCAGGAATGGTTGGCGTAATACCGCAGTAAAACGATTTTACGATAATCCTCAGGCAGCTTGGCTATTGCCGATTCGAGAGCGTAATCCTGCGAAAGCTCCGGTTCGCCGGCTTCCTGTGAGAACGAGCGGATAGCTTCCCGCTGCTGGCGGATTCGCTTATTTCTTTGGTGTTCTTTTGCAACGTGGTCGGCGATGCCGAGCAGCCAGAAGAAAAACGATTCGGGCTTTTTTAACCTGCCCATATTAAAATAGGCACGCACAAGACTTTCCTGTGCAGCTTCCTCAGCACTGTCTTTGTTGCCGAGTTTACCCGCCAGATGGGCCAGGAGAGCCCCCTGATAACGCCGCACAAGGTAACGAAAATCATCCGGATGGCCATCCAGACAACGTTCAACGTAATATTGGTCCATTTCCTGCATACCAGCACCTCGAAAAAGCCATCAGTATCCGTGTTCTCATTATATAGTGTAGGATTGGCGGGATTTGCGACAGAAAAATAGTAAAAAATTTTGGCGAGCGACTATAAAAACCGTTTTGTTTCGCAGTGGCGCATAAAAAAGGCCGGGACAAACGCCCGGCCTTGCTTACAGATTCACAAGATGACCAAGCTACTTAGGCAAGTTCGCTTCAAGTTCTGCCAGTTTCTCCGCGGTAACGGTCTCCGCTCGCAAATCGCCGAAGATGACCCTGTATTCGTTATCCGAAGTCTTCCATCTCATCAGCACCTTGTCTGTATCCGCAGGCGTCACAGTCTCACCATAGTAAACCGGCTCCTTTTTATCCTGCACGAGCATCATATAGAAGAAACCAGGGGATTGAAGGGGCTTTGTTATCTGCATCGTCTTCATCATTACCTCATCCCTATCCAACTTATCCAACTCATCCTCATTCAGCCCTCTGGCCTGGGGGATTTTTTCCTTTATCTTCTCGAGCACGTCTCTGTTGGTCATGAAAGCCATGGTTTCCTGAGCAAGCTCCAGCATGCTCAGCTTCTTCGGGTAGCTTCCGGAGAGCTCGGCAAACAGCCTCAATCCTTCGATAAGGCCTTCTTCGCTGATCTTCGGCATCTGCATTCCGGTGGCCATAGGCTCGAAATCGTCGGGTATGACCGGCTTGAAGTCGTCTGCGGTAACCGGGATATCCCAGTTAAACTCAGAGACGACGACATGGACCTGCATCTGATCGCCCTTTTTGAATTCTATCTCGGAGCGAACCGGCAGCCAGCTTTTTGCATCCACCCAAAGTGTATATTTGATGTTTTCCCCCATACCTGCGAGCATCGCGGGATCGGTTGTGTGGAAGCCATCGACTTCCACGCCATCGATAGTAGATCGGCCCAGCTCGGTATATTCACTACCCATCATCCGCTTTATGATTTCTCTCGGGTCGTTGTTCTCCTGCTTCATCTTCGCGAGCCAGTCGTCGTCGAACTCAATCCGCATATATTTCTTCTTATCCGGCATCAGGGTAACGACTATTCCCTCGTGAGGAATGACATAGGCCGTGTGGGTGCTTTTCTCACCGGTATTGCCATTGACGGTAATTGTCTCCGTCTTTATGCCGAAGTCTCTGGAAATGATCATGGTCATTTCCATATCCTGATCGATGGCGGGCATATTCTCCCCCATAGAAACGGTTATTCTCATATTCATCTTGTACATAAATGCCTGTACCTGTTCGACTCTCTGCAGGACGTCCGCTAGGGCAATACCTGAGCCGCTCGTCCTCCAAACAGATAGACCAATCAAACACGCGATAATAACAACCGCGGCGGCAGCGAGTTTTGTAATCGAACTTCTCATAATATGCTCCCAAAAAATGTGTTGCTTTCCTGTTTGCAACAAAGTCTTACTAAAATCCGCAGATACCTGTTGTGCGATTTTGTGCACATCAACCGGCACATTTTCATTGCCAATGTTTTTCAGGATTTCTTCGATATTTTCCTTGCTCATATTTCTACTCCCGTTTTTACGAAAGTTGCCAATTTGGTCTTGAGAGTCGCCAGGGCCTTGGATACGTGCGACCTTGCACTGGCTTCAGTGCAGGATAACTTTTCGGATATGGCCGGATAGTCTTGCTGCTGAAGGTATCGCATCACTACGGCGGTCGCCTGCTTATTGGGCAGTTGAGTAATTGCCTGCCTTATTTTTGCTGTCAGCTCAGCACGGTCGAGCTTTTGGTCGGCGGGTCTGGCGAGACCTATTTGGTTGTGGCTGAGCTGGCCGTCTCTACCGATTCTATTTCGCCAGGCCTTTGAGTTGGCCGTAAGGGCGATTCGGTAGATGTAGGCGGTGGATTTTTTGCCATTGAGTTTGCCAAGGTGCTGCCAGATACCTAATAAAGCGTACTGCACGGCTTCGGTGAAAAGCTCGCGGTCGCCGGTCAGTTTCCAGAGGACCGACAGCAAAAATACTGAATAATCGGCTCTTATTTTTTCAAAGAGTTCTATTCGTTCCTTATAGTCCATTATTTATTCAGCTCCAAAAATTCACAAAGCCCAGACATGTTCAGCTTTCACTAAATAATAACAGCCGAGGGGGGATTTTGTGTAAAAGATTATGGAGAAAAACTGCTACGGCTTTTACTTTTTTGCAGGAATATGGCTGCGGGTTTTGAGGATGATAAGCAGGCCGAGGATGCCTGAAAAGAGGTAGCCGAAGGGTGTAATTGCCAAAATCAGGTGAGTGCCAAGGTGTTCTGCGGCAGGAGCGAGTGCCATAAAGACAATGTTAGCCACTGCCCAGGTGCCGCCGACGATGAAGGCCATTCTCTGGCCGAGATTCAGGCCGATTGCGTGGCGGGCGAGCGTTATCAAGAGTATATAGGCCGAAAACGAATAAAAGCCGGCGCCGAAAAGCAGCCAGACAGCAGATTTATTATCCATCAGGAATAGATATGGAAGCAGGAAAGGAATCACAAGAAAAAGTGCAATGGTAGAGCAGATAAGCTCGCCTTTTTTATGAGCGACGGCTGCCCAAACGATTGTGCCGACCGCACCACCTATCCCATATACGGTTGTGGAGAAGCCGCCAAAGGTCAATTCGAAGCCGAACTCGTTGAGGCGGGTAGGAATGAGATTGGCAAGAATGGTAGTGGAGATGGCGGCGGGGATGCCCATCGCGACCACAGGCCAGAAAGACAGGCTCACAGGAGACGTGCTGCCGGGAGGTATCTTATTTGTGTTGTTCTCTTTTGGCTCAACGGCCAGATGGATTTTAAGCAAGACAACCATCAGGATGCCGACAACAGGACATAGAAGCAGCGGATACAAACCGCCGAGGCCGAATTTTGAAACCAGGATGGTTGAGATTGCGCCGCCGCAGGCGTAACCAACAAAACCGCCGGTCATAAACACAGCTGTGCTGATTGCGGACGGGATAGTGGCAAGTGAGTAAACGGCCCGGAGGCTTTCGGGGTGAGCAATTGCGATGCCGCTACCGCTGACTATCGCCAGAATGAGCAGGAGCAAAAGGCCCTCGCCGGATTTGGGCAAGACGGCAAGGAGACAAATACTTGCGGCTAAGAACAAGCCCAGGTGAAGGAGCAGCGGCGCAGTCTTATCGGCACGGGTATGACCGGTGAGCAACTGGATGCCATTAGCTGAAAGGACCACCACTGCGAGGACAAAACCGCCAAGAGACAAGCTAAGTGAGAATTCGGCTCGGACAGCAGGAAGGAGCGAAGGCAGCATATTGCCGAACATATCAATCAAAAAATGTGCGGCTGAAAGCACAAGCAACTGCATCCATTGAAATGTAGAGATTCTCTTATGCAAGTATCAACAAGTCTGCCTTTCAAACTTTTTTTCTATTCGGTATAACGTCTTTACTATAATACTTATTTTTCCGTTTTTTGGCTACCTTGTTTTGCTACTGCGGCATCAAGTAGCTGGCGGGCTTTGTCATAGTTGGGATTAAATTGCAATGCCCGGCGATACTGGTTTATCGCCTCATCGGTTTTACCCTGCTGCTCCAGAAGGATGCCGAGATTGCAGGACATTTCCACATCATCAGGCCGCCGGCTCAACACTATCCGAAACTCCGTAATCGCCTGGTCGATTTTACCCTGCTGGGCGAGAGCAAGTCCGAGCAGGCCGTGGGCAATTACATTGTCGGGCTGGAGTTTGAGCAATTTGTTGTAACAGTCGATAGCCTCATCAAATCTTTTCATTGCAGTCTGTGTCAGGCCGAGGCCGTGGAGGGCGTCGGCGTTGTCAGGTTTTATCTTCAAGCTGACGGTATAGTGGTCGAGGGCCTGCTGGAGCTGGCCCTCGAGTCGCAGCAGGTTAGCGAGGTTGTAATTTGCCTCGGCTAAGACTTCCTGAAGTCGCTGGTGTTTTGTGTTCTGGGTCAGCTCTATCGCCTTTTTATAATGGTCGATGGCTTCATTAGTCAGGCCTTTGGAAACAAGAGCGTTTGCGAGGTTATTGTGCGTCTCGGGCAAATCATTTCGTAACTGCAGCCCTTTTGTGTAGTGGTCAATGGCCTGGTCGATTTTACCGAGCCGGCGGAGAAGATTGGCATAATTATTGTGCATAACATAGTTGTCAGAAGTAACACTGAGGGTATGCTCAAACAAGGTAAAGCTATTTTGCCAGTGTCGCAACTGGAGGCGGGTAGAAATAGTTACAGCTAAAAGAGCGAGAATTGTTGTAATCAGCAGGACCGGTTTCTTATAGTGCCATTTTGCGGCGAGGTCAGCAATGCCCCACGCTAAGATAATCAACAATCCGAGCATAGGGACATACATATATCTATCAGCTCTGGCCTGAGCACCGGCCTGGACTAAGCCGATTACCGGCACGAGGGTGCCGAGAAACAACAGCCAGCCGACCATTAAATATTTTCGGCGGTTGAAGGCATAAATGCAGTATATTGAAATCAAGGCCAATATAGCAGCGGATACGACCAATCGGAATATTGAAAAGCTGCCGGCCAGATGAGGATAAAAGACTGCTAATCGGCTGGGCCATATCATTTTTTCGATGTATGTCGCGTAAGAAATAACAGCGTTGGCAACTCGATAATTTATCGGAATGCTTTCCAATGCGGACACAACGCCGCCTCTTTGCACGGCAATATAGGTAATTGCACTTACAACTGCGGAAAGGATAAAAAGTGGGATTTTTTCCGCAACGAGGCGCGGGGCCGAATATTTTGGGCGACAGTATTGCGGCGAATCGATGCGGGGGAATTGGCGTTGAGCCTGTTGGAATCTATCTAAAGGCCAAAAGTCCAGCAGCAGCAGGACAAACGGGAGCGTAACAACCATCGGCTTAGCCAGCAATCCCAGAGAGAATGCTAAAACTACGAGCAAATATTTGCTAAAAGCGGGTCGTTTTGCATATCGGATGTAAGCGGCTATTGTCAGGAGCCAAAAAAAGGTGCTTAAAACATTTTTGCGTTCAGCAATCCAGGCGACGGATTCGACCTGGAGCGGATGGACGGTGAAGACGGCTGCTACAAAGGCAGATGGCCAGATTGTGTCAGTCAAGGTTTTCAAGACCCAAAAGACCAGCAAAACATTGGCTATATGAAGCAGCAAATTAGTCAAGTGGTGGCCGAAGGGATTGAGGCCAAAGAGCTGGTAATCCAGCAGGTGGCTAAGTGAGGTGAGGGGATGCCACATAAAGAAGTGCGGGGTGGTGAAGGCCCAAACGATGGATTTTAGGGTTATGCCGTCTTTTACGTGAGGGTTGTCGGTGATGTATTTATCGTCATCATATTTGAGAAATTCGTGCTTGAGGACGGGCCAGAATGTCACTGCGGTCAGTGAAATCAGAAATAACCATATCAGAAGGCCCTGATGTTTATTAAGAACGTCTAACAAATCAAGCGTTGATGTCTGATAGAGATTGCTTCGCTTCGCTCGCAATGTCGTTTCGTTAGATGCCCTAAATATGCTCCGCATTTTAGCTGGTCCGGTTTTTGCGTTTTAGAAGCGGGCTAAATCCGCCGAACGTCCGGCGGATAAAAGTCAGGTTTCAAACTTTTTGCCTGTGAGACACTGGTAGGCCTCAATATATTTTTCGCTGGTTTTTGTGACGATGTCGGGGGGCAGAACAACACCAGGGCCGGATTTGTCAAAGCTGATGCTTTCGAGATAATTTCGGACAAACTGCTTATCGAAACTTTGCTGGTCTCTACCGGGCTCGTATTTATCTGCGGGCCAGAATCGCGATGAGTCAGGGGTCAGGACTTCGTCTATCAGGATAACCTTACCATTTACCTGTCCCCACTCAAACTTGGTGTCGGCGAGGATTATGCCTTTACTTTCGGTGTATGAGCTTGCCTTTTTAAAAATCTCGATGCTTTTGTCGCGAAGAAAAGTTGCTATCTTTTTGCCGACGATATCGATGCACTTCTGGAAGCTGATATTTTCATCGTGGGTGCCGCGTTCAGCTTTGGTGGCAGGAGTAAAAATTGGCTTCGGGAGTTTGTCGCACTGTTTTAAGCCAGGCGGCAGTTTCTGGCCGCAGACCGTCCGGCTACTTTTATATTCGACCCAGCCTGAGCCGGCCAAGTAGCCCCGGACGACGCACTCAATCGGAAGGACTTCGACTTTTTTGACAAGCATACTGCGGCGAGATAGCTGATTCGCGTAGTTAGAGAATGGCTGTGGAAAATCGGCTACATTGTCGGTTATTAAATGGTGCTCGATGTCTTTATTTAGATAGTCGAACCAGAATTTGGAGATTTGCGTGAGGATGATGCCTTTGTAAGGGATGCCGTTGGCCATAACGATGTCGAAGGCGCTAATCCTGTCGGTAGCGACGATGAGGAGCTTGTCGCCGAGGTCATAAATATCGCGGACTTTACCGCGATTTGGTTTAGCGCCGGCTATGTTTGTCTGCAAAATGGTTTCCATAATAACCTCCTTGTTGAATTTCGTTGTTCCCCGACAGGTCGGGATTATATTTTTTAATTTTACGGCTCCTGCCTGATTCGAAAATCGACGTATGCAAAAATCCTTTCTCTGACATTTTCAATATCCCTGGTTTTTGGTAAAAGGTCAAGCAGCATTTCGAGGAATTTGCAATCCCTTATACGCTTTAAGGCTGCGGTGAAATTTATATCATAGACCCAGCCGAGCTGCAGGAGCTTCATATCATTTAAGGTCTTAAGACTATTATAATCTATAAGCCGGCCTTGCAGGATTGCATCGACGACCGCAGGTGAATAGCGGGGCTGGTCGGGCAGCTCAAGCTCGATGGCAAAATTGCGTGGGTCGTCTTGATATTGCCTGTAGTATTGCGTAACAATATAATAGACATCGAGCTTGTCGGCATCGCGAATTAACTTTGAGAATAACAGGCACTGGCCATCCAAATCGGCGGGCAACTGCTTTTGCCCGTGGAATCGAATTGCTTTTTCAATGAGGTCTCTTTCCTGCTTATCAATTTCGTTAAGGACATTGGTCTCTCTGATAATCTCAAGGCCCAGAAGGCAATGGTTGATGCTTCTCGGGTCGTTGTAAGTGCGGTATCTTTTGAACTGCTCGAATCGGCCGATGTCGTGTAAAAGAGCTATCGTCTCTACAATGAGTTTCTGATTGTCCGATAAGGATAGCTGGTCAGCCAGATACAATATTTCGTCACATGTCCGGCGGGTGTGGTCTTCTTTGAGTTTGAGATTGGCGTTGACGTAGTCATCGTCGCAATAGAAGCCGGCTACATACTGCTCAAACCAGACCTTGAATTTTTTTAGCTGTCCTTGCTCCATAACCGTTTATCTAACAAACAAGAAATCAAACACAGGGTCAATAATTTACAGAAAAGAATTGGCTTATGCTACAAACTTTCCAGAAAAATTCACGATAGCTATTCAAAAATTATTTTGAGGCGGTATAATTGTAGCGTGATTTATTATGAAGAAGGAGAAAAACGATGCCTACGGTTAAGGATGTTGTTGTTAGAAAGCCGACGGAGAAAGAGGCGACGGCGTGCAAGTCGTGGCCTATCTGGAAGTGCGAGACGAGCACCTTCGACTGGTCATACACGGAAAAAGAGACCTGCCTGATATTAGAGGGCAAGGTTACGGTTACCGACGGCAAATATTCGGTCAGCTTCGGGCCCGGCGACTTAGTCATCTTCCCCGAAGACCTTGAGTGCACCTGGAATGTCCAGCAGGCCGTTACAAAACACTACAACTTCGGATAGTGTTGCACCGTCTTGCAAGCGAATCAAAGAATTTTACATCTTATAATCCTATTTCAGTTTACCTGCGGACCAGCGGATAGCGCGGACGACCAGTTGGCGGAAGGTCGGGTCTGCGTAGGCCTGCGGGCCGTGGCCAAGCTGGATGGTGCAGACCTTTGCTTTATTATAGGTTCTTACCCAGCCGATTGTCTTATCGCTATCCGGATGGTCAGTGGTTAACAGAACTCGATTATCCTTTTCAAAACTGCAATTTTTGTAGGCTTCGTCGCGCACGGTAAAGTCATTTAGGCCACGTGTAATCGGATGTTTTATGTTTGCAATGTGAACTTTCATATCCATATCGTGCTTATAGGTGCTGGCCTGCTGCGATGTTGCGCTGCCTTCGGGGGCTTGTAGATTGTATTTGGTGCCGATGATTTTTTGATACTGGTCCCATTTCTGATATGAACCCATCGCGTGGTGGAGGGTAACAAGGCCAACGCCTTTGTTGAGCAGCTTGAGAAAATTTTCCTGGCGCTTTGGAGTTATTTTTTGTGTCATATTGAACAGCACTATCACATCGTAGTTCCAGTTGGTTATGTCTTCAAATATTTCGCTGCCATCTTTGAGGTCGAACCTTGTGTATTCGATGTCATCGTAGCCCTCAAACAATGAAAGGAACGGTTTTTCTTCAAAGTCGTGCCCACCTGTAACCACAACGACTTTGATTTTTTTGACGGGCAGCGAGGGTAGAGGTTTGACCATTATGTTTTTGTAATAGATGACGCTTTTTGGGTCGTGGCCCTGCAGGGCGAATGTGCCGCTGGATAGTCTTCTGCCGGGCCAGCCCTCGGAGCTGAAGTTCTCCGGCTCGGTCCAGTCAACGACTGTTACACCGTTGACCTTTATGACGATGTGCTTATCCTGGACGATGATATGCTCGGTGAACCATTCGCCATCTTTGGCCTGTGATTGACGCACATTCTGGACGTCGTAAAGACTGCCGGTCCTTTTCCAGTCACTGTGTGAATTGTTGACCTGCACTTCATAGCCCTTCTTTGGCCAGTCGGTCTCCTGGTATTCGGTGTGGAAGTATATGCCGGAGTTTGAGCCAGGTTCGGTTTTGACATCGGCCTTGAATTCGAAGTTTTTGAAGTTTGCGTTATTGACGGGGCCGACATAAAAGAGATGGCTGCGGTCGCCTTTGACAACAATCATACCATCGCGAACTGTGAAGGTGGATTTGTTTTCGCTTGCCTTCCATCCGTCAAGAGTCTTGCCGTCAAAAAGACTCTGCCAGCCCGCCATAGGTGCGGCGGGCGAGGATTCTTTGCGGGGCGGCTCACCGGCGGTTGATTTGCACTGCTGACAGCCAGCTATGATTAGGCCTGCTAATACCATTACTAAAACCATTTTTCTTGCCATTTGAGTTTCTCCTTAATTGAGTTCGTAGTTATGAGTTCTTTGTTCGTAGATATTTCTGTGTTCATAGTTAATCAAAAAACTATTTTCGAAAGAGCATTATAATGTCCAGGGACTGCGCATCGAGCGGGAGAGCCGGCGGTTGGCTATGTTGTTATTTACAAAGCGCTCTTTGGCCTGGTCCCACACAAGTTTTTGCTCAAGGCGAATGGCGATGTTACTAATCTGGCATAATATGTCGCCGCGAACGGATTCGTCAATCGGGCATATCGTAAGCGCACGGCTTTTTACGCAGTCAAGCAAGTTTCTGACGTGATTGTTGCTTTCATAAAGGCGAGCATCGTTAGGGCCGAACTGCGTGGATAACAATTCTTTTGGATAGGCGTTGATGCCTTCGCGGTCAACGTGGACCCAGCCATCTGTGCCTTCGAAGGCGGTGCCGTGCGAGGTTGTTCTGCCGTAGCGTTTCTGCCACTCTTCAGGGAATGGGTAGCCGGTGAAGTCTATTGTGACGCCGGTTGGGTATTTGCAGGTAACATTCCAGTTCATAGCAGTATCGCAGACGCCATCGGGGGTTGGCCAGGTGCCTTTGCCTTCGATTTCGATTGGGCCTGAGAGTTTGTCGGCGCCGCCCCAGACTGCGATGTCGATGGGGTGGATGCCCCAGCCGGCGATAAAGCCAATGGCATAATCGGAGATATACCACCACCATTGATTGGAGCAGCGGTCCTGCGTGTAGGGAATATAGGGGGCGGGGCCAAGCCACAAATCGTAGTCGAGCCAATCGGGGACGGGTGCGGGCTTTAGCGGGCCGCCGGTTGCGCTACCGGGCGACCAGACGTTTATGGTGTGGAGCTTGCCGATTCGGCCATTGCGGACAAGCTCGCAGGCAAAACGAAAATCTCTGCTGGAGCGCTGCATAGTGCCGAACTGGAAGGCCCGGCTGTAGCGGTGGACGGCGGCGCGGAGGGCCTGGTCCTCTGCAATGCTGACTCCCAATGGCTTTTCGCAATAAACATCCTTACCTGCGGTTACTGCGGCCAGCGAGGCCAGGACGTGCCAGTGGTCGCAGGTGGCGACGAGAACAACATCGATATCGTTACGGGCGACAAGCTCGCGGAAGTCGTTGTAGGTTGTGCAGACGGTGTCGTTGTAGTGCTTGTTGACCAGGTTCTGGGCGGCTTCGCGGGCGGTTTTCTTAACATCACAGACGGCGATGACTCGGGCATCTTTCTGAGCAAGGAAGTTACCCATTACGCCGGTGCCTTGTGGGCCAACGCCGATACAGCCGACGTTTATTCGCTCGCTTGGGGCCGGCGTTCCTGCCTGGCCGAGCGCAGAAGACCGAATTATATAAGGAAAGCCTATTGCCCCTACAGCAGTTCCTGCTGCTTTTCCCAGGAAACCACGGCGGGTGATATTTTTACAATTGTGCATAATTTAACTCCTTACAATTTTTTATCCACTTTGGTTTTGATTATAGATGCCAGGGGGAGCGCATTGGGCGTTTGAGCATACGGTTGGCCTGGTCATCGTTGATAAATACTTCTTTGTCGGGGTCCCAACGGAGCTTGCGGCCCAATCGCATGGCGATGTTACTTAGCTGGCAAAGAGTATCAGAGCGGACAGCGACATCAATCGGGGCAACCGGCTGGCTTCTGGTCTTGACACAATCGAGGAAGTTTTGCTGGTGGTGATTGCTTACCGGCAAATGCACTTCATCAGGGCCGATTTCCTTTTTTAACAATTCCTTTGGGTTTGCATCAACGGTGCCGCCTAAGTGCTCTTCTTTGACGAAGACCCAGCCATCTGTGCCCTCGAATTTGACGCCGAGCGGATTTTTTTCGCCATCGGTGAAGTTCATAAGGACACCGTTGGCGAATTTTAGATTTACGTCCCAGCTCATCGCACAGTCGCACAGGCCGTCTTTGGGGAATACTGCGGTGCCTTCGACTTCGACCGGCCCTGTGAGGTCGGTGGCATTGCCCCAGGTGGCAAGGTCGATGGTGTGGATGCCACAGCCGGCGATAAAGCCGAGCGCGTAATCGCTGATATGGAACCAGTGGCTGTTGTTGACGCGGTTGGCGGTATAGGGTGCCCAGGGAGCAGAACCAAGCCATAAATCGTAATCGAGCCAATCGGGGACGGGCATCGGCGGAAAGTTTTCGGCTTCGATACTGTAGCGGGTGCCAACCTTGATTGTGTGGATTTTGCCGACGCGGAGGCTTCGGACCATTTCACAGGCGAAGCGGGAATTTCTGCTGGAGCGTTCCTGTGTGCCGAACTGAAATATGCGGCCATACCGATGGACCTCTCTGCGAAGGACCTGTCCCTGCTCGACGCTCATACCCAACGGCTTTTCACAATAGACATCTTTGCCGCAGCGGACGGCCTCGAGGGCGTGCAGGACGTGCCAGTGGTCTGTTGAGGCAACCACTACTGCATCTATATCATCGCGGGCGCAAAGGTCGCGGAAATCGTTGTAAGCGGCGCAGACTTTTTTGCCGTAGTGTTTGTCCACCACATCGAGGGCATTATCGCGATTAGGTTTTTTTACATCGCAGACTGCGATTATCTGAGAATCAGGTAGTTCCATAAAATTAGTCAGCAGTGACATACCGCGGCCGCCTACAGCGATGAAGCCCAAAACGATTCGATTACTTGGAGCGACCTGGCCAAGTGCGGAGGAACGAATAATATAGGGAAAACCGATTGTTGCTACGGCAGCGCCTGCAACCTTTTTTAGAAAATAGCGGCGTGAACACCGTTTATTGGTCTGCATAGCTGGCTCCTTACCTTGTAACTATCCTTTCGTGTCTGTATTGTCTAATAAACTATCTCAAAAGATAGAATTTCATTCTCAGCGCAGCGAAGAATCTCTCTTTTTGACAGGCCAGACCCTTCGCTTCGCTCAGGGTGACAGTTTTGAGATAGTTTCTCAATCAATAAATAAAGTCTAATCAAGGGTAGGGCTTGCGTCAAATTAAAAACAGGGTAAAAAGCCCAACATAAACCCCGATAGACGGCAGCGGGATTTCCGCTACGCTTCAGAATCGGGGCAAGCAGCTAATAAAAAAGCCGTGAACCATAAGCTCACGGCTTTTTGTTTTTTGACCTTATAAGTTTTTAAGCTGATTTGCGTTTAGGAAATCGGAGGAAGGCGGCTAAGCCGAGTCCAAGAATGGTGAGAGTAGCAGGTTCGGGAACATTTACAAACGACTCGCTGCCACAACTGGCAAAGCCCTGAACGTGAATACCGACTCGAAGCTGACCTGTGTTGAGACTATGTATCACATCGTTGAAGGTGCTGCCGGGCTGAAGGTTGAAGGTAATTCCAAGCCATTCATCGGGATTGATGCCGTTATGCTCTACCGGTGAGTCGGAGTCGGCGGAAAAACCTTCGGTTGTTACAAATGGCGGGGATAGATTCTGGCCACCAGGAAGGTCGTGCGGAGATGCAAGCGGAGAGAATGAGACGCCTGAGCAGGAGTTGTCTATCGAAGCCATACTAAAAAGCTGGCCATCATCGAAGTAGATATCTGTAATTGAGCAGGGTTGAGGGCCAGTGTTTGTGAAGGTGAAAAGCACCTGATTTGCGAAATGGTCGGCGAGTTCGACTAACAACTGTTTTTCGCCGATTTGGCCATCGGCAATTTCGATTGGGCCATCGTACTCTTCGGCTATGTGCTTAAAGCTATACACCACGCTTGCCTTTACAGGCAGACAGAGCAGACTCAGGGTTGCAATGATAGTTAACATAATCGACTTTTTCATTTTACTCTCCTCTTTCTGCCGGGGTGGTTTTTGTTAATGTTTTTAATGTTTGACGACTTTTGTCTGTATAGATAGACAACTATTTAGAAGCATCCCGGTTGTTTTAGCTGAAAGTAATAAGCTGTAAGACAATTGGGCTTTTCAAGTTTGAGAGGGAAAACCTGATAACGCCCCCCATCTGTATTTCATTGTATATTATCAAATTTGCCTGGTGAAATCAAGAGTTTTTAGGAAGACCTTCGGAAATAAATGATATTTTTTGGGGAATATTAACTGTGAGAATAGAAACAAAATAGTTTTGGGACTTAAATAAAATTTCGGATAAAAATTAAGTGAATTTTTTTTGGAAAGGCCGGAGAGCATAAGGCTTCTTCTGCAATTTTACTCCGTTAGTCCGCTTGGGGATGCCTTGCGGCAAAAAACGACTTTCCTTTTCTAAAGGGGTCCAAGATGACAGCTTCTTAAATCACGAGCAACAGGGTGCTATTGACGGGGCCGTAATAAGATATCGGCTAATTGCTTTACGCCTACCTCAGCGCTATTAAAGACGGGAATATCCGTAAAGGAGGAAAGCTCACGCACGTGCAAAGGAGAGCTTGAGCACAAGCCGGACAAAGCATCGGGGACCAAATTGAACTTTTCTTTCAAGCTTCGCAGACCTCCGATTGCACCAAAGGCATCGTTGGCACAGAAAATCAATTTGTGAATCCTCGAAACTACTTCCGGCGAGCTTAACAGGATTGCGGTTTCGCGCTGGATGAGGCCGTCCGCAAATTCCACCACCCAGAAATTTTTGGGGTTATTTGCATACTTGAGGTCGAGCCGATTAAAGATGCTCAGAAGCTGCTCCTCGGACAACAGGTATGTTGATGGATAACCCAGATATGAAAAATCTGCGTATGGATTTGCGCCTGAATCATTCATAAGAAGGATGTCTTTAAGGCCCGCGGTCCCACTAACTTTAGAAGCTCTGACACTGTATCCGCTTGATGTCAAGGCCCAGCAGCAGGCAGCGGCGGCCATACTTTTGCCGGAATTCATTGACGTTCCGCAGACCAAAATCATAGGGGAGCGGGGCAGTTTTTTGACGGTGAGTTTCGGTTTTATCAATTGGTAATTCTGTGTGTTCAAAACATTGCCTGCCTCATCACAAACGTAGCCGAGTATTTTTACCTTAGTTGGGTCTTTTATCAGTGAGTTTTTGGTTTTGACGACGCCAATTACTCCTGAGCGGGCTATAAGGTCAACTTCATCAGTCATTTGCTCGGGGACCAATCCTTCGTAATAATCGGGGGCGTAGCGGTTTCCAAAGACGAAAATGGCTTTGGTGCCATCGTGAACCATATGAATACGGCCTAAGGCATTTTCCATAGATGAGTGCTGGCCGACTCGACTGACTATTCCATAGACAACGTCACCCGGCTGAGGCGGTCTGTCGATGAATTGATAAAACTTAATCTGGCTTTGTCTTATAGTAAAGGCGGCACTGGGAAGAATAAATCCCCTGCTGATTTTTCTTATAACCGCTTTGCTTGCTGCCGAAATTGTCGAAATCATCGTTATTACTCCTTAATGTTTGGGCTGTTAGAACCCGACTGAACGGTAACGCTCGTTTCAGTCAACGCCTGAAATAATAAATGAGCCATAGTATAAGCGTCAAGACAATGGAAATCAAAATGCAGCTTGCGATGGGAAAGTAGATTCGCCAATTTTTGGAGCCGAATTCCAAATCGCCGGGCAATCTGAATAGACCGACCCGGCCAAGCAATAACATCAGGCCGCCCAGCAGCGATATCAAAATACCGAGCCAGATAAGCCACCTGCCAATTTGTTGCGGACCCAAATCCATATCTGAACGACAGACTACTGAAGAAAAGATACAGGTTTCAGAAGTCAGAAGACGGCGTTCGCAATCTTAACTACTGTCTTCTGAGCACTAAGAAACTATCTCAAAACGCATAACTTCATTCTGAGCGCAGCGAAGAATCTCTTTTTTTGACAGGCCAGACCCTTCGCTTCGCTCAGGGTGACAGTTTTGAGATAATTTCCAAGTCCTGACTTCTATAATCATTGCACTAAGCTATAATAGTTTCAGAAATTTTCAAGTGAGGGGTTGAAATTTTTCGTAACTGTTCAGGCCCTTTAGCTGGTTTGAGCCCCGCACCAGAAGCGGTGCGGGGTGACGGAGCAGGGTTTGGAAATAATGAGCAGCCAATGCCCTTTGAAGGGATTGCCAACAGGGTCGGCGTTGCTCATCAGTTGTATCTGACAAGGCCGCGGACCATAACTTTTTTATCGTGCCGAAAGCAATCAAAATATCATTCCCATTCAATCGTTGCCGGTGGTTTGCTGGATACGTCATATACAACGCGGTTAACTCCCCGGACCTCATTTATAATCCTGCTCGATATGCAGGCCAACACTTCATAGGGAATCTTTGAAAAATCAGCAGTCATAAAATCAGGTGTCTCGACCGCGCGAATAGCAATGACGTTTTCATAACTTCTTCCGTCGCCCATAACGCCGACGGTTGACACGGGTATAAGAACCGCCAAGGCCTGTGATATTTTCCTATACAGCCCGGATGATTTAATCTGGTCTATCAGTATCTGGTCAGCGGCACGCAGTATCTTTAGCCTCTGAGGAGTAACTTCACCAATTATCCTGACCGCCAGGCCTGGCCCAGGGAATGGATGTCGCCAGACGATATCCTCGGGCAATCCGAGGTATTCGCCGACAAGACGCACCTCATCCTTAAACAAATTTCGCAATGGTTCAATAAGCTCAAAGCCCAGCTCTGCCGGCAGCGCACCGACATTGTGATGAAGCTTTATGTTTGCTGCCGGATTGCCGTCTTTAGAACCCGACTCAATAACATCAGGATAAAGCGTCCCCTGGGCAAGAAATCTCGCATTGGGAATTTTCGACGCCTCGGATTTGAAAGCTTCGATGAATTCTGCGCCGATTATCTTTCGTTTTTGCTGCGGGTCTGTTACGCCGGCCAATCCCGACAAAAAACGGTGCGACCAATCGACGACACGTAAGCTTATGTGAAAGTGGTCACGAAAAGTTGAGACCACATTTTCGCGTTCATTTGTTCGCAGCAGACCATTGTCAACAAAAATGCAAACGAGCTGGTCGCCTATCGCCTTATGAACCAGCGAAGCCACAACCGAAGAATCAACTCCACCGCTTAAACCGCACAGACAACTGTCGCTGCCGACTTTATTGCGAATCTCCTTTACAGCTTCAGTGACAAAATCGCTCGTCTTCCAATCGCCGCTACAACCGCAAATATCATAAAGGAAATTTCCCAGAATCTGTGAACCCTCCGGCGTGTGTGCAACCTCCGGATGGAACTGGACACCGTAGAATTTCTTTTTTTTGTGCCTTACCGCTGCGTATGGACATGTGTGAGTAGTGGCAAGGGTCTGGAAATCCTTGCGTAATTTGCTGACCTGGTCGCCGTGGCTGGTCCAGACAGTAGTTGAGTCCGGCAAATTCGCAAACAAATTGCTCTTGTTAATTATTGACAGATTTATTCGCCCATATTCGCGTTTTTGAGCAGGGATAACCTGGCCGCCTAAAATTTTACAGCCGAGCTGCATTCCATAGCAGATGCCTAATATCGGCACACCCAGGTCAAAGATTTTCTTATCGCATCCCGGCGCATTTTCATCGAACACGCTTGCAGGGCCGCCGGACAGTATCAAGCCCTTAACGTTTAATTTCTGCAATTGTTTTGCAGTTACGTCGCAGCGAAGGATTTGGGAATATACGTGGTGCTCTCGAACGCGCCTTGCAATCAACTGGCTGTACTGGCTGCCAAAGTCCAGAATGGCTATTACCTGGTGGCTCATAAAAACCTCAAACCCTAATTGGTAAATTGTGAGTAGTTAATTGGTGAGTAGCAATTACACCAGAGGCAAAATTACCCCAATTAACCAATTAACTATTTAACCAACCTCGTGTCGGGCCGCAGAACACAAGTCACAGGATACGGTCCGGGTCTATAGTACTTTTGCGTCAGCTCCTTACGGGGATGCCGCGGTCGGCAAGGGACTTTTTCAACTGCCCTATAGTATAATTTCCGAAATGCGTGATAGATGCCAGAAGCACTGCGTCTGCACATCCGTCAACGATTGCATCGTAGAGATGCTCGGGTTTTCCTGCTCCACCGGATGCAATTACGGGGATATTGACCGCCTTGCTGACTGCTTTATTAAGCTCATTATCATAGCCTGCCTTAGTGCCATCGGCATCCATACTGGTCAGCAATATTTCACCTGCACCGCATTGCTGGCCCTTAACTGCCCATTCAACAACGTCAAGGTTAGTTGGCTGCGAACCGGCCTTTGTGCAGACTTGCCATCTTTCGGGGTATTTTTTCGACCGGCGGGCATCTATGGCAAGAACTACGCATTGACTGCCGAAACGCCCGGCAGCCTCTTTCAGAAGATTGGGATTTTCAACGGCTGCAGTATTTACAGATACTTTGTCTGCGCCGCTTCTTAGAATCGAATCCATTTGCTCAACTGTCTGTATGCCGCCGCCTACGGTGAATGGAATGAAAACGTGTTCGGCAACTCTTTCCACAAGCTCGATAATCGTTTTGCGAGACCTAATGGTGGCGGTGATATCCAAAAACACCAGCTCATCGGCGCCTTCGTCACTATATTTAGCACCCAGCTCCACGGGGTCGCCTGCATCGCGGAGATTCAGAAACTTGACGCCCTTGACCACACGATTGTCTTTAACATCAAGACAGGGAATAATCCTTTTTGTCAGCATTTGAGATTTTTCCTCTCGCAAATTTCGGCAAAATTTTGCAATACCTTCAAACCCGCGTTACTGCTTTTTTCAGGGTGGAATTGCACGCCATATATATTTGCCTTCTGGACCGAAGCCGACATATTAAAGCCATAGTCCGTATAGGCAATCCTGGCCTGGTGGTCGGTAACATCGGCATAAAAAGAATGGGCGAAATAGAAGTATTTTTCTTCTCCCAGCCCGGCAAATAAATCCATATCATCCGGCAGTTTTACCAGATTCCAACCCATATGCGGGATTGTTCTTCCGGAAGGGATAGGGACAACTTTGCCCTTAACCAGGCCGAGGCCCTTGTGCCGGCCGAATTCGGTGCTCTGGTCGAAAAGCATCTGATAGCCGACACAAATACCCAAAAGCGGCTTGCCGCTTAAAGCAACCTTTTTTATCAGCTCACCCAAGGTGCCTAATGCACTAACAGCGTAGCCAAAGGCGGCAACGCCTGGTAGAACAAGTCCGGCTGCACTTTCAATGGCCGCAGGGTCAGAGCTAAGCCTTGCCTGGCAGCCTATATGCCGAAATGCGTTACACACGCTTTTGATGTTTCCCACGCTGTAATCCACAATAACTATCATAAAGAAGTTACCTTGTTTAAGCTCAGCCTTTGTGCCGCTGCGGCCCGCTTCGCTGGGACGAGTTACTTCGACGGTCATCCATTAATCTTAAAAATCCCTCAAATAGATAATTTGAATCGTGCGGACCAGGTGATGCCTCCGGATGGTATTGAACACAAAAAGCCGGAATATTTTTGCAGCGGAACCCCTCGAGGGTTTGGTCATTTAGATTAATATGCGTTATCCGGACATCTTTACCTTTCAACGAGTCGATGTCTATGCAGAAGCCGTGGTTCTGGCTGGTTATTTCTATTGCGCCTGTTTGTAGGTTTTTGACGGGATGATTGGCGCCGTGATGGCCAAACTTGAGTTTGAATCTTTTTGCGCCAAGGGCCAAACCGAGGAGCTGATGGCCGAGGCAGATACCAAAAATAGGCACCTTGCCAAGCAGTTTTCTGATTTCATTTATAGCATAATCGACGCCGCCGGGGTCACCTGGGCCATTACTTAAAAACACACCATCGGGTTTCTGTGATAGGACATCCCTGGCGGATGTTTTAGCAGGCACAACCCAAACATCACAACCATGTGAGCGGAGTAATCTCAAGATGTTGAGTTTAATGCCAAAATCAAAAGCTATAACCTTGTATTTTACAGGTGGCTCTATTTCTCGACCCGTCAAAACATTTACCACCCCCTTATCCCAGTGATATGGTTTTTTTACCGTTACGTCTTTTACGATATCCCTGTCCACAAGACCCGGGTATTTGCTCAACTTTTCTTTAAGTCTTGAGGGGCGGAATTCCGTTGAAGAAATAATGCCTCTCATTGCGCCTTCGGTTCGAATGTGTCGGACGAGCTTTCTTGTGTCAATGCCTTCAAGGCCAACAACGTTGTTGGCTTTTAAGTAATCACTGAGTGAGTTTTTGTTTCGCCAATTGCTGGGATAATTGCAGTTTTCCTTGACAATAAAGCCGCAAGCAAAGATTTTCCTTGACTCAATGTCAACTTTGTTAATTCCGTAGTTGCCAATCAAGGGGTATGTCATCGTAATTATCTGCTCGTGATAGGATGGGTCGGTCAATATCTCCTGATAGCCGGTCATACTTGTGTTGAATACAACCTCTCCACACCTGGTGCCTTTAGCGCCGAAGGATTTGCCCTCAAAAATAGTGCCGTCTTCAAGTAATAAAATAGCTTTCACTTACTTATCCCCTATCGATAATAAGACTGTATAGGTTTGACGGAGATTTTCCGAGCTTTCATTGCTTCGATAGCCATAACTGTTGCCTCTGCACCTCTTATCGTAGTTACGTAAGGCACCTGCCTATCGAGAGCTGTTCTGCGAATGGCAAACGAATCTTTTACCGATTGCTTGCCGACAGCGGTATTTATAATTAAGTCTATTTTCCTGTTTATTATGGAATCTATTATGTTAGGCCGGCCTTCTGTAACCTTCAACACAAACTCCGTAGGAATATTGCTGTTAATAAACTGGATGCAAGTGCCTTTGGTGGCACTAACCTTAAAGCCCATCTGATGAAACTTGCGCGCAATTTCAACTGCCTTTGGCTTGTCATTATCGCTGACGCTGAAAAGCACATTTCCCCAGGTCGGCAGGGTATTTCCTGCTGCTATCTGTGATTTTGCATAAGCGATACCGAAATCATCGGATATTCCCATTACTTCGCCGGTAGAAAGCATCTCCGGTCCAAGCAGAGTGTCCACGCCGGGGAATTTTATGAATGGGAAGACCGCTTCTTTGATAGTAAAGTAACCTCGCTGAACCTCTTTTGTAAATTTCAACTCTTGAAGGGTCATCCCTGCCATCACTTTTGCAGCGAGCTTGGCAAGAGGCACGCCAATCGATTTGCTGACAAATGGAATAGTCCGGGATGCTCTTGGGTTCACCTCAAGGATGTAAATCTGCCCGTCTTTAATTGCAAGCTGCACATTTATAAGGCCTTTAACTTTTAATGCCAACGCCAGCATCTTTGTCTGCCTTTTTATCTGGTCAACGATTTTTTTGCCAATAGAAACTGGCGGCAAAGAACACGCACTATCGCCGGAGTGAATCCCTGCTTCCTCGATGTGCTCCATTACTCCGCCTATCACCACTATTTTCCCGTCGCTGATAGCATCTACGTCCATCTCTATAGCGTCGCTCAAGAATTTATCAATCAAAATAGGATGTTCGCCTGAAGAGGCTATCGCTTCTTCAACACAGGCTTTCAGCGACTGTTCGTCATAGACAATTTTCATTGCCCTTCCACCAAGCACGAAGGAAGGACGAATAAGCAGTGGATAGCCGAGCTTGTCAGCTATTTTCAGAGTTTGCGAATAGGTCATAGCCGTGCCGCTGGCCGGCTGGAGGAGCTTTAGTTTTTTGACCAGTCGATTGAAACGTTTGCGGTCTTCGGCCCGGTCGATGCTGTCGGGCGAAGTGCCGATTATCTTAACTCCGGCTTTTTCCAGAGGCACTGCCAGCTTCAGAGGCGTCTGGCCGCCGAATTGCACAATCACGCCGTCAGGATTTTCCTTTTCTACTATAGACATAACATCCTCAAAGGTAAGCGGCTCAAAGTAAAGCCGGTCGGATGTATCGTAATCGGTGCTTACTGTTTCAGGATTGCAGTTTATCATTATTGATTCTACGCCGATTTCTCTAAGGGCAAAGGCGGCGTGAACACAGCAGTAGTCAAACTCTATACCCTGGCCTATTCTGTTAGGTCCTCCGCCGAGAATAATAACCTTACGCCGATTGCTCGGGTTGGCTTCGCACTCGCTCTCAAACGTGGAGTAAAGGTAAGGCGTGCTGGCCTCAAATTCGGCACCACAGGTATCGACGGTCTTATAGACCGCCTGAACACCCAACTCCTTGCGGCGGTTTCGCACATCCAGCTCAGTTGCCTTCAGTAAGGACGCCAGCCTCTTATCGCTGAAGCCATACTCTTTGGCCTTGAGCATCAACCTTCGTGGCAATTTCCGCCACCAAGACACCAAGTCACTAAACCTACCTATATTGCATTTTTCTTTGTGTCTTGCCGTCAGGCATCCTGCGGATTGTGCCTTCGTGGCAATCTTTTCTTCGAGTTTAAGGATGTCTTTAATGTTGTTAAGGAACCACGGGTCGATTTTGGTGAGGGCGTAGATTTCCTCGGTTGACATCTTTCTTCTGAATGCCTCCGCGACGTACCAGATTTTGTCCCAGCAGTTGGTGCGGAGCTTTTCTTTGAGCTTGAGGGGTGAAAAACCGCTGTCTATGTGCGAATCGGCAAGCGAGTAGCGGTCTATTTCGAGAGACCTTATCGCTTTTTGCAGAGCTTCCTTGAATGTCCTGCCAATGGCCATTGCCTCACCAACAGATTTCATCTGAATACCGAGCTGCGGATTTGTTTTTGGAAATTTCTCAAACGTCCAGCGGGGCCACTTGACAACGCAGTAGTCGATGGTCGGCTCAAAGCAGGCAGGAGTCTTCTTTGTTATGTCGTTGGGAATCTCATCAAGTGTCCATCCGACAGCCAAAAGCGCTGCTATTTTAGCGATAGGGAAGCCGGTTGCTTTGGATGCGAGGGCCGAGCTTCTCGATACGCGAGGGTTCATCTCGATGACGTAGAGCTTGCCGGTGTCGGGATTGACAGCAAATTGTATATTTGAGCCGCCGGTCTCTACACCGATTGCCCTTATGACCTTTAGGGCCGCATCGCGCATTATCTGATATTCTTTGTCTGTAAGCGTCTGAGCGGGAGCCACAGTGATACTGTCACCTGTGTGAATCCCCATCGGGTCGAGGTTTTCAATCGAACAAACAATGACACAATTGTCTTTTTTATCTCTCATCACCTCCAGCTCGTATTCTTTCCAGCCGATAACGGATTCTTCGACAAGGACTTCGCCTTTGGGGCTGAGGCTCAGACCCCAATGGATGTCCTTTTTATATTCCTCAGTGTTGTAGGCGACATTGCCGCCTGTGCCGCCGAGCGTGTATGAAGGACGAATAATAGCAGGGAAGCCGATGTCCTCAATAATCTTTTTAGCTTCTTCCCAGCTTTTAGCATATCCGCTCCTTGGGACTTCAAGCCCGCACTGCTGCATTGTTTTTTTGAACAGGTCTCGCTCCTCGGCTTTTCTAATTGCCATAAGGTTTGCACCGAGGAGGCGGACATTATATTTTTTGAGTATCCCCGCTTGTGCCAGCGCTACTGCGGTATTCAGACCGGTCTGGCCGCCCAGAGTCGGCAGCAGACTATCAGGCCTTTCCTTGCGAATTACCTTCTCAACAATCTGGGGCGTAATCGGCTCGATGTATGTCCTATCAGCCATTTCGGGGTCGGTCATTATTGTTGCCGGGTTGCTATTGACAAGAATGACTTTGTATCCTTCCTTTTTGAGGACTTTGCACGCCTGGGTGCCGGAATAATCAAATTCACAACCCTGGCCGATGACGATTGGGCCTGAGCCGATAATCAATATTTTGTGGATGTCCCTGCGTTTTGGCATTATCAGTTTCTTCCGGTTTTATTCCGGATTTGTTAATAATCAATTTACGTAGCGGTTTGTTATAGGCATTCTTCTGTCTTTTCCAAAGGCCCTGGGTGTAATCTTGACTCCGGGCGGCGATTGTCTTCTTTTGTATTCGTTGGACTCAACCATTTTAATCACTCTGCCAACGACGGTTTTTGGTAAGCCGCCGTCAATAAGCTCCCGGGCCGATTTATTTTCTTCGATAAAGCCCCTGAGTATCTTATCAAGCAGCTCATATTCAGGCAACGAATCGGTGTCCTTCTGATTCTCTCTAAGCTCGGCGGTTGGCGCACGTTTAATCACACTGGCGGGGATAACTTGCTGCCTGTGAAGTCTGTTCACGTACCGGGCCAATTTATAAACCATCGTTTTTGGCACGTCCTTTATGACGGCGAACCCCCCAGCAGTGTCACCATAGAGTGTGGAATAGCCAACAGCGGTTTCGCTCTTATTGCCTGTTGTCAGCACAAGATATCCAAACTGATTGGAAAGGGACATCAATATAGTGCCGCGAATTCTTGCCTGGAGGTTTTCGTAAGGGACGCCGTTGTCTGTCCAGCCGTTGATAGTGCCGAGCGTTTCGTTGAACCTTTCGAGAATACCGCCGATAGGAATGGTATGAAATTCAATACCGAGGTTATTAGCCACCTTTTGGGCATCGCGTATGGTCTGGAGACTATTGAATTTTGACGGCGCCGTTATGCCGATAACATTCTGGGCACCAACAGCAGCAACTGCGAGGGCTGCTGTGAGCGATGAGTCAACCCCGCCGCTGAGACCGACAATCACTTTCTTAAAACCGTTCTTCAGCACGTAATCTTTTGTTCCCAGAACAAGCGCTTCATAAACTTCCGAAAGTGGCACGGGCTTCCAGGACATTCGGCTGAGCTCAGTCGAAGCCCCCGTGAAGACACGGCCAGGCTTGTCCTGAGCATAGTCGAAGGGATGGCCGTGCCACGGTTTTACACTTTTTACTCTCACCTTTTTGCTACTGACCTGGCTGACATCGGCAACAAGCAAATCCTCGACAAATGCACCGGCCTGGCTGACGATTTTGCCTGTGGAACCTACAAACATACTGCGACCATCGAACACAAGCTCATCCTGTCCACCGACGAGGTTGCAGTATGCAACTGCGCAGTCGAATTGTTTGCCGATAGTTGTGAGCACTTCCAGCCGCTGCCTTGTTTTGCCTAAATGAAAAGGAGAGGCCGAAATATTCAAAATGATATCCTTGTGACGTGTGCCGCCGAGCAGCCTGTCCAGCCAATCGAGCTGCCAAATATCTTCGCAGATTGTAAGCGCCATACTCAGGCCGTTAATATCAATTATCACCGGCTCGGTGCCAGGCCGAAAATATCTTCTCTCATCAAAGACGCTATAGTTCGGCAGAATCCTCTTGCGATAAATATGCTTTATGCGCCCATTGGCCAGTACAGCGAGCGAATTGAAACAGCCCTTTTCATTTATCTCTGCGAAACCGGCGATAACGGTATTGTTCGGGCAATCCTTAGCGAGATGTTCGATGGCAGCACGGTTGTCAGCGAGGAAGTGATTTTCCAAAAGCAAATCCTCAGGCGGATACCCACACACGCTCAATTCAGGAAACAGCACGAGCTCGGCACCCGCTTCCATAGCCTGTTCATAGAATTGTTTCATCTTCTTTATGTTGCCTTCGATGTCACCTACAGTCGCATCGAATTGTCCCAGTGCTATTCGTAATCCCATTGGCAATTTCCTTCTACCCACAGTGGGATACCCCACATGGTATTCTATTTTTCCGAACACTCCACAGCTTTGAATTTTGCGCTTTATCCGCCAGACGTGCGGCGGATTAAAGTTTTACGCTTCTTTTAGCCACCTGTCGATAGCGGCTGCTGCTTCTCTGCCGCTGCTGATAGCCGTTACCACCAGTGACGCACCATTGATTGTGTCGCCGGCAGCAAATACCCATCGCTCGCTGGTCTGGTAGTTGTTCACCCCGTTAGAAAAAAAGCCCTGACCCGTTTGACCTTTAGGTCTAATCTGGTCCTGATTTCTAACGGGGTAAACCGCTACATTGCCTCGCTCGTCAAGCTTCAGTCCCAGCTCCTTTATAAGTCCATCGTGGACCACATGCTCGAAGCCAAGGGCAAGAATCACGAGGTCAGCAGGGAGAATAAAATCGGTACCCGGCAACTCCTTTAACTTCCACCCAGCGGGCTGTCTGACCCATTCCGCTCTGCAGCACTCCAATTGACTTACCCGAATTTCGACCCCTGAAAACCTTTTGGTCATCACACTCCACATCCGCTCACAACCTTCCTCGTGAGAGGAAGAGGTCCTCATTATTCGCGGCCACATTGGCCAAGGCGTATCGGGTGGTCGAGTATCCGGGGGTTTCGGCAGTATCTCCAACTGGTAAATTTGTTTTGCACCCTGTCGGCGGGCGGTGCCGACGCAGTCGCTGCCAGTATCACCCCCACCTATTACAACAACGACCTTGTCCTTAGCAGTTACTACCTTCGACTCGTCAGTCAATTCGCCGGAACAGATTTGGTTCTGGGCCGCCAGGTAATCCATTGCAAATACGATGTTTTCATATCCTCGGCCGAGAACATTAAGGTCTCTGGGCCGACCTGCTCCCATAGTTAAACAGACACAATCAAACATCTTTCGAAGATAACGAGCTGAAATATCTTTTCCAATATCTACACCCGTTTGAAACTGGACACCTTCGGCGCCAAGCTGCCCCAGCCTGCGGTCAATAATATGTTTTTCGAGTTTAAAATCGGGGATTCCATACCGCAGCAGGCCGCCAATCTTTTCATCTTTTTCAAAAACAACAACGTAATGGCCGAGTCTTGCTAACTGCTGGGCAGCCGCCAAGCCTGCTGGTCCTGAACCAATAATGGCGACTTGCCTGCCTGTTTTTCGGACAGCCGGCAGCGGCTTTATCCAACCCTCTTGAAATCCCTGTTCGACAATCTGAAATTCAATGTGCCTTAAAAGCACCGACTCATCGTTAATACTAAGAGTGCACGCCGCTTCACAGGGTGCCGGACACAGCCGGCCCGTAATTTCAGGAAAATTGTTTGTTGAATGAAGCATCTGGCAGGCTTCCTTCCAACGCCCTTTATATACCAGGTCGTTTATGTCGGGAATAAAATTCTTCAGCGGGCAGCCTATACCGTGACAAAATGGTATCCCGCAATCCATACACCTTGCAACCTGCTGATGGATTTCGCAGGTCGTGAGCGGCAACTCAACTTCCTTGAAGTCTTGCACCCGCTCATCAATAGGCCGATGCCCAATATCCTGCCGCCTGTATTTCAAAAAACCCTTTGTTTGACCCATGAGAACACCTCTTCGGTTGCGGGTGTTGTCTCCGAATCTGTTTGTTCTGCTGCCTGCATTTTCTGTAAGGCTTTACGATAGTCTATCGGGACAACCTTCACAAACTTACCAATCATATCAGGCCAGGCATCCAAAATACCCCTCGCACGTTTGCTTTGGGTCCATTTTAAGTGGCTTTGAATAAGCCTGTACAGCAGCTCTCTATCTTCATCGTGCCAGATACTTTCAAGCTCCACCATATCGAGATTGCAAAGCGTATCGAATAGCTGCATCTCGTCAAGCACATACGCCAAGCCTCCGCTCATACCTGCAGCGAAATTACAGCCCGTCTGGCCAAGAACTACTACGACCCCGCCGGTCATATACTCGCAGGCGTGGTCGCCGACCCCTTCGACAACCGCTGAAGCTCCGCTGTTACGCACGGCAAATCGTTCGCCGGCCATACCGTTGATAAACACCTCGCCGCTTGTTGCGCCATAAAGGGCTGTGTTGCCTGCAATGATATTTTCGTGGGCCTGAAAAGGCGAATTATCAGGTGTCTGAACAACAATTCTGCCGCCCGAAAGTCCTTTGCCGAGGTAATCATTGCTTTCGCCTATAAGTTTTAGAGTTACGCCCGGCGCCAAAAATGCACCGAAGCTCTGGCCCGCTGAGCCGTGAAAAGTAATTTCCAAAGTGCCATCTGGCAAGCCCTGTGGGCCGAATCGGCGGACGATGCGGTTGCTCAGAATCGCCCCTACCGTGCGGTTGATGTTGCGAATAGGCATTTCGATTACGGTTTTTTCTCTTTCTTCGATGGCACTATTTACGTTTTCCAAGATTTGCCAATCCAGATTGTCGTCAATCTTACGCGGTTGACCGTTAATTTGGCGTATAGCTTTCTTGTCCGGTGTATTCGCCATAAGGAAAATGGCAGAAAAATCCAGACTTTTGGCCTTCCAGTGGTCGATTGCCTTGCGGGTTGCCAGCCGGTCCGCTCTACCCACCATATCCTCAAATTTGCAAAATCCAAGCTCAGCCATAATCTGCCGCACTTCCTCTGCCACAAAATACATAAACCTCTCGACATACTCAGGCCTGCCTTTGAATCGTTTTCGAAGCTCGGGGTCTTGAGTTCCAATTCCATAAGGGCACGCCCCTTCGTGACATTTACGCAGCAGCGTGCACCCCAGCGCCACAAGAGCCGCCGTCCCAAAGCCAAACCGCTCAGCTCCCAATAGAGCTGCTACAACAACGTCCCTGCCTGTCTTCAACTGACCGTCAACCTGAACTTTTATTCTGTCGCGCAATCCATTCATCACAAGAGTCTGCTGAGTCTCTGCTAATCCCAGCTCCCACGGACAGCCGGTATGCTTGATTGAAGAAAGCGGACTTGCTCCGGTGCCGCCGTCGTGCCCGCTGATAAGCACCTGGTCGGCATTGCCCTTCGCGACTCCCGCCGCAATTGTCCCGACTCCAACCTCTGCAACAAGCTTGACCGATACCTTTGCCTCCGGATTGCTGCACTTGAGGTCATATATCAGTTGTGCCAAATCCTCAATCGAATATATGTCGTGGTGAGGCGGCGGCGAAATGAGCGTTACCCCAGGCGTTGAGCATCGCAGCTTCGCAATCTCTTCGGTAACCTTATGTCCCGGCAACTGGCCACCCTCGCCTGGCTTGGCGCCCTGCGCAATCTTGATTTGTAGCTCTTTGGCGTTGGCAAGATAGTTTATAGTCACGCCAAATCTGCCGCTCGCAACCTGTTTTATGCCGCAGTTTTTTGAATCACCGTTGCCCTGAGGAATATACCGTGCCGGGTCTTCGCCGCCTTCGCCGGTATTACTCATCGCCCCCAGACGGTTCATCGCGATAGCCAAGCACTCGTGTGCTTCTTTACTGATTGAGCCGTGGCTCATCGCTCCTGTGCAGAATCTCTTGATGATTTCACCTGCCGGTTCCACCTGCTCTATGGGCACCGGCTCGCCCGGGACAAACTCAAATAGCCCCCGCAGCGTGTATAGTTTCTGTGATTGCTCGTTCACCGCCCTGGCATATTCAGCGAACGCCTTTGCATCATTATTTACAACAGCGTGCTGAAGTCGCGACACCGTAACAGGATTCCAGAGATGGTGCTCCCCGCCATGCCTGAAGTGATATTCACCGCCAAAATCCAGCACAGGAGCCGCTGCAAATCTCGCCTCAAACGCTTGTCTGTGCCGCATAAGCGCTTCCTGAGCAACTTCTTCAAGTCTGATTCCACCGATACGCGAGCTGGTGCCTGTAAAGTATTCATCAATAAAACAGCGGCTGACCCCGATTGCCTCAAATAATTGTGCTCCGGTATAGCTGCGTAATGTGGATATACCCATCTTGCTCATCGTTTTCAAGATGCCTTTTTTGATAGCAGCGATGTAGTTATCTACTATCTGTGTTGGCTCCATATCGTCAGGCAGTTGGCCCTGCCTTTGCAACTGGTCAAGAGCCTCAAATACAAGGTATGGATTGATTGCATTTGCACCATAGCCGCACAAAAGGCAAAAGTGCATAACCTCTCTTGGCTCGCCGCTCTCGACAATCAGCCCTGCTTGTCCTCGAAGCCCTCTATTAAGCAGTCCCCTATGGACCGCCGCTGTCGCCAGAACCGATGGAATTGGCGCCTTCGCTTCACAAGTGTCACGGTCACTAATTATGATAAGACAAGCTCCATCTTCGATGGCTTTCGTCGCAGCGCTTATTAGCGAATCCAGCCCCCGACGCAAACTCCCACCGGCATCGGATTCGCCGGCCTCAAAGACAGCCGAAATAGTTGCCACCTTAAAATCGGCACGATTGACTGTCCGCAGCCGCTCAATATCCTGGTTGGTGAGAATCGGATGCGGCAGCTTAAGCTGCCTGCAATGCTGCGGGGTCTCGTCAAGCAGATTCTGCCGTTTGCCTGTGAAGACCATCAGACTCATAACCAGCCCCTCACGCAGCGGGTCAATCGGCGGATTTGTTACCTGCGCAAAGAGCTGCTTAAAGTAGTCAAATAGCAGTCTTGGCCTATCGGATAGCACCGCAAGCGGGGTATCATTGCCCATCGACCCAACCGGCTCCTGACCATCAAGGGCCATCGGCACTAAAATCATCTTAAGCTCCTCACTTGTGTAGCCGAATGCCCGCATCCTCTGTGCTGTGGTTTCAGGGTCACCCCTGACAGGCTTGGGCGCATCAAACAAACCGCGAAGCTCAATCCTATTCTCCTCCAACCATCTGCGGTAGGGCTTTTGCCGGGCAATTCTGCTTTTAATATCACTATCAGTAATTATTCGCCCCTCAAGAGTATCGACCAAAAACATATGTCCCGGCCGCAGACGCCCCTTTCGCATAATTTTCTCAGGCGGAAAGTCCACAACACCAGCTTCACTGGCAAGAACTGCGAGGCCATCCGTCGTAACCAAGTATCGGCAAGGCCTCAAGCCGTTGCGGTCCAGCGTTCCGCCAATCAACCGTCCATCGGTGAACACCATCGCAGCCGGCCCATCCCATGGCTCCATTATCGCTGCGTGATACTCGTAAAATGCACGCTTATCTGTGCTGATGTGATATTTCGGTCCGAACGCTTCAGGTATCATCATCATCATTGCGTGCGGCATACTTCGCCCGGCTTGAACCAGAATCTCAACCACACTGTCAAAGCACGCAGAGTCACTCATCTCGGGCATCAGAACAGGCAGCAAATCACGAATGTTGTCTTGAAATAATTTGCTGGCCATCTTCGGCTCACGTGACATCATCCAGCTTCGATTGCCATTGAGCGTATTTATCTCACCATTGTGAGCTATACAGCGAAACGGCTGAGCAAGCCGCCAGTTTGGAAAGGTGTTGGTGCTATAACGCTGGTGAACAATTGCGAGGGCGGACTTGACTCGCTCATCCGCCAGGTCCGGATAGTATTCGAACAACTGCCACGCCATAAACATCCCCTTATAGCAGATTGTCCTGCACGATAGCGAAGGCACATAGAAGTCTTCGCCTTCATCGCCGAAATTCTCTCTGACCAGCCGCTCCGCCCGCCTGCGTGCCAGATACAGATGACGTTCGAATGCCTCTTCTTCCAGCCCTGCCCCATCCACAAAAATCTGCCTGATAGATGGCTCCGCCGCCAGCGCTATTTGACCGAGGCAGTCGTTTCGCACAGGCACCTCTCGCCACCCAAGCACCTTCATTTTGTAGAATGCAATCGCATCCTCTAATATCTTTTCGCATTGCTCTCTGAATCGGGAATCCTTCGACCCAAACACCATCCCAACGCCATATTGAGATGGCCTGGGCAGTGAAAAGCCCGTTCCTGGACACTCGACAAAAAAAAACTCGTGCGGAATCTGAAACAGAATACCGGCACCGTCGCCGGTAACCTCGTCAGCACCTGCCGCTCCACGATGATGCAGGTTCAACAATATCTGCTTGCCATATTCGATGATTGCATGGTCCTTCCGGCCGCAGATATTCACAACCGCACCGATGCCGCAGCTATCGTGCTCATATTGCGTCTCATACAAACCCTGGTTTTTTAGCTTTAGAGCCATCGTATTTTCTGGATTATTTATCGCTGTGTCCCGATTGCTCGGGACTGCCATAGAGTAAAATCCCAAAGACAAGCCATATTCTGGTCCTTAAACCTCAACCTAAACAAGTTACTATACGCTGATTTTCCGTTCATAGCATTACGATTCTCTTAATAGACTCTATAAGCAGCTCTCATATTTGCGTTGCCGGTGCATCTGGAGAGCCACTTCTTACAGTGCCGAGCTCCTGCCCGCCCCGGCATCCCCGACAAACTCAGTCACGATTAACTGTCGTAGTATAGATGGAACTCGTGCGGGTGCGGCCGCAGCGCTATCTCATCTATCTCCTTTTCCCGTTTCCACTGAATCCACGTCTCGATAAGGTCTTCGCTAAAGACATCGCCCTCAGTTAGGAACTTATGGTCCTTTTCGAGCGCGCTCATCGCCTCTTCGAGGGAACCGGGTGCCTGCTTGGTCTTGGAGAGCTCTTCGGCGGAAAGCTCGTATACGTCCACGTCCATCGGCCTGCCGGGGTCGAGCTTGCGTTTGATGCCGTCGTTGGCGGCCATAAGCATCGCGGCGAAAGTAAGGTAGCCGTTGCAGCTCGGGTCCGGACAGCGGAATTCGACCCGCTTTGCCTTTGGATTCGGTGAATACATCGGAATGCGGCAGGCAGCCGAACGGTTGCGTGCGGACATACACAGGTTCACCGGCGCCTCGAAGCCCGGCACTAAGCGGCGGTATGAGTTCGTGGTTGGCGCGGCGAAAGCTATGATGGCTGGCGCATGGGTGATAAGCCCGGCTATAGCGTGCAAAGCGAGGTCGGACAGACCCGCATAGCCCTCTCCGGCGAACAGGTTTACGCCCTCTTTCCAGAGCGAGAAATGCGTGTGCATTCCACTGCCGTTGTCCTGGAATACCGGCTTGGGCATAAACGTTGCCGTTTTGCCGTGACGCTTGGCCACGTTCTTGACGATGTACTTATACCACATAAGGTTGTCGGCCATCTTGACTAACGGTGCGAAAAGCATGTCGATTTCGGCCTGACCCCCGGTGGCAACTTCATGATGGTGTTTCTCAACCACAATCCCAACCTTCTGCATTTCCTCGACCATTTCGCTGCGGATATCCTGCTGGGTGTCGGTCGGGCTTACAGGAAAATAACCGCCTTTGTAGCTCGGCTTGTAACCGAGGTTGGGCTCTTCGAAACGGGCAGTGTTCCATGACCCTTCCGACGAATCGATTGAGTACATGCCAGTATGCTGGTTCTGCTCATAGCGGACTTCGTCGAAAATGAAGAATTCCGGCTCAGGGCCGTAATACGCGGCATCCGCCAACCCGCTCTTCTTCGCGAATTCAGCCGCTTTTTTGGCGACATAGCGCGGGTCGCGATTATACTCTTCGCGTGTAAGGGGGTCGAAGATGTCAGCAAGGACGCTCACCGTAGGTTTAGCGAAAAACGGGTCCATCACGATGGTGCTGAGGTCCGGAACCGCCATCATATCGGACTGGTGAATTGGCTTCCAGCCGCGGATTGAGGAACCATCGAAACCGAGACCTTCCTTAAGGGTCTTTTCGTCCAGGAACTCCACTGGGAACGTGCAGTGCTGCCAGGTGCCAAGAAGGTCGACGAATTTCAGGTCCACCATCTTCGCATTGTTCTTCTTTGCGAATTCAAAAAACTCTTTCGGTGTCATTATTTAGTTCCTTTCACAAAACCGTTCTTTAGCTTTCTTAAACGCTATTAACTACCAACTACGAACCGATTTAACCAATCGCCTCACCTCCCCTTTCGCCCGTCCGAATACGGACGCATTCGGACAGATCCAGCACAAAAATCTTTCCGTCTCCGATTTCTCCGATTTGGCCGGTACGCGCCCCTGCGATGATACTTTCAATGGTCTTTTCGACAAACGCCTCGTTCACCGCAATCTCTAATTTTATCTTTTTCAGGAGACTACCCTGTTCCTTGTGGCCTCGATAAACCTCAGATATGCCCTTCTGCCGGCCTCGACCGACAACGTTTGATACTGTTACAAGGTGAATCTCTTTCTCTGTCAATCTCTTTAATACTTCATCCAAACGGTCCGGTTGAATTATGCCTATAATGTATTTCATATCGCCACCTTTCTTCATAACCTAATCAATCAGAGTGTATGCGGCTTCGCGATGCTGCGTCAGGTCCAGACCTACACGCTCTTCGTGCTCACTTACCCGCAGTTTCATTACTGCATCCACAAACTTGAGAAGCAGGGCACCGACTACGAATGAATACACAACTGTGACGAGTACTGCCTTGAGTTGAATCCACAATTGTACCGGATTCCCGTACAACAAACCATTTGCTCCGTCCGGGTTAATCGTCTTTGTGGCCCATATACCCGTTGCAAGCACGCCCCAGATGCCTCCGATTCCGTGCACACCAAAGGCGTCCAGCGAGTCATCATAACCTAAGGCGCTTTTTATGTAAGTTATCACAATCCACGGAAATATCCCGGCCCCTATGCCTATCCAAATCGCTCCTATGGGCGTGACAAATCCTGATGCCGGGGTGATGGCTGCCAGGCCGGCCACTGCACCCGTAATCATGCCTAATGTTGTCGGTTTCTTATATTTGAGCCAGTCAAGCATAGACCACGTTACGCCGGCAACGGAACCAGCTATATGCGTTACGGCGAACGCATTGCCTGCCAGACCAGATGCCTTCAAGGCGCTACCCGCGTTAAACCCGAACCAGCCAAACCACAGCAGTCCCGCACCCAATGCGGCAAACGGTAAATTGTGCGGAGGGGAGATACTACAGGGATAACCTTGTCGTTTTCTTAATATCAGCGCTGCCGCCAAAGCCGTCATACCGGCATTGATATGAACCACCGCTCCACCGGCGAAATCCAATGTGCCCTGGTTCCTCAAAAAACCGCCGACTCCCCATACCCAGTGCGCAATGGGGTCATATACAAGTGTGGCCCATAGCAGCGAGAAAATCAAAAACGCCGAAAATTTCATCCGTTCGGCAAATGCTCCTATAATTAACGCCGGCGTTATAACGGCGAACATCATTTGGAACATCATAAACACTTCGTGCGGCACCGTCGCGATGTAGTCGGGATTTGGCGTCATACCGACGTTTTTCAGAAATGACCAATCCAGTCCGCCGATTATGGAATTCTTGTCCGGCCCGAATGATAAACTGTATCCGCACACAATCCACTGGATGCTTATTATGCACAGGGCCATAAAACACTGCATAAGTACCGACAGCATATTTTTGCGTCGAACCAGCCCGCCATAGAAGAACGCCAGTCCAGGCGTCATAAGCATCACTAATGCAGTCGAAATCAGCAGCCAACTGGTATCCCCTGTATCTACAACCACTTTGGTATCCATAGCTCATTCTTAATCAGTTAAAAATCATGTTCTATCTTTCTGTTGTTAAAAACTTGCGAGAATCCCGATACCCATCCATAAATTATCGCTATTGGCTGTTGCCGTGCGTATGCTGTCGCTTAGCATTGTTGAGTAGCTTATGCTGGGCCGGACCATCCAGCGAGGGCCTATACAGACAGGAAACCCTGCTGATAGAGTTAGGTCAATGTATCGCACCAACAGACAAACTCATCCAATCAACGCCCGGCACCTCCGCCGTATAATCCACAGTAAAGTCAAGTTCCGTAAAGTCACCCGCATTATCATTTTCATTTTTCAAATCGAGATTGCCCCAGACCGAACCAGTAAATCCCCACTTGCTTAAAGAAACACTCTGCCGGAAAACGCTCTCATCGTTGATGTTTTGGTCACGCCAAATATATTTACTGAGGTAATCGGCGCTAACCTTAAGGTCAATTCCACTTTCAGCAAAGACAGTTCCTACGCCGTAGAGCAATTCAGCACAACTGACAATCAGAAATCTCATTTTTATTCCATCCGAGCTAATTTCCACCCCGCTGCGATTAACTTCTCCTGATTCGCTACCAGCGGACCCTAACTCAACCAGCACATCTAACGCATACCTTATTCTTAAGAAGCAATTCCTATGCCAATATAAGCATTTCTTATTGAATAGTCATAAATGCTTATTAGACAGTAAGATAAATGCTGTCCTTTCTTTTGTGGCAAGATATGTAAAACCGACAATTATGTCATTTATTGAAAGATATATGACAATTTTGTTCTGATTTTGCATTTTCTGTAAGTGAAATATTTTAGATATAATAAGACTTTTCCCTTGTGTCTTATGTTAATTGAACAGCCGGATAGGTCAGCCATTCTTGCAAAGACCAGATATGTTCGGTCAAGCCCGCGGCCATCGCAGGTGTCTGTGAGTGCCATCGACCATCTCGGTCCTGTAAACGAAGCGTTCGCACCGGCCAACAAAGATTATAGCCCGCATATTTCATAGGGGTGTTAAATTTTATAGTGGGCGATGATTTTAACGTCAACTCGGCTGTATATGCATAATTTTATGCACCCAGCACATACCACCCCCTTACCCCCCATTTACAAAACCAGG
>Ga0315279_10001163_pt1 | contig 44910 bp, 43 predicted proteins | sample YL17G06_20_MG_FD_203694 | JGI IMG/M metagenome (GOLD analysis project Ga0315279, IMG submission 203694) | Sediment microbial communities from Yellowstone Lake, YNP, Wyoming, USA - YL17G06_20 | ecosystem: Environmental > Aquatic > Freshwater > Lake > Sediment | place: USA: Wyoming | collected...
CAAGAAAGCAGAAGAGCTGCTTAGACTATCTGAAGAAAGGTACAGGAATCTTTTCGAAAACGCAAAGGACGTTATCATCCTATTTGACCTAAAAGGAAACGTGACTTCCGCCAACAAGGGGGCTGAAAAATATGGCTTCAACAAGAATGGGATGCTTGGAAAGAATATGCTCAAGTTCGTCTCCAAGAGATATTGGCCGAAACTGCTCAAAGACGTTGCCCAAATAGCTTTGGGAAAAACAGCAGAAGGCAGAATTGAAATACACACGCCGAAAGGAGACAAGATAGCAGAGTATAGAAGCAACCCGATATTCTCTGACAACAGAGTTGTCGGAATTCAGACCATTCTAGAAGACACCACCGAACACGAGAAAGCAGAAGAAGAGCTGAGGGAAAGTGCGGGGAGATATAACGTGCTCATTGAAAGCATCAATGACGTTTTCTTCGTAATGAATAGAGATTTCAGATACACTTACTGGAACAAAGCCTCTGAGAGGCTGACAGGTATTTCAGCGAAAGATGCAATTGGAAAATCTCTCACCGAAGTTTTCCCAGATGTTGAAGGCACAGAAGTTGAACAGTTCTACCAAAACACTCTGAGAACAAACCAGCATCAGACATTCGTAAATAAGTATCGGATGGGAGATAAGGACTTTGTCTTTGAAATAGATGCGTACCCCACCAAGGATGGTTTATCTGTCTTCGTTAAAGACATCTCAGAACGCAAGAAAGCAGAAGAGACTTTAAGAGAATCTGAGGAGAAATACAAGAACTTGTTTGAAAGCGCTATGGACGCGATAGTTACATTAGACCTGAAAGGAAGCATTACCGCAGTAAACAATTCTGTACTGCGTTTTGGCTACAAGAAAGAGGATCTGGTCGGAAAGAACATTCTCGATTTTGTGTCCAAAGAATACTGGCCAGCAGTTATGAGGGATTTCTCAAAGGTATCTCAGGGAGAGCCTGCCAAGAATGAAACCGAACTAATAGTCCCTGCAGGAAAGATTCTTGTGGAATACCACGCGGGTGCTATAGTAAAGGAAAACAATGTTGCTGGAGTGCAAATAGATATAAGAGATGTAACTGAACGCAAGAAAACCGAGGAATCGCTAAGAGAGTCTGAGGAAAGGTTTAGGGGCTTGTTCGAAAGCATTCAAGACCCTGTAGGTATCTTCGTTGGAAAAGAAGGACATCTGATAGACTACAACACAGCATTCAAGAAATCATCGGGATACGCTGATGAAGAACTGAGAGGCAAAGTGTTCTTGGATTTTGTTCACCCTGACGATCGCGCCATGGTTCTGGAGAAATATCGAACAGAATATTCAGAAGAGGAACTTCCACTGATATACGAAATAAGGGGAATGAACAAAAAAGGAGAATGTATTCCGCTTGAGCTCAGCGTTAGCACGTATAAGAAGAAAGGCAAAGTCATTGGTATAGAAGTTATACATAGAGACCTGACTGAACGTAAGAAGGCAGAAATGTCCTTGAGAGAAAGCCAAGGAAGATTTGAAGGGTTGTTCCAGGGCAACCCTGAGGCTGCAGCCTATCTTGGCCCAGACTATCGCATACAGGACGTTAACCCTCGGTTTGAGAAGCTTTTCGGATATTCTCTTGAAGAAGTCAATGGCAAACATATCAACGATGTAGTGGTTCCAGATGACAGGAGAGAAGAAGGAGAGACCTTGGACAGAGATGCCAGAAAGGGATACGTCTACAGAAACACTGTCAGAAGAAAGAAGGATGGATCGCTAGTTCAGGTGTCTGTATCGGCTGCTCCAATAGCAAACGAGAGCGGCGTCACAGGGATCGTCGCCATGTACAAGGATATTTCCGACTTGAAGAACGCCGAGAAAAGGATGGACATGATGAACGAGAAGTTGAGAGTCGTTGGAGGCTTGACTCGACATGACATCCGAAACAAGCTTGCTGCAGTTGCGGGTAGCGCGTATCTGCTCAGAAAAAGGTTTGCCAGCGAACCCAACGCAATAGAATGCCTAGAAAGCATTGAGACGGCAGTTCGAGAGTCGGAGAGAATCTTTGATTTTGCAGCAGCCTGCGAGAAACTGGGCGTTGAGCAATTGGCTTACGTGGACGCGAAGAAGGTTCTCGAGGAGGCCATAGCGTTGTTTCCAGACTTGAAAGACGTCAAAATAGTGAATGACTGCGGCGGGTTGACACTTTTGGCTGACTCGCTCTTGAGGCAGCTTTTCTACAATTTGATTGATGACTCGCTCAAGTACGGCGAGAAGCTAACCCAAATCAGAATCCGCTACGAAAAATCTGAAGATCAGCTGAAACTAGTCTATGAGGATGACGGTGTAGGCATTTCTCAGGATGCTAAGCCCAAGCTTTTCAACGAAGGCTACACTACTGGCAAAGGCTCAGGTTATGGGCTCTATCTGATAAAGAGGATGATGGATGTTTATGGCTGGGCAATTCAGGAAACTGGCACTCCAGACAACGGCGTCTGTTTCACTATAGCGATACCTGAGAAAAACCAGGATGGCAAAGAAAACTATCAGCTTCACTAATCGAGCGCGCGCTAGAAAATAGGTTTGTTTGGCTCTGACACATGTTTATTTGACTATACAGACTTTATAGTCGAACAAGCATGGACCAGAAACAATCAGACTCAAAATCTGCCTTCTTTAGTCTCCTATTAAATAATCCTACGCAGTCGAAAAAGTAGAAAAACTAGGACTGCCCAACAGAACCACAGTATCGGCGGACGGAGCAATTGATGAAAACCAGATGAATACATTGCTCAAAGCTCTCAGACAGAGACTCAAAGAAGACCCGGCTGAGAAACCAGTCTCAACCACAAAAACGGTAGAAATTACAGTATAGGAATGGTAGCCCGGGAGAGATTCGAACTCTCGTCGGCGGGTCCAAAGCCCGCTATGCTTGTCCACTACACCACCGGGCTCCTCCGGGCTACTCAGCTTTTGAATCAACTCTTCAATAAGTGGTTTTTGATTAAACTCTCAGACTAAACTCTGACACTTTCGATACATTTGGATGTTAAAAAAAGATGGGAACTTTACGTTTCAAGCCTTGCGAACCGTTATACTGCCGTCAGCGTTTCGTTCGATCTTGAGCGGCATGTCTACGTACTGAGAACGCGCATAGAACCAAAACAACAGGACGTACAACCACCGGGATTTTGGTGCTTGGCGGATAGATGAGAAATATCAATCTTAGACTGGACCATTTGAATCGTGGGAGAGATCCGTGACTACAGGACATCCGCGCAAGTCCTTTCTTGATCCTTGGATGGAGAGTTTAACAAGAACTATTGGTATCGAATGGAAAAGCATCGGTTCCGTGTGTAGCGTGGAACTCGTCGGACCCTACGAAATCTTGAGATAAGAACTGGTCCAACAATCAGCACTATTGCCAGGTTAACAAGCTTTTTATGGTTGTACGGTACATTATATTATTGAGTAACGAAAATGAGAAAGAAAAGTTTCCTTGCAGTCGGTTTTGTTCTGATCGTCGTTGTTTCTCTGATTTCCTACATAGCTTTAGGAAACATGAATTCTGCGGACAAGCCCCAGGTAATGTCCACTCCCGAAAACCGCACCATTACGGTCCGCGTAGAAACCGACAAGGCTTCATACGCGATCGGTGAAGCTGTACTTATCAAAGCGTTCTTCACGAATCGGGGCCCTACAAGCATCAGCTTCCTAGGAGTGGACGCTGGATACATGGTCCTAGATTCCAACGGCGAGGTCATAAATGGGGTCGGCGCAGACTATCTTCTGACCAAGCCATACACTCTGGCTACTCAAAACGAGACCCTGTTCTTCGACACATACACATGGGGGCAAATGGCGTACGATTTTCGCGATCCTGCAAGCGTCACTGGCACGGCACGTCAAGCAGAACTGGGCACCTACACGATTCGGTTCATCGCATATCTTTCGACCCAAACTGAACGCCTAGAATTCGCTGGGGAAACCAAAGTTACAATTAAGGGGACTTGAAATGAAGAGACATTTTGCGCGCGCGCATGTAGCGCCAAAAAAAATTAGACCTTGCGAACCGTTATGCTGCCGTCAGAGTTTCGCTCGATCTTAAGCGTCATGCCTTTTTGCCAACCTAAGGCCGTGAGCCACTTCGCCTTTGTGTAGATGAAGCCGTAGGCGTTGATGCGACTCGTGACTGGGAAATGTACGGTCGTCGCGGCTTTCTTTTCGCTCTTACTCTTCGACTCTTTCTTTCGCTTCGCGCCTTTCTCTGCGGCAGGCAAAGTTTTCTCCGTCGCGCTTGGCTTTTCTGTGTTCTGAGTTTTCTCTGCACTCGGCTTAGTCTTGTCAAGTACGTCTGCCTCAAAGTTTTGCTTGTGATTATTCGCCTTGTCTTTCGCAAGTTTCTCTCTGACCTGCGCGGGCGTTATCCTCGGCTTGAACTCCGGTGTCGTCTTGCTTTCGCTCTTACTTGCACTTTGCATAAATCTCACCTCCGTAAAGCCTCTCTCCGGTGATTATGGCGTGCAGGATTTTCAAGAGTTGCTGCTCGTGCGGGTCGGGGTCTTCTATCATCGGCGTCTTCTCCGCGTCAAGCGTCCACGTTTCGCTATGAAAGTCCGCGACAATGTTCACATCTTTGGGTTTCTTGCGATTGCGCGCGCAGAAACGGCACGGCGCCAAGTTTTCGTCGAAAGGCAAGTGTTCTCCGCGTGTTTCGCAAGCGTCGATCGCCTCAACTCCGCATTCGTGGCAGCTTTTCGGGTATTTTCTCTTTTCCGGCATTTTCTGAGCCTCAAAAGTAGTCTTAGCCGCCCATCATAAAAATCTTTGAGTTGAATTTTTGAGACGGCGCTATTCAGAACGAGAAAGTTTCAAAGTGACGAGAAGTAAAGGCTTAAGGTTGCAACGTTCAAAAAAAGAGGGAAGTTTTGAGTTGCGCGGTGATCTTACGTTTAATCTTCGCGGAAGCATATGCACAAAAGCTGCCAGAACGCGACCAACAATAAAGTTTTTCGTAATGGGTTAACATATTTAATTGATTTTATGTGGTATTGATAAGATATTTAAGATCAAAGGGAGGTGAAGACTCATAACTTATCGCGAAGGCTTCATTGAAGGCACAATTGCCGGGTTTTTTGTTACATTAATCGCCACAGGTATATCTAGGATCGAGACGAATCCTTCATTTGCCCAAAACGTTGCCGTTCTCGTTCTTTTTTGCATATTTATCCTTGCTCAGGGCATTACACTTTTTCAAGGTTTATCAAAGCGTCCACATGCGATTTTCAGCACCATAAGCGACGGATTCGTGAACGGCGTTAGTTTCATTGAGGGGATTATGATCTTTCTCCTATACGGCTTTCGATTGTAATGATTTAGCACGCTGTGGGTTGAACACTTAAACCTCGAAAGAAGTGTTAAAAGGCGATATGTACCTTATCACTTCACAAAGAGCTTTCTGAAGACGCACTTCTTATCTCTTCGACAAAGCTCGCTGAAGACAAGCCCGATGATATCCCTAACTCTAGCTTCCGAATAAGAAAGATGATACGCGATTTGCTTTGTGGTCATATTATGATAGGCATATAGGCGATAAATAGCAAGATACTTTCGATAAGAAGGAATGCTCTCAGTCACTAAAAGATTTAGATCGTAATCTCTCTGCTTTTGTTTCTTCTCATAACTATGTTTCTCTTCTGTTGACTTTCTGCAATTTTGTTCATGCCGTGCTATCTTTTCCTTCGTGTAGTACGACCCAAATTTGTGTCCACATATTTCACATATGAGCCTACTTTGGATTCTTGGGCGACGTTTTATGGTATAGAAACGCGAAGTAGAGAGAATAACTTTGTAAGGGTAAGAACAAGAAATCCGTCCAGCAATTTCGGCCTTATAATATGAGCATTTTCTGCATTTGTCAAGAGAGACTTCTATTGTGTCAAGATTTGTTGACTGGTTGCACTTGACTTTATGTTCTTCGATCATACTTCACTCCGATTTTTCTATGATCTCATTCTATCAATCATAATAACAATTGGAACTAAGAAAAGAAAGGAACATATAGTGCTCCGTTCATTATTAAGGGTATTATCGGCGGCTAGATAAGCGTAGACAGTCGCCTCACATGCACGCGGCCTAACGTACATCCTGGCGACATCACTCATCTATACCTTTGCCGAACTTTTGTGCTGATTAGTCAAATTTAATAAGGACCGAAAGATATATATGCATTTTGTGTTCAATTCTATGTAACGGTTACGTACATATGCCATTGCCTCGCGCTCTGTGGGATATATCACCTGAATACATTAATTTCACCTCGATGGAATTAAGAATTCTAGAAACGATTACAGAAATCAAAAGCGGCAACACTTATGCAGTCTGGAAAGCGTCTGGACTGAAACATTACCCTACAGTTTTAAGAATATTGAAGAAGATTAAGAGAAAGAAATTGGTAAAGGCGCTTGATAAGAAGGGAGTGCGTGGCGAAAAGATATACGTCTCAACTCTTGCGGCCGCTCTTCTTCTTCACATGGTTAAAAAAGAGACAAAGAAATTATGCGAGGTCATTAGCAATCATTCTAATCTTTTCCAAGAATTGTCTTCTAATGTGGACAAACCGGAGCCTTGGGCAGTTTCCGTTGCTGGAAGAATCATTGCAGATACATTTATGGGGAAAGAGTCTAATGATGTCAATGCGGTCACCAGGGATGAAGTTAAGGATTCTTTAGGAGCCCTTGTTCTTGAACTTGATGATGAGAACACCGTGAAGAAACTCCAGAAACTTTCAGAAGTCAAGTGGATAAGAGATTTTATGATAAACGCTGTGAAAAACGCAATACTTCAAAATGAGAAGATAGTGAGAGAATTAAAGAAATTTGCAGCAGAGAAGTTAGGAGTGGAATTGTAGACTCCATTCAAAAAAGTATAGAGTGTTGAACTCCTAGTATCATAGGTATTGACGTCGTCCAAAACTCGCGGCCTAGCAACCATAATTCGGCGCGCGCGCGTCTTGCATTAACAGAGAAATAAAGAATGGCTATGGTGTTTGCCACGTGTCTTTAGTCTTTTGTTCGTCTTGAAACTTGAATTGAAAAGTCGTTCCTCCGAATATCTTAACTAATTCTTTTCTTTCGATTTTCATCACCAATTCTTCCAGCAGTTTGAAGCGATCTTGGTTTGATTGATCACGCAAAAGCTCTTTAATTTTGTCCGAGTCTTCCGCGCCACTTCTAATAGTAAAATAACTTGTCCATTCAATCCTACCACTCAATTGAACAAGATAGTTGTGGAATTCTTTCAAGCGCGTGAAACTGCCTTCGGTTCTAACCAGATTCTTTTCAAACTTGTGACTCAATAACCCAAGTTTCTGGTTTCTCTCCGAAAGAATTGGCGTAATCAGATCTTTCTCCACTGAAATGAGCGGGGACAATTGTGTAACATTGATAACGTCTTTAAACATCAATTGAAATCCTCTTATATTAGTTTCCAAGACTTCAAGTTTCTCTATGCTGAGAACCCTTATCGACTCGTTCACCCTACGTAGCCATCTGTCTTCGAATCCATCTTTCGCTATGACTGAATGCAGTACAGCTTTTACGCCATAGAGGATTTTTTCACGCTGATCTAGATGAGTTGAACTCGGTATCTCAGACCATTCTGTTCTTATTTTGTATTCAAGTATCTGCTCTGCTTTTGTCGAAAATTCACATTCAATGCACACCTTTAGCAAATTCACCCACTGTTCAAGCGCACGCGATGGTTCGACATTGAATTTCTCCTCTCCAAGGAGATCGTTCCAAATTCTAGAGATGTTTCCAAGTTTTTGAACGTAGTAACTGTTGAGCAGATAAATCACGGTAGAGAAAGGATAAGGAAGACAGACAACTCTATCCCATATTCGTGACGTGTCTCCTTCTTTCTTGTTGATAAACCGAAGTTTCTCTTCAAAGAGATCTTGAGCATCAGGATTGATCAGTAGAATGTGCAAATTTTCATTTTTTCTGCCAGCATCCCATAACATATGAATTATGTAATCATCCCGCAAAGAATAACCAACCATAACAAGAATTTTCGTATCTTTGTTCGCAAGTCTTTCTTTGAACATCAGCTGCAATTCGGTTAATGGCTCGATGTATTCCATTTTCTGCGCGGGATAGATTAGCAACGGCTCTACATCTTCGCCATATATTAACCGTAGACGCGTTGGTTTTCCATTTGTGAAAGTATGGACGGGTATTTTGACGCACTCTTTTGTTTTCTTATTCTCGTACCATATGACCGAGCCGTGCATCTTGTAGTGTCTTACATCAAAATCGCCATCAAAATTCTTGCTGTCCCAATAAGTGTCAAATCCATCCGTGTATCGTAAGTAGTTCATGTGACAAAGTTGTTCAATGCAGGTGTCATAATTGACAGAGTATATCTCTAATGGAAATGAGAACTTCAAAATTTCTTTTAAGTATTCAAGCTTCGTTTCTTCTTTGACTATGACGCGCTCTCTAATGAAATCCTCTAGCAGACTTTTTGACTTCTGCAGCTTTTCTATATCTTCTGTGATATTCGAACTGAAAACCTTCTTTTCATAAAACCAAAGTAAGACTTCTCTATCCCGTTGTATGAGTTGATTTATCGTGTCCAAGAGCTGCTCAACATCAACTTGCTTCTTTTTCATGCCAATACTTTCATTGAATTGTTCGCGTATTTCCAGTATCTTTAGTAACTGCTTATACAATTCTGAATCTTCTTTCGTCATGTAGAGTTTGAAATCATCAACAAACTCGTAAGTGTTAGGAATGTCAGCATCGACCGAGGCTCCCGCTCCAAAAAAGAATATAACGTCTCGCATTTTCTTGGTGTTTTCGTCCGGCATTCCAATCGAATCTTGTTTTTTCTCTGGACAATTCTAGCTTGAATCCACTTAAAAGAATAGCGCGTGATCGATCGATCGCGCTTATGTACGCTACTGTATCTGATACCCATTCGTGCAACTAGAAGATTATGAACACAGTATAAAGACTGAAGCTAAAACTCGTCTCATCACTTCTTGAACTCTCCAACCATGAAGGGCTTAACTCCCTCGGCTGATTCAGTTCTTTTTCTCGGTGAACCGCAATTAGAACAGAAGTTGCCTCTATTGACTGTCTTGCAGTAAGGGCAATCCCACACTATAGGTGTATTGATGATATCTTTGGCTTCTCGCAGTTGAGCCTCCCTAATAAACTGCTGTTCCTTCTCTTCCCTTGTTGTTTTGGCATTATAACAGTCCATGCACAGACCGCTACCTATCCAAGGTTTCTGTTGTCTCTCCATAGCCTGTGTAAGGGGATTTCCAACGAACGCTTGAGTCATTGAAGTTGTCTCACCGAAACAGTGAGCCCAGGGTAGTTGCTTGCCACACACTAAACATTTCTTCAGACACTCTCTGCAATAATGTTTACCTTTATTCTCCGATATAGTCCTCATTGTATATTGTTTTCCGCATCTTTCACAGGTCTTCTTTTCGAACACTATACTACTCATCCTTGATCATGTCTTTCATCTATGTCATGAAGACTCTTGTTGATCTGTTCCTAGGATACAACTATGTATTAGACCCTGCTTGAACTAGAATGTTATGAATACAAAATATGAACCCGCCCTACTTTTTTCAAGACTCTAAGAAGCAGCAGAATCCTCATTTTTACGAGGTCATTCTTTGTTATGCGATTCATATTTTTTGGTTAGGTTTTTACTTTATTTGACTAATCGATCGATCCTCTAGCCGAAAAACCAGAAACATCAAACGGAACAATGATGTTACGGTGTTGATTGACACTGGAAGTGCACGATCGATCGATCCAAGGCAATACGAAACTTGATAGAAGCTTTCGCAACAAGTTGACCTGTAAGAATGGCTATTCCTTCTTTTCTGCCAACTCTTTCCATTTCTCTATGAGCAGCCCGCTCTCTCCATGCTTGAAGCTTACTCTGACGGGAATGGAATCGGCTCCTCTCTTTGTCTTAGTGTAGTTCTTGAATGGGAACATGCTGTCTTCAGCCAAGTCTACCGGTATGTAAAGCAGGTATTTTCCATCTTTCCTTCTGAACAAACGTCCTCTCCCTTCATTAACCATCTCAGTTACACCTCATGTTTAAAACTGCGGTGAAGATTATATACCCTTCATTATATAACCTTTGTTCCAGTCATCACTTTTGTTCCTGAAGGGCTTTCTTCATCATGTCTTGGTTTGCATCGCTTATTCCGCCAGGATAGGGAGGCCAAACCACTTTTTGACAGAACTCCTTAACCAAACTGGCCACGCGCTATGAATCGTTATGCTGACAAATATGTCATCCCTTACCTTACCGTCCTCGGTTCTTGAAGCGAACAATGTAAGCTGCTTTTCTCCTCTCATAACCATCTCACCTTCTCGGAACTAGAGGCGTGAGGCGTCATCGTGGTTACCCTCACTATGCTGCCAGACTAACGGTTGAAACAGTTAAAAAAGTGACGATACAAAGACACCCTTGATTCGTGGAGAGAGTGGAGTTAAAAAAAGAAAAGACTGACGATTGTATGTTGATGAGAAAACTCAAAATGAAACGTCTTGGTCGTGGCCATTGGAACCGTGTCTTAGTAAGCAAGCTTTTTGTCGAACAGCGCACTTCAGAACCAAAAGTTAAGGCTTACCTTCCAGTTTACGAGCCCCTAGAAATTGTGAAGTGTGAAAGATGCGGGAAAGTTATAACACAACCGAAAGAACTGATCAAAATCCAGAAACAAAGCGTGCGCCAAATTTTAACTCCAAACACATACACCTTTTTGCCTTCACTTTCTACAATTCCTTCATCATATAGAAAGCTAACTTGATTCTCTCACCGTTTCAAATAGTCATCGACCATTCTTCAAGTTTTTGTCAGTTCTGATATTCTTCTTGCAAAATAGTTGAGCAAGGCAAGAGTCGTGTGCAATGCAAGCTCAGCATCCTTTCTTTTAATAGGTTCTTTATCAAGAGCTACTTCATGTCTTAAACCTAGAAAAGCCTCAAAAGTGCCCTTGAAAGTTCCCAGCCGCTTAAATTTTTCCTCGCCCATAAGTTTTTCCAGTTCAGACTTGATGGGTTTGGTTTCTTTTCCTATTTTGTCTATTACATCTTGACATTTCACCAAGACTTCTACGTAGTTTCCCTCATTGAGTGCTTGTTTTGCTTTGTCAAACGACACAAATGCTTCATCAAGAATACCAAACGGAATTGAGGGAATTTGAAGCTCCACGATTTTGAAGTTTCCATAGCCCAATTCTTCAAGAATCTTGACCCATTGTGATTCGTGAATGTGATCAAGATTAGCAGACGTTACATACATGTCGCATGGATTGAGTCCTCTTCCAATAGCTTCAGCAAAACTTTCGTGTCCAGAAGCTTTTTGACCCATTTTGACCCCTAGCAGATTTATATAACAACGAAATTTCTGGTCGCCTTTTCTTTTCTCTTCAATGAATCCAAGTTTCTTGTAATCAAGTTCGAACTCTATGTGGATAATATGTTCATCATTTGGTGACAATCTGAAGTCCACAAAGCTTGTGTTCACATCAGCTATAGTTATACCAGTTTCATAATTCGAGACTTTCCCCATAAACGCATAAACAAACCAAGCGAATCTTGCCCCTATCACGGTTGGTGGAGTTTCGCTTGCAGGCTCTTCCATTAGCTCAAGAAGCTCTTTGTTCACTCTTCTTCCTTCGGCATCAGTCTTGCTTTTGTCAGCATCAAATGCAACATAGCATGGGACTTGGAATTCGTTGAAGACCCTAAGCAATCGGTCCATCTGACCTTTTCCTCCTGTAGCGATAACAGAGACTCCTCCCTTGTCCATGTTGTATTCAAGCGCTGCAGAATAGATTGGCAACGAATACTCCTCTGTGGGTCCTTCAACAAGAACTACTTTTCTTGCAAAGAATCCCTCGTTGCGCGTTCCACCATAGACGTAGGAGTACCTTTCCTTCATGCTTTCAGGCGTAGGACTCGTGTTGGGGTGACGTGTTTTGAGATCGTTTATTAGAGCATCCATTGATAGTTGCGTCACCGCACTTCTCCAATGTCTGTCTACCTTTTCTCTCTTCATCAGACATATTTCGTCAAAATGGGCGATATCCACAAAAGTGTCAGGGTGTGTACAGTAGACGAGCGCGCGCGCAAAAACCAATTTGAACTTCAATAGCACTTTGTGCTCTCGCTTGAAAGATCGGATGCTCATCAAATCGAGCTTGTAGACCTCAGATTTCGCTCAAAGATTTTCTTTTTGAAAAGCTCGTTAAACAATTCGGCTCTGGTTACCACTTGAAGAGTGATGGCCTCGTCCGGTTTTTCCCTTTTAGGATGAACGACGTTGTTTCGCCATGTTCGCACGAAATCTAGATCCTGGTATATATTACTTCCAAACTTCTCGGCTAGAACTTCTTTTAACGCGCATAACAGCTCATAAAACTCAAGTTCTTCTGTAGTTTTCTTCGAGACATAGACTGAATAAAGTATCTGTAACAGGCTTTCGCATGCGATACCAGCATCCTTGATGGCATCTTCGAAAGAATGGGTTTCATATTTTATCCTTGATTTTCTGATTAGCTCGCTGGTCTCTGATATTTGTTGTGCATCGGCGGCAAAAATCAGAATAGGCCATTTTTTCCGAAGGTCTTTAACAATTTTTTCTCGCAAAGAATTCCAGTTTTCTTCTATGAGATGCCTTTTTTCATTATCTGGTATGAGTTTGGCGACAAATTCACCTGTAGAAAGGATGAGGTCTTGACCTACATTTTTTATCATCTTTTCTTTTGCTTGCATAAACGTCTTCTTGGATTGTCTTGACAATTTAGGATGAACTAGTGCATAATTAGAACAGGATTTGTCGAATTTTTTCAAGAGGTGCCCGACTTCATCCAGTTCTATGCCGCTCAATCCGGCCTCAGCTATAAAAAGGGTAATAAAAACGACTTTCAATTTCTCTTGTCGCTCATTCTTGTAGTACACTTCCCATTCGAACTTAAATGTATCTTCTTCGGATGGCTCAAAAAAATCTAGATTCTTAATCCATTCGTCATCTTTGAATTTCGTGGTATGCAATGGTTCGAGACCGGCTTCCACAACATCTTCGCTTGCAAACAATTCGACGTAAAATCCACAATGGGCCAAAACATAAGAAGCGTAAAGTGTCAGCATTTTGCTTTCCAAAGCCTGTATTTCTCTATAAAGATTTCCAACTTCAATAATCGTCGCGTGCACGGGAAGCATGTATAGTTTCAGTAGGTCTCCATAGACGTGTAGTTTTTCAAGCCCTCTGAAATCATCTAAATGTTCAAACTGCTCAGGGGAAATTGGCATTCGATCACGTTCACTGACTAGTTAAATCAAACTTCGATTTAAATTCTAGCGCGCGAGGCTAAGGTTACTAGCGCGCAGCCTGTCTTAGCCACACCTTGGAATGCCATCAAAGAATTCCAAGAAAGACATCTTCGATATTTTGCCTTGGTCCGAGTAAAAGAAGTCTAATTTTAGCGCGCTGGCTTGTCCCCAAAATGTTTAAAAATGGTTTTTATTCTTCTTTTGTCTATTGGCGTTTGATTTGGGCTTGTTTAGTGAGCTACTCTTGGCCGTGTTGAAAGATGGCAATCACAGGTTTCCAACAAACCCTGAAGGAAGGGGCGTTTTCCCGTGAAACGCTGAGGCTGCACCTAGCCCGCTTGGAACGTCAAGGCACGCATGAGGACCAAAAACAGATGCAAACCACAGAACTGCTCCCAAATCCAAAAATAAGAATAATGACCATTTTTAACCAATTTCGGGACAAGGCAGCGCGCTAGGAGCAATGTGGACTCTGGATTCGTAAAGCCTAAGTCTAGGGACAACTGAAAGTGTCTCTTATGAAAGAGAAGAAATCACGTTTTCTTGCTTTTCTTGGAGCAACAAAGGACGAAAAGAGAGAAGCCGAGCATATTCAACAATTGAGACAGCGGACAGACTGGTATAAGGTAGATAAAAAAAGTGACGAAGCAGATAGGGACTGTAGCAGTTGTGCCTATTCTGACAATGAAACGTTTCAACATTGGAGTTGCGTCAAATTTGGATTTGACCTAACTTGCAGACTAAATCTGGCTGAAGAATGCACGAGCTTCACAACAGTGAAGGAATATGAGAGGAAATGTTTGAGAGGAGAACTTGACTCAGACTTCGTAACTTGTCCATATTGTCAAATAAAATATGATAGAGTCAAACAAGCTAAATGTCCTAACTGTGGAGCTTATCCTAGAGGAAAATAAGCAGCTTGACAACTATTGTCACGCGCGCGGTGGGCTAACAATGACAATTATGTTAGAGTTAAGGAGCATTAGAGGGTTAAGAGCCCATCCTATAAAAGAACGATGGATCCTGTCAGGGAATTCAAGAATCCTTCACGTGCTAAGTGAAGATATATTGACTGCCAACGTTTTTGGGACTCTCAAGAACTTGGATCCCAAAGTTTGGCTCGTCTCATTTCTGAGGGATGCGTGCCATCTTTCGAAGGATGAGTTTCCATGTCTCTATGAGGAGGACAACTTTTCCGAATTCAACGTATCGCTTTGGCTCGACCTTGACAAGCCTCCTCCAAAGCTTGAAGGCCCTACACAGGCGGATGTTTTCGTTGAGACAAAAAACGCTGCCCTATTGTTCGAATGCAAAGGACTTGCCCCGCTGCAAAAGCGAGGATCAACGGACAAGCACATCCAAGATCAGAGATGCTGGTGGGACCAAGCAGTCAGAGATATCGTTCGTGGCTATGCTTATGCAAAAAGGCATCTTGTTGGCAAGGATTTCTTCTTCGTCGTGTTGTCAATGAGTGAAAAAGAAAAGACCTTCAGTCAGTATGAGAATTGGATTCGGTTGAAAGAGCAAGTGGAAGGAAGAATGACCAAAGATCCAGAACTCAGAAATGTCTTTCCAGCAGACTCAATAGATGAAATCTGCAAGAAATTGTCTAACCAGATTAGATGGGTAAAGTGGTCTGACTTAAAGGAATCTCTCAAGAAATGCTCGTTCGAAGAATATGGTGAGTTTAGGTCTCAGAGTCGATTTCGTGACGATTTGGTCGACTACCTAGGTCTCAAGATAAACTTGTGGACAAAGGCACTTGATCTAAGGCCTCACGAACGAATGACAAGGATCTCACAAGTGCCTAGGAATAAGTCATAAATCGTATCATGCGTTAGAGTGGCGACGTCTCCCGCAAATCCCTCTTTTTTCTATTGTGTAAGACTTTTTAGCAGGTTAAACATCTTTCTTGGTGGAGATGTGAACCGACAATGGCAATGCCAGCTATAACACCTGAGATCGATCGATCAGAATACTTATACAGCCACGTACCTTAGGGGGGAGGAGGATCTCGACTACCTTCAAGGCACATATTTTGGGTGGAGCATCCGGTTCCAAGGTTTCGATCGCTGGGCACAAGTCTTTTCTTATTTGAAGATTATGTTATGTACAGAGGCAGATGATGTCTGTAGCTGTAGAGGATCTGGAGTTCGATCTTCCGCCAAGCGAAATTCCTGATTGGGGTTATGCTAGGAATCTTAGAGCCATTCTGAAGAGACCGTTGGCGGAATGGAGCAGCTCCGTAACATCTGTTCCGCTAATCGTGCAAGCATGTTTCGGAGACTCAAGATTGGCCGTTCCTAACAGAGACTCTCCTTACGAAGGGCTTTTTGGAATTGTGCATCGAGAGAACTGGAAGTTTTTTGACGCCCTATCCTTCGGACTGTATTTTGGAAATGAATGGCTCGGCATTGAGCCAAGTCTGGTGAAAGTCGCTCCTTGGAAATGTTCGTACGAATATGTGCTTAACCATCATGAAGCACTAAGTAAATCTCGAATTGAATATTATTTGCTATCCGCGGCCAACAAGTGCGCCTTGAGAATCGGCATTTCTATCGACCCGATAGGCACAAGTGAACCAGGGTTTCTTGTTTTGGAGCCTATTGTTGACATTCGCCACATGTATAGCGCTTCAATCCCTGAAGGCCATGAAGTCCTGATCAGGGAGCTAAGAGAGAATCTCCAAATGCTTGAAGTACGTAAAGATGGGAAGTGTGTGTTTATATTCTCAGACTCTAACAGGGCTTCGATCACTCCCTGTAAAAGAATACTAGATTGGTCATACAAACTAGGAAACGGCGAGCGCATCGACAGCCCACATGGTATAGGTTTCAGAAGCGAGCAGAGACCCCTGTTAGCTCCTGCAACGATGAGTATTCCTATAGACGGTAATAAGAGACAGGATTTCCACATCTTTGTATGTTGGGGAGAAGAGCAAGCATCAAACTATGGATTTGACCGCATACTAAACGAACATATTGATGACGAACTCTGTGAGCGCAAAAGCATAGAGTGCATACTCCGTTCTTTCAAACCCGATACACGCAACGCTCTCCTGAACAGAGCCATTGCAGCACGAATAGTAGCTTTGACGAAATTCGGTATCTGGGTGCCAGAGGGAACGCATGATTATGCGTGTTTCCCTGAGGCTGGTGCGTGGTGGTTTCGTGCTGTTTGGTTACGTGACGTTTACGAAGGACTTCTCAACAATATCCGCACTCTTCTCAATGTCCCAGGAGGTAGAGAGTTCATGAGAAAGGTGATCATCGCTTCAATCCCGCTTATCGACCTCAAATCCGGAAGAATCCCAAACAAGCTTCCGGAATTCGAATATGGATATGAAGATTCGAGCCACATTCAGCCATCAGAAACGTACTACAACAGCTCGGATGCTACACTACTTTTCATCCTTTTTACATGCCGTTTTGCCCTTGAAACTCAAGACCAAACACTCGGAGATGAGATAGTAAGAATTTCTCGAAGAATAGTCGATTCCTACTATAGCGCAAATAACGACGAGACAGACGGACACCCCATTCTATCTCACGATAGCGGACTCCTGCTCACAGTTCCTAGTCATTCGTGGGCGGATTCATGTAAAGATGTTCGCATAGGTAACCTACTAATTCCTGCCTTTCCACTTCGGGTTCCTCAGACTTGGTTGAGTCAGGGACGTGATCTCGAAAGAATTTTGAAAGAGCTACATAGGCCGAACTTCCTTCTTCCGGAGATCAACGCGCTTTGGATCAAAGCGCTAGAAGCTCTAATCCAAGTGCTGAACAGCGAACTCCTGGACGCGATCTCTGATGATATGCGTAAGCGTTTTTCTGAAGAAATAGAGCTGATTCTGGCAAAGGCCAAACACTCTTTTAAGAAGGTCTTCTGGAACGAAGCGATGGGATTTCTGTACAATATTGTGACAGGTGATCTTGAGAAAAAAGACACGACCGAAACTTCGTTTGCCATCGTATCTTTGGCGCTACTCGATAATCTCTTCTCGGATGACGAGGTGAAAAGAGCGTGGAATGTTGTTAAGAATACCCTGCTTGTCCTAAGAGAACCAACAACATTAGGTCCAAGAGGAATGAAACCTTTTGGTGTTTTAGTTAAAAACTCACCAGAAAGGGTCTTCTATGATGACAAACAATATCATGAGGCAGTTTTATGGCCTAGGGATACACCATATCTTGTACGTCTTCTGCAAAGACTTGGAGAAGTGGATACCATCAAGGATATTTTGGTCAATAACATTGACCACCAGATGACGGAAGGCGCCATTTTCTTCAACAGCGAGCTATTCAGTCTTCCAGAAGGGAAAAATCCGTGCCCAAGCCCGACTTCACAGAATCCCATTCCAGTGAAGAACCCAGCGCTATGGTGGTCGCATTGGACGGATCTGTTCGTGTCTCACTTCTGTGAAATAGATCTCAAACAATCAGCTCGATAGTAATGCTTTTCCATAGCGCTATAATGCTCGCTCGCTCAACTTCAGATATTCCGACAAGGCAATTATCACTCGTGGTGTGTCTTCAAACCAGTTACCGTTCCTTCCATAATCCAACAGCCACCGTAGTCCAGCCTGAATCGAGACCGAAGTTGTTGGTTGACCTGCTCTAAGTAATGCGATGACCGCAAAAGCCGTGTTTTCAACAGTACTGGCTATGAGCCTGCTGTCTTCATCTGTCTTTCGCCATCCCCAACCGCGCCCATCTTCCTCAAGACCTTGATTCCTAAGTAACCAGTTAACACCCAATCCTATAGTAGGTTGGCATCCTTGGGCGCCCGACTCTACTAAGGCTCTGATTGCATCACAGGTTTTCGTTGTGCTGCCCAACGTGTTTACAACGTCCCCCCATGCTCCGCATTCTCTCTGTCGCTGAATAAGAAAAGTCGCAGCTTTCGCAATTGCCATATCAGCTTCAGAACCTGCAATCAAGCCGTTTTTCCTTGCCCTTGACAGAGCCATCAATGCTAGGCCAGTTGCTCCAATGTCTGAGTCATCGTTACCTTCACGTTCCTTAGTGAGAAAGATCGGCCAAGAACCAAGATTCCGCTGGTAGCTCACGAGATTCGCGACTCCATCCTCAATAATACGTTTCTTACAGGAAGAGATATTGGCAACTTTTGCTTCTTGGAGTGCCAACAAAACGCAGCTCGTCTCATAAGTGTTCGGCGAGAGGTAGTAGCCATATCTCCTGTAATCGTACATTCTTGGAAGTAGCGCCCAACAAGGCTCCCGATCCGAGATTCTGTTTTCCTGCAACCATTCAACGCCTTTGGCGATTTGAACCGTATCTGATCCTATTTTCGCCCTAAGCAAGGATTTGATCGATATTGCTGTGCTCCATATTTTCACGATAGAACCCTTGAGGTCAGGAGGGTCGAGAGCGCTCCACCAACCCCAGGTTCCGTTTGGACCTTGACCAAGCAACCAGTTGCCAGCGTCGGCGACAGCCCTCTTGACGGTGTCAGGATTGATAGTCGCAATTCCGATGAGGTCGGCAGCACGTTTGATATCAGGCAGATCTATCACTGCTGGAGTTCCTCCGTTCCGTTCGACTGCGCTCATTGTACTTTGCATAAGAAGCCTAGCGTATTTCTGCATCAGCCTCTTCAGCATTTCCTTTTTTTCGCCTTCTGGCAAATCGTATTTTTTCAACTCTTCCTTCAATTCAAGAAAAATGGATTCACTTTCCATCACTTTCGACCATCCAGGAAATTACTCAATTCGGTCAGCACAAGTTCGTGTATGTACGCCTCCATTTCTGGTCGGATAGCTTGAGAAACGTTGTACCAATCCAACCGACGTTTCATGTCAAGAAACGCTGAAAAAGAACCACAGCATCCAAAGAAGGGGATACCCGCTGATGACCGATTTGACGTAGCGTTTCTGATGTTAGTGGGATAGTATTTTGTTATGAACCTCATCACATTCGATGTAGGCATTGATGCGCGGTCGCCGATAAATATGCAGGGAACGCCACTTGACCAAACCACAGGCATGATAGCTGCATAATCCTCACTTAATTCTTTCAGGTAAACAATGACAAGCCTGTAGTTTCTGCGAAGCCAGGCGATTTGGTTGCTCTCATTGTATTCTTTTTCTACATCCTTGAAGGATCTCAGATCGTATTGGAAAATTTCGAGCAAGTTCCGAAGATTCTCTTCTTGAGACAATTGGTCACAAGGTCTTCCTTTCAGGCTTTCGCCGGCGTTTGATATGAGAAGAGCAAGAGCAAACCCACTTCCCGGCAAATTTCCCCTTCCACCCAAGTGGTAGACAACTACTATCTTGCTTAATTTAAAAGCATTGTGGAAACCAAGAGTAGAAGTTGCACGACGGGATGATTTAGAATTCAGTGATTATCTTCCTATGATTTACTTCGTCTATCCAGATTTCACCGAATCCAGCGGCAATTGAGATTACTCTTTCACCCTTTAGATCTGGAGAACACATTACCTTCAAAGGATTCGGAGGAATCGGTAAATAGACCACCAAAATTCCTTCTTGGCCGATCGGGACTATTGCCCCTTCAAAATACTTGGTGCATTCAGAAATGAATCCTAAGAAAATCGCCTTTCCATGAAGGCGCACAGAAGCTTGGACAAAGCTATCTGTGATCAAGGCATGTGCGTTTTGACTGGAAGAAATAGTGGAAAGTATTAGTCTTAGCGTCTTATCCAGTATCAAGCTCGCAGCTTCGGATTCAACCATCTTGGACTCAAGAGCTAATAGTCTCTTAGAAACCAGATCAATAGCTCCAAAGTCTCTTTTCCTGCAGAGAGTCACGTAGTCTTCTAGTGTAACGGGGAGATTGAGCAAAGAGCTTTGCTTTTCTTCAGGAGGCATATCCGGGTCATCTGATTGGCAAGTCTTACTATACGAGATAGCATGGATAAAAAAGTTGTTTACCTTCAATATGGATTTCCTGACGAGCCACCGTGATTGATTCTTAACAGTCTATTTCCCACCATACTACTGTCTTGCAGTCATCTGAAATGGTTATATGTAGTCTTCTTGTCCTCTTTTCAGTAGCTGCGACCACGGTGATCCTAAACTCATAGTCCCCGTCTTTCAGTAGCGTGGAGACAGGATAGTCGAAATCAGCATCAAATACCCCCTGATGAGGTAAGCTCTCCTTATAGGAATAGATCCCTACGATTCCCTTGACGGGTTTTAGCTCTTCATTAGTGCATTCGCGTATCGTTGTCTCGTTGATTCCGATATTACATATAGACGCTGATATTCTTATTTTCGATGACCTAGAAGAGCATTCAACCCTTAGAGCACCATTTTCTTTCTGGGGACACATTTGATCAAAAGGTGTGAGCGTCTGAGGATTGTGTCCTTCAATTCGATAGCAAGCTTTTCTATACTCGGGTTTCGCCACGTCTTGCCCACTAGAGTCAAGAGGCCTTACCAGAATGCCTATTATTCTTAATTCAGGATGTTGCCAGAAGTTGTGGTAGACGAGTCCTGACGTCAAAAACAGGGATCCGAAAGTGACCAACGTACTGGATATTATTTTGACGCGCTCCAATTGATTGTCAGCTGTTGCAACAAAACACCACGCCAGAAGGAATGAGAGGATGGTGATTTCAATCAGGAAAACGATTATGAAAACCAGACTAATCCTTCTAAGCACTTCGTGTAGACTCCTGGTTATGACGAGTGATTTGATCGTTTCGACTATTTCTCTTTTCTGGAAATCCCACAAGTCCTATTAACGGAAAGCGTGTGCGCAGAGAGAATGCAGGCTGGGCATATGAAACCGTGATAGACACAACTCTCACAGGAAGCAGCAGCTATTTTGAGGTCGCAATTGCGGTGGGCAACGACTCTCTGTGGTATCGGTTCAGGAGCTGCTCTAGCCAATTGGATCTCCAATGGAAGTCCCCTTGATGCTTCGGTGCCACCAAAAGCATTCCTACCGCGCCTATTTGTGCCTCAAAAATGTCTTATCTCTTGGAAGAACCTTGAAAAATGTTTCAATGATTCGTTCTCCAAGTTGATCTTGTATGTTGCAGATTGATATGCGTATTCTTTCACCCATCCGAGTTCAACAAAAGCCGTGACGTCTGTTCTTACGTCAACTGGTTTGAGCTTCGTTACCTTCTCCAGCGCGCGCGAGGTGATGAACCTTCTGGTAGACTAACTGAGATTCAGGTCAGAAGAGTTGACGGAGATGAAATCAGCAAGCCAACGGTATCCGAACCATGCATTGCTTAACCATCTCCTTTTTTGAAACGATTCGTTTAGGGTCCCAGATTTGCCATGACCAAACAAAGCCCCTGAGCGTCACCAAACGACTTCATGCCGTGTTCTAAGAAGGGTGCGGGGATGTTTTTGGGCCTAGTCCGTTGCTTTTTGTGCGAACCGATACAAACCGATTTGTAGAGCTTATGTGACTCTGATCCTAACATTTACTATCAAATGTCATCGTCCGCTATGGTCTTTTTAACGCCTAGTACCCTCTGTGATTCACGAAATTCTAGAACTTTTTTTTAGAATTATGCTTGCTAGGCTGTGGATTTTGAACGACGTCAATACCTATAATACTAGGAGTTCAATACTTTTTTTGATGTGCGGTCGATTTGCAATACGCATCGATGAACTTCTGAAACCTTAAATATTACCGCGCGCGTTATTATTGAGGTAAAGACTGATGCCACGCATAGGATCGAAATTCAAAACCTACGTTGCCAAGAAAATTCTAACATCAATAGTGACTTTAATTGGCATCTTGTTGGTTATTTACTTGTTGCGTTTATTGCTCGATCTATCGTCTCTTCGATTGATCGTTAGATAGTTCTCCTACCGAAGGGTACGCTCTCTCTATCTATCCCGTTTCGCTTGACACGTCAATTGCTTCTCCGATCATGTGACTTCGGCGCATATACTTCTTGACGAACGGCTGTAAGTTCACAGTTTCCTTTTGCGCCTCTTTAAGTTCTGATCCGCTTAACTCCTCGCCCGGCTTGCGAACGGACGCGGAAGGCTGACGCGGACTCACATGCGAGGACTCACGTTGGGCGATAGGTACGCCGTAGGGACGAACACCCGAACACCCCGAACAGCTAGAGTGGGTGCAGACGAACAGCCTGTACGGCCTAGTACGGAATATCTGAAAAAGAGAAGAAAGAGAGATTGTGACTTGTAATGCGTTGCTTTCTGAAAATGAAAAAGGACGTTAGCCTACGCGGAAACCTGTTCGGCCTGTTCGGTTGTCCTGTCGGTTTGCGTACCTATCGTGGCAAGATAATAGAGGTGGTTATGAAAGAATGTTAGATAACTGTGATCGAAAGCCGCATAAGGTTGAGTATCTTTAACGTTTTGCCTTGCGAAGCTTTAGCGTCTGTTGTTTTACATGCGTTTTTGGTTTTGAGGGTTCCGCAATAACGGTTAATTCTGCAATGAACGTTTCCAACCCTCTGCGCCAATCCTTCTTTTCTGTATAGTAATTTTCCTGCCACTTGCCTCCTATCCACGCCCAATGATGTTCGCATTTTATGACGTCTTCGCCTCGGATCCATACGCAGCGATCTTTAAGCGGCGCTTGTTCTAGGCTCATGTCATAAATCAAGAAGGTTGGCACGTCGGCGCGTCTTATGATCTCGCCTTTGTAAAACGAAGCAGGCATGATTCTGCTGACCTTGTGAGGATCGGCGCAAGTGTAAAGATCATCAAAGCAGTAATCGCTGTGCGTCGGGTCGATCTCGGCAATCTTTCTCCCTTTGTAAAAAACTCCATAATCAAGATTTTGCTCTCCACCTTAAGATTCGGCACATAACCGCTTTCCACGGCAACACCTATAGGCTTCAACTTAAAGGAGGATAAACGTTCAATTTCTTCTCTGATTTCTTTGGCGCCTTCGCTGCCTCTGTCCGTTTTGTCTTTTTCCCACAGTTGCGGTCTAAGGCGTGGAGTTCGGCGTCTCACGATTTCTTTACTCTTATCTTCTTTTCTCATTTCGGATTTCTCTCCACCGTAACCTTTTGGTTTCCTGCGCCATTTTGAACACAAGCAACTTGCACGCTTCAACGTCAACGTGCGGATTCTCGCCTAGGAGAATCTTCAACTCAACGAACTGAAACCGCAGCCTTTGAACAAGGGTCAATCCCATCTTTGCAATACTCCTTTTGAATTTTTCTCAAATCTCTGTGATATGAAGTCTCAGCTTTGAGGTCGATCGATCCATCAAGCTTCGTGTCTTCAGCGTCAAGCAATGGAAACTCTAAAAGCGTTGGAGTTGTAATTGTAATCATTATTCTGCCAAAATCGGTGGAAACGATTGATTGGAATGCATGGGTTTTGGCATCTGTGGTTTCGATCGATCGGAATGAGAGCTTCTGAGGGCTCTGCCTATTCGGGGTATGATGGTTAGCAGGGCTACGGCCATGCCGATTATGATGATTATTGTGGAGTCAAAAATCAGGTCTCGGCTCAACGCTCCGTATTCAACCAAACCTAATCCGCCCTCGGTTTCAGTGGAGACGTGGCTTTCGATCATGATCATGTAGGCTCCTCTGCGGTCTATCGTGAAGTCGATGAGCGTTGAACCATTAATCGCCTCTTCCAGTATTGGCGTTCTCACGCCTTCCGCCAGCCTTCTTATGCCTTCATAGTTGAAGAGGTAAAGAGTGCCCAGAAAGGCTTTTGGAGCCATCACTCTGATCTCGTATCGACGATTCCGCAGGGGGGCCATAAGCTCCACGTATGTTCCGTTTGAAGGGACGCTGAAGTTGCTGTATCCTGAGCTGCCTCCCAGACTCATCGTTACGTCCGCAAGGATGATTGTGAGGCCGATGATCATGATGCAGATGCCCGTTCTGAACAGAAACCTTCCTCTTTTCAAGCCAGCTCCAACCTCCTTGAAAAGTAGACGTAGGCGATGATTGCTAGCGCTGCTGAAACGAGTGTGGTGACGAGGAAGTCTGGAACCAGCGAAAGTTTGGGAGTTGTTCGTGCAAGGAGAAATTCGACTTGCACGTAGAAGGATGATGGTGGAAGAAACGTCAGATTTGCCGATTCACCCAGCAGCTGTATTATGTAGATTGTGGCGAATGAGCCGACCAGCGATATTGAGGCTTTCCTGCTGAAAATGGAAAAGCAGACCGTCAGGCTGGTGATGAAAAAAGACTCCAGCGCAGAGACGAGGAGCATCCTCAAAATCAGGTGCGAATTCAGGATCAAGTAGAAAGCGTTTTCTGGAATGTCCAGAAAAGCGAAGAAAAGCAAAACGCATGACAGCGTTGTGAAGACTATGAGGAAACAGGACAGAAATTTAGACAGGAAAATGGCTCTTCTGCTGGTCGGATGAGAGAGATACACTTTCAGAAGCCCGTTTTCGATCTCGTAGGCGAAAGACAACGTGGCGAAGATTGACGCCAAAATCGCCAATGGAAAATAGGCAGAAACCGAGTAGAAGGCTCCGTTCCGAGCTGAACGGAAAGCCAGGTCATAAGTTATGCTTTCCCATGATAGGTATTCCAGACCGAACGTGCTGGAGAACATGCCTGCGTGAGGCAGAAAAACCATGTACGTAAAGAGGGCTAGCAGGATTTCCGGGAAGGGGAACCGAAACATGTTGTTCAGCTCCCATGCCAGGTCGACTAGAAATCTGTTTCTGATCATGACGGTTTTCTCCTCATCGTTTCGATGAAAATGTCTTCAAGAGTCGCGGAAAGAGGCGTCAGTTCTTCTAGGACGATGATTCCCCGTTTGACCATGTCGTTCACTTCGTCCATAAACTGCTTGCCATCCTTTACCTCAGCGAGTACAAAATCGTCTACCACTTGAAGACTCGCGGCTTTCCCGCTCAGGTTTTGCACGAATTTCACTGGATCATCAACCTTGACCCTGTACTTTGAGCTTGCGTATTTGGAGGTTAGTTCAGAGAATGACCCTTGTGCGAGGACTGATCCTTCGTTGAGGATGATTATGTTGTCGCACACTCTTTCCAGCTCTGACAAGATGTGGGTTGAGAACAGGAAGTTCATGTTTTCCTCGTCCTTCAGACGCTTGATCTTGGTCAGAACGTCGAATCTTCCCAGCGGGTCAAGGTTGGCCGTGGGCTCGTCGAGAATGACCAGCTCGGGCTTCCCTATCAACGCATCAGCCAAGCCAAGCCTCTGAACCATCCCAGCTGAGAAAGTGCCCGTCTTCCTGTCAATGAAGCCGCCGAGGCTGCACATCTCAGAGACTCGGTCAACTTCCTCGGCAATGTTTGGCAGTCTCTTTAGCTGAGCAACGTGCTCAAGATATTCTCTTGCAGTCACCCAAGATGGAAACCGAGGCTTTTCGTGGAGAACCCCGACTCTCTCCAGGATTTTGTCTCTGTCCTTGTGTGAGTCTAGCCCGAAAATCTTGGTTTCGCCTTGGCTAGCAGCGATGAGGCCCAGAAGGATTTTTATGAGCGTGGATTTTCCCGCTCCGTTCGGACCGATCAGACCAGTGACGCCTCCACCGACCTCGAAGCTCACCTTCCGCAGAGCTTCCACTCGGCCATACCGCTTCGTCAACTCATCGACGATTATCACGCTAGAGGGATACACACCGGTACCGCCTAGGTTTGTATTTGGACATTTGATATATTTGATCTTGTCGGTTGAATAGGAAAATTCAATAATGAAAGAGATCGATGAATGCGCCTTGACAGAAACGCTTAAGTTTATAACCATGATATAATTTGTGGTGTTCAAGAAGGGATAGAGTAGGGAAAGTGAGACTACTGCGGTTTTCAAAAACAGCTCCCCTTTTTTCCTCTTTCAGTCTCCTTCTCCTAGCTGCTCTCCTGACCGTTCCTAACGCCAATTCCGCCTTGTCCAGCTTTTCATGGCTGAAGCCCGGAGCCTACGCTGTCTATGAATTCCAGGCTACTCTTGGCGTTGGTTTTGATGATCATGCATGGGCGTGGCCGGTTCGAGGAAACTATTCTTGGCAGTGTCTGGAAAAGAACGAGACCCACACGGTCTTGGACGTTCAAGTGAATGTTGAAGTCTTTAAGCGTCCAGAACGGACGACGCCCGGAAAGATGAGGTACTTTGGAATTGAATTTTATATAAGAGCGGCAGATGGCGACCTGTCGTTCATAAAACGCGCTCCGATGGACCAGGTCATTGGAAGATTAGAATTGTTCAATTCTACAGATTGGGAATACTATGAAGTTTCAATTCCGTCTCCTCTCTTGATTAGTGACCGTTTTCGGGTTGTGGTCGACTTGGATACCATGATGATGATTGGACAGGATGGGAAGCCGTGGGGCAGATGGATCATGTGGATCAACCCGTTCCGGTACCCGCTGGAGGGGAGAACCGAAGAACTGTTCGTGATGAACTGGCTCAACACAACCATAAACCTCAACGTCACCTATATATCACCGCAGCATGCAAGGCCAATAGACACTGTGCTGGGAGAGGTCAAAAGCTACTTCACAGCGAGTGCTAGTGAGCCTATTGAAAACAAGTTTTTGGCAGAACTTGGACTGGAGGGAGACATAATCATATTTGTCACCTATCATTACGAGGCAAGGACTGGAATCCTTATCGGTCCAACAGCGGACACCTATCTTGACGACGTTCTAACGCAGAAGTTCGGCATAATCAGAACCGATTGGGATTCAGTCGATAAAGGTGAGTACTATGAATCTCTCTTCCGTCTCAACCAGACGAACATATCGCTAGAAGACATCCCCTCGAATGAACAGAGCGGATTAGACTTTGCTCCATACCTGCCCTACCTGATCATACCTGCAGCAGCGATAATCACGGTAGCATACCTAATACATCATAAGAAGACAAAGCAGCAAAATCACATGCCAACTAAACAATGAAAATGCGTTGTGCGGTCCCATCGTTCTGCCGCAAGTTTCTATGCCTCCTCTATATTCCTTGCGTGAAAACTTTACCGCTTATGCCTGAGCCAAAAAAATTAAGATTTTCGCACGATAACTTCGCCGCTTGCCAGTTTATACGCTATACGCCAGCCATTCTTAAGGTGTTGCAGAAGCTCGTTTTCGCCGATCTGTTTAAAGTCGTCTTCGCCGCAGTGTTCGCCGTTCGCGCAATCTTTTGCCGTCTCATCTTCTTTCGGCGGTTCGCTCACGTGCTCTTTCTTTCGCAGCTTAATGCCGCTTTTCGTGTAAAGTTCTCTCTGCTCTGGAGTCAGACTGTCTTTAAACTTCTCCAATGCTGTTATCCGCTCTAATGCTTCTTTTGTTATTGTCGGAGTTTCGCTTGTGAACTCTAATGACGGCACGGCGTCACGAAACTTTGCTCTCAGTTGCTCGACTGCAGGTTGTGAGTACGGAGCCTCTTCGCCTTTTACCTTTCTGCCTCTGATCTTGCGAGCCCAATTGGTACTGATGCCGATGCCTTCCAAGGCTGTGTTAATCCATCTACGCCCGTCATGCAGGCTAAATGGAACTTTCGCCTTGTTGCTAAGAGTATCTATCGAGTTGCCAAGCATCGCATAACTCAGAGGTTCGTACGGTTTATAGGTCGAAAGCCACAGATGGTCTTGCGCTGTGACTTTTCTGCCGAGTTTCTCTTCTATCCATTCCTTGTAAACTAGGAGTTCTCGCTTCGCTTCTGGCGTTAAGAATGTGATCTGTTTAACCCCTTTGTATTTTCCGCGCCCGTGACCTTTCAAGAGTTCTGATCCTATTATTATCGTTGGCAAATCTTTGCTTTCCCAATTCTCTTCCAGATGCCCCCAAAGTAGATTTGACAAAGTCTCTTTCGCAATTCCTGTGCAGGTTACGAATGGTATTAAAGCTCTGTCACGGGGGTTTAAAGCATAGTTCCAAAGTCTTCGTAGAAGTTCTTTGCTTTGCGGATTATAGTCTTTTACCTTTTCGTAGTCTACCACGCCTGAGGCTTTTGCCAAGTCTCTGTAATTGTGTTTAAAGAATGATTTTACTGCAATAGATACGTTATATTTTTCTGAGTTCTTAAAGTCGTCACTTTCCTGCCCGCAAAAGTCATCTAAGAGTTTTTCCACTTCGTTCGGTGGTGGACTAACTTTGGCATCTTTCTCCTTTAAAGCTAGAAGTTCCGGCGGCGTCTTATGCGCCCACTCACAGAAGTGATAGAGAAAAAGAGCGCTGGACTCTTTCTTTTGTAACTTCGTCAGCCATATTGTGACTTCTGAAAACTTAGACGCCCAGAGTCTTATCACGTTCGTTCGCGTGACTTTCACTTTCATCTTACTCACCTCCTTTTTTTCTCATGTAACTTAGAGGCGAGCGAGTTAATAAGTATTAGGTTTTACACGAACTTTTTGATTAGAATCTTCCTATCTTTTCGTATTCTGACTATTATTTTCCGGGCTTTCTCAACTTCTTGAGACGCCAATGTCTTGTCTGCATCCTTCAAGCCTAGGAATTCGAGGATCTTGTCATAGTTTTGGGGGTCTTTCTCTTCCAAGCTTTCCAGCGAACGTATTAGTGTAGTGTAGTCTATCTTGACATTGTCAATTGAGGATTTCAACCAGACGTAGTTCTCAACAATCTCAAGAAGGATACTGCTTAAGTAACGTGATGCTTCAGCCGATTTTCCAGCGGCAACCAAGGAAGTTGCACGGATGACTGCGCCTTCAAGGAAGGCCGGGTTCAAATAGAAATTAAGTTTCGTCCTGACCTTGAAATGAGAAGCTTCAAGCACTGGAGAGTTCTGTTTGGTTGTAGCGTTCACTTGATCCCAGATTGTCCTGAAAAGTAGTAATTGTTCTTTGACGGTCGCATCATCGACTTTGTTTGATTTCACCATTTCAGAATATTCTTCGAAAAGATCTTGAACTCCCAGTCTTGCGGTCGACCTTTCGAGGGTTTCCACGAATCGACTGTTCGAAAAGGGTTCCAAGGCTATTTCAATCAGAACTCTTAGGATGTTTTCTAAGGCAACTGCCGCGAAAAGGCATGAGCTTCTGAAGTCTTGCCTCGAAAGGGCTGAGGTTGCCCGGCTCAAGTATATGTCTGATTCAACCACGTGGGCTTCTGTTCGAATGTCAACCCTTTCAGGTGAACCGTAAGATTTGGCCATCAGAAGCTTTGTGTTGGTCAGCGACCAGTCTCTGTCGTAGAGGATCTGCATCTCGTAGAGTTTCTGGTCCAGTTCCGGAGGGATTTGACCGTGAATCCACTGTCTTGGAGCATGATCTAAGTCTATGAAAAAACCGCCAGAATGAATCCTCTCAACGAACTCGTAGGCGAAGTCTGCATTGTCAAGTATTAACAAGTCAACGTCGCTTGATGTTGCAGCGTCGCCTCGACTCCAGCTTCCGAAGAGACCCACACCATAAACATTCTCCCTGGTCCTTAGCTCCCTCACGATTCTCTCCAACGTCTTTCGCATCTTCTCCGGAAGCGCTATCACGTGGATCCACTTCTCTCCATGAAATCATTAGTAGCTGTTAGTATTCAAAATTTGTGAATGAGATATTCTTGATCAAACCGTAAAGCTTATATATTAAAACAATGCACGTGGATAGCTACGCGGAACCGAACGCACTGTTTTCTGAAAAATGATGCGGAACATCGACGGTTCTACGCAAAATGCTCGAGGCGAAATGGATTGAGTAAGAAAGAAAGCGGAGCTCGCCAGCGCTTAGTGGATAAATGTCCGGAATGCGGTAGTTCGAACCTCATTCACGATTATGATACTGGCGAAACTGTTTGCGGTGACTGTGGACTGGTCTTGTACGAGCAGATGATGGATAAAGGGCCAGAATGGCGCGCGTTCACTCAGGAAGAGAAGGCGTCAAGAAGCCGCGTTGGAGTACCAACATCCTATTCTGTTCATGACAAAGGCCTGTCAACGGCCATAAGCCAGGTTGACCGTGATGCTTTTGGAAGAAAACTCCCGTTATCGACACGCTTACAGATGTGGCGTCTGAGAAAATGGCAGATACGCTCAAGAGTACACTCTTCCATCGACAGAAACCTTGCACAAGCCATGGCAGAGCTTGATCGCCTGTCGGACAAGGTTTACATTCCACCCCCAATCAAAGAGAAAGCCGCCGTCATGTATCGTAAGGCTCTTGACAAAGGCTTAGTGCGTGGCAGATCAATCGCGGCTATCGCTGCCGCAGCGCTTTATGCGGCTTGTCGTGGAAGCGGCACACCTAGAACGCTTCGCGAAATTGCAGAGGCAAGCTTGGTTGACAAGAAAGACGTTGCCCGTTGCTACCGACTTCTCCTCAGAGAACTTGAAGTGCACATGCCGATCGCTGACCCCCTGACCTACGTCTCAAAGATTGCTGAAAGAACAGGAATTTCAGGCAAAACCCAAGGACTTGCGATACAGATTCTTCGAGAAGCCAGAAAGAAAAGAGCTGCAGCAGGAAAGGATCCTATGGGCTTGGCCGCAGCAGCGTTGTACATTGCCTGTCTGCAGAACAACGAGAAGAAAACTCAGAAAGACATCGCAGAAGCCGCAGGCGTGACCGAGGTCACCGTGAGAAACCGCTACAAAACCCTGAAGAAACAGTTGAACCTGGAGCTCCCAGACTAATCGTAACAATTAAACGCGGTTAATCTTCTTTTTCAAGCTCCATGACTATTGGACCATTGTAGCCGCAATCATCACAAACATACTTTTTGGGCGTTAGCCAATAGTCTAGGCTGCTGGACAAATGGATACCTGCTGCTCCGCATTTCGGACAGTATATTTTTGAGGGGCGTCGCCGTTTTAGCGTCTTCAATACTTCACGTATGTCTCCCAGCAGTTTCATCTCGTGCACCTTTCATGCGGCAATTACTGGAGCTCTATGTTTTGGTCAGGGTATCCGAGCTTTACTAAAAACTGGCGAACTCTTTCGCGATGATCTCCTTGAAGCATTATCTGACCGTTTTTCGCCGTTCCGCCGCATGCACAGTAGCCTTTCAGTTTTTGGGCAATTCCCGCCAAGTTCGTGTTCTTGTCGTCTATGCCGTCCACTATTGTCGTGGGTTTGCCAAATTTGCGCGTCTCAAGGCGGATGCGAATTCGTTGTTGCTCTTTCTCTATTTCGCCACAAGCACATAAGTCCTTAGGAAGCCCGCATGTTGGACAAATCTCAGCCATGATACTCAAATGTACAATGGCTCCTGCGGTATATAAGACTTTCAAATCCATCTTCTATAAATAAACTCCACAAAACACTATCAAAAAACAAAGTCTATTCCATTCTCTATGCCGCCTGCATATTTTGGATTGAAGTGCGCAGGATCTCGGATGGAAATCTCTGGGAAGCGCTCATGATTGTTTTATGCCGATTTTTCTGAGGAATTCTTTAGGAGTTTTGAACGGTTCAAACTTGGCAAGCTGACCAAGGACTACTTTCATTCTAGGATTTATGTGAAGGGCTTCTTTGAAGGCGGTTATCGCCTTTTCTTTCTGCCCGATTTTCATGTACACTATGCCCAGTTCGAGATAAGCATCATCACTCTGCGGGTTGAGCTCTAAGGCTTTTTTCATGGTGCTAATCGCGAGCTTGGTGTCTCCGGCGGTCAGCTTTTCCTCTGCTTCATCAATCAGATAGTACACGTGATGAAGTCTCAGCAGTCGCTTCAATTCCGCAATTGGGTCTGAATGGTCTTCCACTCGAAGGTCCACCAATCGGTCTCCGTAACCTGCTCAACCCTTCCTTTTTCCCACGACGAGCAGAGCAGCCGACTGTCGGCCTCTCGCGTCTCCGCCGGCCTCCTCTCCGCCCTCCAGCGCCGCCACCAGCCTGTCCGCTAATTCTCCTTTCGTAGCCTCAAATTTTCTGCGCATGTTTTCTACGACTTCTTTGCCTACTAGGATGTTGCCTTGCGCTGAACAGCATTTTCCGATCCTACTCCCAGCCCATTCCAAGCATTTCTTGCCAGTGTAAGCTGCCGCATTGCCCTCAGCGTCTATTAATCCAAGCTGCCTATAGTCTCTCCCTTTATCTCCGTGTGTAAGTTTATCGATAACTTCTTGTACAGTCAAACCCCTTTTCAAGAGCCGCAGCCCTTTTGGGCCGTAGGCGACGTTGGCGAAAGACTGTGTGGCGATGGCGCCGACACCGGCTTTTGCCCAAGGAACAACTGGACCGACTGAAAAATACCTTGATTGCACGGCAACGCCCAAGTTCTTAGTCAACGGATCAAGCGCAACTATAGAAAACGTAGAGGCCAAACGTCTTGTTCCTAGAAGAGCGTCCGTATAGCGAAACATAACCCTTGTCTGTCAAACCACTTATTTTACATTTTTCCTGCACGCGGATTTTTGGGCTCGTGAATTTTGCTGGTAAAGCGAGGCTGAAGGCGAACAATGACTTCACTATGGCAAACACTTAAAAGTCATTAATGGAAGGGATATTTGCTGATTTGATCAATTAGGTGTAACATAATGCCGGTTCGCCCTGTCATTGTTGGTGTTGGAAGAACAAGGTTTGGAGAACACTACGAAAAAGAGCCTGAAAAACTGATTGAAGAAGCCTGGCTTAAGGCTTCGATGGAAGCAAACTTGGAACGAAAAGGCTTGGAAGCCTGCTACCTTTCAGACTATTTTCTTCCAATCACAAACAAGCTCGGCTTAGAAGAGGGATTCCTGTCCGAACTCACGGAACTCCATGTTCCGATGGAGGTGACACGTTCCTTCAGCTCAGCCCTGTCAAACGCGTGCAACGCCATTCAAGCCGGAAGATACAACGTGGTTCTGGTCGGCGGAATAGAGAAGATGACCGACAGATGGGACAAGATCCGCGATGATTTGATGCTTCTGGAAGACCCGTGGAGCTATTATGCAGGATGCACTCCTGAAGCAAATCATGAGCTGATGCTTCGAGCCTACATCAAGAAACACGGTTTGACGGGAGAAAACATCGAGGAACTGAACGTTGCCCTAGCGCAGATTTCCGTCAAGAACCATCTGCACGGAACCAAGAACGAGTACGCACAGTACCAGAGAAAGATAACTGTTGAGCAGGTTCTGAACGCTAGAAAAGAAGCGGGCAGGCCTTTAGGCCTTTATGATTACGCACCGATCTCTGACGGCGCAGCAATCCTCATTCTCGCCAGCGAAAAAGTTGCCGACAGATTCACGAAGAAACCGGTCTACGTCCTAGGCGCCTATTCAGCGACAGACTATCTCACTTTTCCAGCGAGGGATGACATGACGCACTTTCTCGTAAGCGAGATTTCAATGAAAAAGGCCTTGAAGAATGCTGGGAAAACCTTGGACGACGTGCAGCTGGTTGAGCTCTACGATCAGTCCACCGTCATGGAGATGATCTCGCTTGAAGACATGGGCTTCTGCAAACGCGGAACAGCCTGGAGAAGCATCAACGACAGCTGCGAGAACTACAAGGGCCATTATGAGTTTGATGGGAAGAAGCTGTTTGTGAACATGAGTGGCGGATTGAAGGCAGACGGAAACCCCTTGGGAGCAACTGGTGGCGCGCAGATCTTTGAGATCGTCAAACAGTTGAGGGGCGAGGCTGGCGAGCGACAAGCCAAAAGTGACAAAGAGCTGAAGTATGGGTGTGTGCTTGAGCTTGAAGGCTTCGGAACGAAAGGCTACGTTCACATTTTAGGGAGAGAATAGACGTGAGCAGTGAGCCAATAGAAAGAAGAGTCTCCTATCTCGGAGACAGGCTGAGAGGCAACCGCTGCCTAATCTGCGGAAAAGAATACTTTGAGATAAGAGACTACTGCGGAAACTGCGGAAGGAAAAGCTTCGGGAAGATGGTTAACACCGACCTATTCTATGAAATGGGCAAGCTGGAAGTTTGCACGCTTGTCAACGAACCAACTAACAAGTTCACCAAACTTGGAAGCTACATCTACGGAATAGTCTCCTTCCACAATGGAAAAATACGGGTCCCGGGAAGGCTCACAGACCGCACAGCATTTTGCGACGAACAAGTCGATTTTGCAGATCTCGAAGAAAGAAGCGTCGTGCCAAGATTTCGAAGACGCTATTCCGTTGAGAAAAGCGACGTTATTCCAACGATTTCCTTGGCGTTCACGCTTGCCGACGAATACTATCCCTACCAAGAATACAGGATTATAAAACCGAAGAAGGAGTATGACCTGCCGGGGATTGTTGGCTACGGAGTCTACACCTCAAGGTTCAGGATAAAGGAAGGAAACCTCGAACGTTCCGTCCCGTTCATCGACGAAGACTCAATAACCGCAGCGGTTGAGGCTGGGAAACTCGCTCTAATCCACTCGGGGATTGACAGTTCGCACATTGGCAAGATTTACGTAGGTTCAGAATCGAATCCGTACGCTGTCAAGCCAATAGCCTCCAAGGTTGCGCAGGTTCTGAAGCTCGGTGAGGAAGACGAGGACGTGCAAGGAGTCGATGCAGTGGACACTGAATTCGCGTGCAAGGCTGCCACGAGCATGTTTAAAGACGCAGCCGCGCTGGTGAACTATCCAAAGTCAAACATCCAAAACGCTATGGTAATAGGCACCGACAATTCACAAGCCGCGCCGCGAGACTGCCCCGGTGGAGAATTAGACGTGTTCGTAGGCTACGGCGCAGCGGCCTTCATCTTCGGAAAATGTGACGTAATCGCCGAGATTGAAGGCTGGTACTCGTGCACTTCAGACACTCCTGACTTCTGGCGAAGGGATGGCGAACCACACCCCATGCATGGCGGGCGATTCACGGGAGACCCGGCGTACTTCAAACACGTCAGAATGTCAGCCAAGAAATTGATGGAACGGCTTAACCTCAAAGTCGAGGACATAAACTACTTCGTGGCTCATCAGCCGAACGTCCAGTTTCCAGTTAGAATCGCAAAGGAGCTTGGGTTCAAAGAAGAACAGTACACGCCTATGCTTCAAGTTGCCAAGTTTGGCAACACGTACTCGGGTGCGTCACTAGTTGGTCTGGCAGCCGTGTTGGACATAGCCAAACCCGGCGACCGCATTCTGATCGCCAGTTATGGTTCAGGAGCCGGAAGCGACGCCTACTCGCTCGTTACAACAAGCCAGATACTGGACAAACGGCAAAACCAGAAACTAACAGTCAAATATCAAGCGCAAAATCCATTCCTGCAATATGTGGACTACACGACCTACAGACGACTCAAAATGGGAATGTAGAAAACCATTATATAAGCCCTCAGCAACTTAAGAGCGGAGAAAAAGACCGTTGTCTGCGACTGAAGTGTTAAAGGTCATATACGCGCCTCACAAGGCGCTGAAAAAAATAGCTGAAAAGCCAAAGTATCTGGGACCCCTTATCATAATGATCCTTCTGATCATATCAAACGTGGCATTCACCTACGAGGCTGTGTCCAAGACGGTCATCGAACAGATCGTGCCCACCGGTCCAGCTCTCGATCAATGGACAGAAAACAGCACTTTTTGGACATCAAACGCTCAAGTCACGGAAAGCAGCGACCACATAAACGGAACCCTCTACGGGAATGCAAGCATAGCCTTCTCAATCGTGAACAGTGCGCAACTGTGGATGCAGCTTCAGGGCATAGGATCAGTAAACTGTTCAGGTCCAGATGGCTACAACGAATCGTCCTTCAGAATAAAATGGACTAGCCCGACTGAAAAACCCGAAAACGTGACTATCCAACTGTTTTCAGCAAACTCTTCAGGCTACTTCTATCTCAGCCTAGTGGACGACTTTTCCAATGCTACCTACAACATCTGGAATAACCTGACCATACCGCTTGCAACTGCAGAATGGCTCAAGAGCAGTTCCAACGCGGACTGGGGCAACATCACAGGTTTGAACCTTAACTTCACGTGGCCGAACAATTCAAACATAACTGTACTTATCGATGGACTGTTCTTCCACGGCGTCTTCAAATCTTTACTGGAAACCGCTGGCACCAGCTACCTGCTCAATTACGGCTTATCTTCATTAACGCAATTTGTCATCACATGGGTTCTCCTGAGTGGACTGCTCTACCTGATTGCCAGAGGTATTGGAGGTAAACCCGTCTGGAAACCGATGTTGATCGCGGTTGGATTCATCCTCGTAACCCTGCTTGTGCAGTCATTGATAAACACTCTAGCGTATCTAAGCCTGCCAACGATCCATTACCCGTTTGCTTATCTTGGCGGAGTGAGCGGAGAAGGTCAAGCTGCCTACGACACGCTTGTGGCGCAAACACAGATCGTCTCCCAGATCAGCTATTATCTTCAGTTGGCAGTGTACGTATGGACCATAGCACTGTCGACACTCACCGTGCGCTTGATAACAGGACTCAGCTGGAGCAAAAGTCTCTTAGTCGGAACCATAGGCTTCCTGGGCACCATGTTGATTGAAGGTTTCATACTCGGGTAAGAGTCTGACGCGAGCAAGTTTATGAGAAAAAGCAACGTGCAATATTCCTGATTCCAAAAGCCGGAACAAGCCATGACCGCCATTATCGAAGTTCGAGACGTGAAGAAAAGTTATCGCATGGGAAAAGTCCTCGTCCCAGCTCTTTCCGGAGTAAGCTTCAACGTTGACGATGGCAAATTTCTGGCAATTTTCGGCCCCTCCGGCAGCGGAAAATCAACCCTTCTTCACCTGCTTGGAGGTCTAGATCGCCCAGATGAGGGTGAGATCCTGATCGACGGCACCAACATTCTCAAGCTGAGCGACGCCGACCTGGCTGAGCTCCGCCTAAACAAGATAGGCTTCATCTTCCAGTTTTTCAACCTGCTGCCAAGACTGACCGCCCTGAAAAACGTTGAACTGCCACTGGCCATCGTTGGCGCTTCTGATAAAGAGGCGTTGGAGAGAGCGAGAGAGATGTTGAGGTTTGTGAATCTGGGGGCACGCGAGAACCACAGACCCTACGAAATGAGTGGCGGCGAACAGCAACGTGTAGCCATTGCCAGAGCTTTGGTGAATAGTCCAAAGATCATTCTGGCAGATGAACCCACCGGCAACCTCGACACGAAAACCGGACGAGAAATAGTCCAGCTGATGAAGAAACTGAACAAAGAGAAGAGACAAACCTTCATAGTCGTCACTCATGATCCTCGCATAGCGAAAGAAGCCGACCGTACGATCTACCTGAGAGACGGCTTGATTGAAAACACAGAGGAAGCCGGAGCTGCCAAGGAGGAATGAACTTGAGGACGAAGAAAATCCTGAGCATGGCATTTGAAAACCTCAAGCAGAGAAAACTGAGAACCACGTTGACAACCCTCGGGGTGGTAATAGGAATAATGACAATAATTGCCTTGGCATCCTTAGGTGATGGACTCAGATCTGAGGTTCAAACAAGAATGGAAAGTGGGTTTGAGCTTAATGTTCTAATAGTCTTCCCCGGAAGCCTCACGGCAGGCTTGGGACAACCATTCAGACCCAGCGACATCAGCAACATCCGAAGCGTGAGCAATGTGAGCCTTGTAACTCCCATAGTGACTTTGCCTTCGGCAAGGGTCTTTAAAGATGACAGCGAAAGAATTGGCGCCTTCACCGTGGGCGCGGTCAACTTCACAGAAATGCAGAAAATGCTTCCCGAAAGATTTCAACTAATTGACGGAGCCTTTCCAGCGGCTGGAGACAATGACACAATCGTTTTCGGCTACAAGGCCGACACGCGGAACGGAACGATATTCGCGAAAGTGGGGCAAAACGTAACCATGAACATCAAGATTACGTACAACAACCAAGAGTTTGTCATCAACAGGACGCTCAGGATCGCCGCGGTACTGCAGGAGGGCGGCACGTCGGGAATAACCGACTTCGACTATTGGGCATTCATACCAACCGAAACAGCCGTGCAAATTCTGCACGGCGAATACTACCAGACCATCCTCGTACAGGTTGCTGATCCAGAGGCTTCCGAAGAGGTTGCACGGGACATCGAAGGAAAATTCGAACCGTTCGCCGTCAGCGTTCTCGTTCCGTCAACCTTCATTCAGCAAGTTAACAACATTCTCAACCTCCTTCAGATCTTCCTCTTGGCAGTGGCTTCGATATCGCTTCTCGTGGCGGGAATAGGCATAATGAACATAATGACCGTTTCAGTAATGGAACGAACACGCGAAGTCGGAATATTGAAAGCCATCGGAGCCAAGAGCCGAACCGTTCTTTCCATGTTTCTTGCGGAGGCCGTCTGGATAGGAGCGGTAGGCGGTCTGATCGGCCTCTTCACTGGGTATGGACTTTCCTATGCGTTGGCATCTCTGATTTCGCGTTTTGTGCAACCGCAACAACAGCAGGACACGCTTTTTGCCACGCCTGGAAGGCAGCCACTAGCGATACATCCCATATTCACGCCCGAATGGACAATAGCGGCATTCATATTTGCCATAGTTGTCTGCGTAATATTTGGTTTGTATCCTGCGAGAAAAGCCTCAAAACTCAATCCTGTCGAGGCACTGCGTTACGAGTAGCCACTTAGCAAAATTTATATTGCCGAAGGACTTTTCTGCATGGTAACTAGTCTTAACCGAGGCTCACGTGTCAAAGTTTCGGCACAAGAGTCTTCAAGGTAAAAGGCTGGCTCCGCGATAAGGACGAAAACTTGACATGCCAAGACGGCTACCAGAAAAGACAAGAAACGCACCAAGAAGACCAAGAAGATTTGGGAGCCAAAGCAGGTTCCGCCCGAGCAGACCTTTCTTGCAGTCAAGACCCGTAAAAGAAAACCAGGAAATAGAAGTCCTCATTGACGACATCGGAAGCAAAGGCGACGGCATAGCTAAATTAGAAGGTTACCTGATTTTTGTCCCCCGCAGCAAAATAGGAGAACGCGTCAGAGTCAAAATTCGGTCCGTAAGCGAAAAGTTTGCTGTCGCGGAAAGAGTAGCTTGATCTTAAAGGGGATGAACTTGAAGATAAAGGAACTGCACGACGGAATGAAGCGCGTCAACATTGAAGCAACAGTCACAGAAAAGTCTGACCCGCGAGAAGTCTTGTCAAGATTCAAAGACGAGACGCATAGAGTCGCAACCGCCATGATTGCTGACGACACGGGCACGATAAAACTCACGCTCTGGAACGATCAAATCAACCAAGTTAACGTCAACGACAAAATCAAGGTGGGAAATGGTTACGTCACAAGCTTCAAAGGCGAAATACAGCTGAACATCGGCAGGTACGGGACAATGACGGTTGAGTGACGCGCACGTAGTATGACAAGCTGAATTTTGATCAATGACATGTGAGAGGTGAAACGAATGGAAGAAAGACGAGGCTTCGGCCAAAGAAGAGGAGGATTCAGAGGACGCGACGAAAGAGGCGGATTCGTTCCGAAACCGGTTGAAGTTGGAAAAGAATACGACGTCGAGATTCAGGAAGTGAGCCGCAGAGGTGAAGGCATCGCCAGAATTCAGGGCCTAGTGATATTCGTACCCAACGCCAAACAAGGAGAACATGCCAAAATCAAGATAACAAGGATAAGCAGAAGATTCGCAGAGGCCGAAGTTGTTGGAAAAGGAGAAGCCACAAGCGAAGAGAAAGAAGAAAAAGAAGAGTAAGCCCCGGACTGAACGCAAAAGAAAAAACCTCGATTTTTGACACGTTCTAAAACATAAGCGATAGCACAAACAAAAACGATGCCGGTTCAACAGTCGCGCACCCATCAAGCCTGATTGTCGCGACGAATGTTGCTGAAACAGACTTGACTATACTACGGGTCGTTTCGGAAGAATCTTCCACATGTGCATTGATAGTTGGGTCGTTAGCGGCAAATATGACTATTTTTTCTTGAAGAAAAGCCAATTCTTCTTGTCTTTGAACCTCACAAGAACGTAGGGACCCTTCAGCCTTTCACCGTTGATGTTCACAATCAGCTTGTCCTCTCTCCTGTCAGTCAACTGGTAAGTGCCCTTATCCCAAATCTCAACCTTTCCTGCACCATACTCGCCTTCGGGAATCGTTCCCTCAAAGCCTGCATACGACAACGGATGATCTTCCACCTGCACCGCCAACCTCCTAGCTCCAACCTCAACAGGCGGCTCCTTCGGAATCGCCCAGCTCTTCAGCACACCGTCCATTTCCAACCGCAGATCATAGTGAAGATGAGTCGCAGCGTGTTTATGAATGACGTAGACGTTTTCCGCGCCTTTCCCAGATTGCTCTTCCGACTCGGGCGCTTTTGTAGGGCTCCCTTTGCTCTTATTTTCCCCTAGACCCAACTCCCAGTACCTCCTCAAAGCCACATAGCCACTATGTGAACGAGTCTTCAAATAGTTTTTCCAACATCTCCACTACGTTTTCTGCTCTTCTGTTCGAGTCACAAAATCTTAAATCCAATTGAGAGAACATCTAGAAACGGTGGTTTGAGTTGAGTGAGGACGTTATGAATCTATGCTTCGGCATAAAAGGACAAACGGCAATTATTACCGGAGCATCAAGTGGGTTAGGAGTGTGTTTCGCCGAGACTCTGGCCGAGCGTGGAGTGAACCTCGTAATTGCGGCGAGAAGATACGACAAACTTGCCAAGGTAGCCGAAGACCTTTCGCACAGATACAAGGTTGAAGTAGTTCCGGTTCAGACGGATGTATGCCAAGAAAACCAGGTAGTGGCAATGGTGAATACCGCAGTGGAAAGGTTTGGATCATTGGAGATTATAGTCAACAACGCCGGAATCGCTGCTTTAAGCCCGTCTGTGGATATGCCGGCTGAAGAATGGAGAAAAGTAATAGACGTGAACTTGACGGGAGTTTTCTTGTGCGCGAGAACCGCGGCGCGTGAGATGATCAGGAAGAAATATGGGAAAATAGTGAACATAGCCTCAATCTACGGAGCAGTAGGCGACATTTTTCCGACAGCACCCTACTACGCATCTAAAGGAGCAGTCATAAACCTGACAAGAGCCTTGGCAATAGAGTGGGCGGCCTACAAGATAAACGTGAACGCGATAGCACCCGGATTTTTCCCAAGCGAAATGACAGAGTCAGTTTTCCAAGACAAGCAAGCGATGCAGCACATCTTGTCCAGGACTCCGTTGGGAAGAACAGGGGAGCCTCTGGACCTGAAAGCGGCACTCACGTACCTTTGCTCGCCGGCCTCCAACTACGTGACTGGGCAAACGATTTTCGTCGACGGTGGATGGACAGCGCTGTAACATAGCCATCTCAGCTTCGTCTTTAACAGAAAAATAAGAAGAAAGTGGTTGAACAGACTGTTTAGCTTTAGCTTGTTCGCAACTCGTCGAAAAACTCCTTCAAATCCGCGGTAGAGAATCCGTTTTCGTCGCTGATCTTCTGTTTCGCGGGCGGGTTGCTCCGGTAGAAGGGTATTCTACTGGTTATGCGGTCAACAAAAGTCGGCTCAAGCTCAGTCTCATAGAAAAGGCCAATGGGAATCCTGTCACCCCACTCCTGGGCCTTATCCATGGCCGCCACCTTCTTTTTGTAGTCCTCGGCCCAATCGTGCACGACAGGATCAAAACCGGTCTCCTCCAGCTTGTAAAGCCTAGACTGCGGTTTTCCGGTTTTCGGATCCTTTCTGTCTTCACCCGCGTACCAGTCCTTAGTGTTTATGTCGTTATAGGTCGGACACGGCTGCAAGGCATCTATAAACGCCAAGCCCTTGTGCTGAATCCCCCGTTTGATTGTCTCCTTCAGATGCTTAACGTCATAAGCGTATGACCGCGCAACGAACGTGTAACCAGACACGAGCGCCAATGCGATGGGATTCACGGCTTCGTTGATGTTCGGTTTGGGAAGAGCCTTCGTTTGCAGGCCGAGCTTCAACGTTGGCGAGGCCTGACCCTTTGTCAACCCGTAGACGCCGTTGTTGTGAATTATGTACGTAATGTCCAAGTTTCTGCGTCCGGTGTTCACAAAATGCCCAGCACCTATTCCGAGGCCGTCACCGTCTCCGCCAATTGCAATTACCACCAAGTCAGGATTTGCGATCTTGATCCCAGTCGCGAATGGTAACGCTCTGCCGTGAAGTGCGTGAACACCATAAGCCTTGACGTTGTGCGGTTCCTTGCCTGAACAGCCTATGCCCGAAACGATAACGACTTGATGAGGTTCCAGCCCCAACTCTGCGAGTGCCATCTGCAGTGCCGTCATTATGCCGAAGTCTCCACAACCTGGACACCAGTCTGCGAAAATGTCCGTTTTGAAGTCGGTCATCTTAAGAGCCATAGGTTAACACCTGCCTTTCAGGCGCTTGACCGCGCAGAATGTTCTTCAAGGCACCGTACACTTCGGTCGTCGTCATCGGTCGCCCGTTGTACTTCAGCACATAATGGCTCGCTTCTATGCCGGTTTCTTCCTTTATTATGCCTGCCAACTGTCCCAGGTAGTTGTTCTCAACGTCAATTATTTTCTCCGCATTTCTGAGAACGTTAGCAATATGCTCCTTAGGGAGCGGATGCAACAGGCGAGCCTGCAAAAACCCTATACTGAAGCCCTCGGCCTTCAACGCGTCTAACGCTTCAAGGATTGCTCCTTTCGGCGAACCCCAGCTCACCACAATGTTCTTCGAGTCTTTGTCCCCGAAGAAATTGATTTTGTCTTCAACCGGTATCTCACTGTCAACCAACTCCAGCTTCTTCATTCTCTTCTCGACCATCATGTCTCTGTTCAAGGGTTCTTCGCTGATGTGCCCTACTTCATTGTGCTCGTCTCCCGTGTACCAGCAGACGCCGTTCTTCGTGCCGAGGAATACTCTCGGCGAAACGCCTGATTCCGTGAACTTGAATCTTCTGTACGCTTGACCTTCCAGTTGAGCCGCATCCAAGATGTTGCCGCGCTCGATTTTGAATTGGTCCGCATCAAAGACCGGGTAGGTTTGGGAACTGTTGGCCATGGCCTTGTCAATGAGATGTATAACTGGCAGCTGATATCTTTCCGCATAATTAAAAGCGACCGCAGCGTCATAGAAGCATTCTCTGACATCGCCTGAAGCGAGAACTATCCGCGGGAATTCTCCGTGGCCCGCATGCACCACAAACCTCAGGTCAGCCTGTCCAAACCTCGTAGGCAAACCTGTAGCTGGCGCCCCCCTCTGATAATAAGTGATTACAACCGGCACTTCGTCGTTGCCGGCCCAGCTTAGACCTTCAACCATAAGAGAAAAACCGGGTCCAGACGTTGAAGTCGCCGCCCTCGCACCCGCCAAGGCTGCTCCTGAAGCCGAGTTTATCGCAGCAATTTCATCTTCAGTTTGAAGAACAATTACAGCTCCTTCGCCTGTCTTCGTTTTGAGAAGTTCATGGGCTTCCAAATACTCGCTTTCATCCGCAGCGGGCGTTATTGGATAATATGTCTGAACTCTGCAACCTCCCAGAATCTTGCCCACAGCAACCGCCTGGTTTCCTGAGAGAAAGATTCTTTCCTCACTAGTGGCGATTGCTTGAAGCTTGTGGTGAAAACCGTCTTTGAAGGTTTGTCTAGTGTAGTCATATGCTTCCTTGAGAGCCACAATGTTCATGTCCGCAACTTTGGGTTTGTCTGAGAAGATGGCTCTGATGGCTTTCTCAACGAGGTTCTGATCGTATTCAAGAAGACCGAAAGAAACGCCCAGGGTCAACACGTTAATCATTCTTGTAACCGCGCTTATCTTGTCTAATCCCAACTCCGCCGCTGTCTGCTTAAGCAGATCCATGTACGGAACCAAGAAGATTTGAACACCGGACCTTCGCGCATCCTCAAGAAAATCATTTAACGTGTCTGCTATTCTTTTTTGGTCCATGTACTTCCGAAGTTCGTCTTTGAACTCGGACGGTAGAGTGGGTATGTTGAAGACCTTTGTGCCAACCTGTTCCCCGTCGACTATTATTCCACCGCCAGAAACCACTTCGCCTATGTGCCTGACAACCGTCTCGGCGTCAAACGCCGCCAACAAATCTACGTCGTTCACGTTGGCCTGAACTTCGTGCTCTGAAACGCGAAGATGAAAATAACTGTGCAGCCCTTTGATGTTGGAGTGGTACTCTCTTTTTCCATAAACGTATAACCCGCCATAGCCACATGCTCTTCCAAAAATGTTCGCGGCAGAATCCACTCCTGCTCCTTGCGGTCCGCCTGCCATCCAGTTAATATCCTTCATTACCATTCAAATCACCAAACGAACACTGAATAAAATAGCAGTCTTCTATCCGCCTGTCGCTGCGTTGGGACCTATGCAGCATTCGCAACCAGAAGATTGACCGCAGTATGGGCACACGCACTTGCAGTCGTCAATGGGACAACCGCATCGCTCGCAAATAGGTTCGTCTGTTCTCGCCTTCATTTTCTCAATCTCGTCTATGAGCTAGATATGTTCTCACAATTAAACTTTCTGAAAAAAGTTGACAAGAGACTAAAACAGAGGAGAGAAAAAGGGGAAAAGAGAGAGTTACTAGCGCGCGTGCTAACCGCAATTCATGTCGTGAGAGAGAGGGGGTAAACTTCACCCCAAAACCCAAACAGTGACTACGACGGTGACGACGACTAATATTCAGCGCGCGCTAAAAAATCTTATATCTAAGTAATTGTTCCTTTCTGATTAGAAGTTGTGGTTATTCATGGCTGTTAAAACAACAACAGGATATACAGACTTGCTAAACAAAGCGGTTGAACGTGAAATTGCTGTTTCACTCCAGTATATACTTCAACATGCAAAAATGGAAAAGCTCGTGCGCAGAACAATCCCTGAAAACATCCTTCTGGACAAAACCAC
>Ga0315279_10001164_pt1 | contig 44842 bp, 47 predicted proteins | sample YL17G06_20_MG_FD_203694 | JGI IMG/M metagenome (GOLD analysis project Ga0315279, IMG submission 203694) | Sediment microbial communities from Yellowstone Lake, YNP, Wyoming, USA - YL17G06_20 | ecosystem: Environmental > Aquatic > Freshwater > Lake > Sediment | place: USA: Wyoming | collected...
CCCTCCGGTTCCGCAATATCGTGCGTCAAAAGGACCGGCAGTATACCGTCTTTGTGGAAGGCCGCTACTGGATGGAGGTCATCAAGCGCTTCGGGTGCGAGAAGGACGCGGACTGGATCATGAGCGGCGTGCCCAAGCTCGATACCCTCTTCTGGCCCGGCTATTACGACCGCGCCCGGGTCCTGTCCGGTCTCGGGCTCTCGCCCGACAAGAAGACGGTGCTCTATGCGCCGTCGTACCGGCCGTCGTGCATCCCGTTCATCGGCGACAGCGTGGGGGCGTTGGCGGACGACTACAACCTGATCATCAAACTGCACCCGTACAGCTGGGGCGGCAAATACGCGCCGTCGCGGCAGAGTTCCCAATATGTCAATCTCGCACGGCGCAATCCGCGCATCGCACTGATACCCCGCGACGACTTTGATATCCATCCTTATATCTTCGCCGCGGACACGGTCATCAGCGATACCTCGAGCGCGCTGGCGATCTGCCTGGCCCTGGGAAAAACAGGCATGGTTGCGGATTTTCCCTATCCCCGGATGAAGCACTCCGACGGCATGCCGGTGGTGTCCGACGAACCGTCCGAATATCTGAAGGGCGTTTTCGTGCATTTTTCCGATGCGGGCCGGCTCAAAGAGGCGGCCGAAGAGGCGCTGCATCCTTCGGAAGAGGCGCGAAAGCGGTTGCTTGACTACCGAGACTACTATTTCCGCGGTCTGGACGGAAAAGCGGGCCTGCGCGCCAGGAACCTGATCGTTGCGCGGCTTTTGGGGTCCTGAGGCCGCTTGGGCGCCCAACTACTATTTTCTATCCAACCTTCAACCGGAGACCGCATGCGAGGCATAATACTGGCCGCGGGCAAAGGCCGGCGCCTTGAGGAAGTCCTCAAAGGCAAACCGAAATGTCTTTTAAAACTCGGGGAAAAGTCGCTGTTGCAGCGTCAGGTTGAGGCCATGCAAAAGGCGGGAATAACCGAGGTCGTGGTGGTGGTGGGGTTCGAAAAGCAGCAGGTCATCGACGCCGCGGCAAAGCTGCCGCGGAAATTCCATTTTGTCGAGAATCCGATATACGAAAAAACCAACACGCTCTATTCACTCTGGCTCGCGCGCCGGTTTTTCGACGAGGATTTCATCTATTTCAACGGCGACATTCTCTGCGATTTTCGCACCGTGCGGGAACTCGTAACGCGGCCTATGGTCAGCCAGCTGGCCTGCGTGCGGCACGCCTGCGGCGACGAGGAAGTCAAGGTGCTGGTACGCGATGGGCGCATTACGTCAATCAGCAAGCAGATTGATCCCGCCGCCTGCTTCGGCGAATTCACCGGCGTGGCGCGCTTTTGCGCGCGCGACAACCTCCGCTTTTCCGCCATACTTGACGATTGCGCCAAAGACGAATCGCTCTGGGGCCGCTATTTTGAGCACGCGGTGGACATCCTTGCGGCCGAAACAAACCTCGCTTGCGCCGACATCACGGGCCTGCCGGTCACGGAGATCGATTTTCCGCAGGACCTGATAAACGCGGAAGCCGAGGTGCTGCCCCGGCTCATGGATTGATCCGGCGGCTTCAGATCCATCCCAGCAGCCGATACGCCAGCAGCCCGTAATACTCGTGCAGCGCCGTGGAAACGTCCTCCAGGCTTTTCGCATTAGGTAAGAACGCCAGCAACTTCCATTGGAACCGCGCGTCCGTGCGGTAGTCCGCGCAGGCCGGATATACCGTGAAACCGGCCTTGCGGAAAACCTTGACAGACCGATACATATGCATGGCGCTGGTCACCACGATGATCGACGGCGGCAGCCCTTTATCGGCAAGGATGCGCCGGATGTTGGGACCGTGGTCGTGGGTGTTTTTGGCTTCGCATTCCCTGATGATGACCGCGGTATCGATGCCGTACAGCTCATGCAGCAGGGCCGCGCTGATGTCCGCTTCGTATCCAGGAAAATCATGGACAAACGACAGCTTGCCGCCGCTGACGATCAGCCACGGCGCGCAGCCCGCTTTGAATACGCGCGCAGCATGCGGAATGCGGTCGCCCCATTCGTTGGTCTCCGGGAACATGCGCGGCGGCACCGCCGCGACCTCCGACCCGCCCAACAGCACGACCGCGGACGCATGAGGGAATACGGCGGCCTGCGGGAACCTGCCTTCCAGCGACCGCACCAGTACGTGCGCAGTGGCCGGCAGGGAAAACAAACACAGCGCACCCGCGGCCACCATGCCGCAGATCATGCCGGCGCGTTTCTTGTTTCTCCAGAGCAGCAATAGACCGATAAGAAACAGCGTCAGCGAAAAACCGAGTGGATAGAACGGCAGGGGCAGGAATTTGGAGAGTATATGGAGCATGTGATGGTGCGACGGCGCGCGGTGGGCCCCGCCGGTTCAGGCGAACATGTTCTTCAGCAGTTCGTCGAACGACGGCCCGGTCATTTCGGGGATCATCTCCCGCATGTCGTCGTAGACCGCCTTGATATTGCCGAGTTCGATATGGGACTTGAGATCGTGCGTAAAGGCATGCAGCCGGTCCGGATCGAAATTCCTGTTCTTCTGCATGCGGATCTTGTCAAACGGCGTCTTGACCACGTCTTCCTGCGCCGTCAACAGCTCCTCCTCGAGCTTTTCGCCCGCGCGCAGGCCGGTATACACGATTTCGATGTCTTCGCCCACTTTGAGGCCGGACAATTCGATGAGGTTTTTCGCCAGGTCGGCGATCAGCACCGGCTCGCCCATGTCCAGGATGAAAATGGCGTTGGATTCGTTGAGCGTTGACGCCTGCAATACGAGCTGCACGGCCTCGGGGATCGACATGAAGAAGCGCCGCGCCTCTTTGTGCGTGACCGTGACCGGCCCGCCCTCGCGGACCTGGCGCTGGAACAGCGGGATCACGCTGCCGCTGGACCCCAGCACATTGCCGAACCGCACGACATTGAACAGCGTGTTGGACGGGTGGCGTTCCAGCACTACGCGTTCGGCGAGACGCTTGGAAATGCCCATGACGCCGCGCGGGTTGACGGCCTTGTCCGTGGAAATCATGACGAACTGCCTGACGCCGGACCGTTCCGCAAGCGACGCCAGCGAGGCCGTGCCCATCACGTTGTTCTTGACACATGCCAACGGGTTCCATTCCATCAGGTGCACGTGCTTGTACGCGGCCGTATGGAAAACGAAATCCGGCTTGAACCGCTTCATCAGGAGCTCCATGAAGCCGTGGTCCAGAAGGTTGCCCACGACCGTATGGATGGCGATGTCGGCATGCTGTTTCTTGAGCCCCTGGTCGATGTTATACCCGTTTTCCTCGTTGGCGTCCAGAAGGACAAGGCGCGCCGGATTATAGGCGGCGATCTGGTAGGACAATTCCGAGCCGATCGACCCGCCCGCGCCGGTGACCAGCACGGTCTTGCCGGCCAGCTGCTTGCGCACATGCGTATCGTCGAGCGTGATGTTGGGCCGCGACAGCAGGTCGTTGATGGAGATGTCGCGGATCTGGTTGATCCGGAGCCGGCCGCTCATAATGTCAAGCATCGACGGCACGATCTTGAATTTCACGTCCCAGTCGGGCACCCTGGCCGCGTCCACGATCTCCTTGACCACCTTGTTGGTGGCCTCGGGTATGGCGATGAATATTTCATGGATGCGGTGCCGCTTGATATGTTGACGGACCGTACTCAGGTCGCCCAGCACCTTAAGGCCCTGGATACGGTGGCCGTGCCGCGCTATATCGCGGTCGATGAAACCGATCGGAATATAATCGCGCCGTTTTGCCGCCTTGAGCGTTTTGGCGATTTCGTTGCCGGCGGCGCCCGCGCCCACGATCAGCACGTTTTTGGCGGTATCGCTCTGGGGGGCGAACGACTCGCGAAAGATGCGGATTGCAAAACGTGTGCCGCCGTTGAACACCACGAAGAACGCGAAGTTCAACAGGTAAATCGACCGCGGATACCCCTTGAAATGGCCGCTGAAGTGGATGATAAAGAGAAACACCAGCGACGCGATGGCGGACGTTTTGACGATGTCCTTGAGGTCATCCACGCTCACATACCGCCATATGCCCTGGTACAGATTGAAGGTCCCGGAAAAGACAAGAAAAACCGCCGCGTTGACCGGCAGGGACAAAAGGCAATAGCGCGAATACATCTCGGTGCCGAGCGTAAAGTCGAAACGCAGCAGGAACGAAAATACCAGCGCCGCCGCGGAAAATATCCCATGCAGGAATATGATGATGATCAGCCGGTAGCGGATAACGGCGGTCAATGGAATCTGGGGCATGGCGGGTATTTCCGAATTTCTGATTTCCGGGAAAGCCGGACCGATTGATTATATATCAATGCCGCACCGCTTGCAAGAAGCATACGGCAACGCGTTCGAGGTCCGCATCGCCCATCGCCGTTCCCGACGGCAAACAGAGTCCGTTTTCGAACAGCCGCTGCGACACGCCATTGACATATGCCGGACATTCCCCGAACACCGGCTGCAGGTGCATGGGTTTCCAGAGCGGCCGCGATTCGATGTTTTCCTTTTCAAACGCGAGTCGCAGGTCCTCGCGCGAAACGCCGGCGGCATCCGGGTCCACGGTGATGCAGGTGAGCCAGCGGTTGCAGGTCCCCCACGGCGCCTGGGGCATGAAGCCGATGCCCGGGACCGCGGCCAGCCGTGCGCGATACCAATCGAATATCCGGCGCCGCTGCGCGACGCGCAGGTCAAGCACCGAAAGCTGCCCCAGACCGATGGCCGCGCAGATGTTGCTCATGCGGTAATTGTAGCCGATCTGCGTGTGCTCGTAATGCGGCGCGGGATCGCGCGCCTGCGTGGCCAAAAAACGCGCCTTGTCAATAAGCTCTTTTTCCGCGGACACCAGCATACCGCCGCCCGAGGTGGTGATGATTTTATTGCCGTTAAAGGAATAAATCCCCATGCGGCCGAAAACGCCGGTCATGCGGCCGCCAAACGTGGCGCCCAGCGACTCGGCCGCGTCCTCCAGCATCGGAATGCCGTATTCGTCGCACACCGCCCGAATGGCGCCGATGTCCGCGCTCTGGCCGTACAGATGCACCACGATGACCGCGGCCGGCTTTTTGCCCTTGCTCATGCGGTCAATGACCGCTTGACGCAAAAGGGCCGGGTCCATGTTCCACGACCGCTCCTCGCTGTCCACGAACACCGGGAGCGCGCCCGCATAGGTAACCGCATTGGCGCTGGCGGCAAAAGTAAAACTCGAGCAGATGACTTCGTCATCTCGCTTGACACCGCAGAGCAAAAGAGCAAGATGCAGGGCCGCGGTGCCGGAAGAGAGCGCCACGGCATAGGGCGCGCCGGTCTTTTCGCACATGGCCTTTTCGAACGCCGCGATCTGGGGCCCCACCGGGGAGATCCAGTTCTGGTCGAACGCTTCGTGGATGAACTTCATCTCGTCGCCCCCCATATGCGGGGGGGAGAGGTAGATGCGGCTGGGAGTATCAGTCTTCATCGTCTTCTTCCGGGTCTTCGCATTGTGACGCCAGCATCAGCCATTCGGCCATCCAGGCGGATCGCTCCGAAAAACTTAACCTGGTAAGCTCCAGCTGGTCTTCACTTAAATAAGGAGAATTCTCGCCCAGATCATAGGGCTCAAGCAATCTGAGGCTGATTTCCTTTACTTTTTCCATTTTATAGGTGCTTCCCCATAGTATTCGCCACTTCAAGGAATTGACGATGTTGCGCTGAAAGCGGGACAACGCCCGCTTCCCATGTGCTTTTCAGATGCATGAATGCATCGGCCAGTTGCGCAAATTCGCTTTTGTATCTCATGATACGCTCTTCATCCGCCTGTATCTTCTCATCTTTCTCAAGCGCAATGGCCGCGACAATAACAGCGCGAGGAGCTGATTGAAGGCAGAGCTTCACAGCCTCCCGTCCGCATGAACGCGCCTGCTCGGACCAGCGATGCACAGCCTCTTGCAGCAAGCGATAATCCTGCAAATAGCCGAGTGCAATCGCTGGATCTCCTTGCTTCAATCCCGCGGCTTGCGCCAGCGCTCCGATAACGGAGAAATCCCGCTCGCGCCGCGTCTGTTTCAGCAGGATCAGGCTTTCCACGTCCACGAGTTCGGCATCATGACGCTGTGTTGCGTTTTTCCACATCGTTTCGATGTCCGTTACTCGAGGCGGCCGGGAACAAAAATCCGCGCGCATCCGGAAACCATTCGCCAGACGATATTCAAAATGGCTTGTCCATCCCGTCTTCAGCCACCTGGGATCCAGCGGGACCCCAAGGCGATACCGGGCGTTTTTCTTTTCTAAAACGGCGAGAACAGCGTCGCAGGATCGCCGATTTTCCCGGATTATCCAATCACCATCCTTGGAAAATGCTGCTATGCCGTAAAGAACGCACGCCTGTCCGCTGCTGATGAGGACCTCCGCCCCGGCATTGCGGAATTCCCGATGCAATTCAAGATACGGATTTTCCATGGTCCCGTGATTCCCTGCGATTGAAAATCCCGTCCAACGACGGAACGACCGTCATTAAAATATATCCCACGTCCTTCCACAGCGACCATTCCTCCATATAGCGCAGGTTCAGCGCCACCTTTTTGGGCCAGATCACCGTATCATTATGCGCTTTCGGGTCCGCGGCCGCCAAGAGCAGCGCTTCCTCATTCCGAAAGTAAAGCGTTGCCGGCCCGGTGATGCCAGGCCGCAGCTCAAGCAGCCGCCGCTCGCTGCCCGTCAACCGGTCCGCGTACCCCGGCACGTCCGGCCGCGGGCCCACGAACGACATGGCGCCGGTGAATACGTTCCACAATTGCGGCAATTCGTCGAGCTTGAACCGCCGCAAAAGCCGCCCCACGGGCGTAATGCGCCCATCGCCGGACGACGTTATGCTGCCCAGTTTTTCCGCATCGGGACACATGGTGCGAAACTTGACAACGGTAAACAGCCGGCCGCGCCGGCCCACGCGCTTCTGGCAAAACAGCGCCGGCCCCGGCGACGTGGCGCGCACCAGCAATCCGATCACCAGCATGGGCACGATCGTTATGGCCAGGCCCAGGAGGGAGAATGAAAAATCGAAACACCGTTTGAAGGGCATCCTATCCATTCGCGCCGCCGATGCTTTTTCGATACTCGTTCATCACATTCCCATGGTGCATAAACTCCCGCGCTTTTACAAACCCGCATGCCTGATAGAATGCGTTCGACGACGCGTCCCGGGAATACGTCACGACCGCGTATGCATTGACACCACGCGCGAGATACCACCCTTCCAGCGCCGCAACAAGCCGCTTTCCCGCGCCTTTTCCCCGGTGCACCGCGTCAACGGCAACGGCCAGCAGTTCGGCGGGCGGAGGTTTTGGAGTTTCGGCGTTCCAAGGTTCAGCGCCGGAAGAGTCGAAAGGCGCGGCGGAACGGCGCGCGTACATGAGCGTTTCCGCGATACGGCGCACGCTCGCTGGAGAAAACAGACGGGGCAAAAGAAGCAATCCGAGTACCGCGCCGTCGCGAACCAGGACCTTCCGATACATTGCCTTAATGTCAACAGTGCCGGCGATAAAGCCGATGGGGACGGCGCTGTCGCCGGCATCATCATAAGCGCCAAATACGGCCGAACGGCTGTGCCGTGTAATGGCGCCGTACAGCCGCGCAAGGAACGCGGTCCCCAGCGTGGAGAGAAAGCCGGTGGCGATGGATGACTGATGGAGAACGGCGATGGCCTGGAATGCGGCGGCGTTCGCGTTCGGGAGTTTTATGATGCGCATGGAAATGCTATAGTGATCCGACAGCGCCGTACCGGCGACTATATCTTATGCGAAGTTGCGTTCAAGATGATGCTATTGTAACCAAGCGACATACAACAAGCGAGCATTTTTGACAGGGTTAACAGGATCACCAGGATTGGAAAAAAAAGGGCGCCTCCGCGCCTTGATTTTCCGTTCTATTCCATCCTTTCAATCCTGTTGATCCTGTCAAATGATTTCCTGTATGACGGCATCGACTTGAATCCGCGGAATGCCTACCCCATCACGTTATATCTCACAATGCACCAGAGCGCCCACAGCGCGTCTTTCCAGCCGATCTTCTTGCCTTCCTCGTAGGTCCTGCCGGAATAGGATATCCCCACTTCGTAAATCCTCGGCCGCGGCCGGAGCCGGGCGATCTTCGCCGTGATCTCCGGCTCAACGCCGAACCCGCGCTCGCGGATGCGGATGCGCTCGATGGTCCCGCGCCGGAACGCCTTGTAGCCGGTCTCGATGTCCGTCAGGTTCAGGTCCGTGAGCATGTTCGACGCAAATGTCAACATGGCGTTCCCGATGCTGTGCCAGAAATACAGCACGCGGTGCGACCTGCCGGTAATAAGCCGCGAGCCGTATACCACGTCCGCCCTGCCCTTCAGTATCGGCTCCAGCAGAACCGGATATTCCTCGGGATTGTATTCAAGGTCCGCGTCCTGGATGAGCACGATATCGCCCTTTGCTTCCGCGAACCCGCGCGAAAGCGCCGCGCCCTTGCCAAGGTTCCCGGGCAGGGCGATGACCTTGATGCGCGGATCTTCCCGCGAAAGCCCGGCAATGATCGCCGCGGTCCCGTCCGTGGAGCCGTCATTGACAATAACGATCTCCCGATCGTCAACGCCGGGTACATCGACCTTCAGCGCGGCGGCCGCCACCGTCGCGACCGTCTTTTCTTCATTGAAAACGGGAATGATGATGGAGAGGTCCATACGTTCAGGAGTTCAGGAGTTCAGGAGTTAAAGAGTTCAAGAGTTTAAGAGTTCACGAACTTAAGAGCTGCCAAATTGCTATCCGTCAGTATTTTTTATTGCTCGATTTCATTGGTTTTATTTAAGATTTTGGTCATTCGAATTTGTTTCGAATTTCGGATTTCGGATTTCGAATTTCCTGGCCGCGGCGCCTGTGCTGAGCGTAGTCGAAGCATGCCGCGCCAGGTTCCCTGCATTCACATCTTCTCCCCGCGCCGTATTGTCCAGAAATCGTCCGCCAGGTCCCTGCTTTCGAGATATTCATACGGCATGGTGAAATAGCCCTTGCGGCCCCAATCGGGTCCCCAGGAATTGCGCACAATAAAGCGTTTTTGTTTGTCATCATAGCCCACACTTAAAACCGCATGACCGCCCATGGAGCGCTCGCGCGTCTTGGGCATGTTCACCGTGCCCGTGCGCGCCACGGCCTGCGACTCGAAACTTTCGTATACCGTAAACCCGAATACAAACGGAAATCCCTCGGCCAGGCATGCCCGCATCTGGTCCACGGTATCAATGCGCTGATACGACGTCACCTGGTGCGCACGTCCCTCACTAAAGCATGAAGCCGGCGGCCGGGACTTGAATTTTCCGACCACATACGGCCACTTCTTCTCGGTGCAGGCGCCTTGCTTGACAAGCGTTTTAATGCCGTCGCGCAGCATGGCCCCGCTGTCCGATGAAACGGAGTGCTCGATGACGCGCTCGTTGTAATAGACGAACAGCCGGCTCATCTGCGCCACCGGCAGGCCGTTTTTCTTCTCAAGCACCTCCAACGCGCCCGTCAAGGCATGCGCCGTACAACTACCGAGCTCCCCCTGGTCCTCCACGGGAGGACACAGCGGCTGAAGTTCGACTTTCGCGGGCAGTTTTTTAGGGACGCGGTAGACCATGGAATAGCGGATGTCCCGATGATCGGGAACGTCGGGAAGCCAGCCAAAGGAACGGGTAGTACGCATTGTTAAGCTCCTGAAAAAAATGATATGGAAATTCGGAATGGAAACAAAATAGGTAACTACTCACTTCCCTATGGCGATATCTGTTTGTAGCCCTGTAAGGGCGACCTATCTATAGCCCAGGGTGAAGCCCTGGGGAAACATAAGGATACCCTACCCAACCCTCCCCGCATCTGAATTCATAGCGGGGAGGGCAGGGAGGGGACTCCTTGTATCGTTGCCCGGGGCTTCACCCCGGGCTACAAATATGCCGGCCCTATGGGCCTCATAGAAAATCAGCATGCATTTTTCTATAGGGAAAAAATAGTCTTTCCTAGGGACGTAGTTACAAAAATAGCTTTGATATTGTAAAAATATTCATTATGGTCCGGGCCATTATGAGCCTATTTCGTATTTCCTGACAACGACGTCTTTTACCTCACCCAAAATACTTTCCAACCGCTTGTACAACGAATTCCTGCTCCCCGCCGCTCAACCCGTGATACATCGGCAGCCGCAGCAATCGCGACGAAATGTCTTCGGTCCTGGGGAGCATGCCCTTGTGATACCCGTATTTCGCGCCCATGGGCGAACTGTGCAAAGGGACATAATGAAAAACCGCATGGACCCCTTCGGTTTTCAAGTGGGCCAGCAATGCGTCCCTTTGCGCTTCGTCGCGCGCCAGCAGATAGAATATATGGCCGCTCGAAGAGGCGATCGAATCCCGGGGCGGGATTTCGAACCCGTGCTTGACCGAAAGGCCGGACAGCAACCCATGATACCGTTCCCACGCGGCCTTCCGCTCCCTGATAATCGCATCGATGTTCTCCAATTGGCCATAGAGGAATGCCGCCAGAATGTCCGAAGGCGGATACGAAGACCCGATATCAACCCACGTATATTTGTCCACTTCGCCCCGCAGGAACTTCGATCGATTCGTGCCTTTCTCGCGCACTATTTCCGCGCGCTCAACAAGTCCATCCCGATTGATTATCAGCGCCCCGCCTTCGCCGCAGATGATGTTCTTCGTTTCATGAAAACTCAAACAGCCCAGGTCGCCGATGGTCCCCAGTGCTTTCCCGTTTGAAAAGCACCCCGCGGCCTGGGCCGCGTCCTCCACCACCATCAGACCGTGCTTTTGCGCGATCGCCATTATTTCGTCCATGGCGCAGGGCACGCCGTTATAATGCATCGGCACGATCGCCTTCGTTTTTTCCGTGATCTCCCGCTCGATCAACCGCTCATCCATATTGAGCGTATCGGGCCGGACATCGATGAATTTCGGCCGCGCGCCGCGAAGGCAGAAGGCGTTCGCCGTGGACACGAAAGTAAAGCTCGGCGCCAGGAACTCATCGCCGGGCCGGATGTCGCATAATAAAGCGGACATCTCCAGCGCGCCGGTGCAGGAGGTGGTCAGCAGGACTTTCTTTGCATCGAGATACCGCTCAAGGAACGCATTGCACTTCTTTGTAAACGGCCCGTCGCCGGAGGTATGGCCGTTGCGCACGCTTTGAGCAATATACTCAAGCTCGCTGCCGATCATGAAAGGCCTGTTGAATGGGATTGGCATGGAGGATGGAGGAGGTCAGAGGTTTAAGAGTTCAAGAGTTCAGCCGTCGTCCTGCGCTTCGCTGGACTACTCGCCGTCGCGCAGCCGCTATGGCGGAACACGGTGGCGGCTAAGAGAGTTTAAAAGTTTGCAGGTTTTGTGATTCGGAGCATAAAATAAATGCCGCTGCTGCTTTAATGCGGGCAAGATACTTCACTACCCATGAATGCGCCGCCCTGAGCTACGATCCTCCAGAATTGTGTTTTTATTGATCGATTTTATTGACTTTATTCAGGATTTTGGTCATTCGAATTTGTTTCGGATTTCGGATTTAGGATTTAGGATTTTTGATTTATGATTTCCCTGTATTTTCCCACCCACAACTCCACCGCCCTGCGATCATCAAACTCCCTCTCAATCCTCTCCCTTCCGGCAGCGCCGAATCTCCGGCGGAGCTCCTTATCGGCGACCAATTTCATTATGGCCGCATTAAGCTCCCGCTGCTCATCAAATCGCACCAGAAATCCCGTTTCATCATGAACAACCAACTCATTCGTCCCCAATACATCCGTTGCCACGACCGGCCTGGAAAGCGCCATGGCCTCCATTAATCCGCGCGGAATTCCCTCCTTGGCCGACGTCAGAATAACCATGTCAGCCCTGGCGATTATCGCATGAATGTAAGGCGAATACACAATCGAAACACATCCCGCAAGCCCGCGCGCCTCGATCTCCCGCTCCAAATCGGATTTAAGCGGCCCTTTACCAGCGATAATACAGTCCGCAGCGACCTTTCTCTCCCTGAGAAACGCCATCACATCCAGCACCTTCTCCAGATGCTTCACCGGCTCCAGCCGCGCAATACACAGGACATGCGTCATTCGTTCATCAGCGAACAATGCCTTTACATCCGCCGCATGCGCCTTCGCGCCCGCCCCGATCTCTTCCGCATTAACGCCGTTCCCCTCAAAATATACCGGACACCTGAGTCCCTTCAGCGCCTTGAGCAGCTCATAATCCCGCCGGTTCTGCGAAAAAACCGCGCGCCGAAACCGGGACAGAAACACCTCAATCCCGCGATACAGCACAAAAGCAGCGCGATGCTGCCCCTCGAAAAACGGCAGCCCATGATACGTATGCATCACCGGCACGCCCGCAAGCGCGCCGGCAATCGCCCCCACCGTGCCCGCCTTTGCCGTGTGCGTATGCACAATGTCAAACCGGTACTTCCTTATCAACCGGTACAACTTCACTATCGCCCTGATATCACCAATCAGCTGAATACTCCGGGGAATATATACCTCATGAAAATCCCCCGCACACCGCCGCGTCTCCGCCGGATCCTCAAACGACGACGCCACATGCAGGCGTATCTCCGGACAGGCCGCAAGCTGCCGCAGCTTGGCGTCGAGTATGGTGACAACGCTCTGGTAAGTGGTGATGAGTTTGAGAAGGGTCATTGAAAAATGAAGGATATCAGAAGCTCAATATCATTGTTTGCAGGGCTATAAGCATATCCGATTTTAGAATTCTGCAATTCCGGGATTGGGGGCCTGGCTTTTTTTCCAATGGGGCGAGAAGCATCCCGCCTTAACACCGTCGACCCTTAGGGCCGGCCGGATACAATTGTAGAAACCACTTCGCCTAGTACATCCACAAGATCAGGCTTGGAACAGGAAATAGCCTTCATGGAAGTATGTTTGTGGTGCGGGAAGAACGGCAATCCACGGAAATGAGGCGCATCATCGTAACGAAAAACCAGGGAGTTTCCTTTGTCCTGAAAGTGATAGCGATAAGCAAGGTGCCTGATCTGGTCAAGCTCAGCCGCTATTGCTTCATTTCCCTCGAAAAGATGGCCGCTTCGGAATCTGACCCGCAAAGATAATTGCAGCCGGGTTGGTGAAAAAATGACCACACGGAAAATTTCGACATATGCTCCAGGCAGCTTTTCAATTGAGGATTCTATAGAGGAAAGGTATTTCTCAAGAAGATCATGCAGCATGCTTTAATGATCCTTCAAGCTCCTGTCGCATTTCAATGAAATGGTGATATACTCCAGCCCACTCCACAAAGTCGCTGGAATCTCCAAGCGCGCCGGATGAATATTTATTGATAAATTCTTCACTTGACATTTTATAACGCACCTCAAAAACGCTGATGTTCCTTATCAACTCTATCAGCGCATCAAGCTGCGAATCAAATTCGATACGTTGAATTTTCATTGCGCTCCCTTCTAATACAGTCGTCACCTGCCAAATAGCAGCACACTATCAACCATACCCAAAATATACAAAATACTACATGCTGTCGCCATCGCATTTCTTCGCACTATTCGGCTCAATACTCCGAGGAATATATACCTCATGAAATTCCCCCGCACACCGCCGCGTCTCCGCCGGGTCCTCAAACGATGACGCCACATGCAGGCGTATGTCCGGCAGGCCGCAAGCACACGCAGCTTCGCGTCGAGTTTGGTGATAACGCTCTGGTAAGTGGTGAGGATCTTGAGGAGGGTCATTGATAAAATGAAGAGCATCAGAAGCTCTACTTCATTGTTTACTGCGCTATAAGCATATCCGATTTTGGAGTTCTGCAATTCCGGGGCATACGGCCTGGTTCTTTATTCCAATGGGGCGAAACGCATCCCGCACCAACTGCTTTCATTGGTCCCAGAGCGTTGGAAATTCCTGGATAACCATCGCATTCGCATGGGATAATCGGTATTCCAGCAAACAGCGTCACGCAGAAGCGGGGTGCTTTATGTCCGGTAGGTCGAAGAATGGCGCAAACTTGCGCCTGCTGAATTACCAGAGTGCCGCGCCAGACTAATCCGTGATCAAATTAGCGGCCGTTGCCTGATATAATCTCGCTCTACAACGGTAAATTTATTGGAAAGCGAAATACTCGATTCGCCTAACAATGAGATAATAATATCAGCAGGCTCAGCTGGATAGCCTGGAACAAGTCGAAGCAATACGATTCCGCTCGCAGCCTTATGTTTATGTTTGAAAACAAGCTCACCGAAATCCATATCAAAAGTTAAAATAATTCTACCTTCGTTCTCGGCAATCCTGAGCACCTCGGAATCGGGAATTCCGAAATTGCCTTCACTTATCCATGTAACATCCAACCCCTGGTTCCTCAATTTCCGGACAGATAGCAGAGGAAAATTCTCATCCGCAAGAAACAGCATTATACGACATCTTGTTTGAGGAAGTATATCGATTCATCATGAAGGGATTCAATTGCGAAAGCAAACACAGCGTTGATAGCGTCTCTCGTAAGTTGCGGATAATTCGCAAGCACTTGTTCCTGCGTCCAGCCTTTGGAAAAAAGCCCGAGTATGAACTCAACGGTTAAGCGCGTTCCTTTAATGACGGGCTTTCCCGTTTGGATTTCAGCATTGGAAATAATGTATGGCCGCCATTCCATATTGCCTCCTGCTAGTAAAATACTTTGTTCCTTATTTCAGGCTCAAATGTTCAGCGAACCGCATATTTCAAAATTCGATCTACAGAGAGTTCCAGGATTCGGCGCTTAATGCGGATAGAACCTATTCCAATGGGGCGAGACGCATCCCGGCCCAACCGCTTTCATTGGTCCCAGAGCGTTGAGTATTCCTGGATAACCATTGCATTCGCATGGAATAATCGGTATTCCAGCAAACGGCGTCACGCAGAGGCGGGGTGCTTTATGTCCGGTAGGTCGAAGAATGGCGCGAACTTGCGCATGAAGAATTCCCGGACTTTCTCCGCAAACCGGACGATCTCGTCCGCTTCGCCGGCCATATCGCGACACCCTCCAAAAGCGCGTTTCGGACCACGCTTCCTCGAAGCTCGCGATGGGCTTCGACTTCACCAACGGACCGGATGATAATATCGGCGTCAATGAATTTGGCGGCAAGTTCCCTGCGAATGGCCGCGGCCAAGACGATTTTTTCCTGATGCGCAAGGGCTTTTCCTATGATGACAAGCAAATCATAATCGCTGCCCTCGCCCGCACTGCCGCGAGCGCGGGAGCCGAACAGCAGGCATTTTTCATAGTGTATTTTCGACAGCGCCGCCCTGATGGCCTCTTCTGCGTTTGTGTCAAGCACCAGGCTATTTCCATTCATTGCACATTTTCCTCTGAAATTGCGATGGGCCCAATTCTTCATCAACCCGATAGCAGCGCCGTTTTCATTCTAAATCACCATTATATAGGCGCTAAGGGCGTTTTTTCTGACAAAAGATTGTCGAATTACAGCAAAACAAAATAACCGTACGCAGAGGGCGCAAAGGAGCGCAGAGACTCGCGGAGACATTCAAATGTTTGTTTTCTCGGGGAACCCCTCTGCGAAACTCCGCGTCTTCTCTCTGCGACCTCTGCGTACCGGTATTTGCTTTTTGACGACGAACCCGGATCACCATCTGCCCCGTCCGCGGGGCCACTTTTGCCGGGCAGCGGTCCCGGTCAAAGCGTAGATACTACCAATATATTATTTCTGAAAAGAACCGGCGCCTGTGATTCACGGATATTCCGCGGAATATATGCCTCATGAAATTCCCCCACACACTGCCGCGTCTCCGCCGGGTCCTCAAACGACGACGCCACATGCAGGCGTATGAAGCATTTGAAAGGCAACCGATTGGCCTATTTAGTAATTGTCCGAAAAGCCCATAGCCGCCCATTGAGCGGAATCGAAATGCAGGGGGGTTCATACCCACGGGATATGCGCCCTTCGACTATAAACGGCCAACACCGGCAACCATAGACGCTACTGTATGCTCATCAAGTTGCAGATATTTCCGCTGAAAACGCGTGAATTCTTCATGCCAATGCCCTAGTTGCTCTAAGCTCGCATCGAGCTCCGCTATGATCCTTTCAACAAGAAGATCATTTCTTTTCATAAAGAATCTTTCCAGCGGATATTGATTGCATCATACGCTGAGTTGCTGTTTCTATAGGGACCAAATCCACATCAAATTCATCGGCTTCGAGAAGCAATTCACCAACTACCTGGAAATATTTCTTCGGCGGAATGCCTTCAACACACAGATCAATGTCGGAATGCCGCCCGAAACGATCTTTTTCGTTCAAAGATCCAACAAGAACTACTTTGCGCACTCGATATCTCCTTTTTAAAATAGCGATTAGTCTTCGCGCAGTATTCTGCGCTGCGCGATATCGATTGCGTTTTCGACGATTAATATTTTCAAGATTCATAAAAAAAGAACGTCTGATAGAGACCCGCGGAAACAGGTGGCTTTGAGCCGATTCTCAACATGCCGTAAGATGATAAATCGTGCTCTTTTCCCTTTTGCCTAAGCCATTTTAGCGTCATAATGCGCTTAAAATAACCACCCCATATTCCTTCATCTTTGCAATAAAATACTTCAATCCGCAACTCTTGATCCAAAATGCATCGCATTTCTTCGCACTATTCGGCTCAATACTCCGGGGAATATATGCCTCATGAAATTCCCCCGCGCATCTCCGCGTCTCCCCCGCGTCCTCAAACGACGACGCCACATGCAGGCGTATGTCCGGCAGGCCGCAAGCTGCCGCAGCTTCGCGTCGAGTATGGTGACAACGCTCTGGTAAGTGGTGAGAATTTTGAGGAGGGTCATAGAACAGGCAAGGAAATCGATTACATGTGGAAGCCTAGAAATATCTCAAATAATCGAGCTCTCTAAACGGCTTTGAAAATTACTGCACATTTTGGCTAGATTAACACTCCAGCTTGATTCTTCGAGTTGATTTGCATATTTTAACCATTGCATGATAAGAAGCTAAAGCTTGTAGGCTGTAAACGAACTGATAAAAAGGGAGACTGGATATGCCAAATATCGGGTTTTGGATAAAAAATATTGGCAACTGGCCAAATCTTCTAATCCGAAGACAACGGGTATTGAATCGCCAAACACCTTTCACATTCCTGGTAAATAATGCTGAAGCTGTGGAAAAGGGCGCCGCGAACTCTGACCTTGGAGCAATTTTCTTCGCTCATGATGGCCGTTTTGCTTCTAAGTGGGCGCATTACCTGCCAGCATACAGCGAACAATTCAGCCCTTACCGATCAGGTTTTCCGTTGCCGAATGGTTCTCGCCGACCCCTTAAAATGCTTGAAATTGGGACCAATCATGGCGGCTCTTTGCAGATGTGGCGCAAATATTTTGGAAATAAAGCAGCGATTTATGGAATTGACATCGATCCACGATGCTCCAGGATCAACGATCCTGACCTTAAAATCAGGATCGGCTCACAAGCTGATCGTAGCTTTCTGGAAAGCGTCATATCAGAAATGGGCGGCGTAGATATTGTTCTGGATGACGGCAGCCATCATGCTAAACACCAACGCGCAAGCTTGGAAATCCTGTTTCCTCTCTTATCCGAAGGCGGACTATATGCTGCAGAGGACCTGCATACCGCATACTGGCATGATTACGGAGGCGGATATAAGCGTCACGGATCATTTTTAGAAGTAATTAAAGATCTCATTGATGACATGCACATATCATTTCATGGCAAAGCGCATAAATTGCCCGGACCAATTGCCGGGTCCGTCTCGCGCATAACAATATATAACAGCATGGTATTTATGAAGAAAAAGCCAAGGACGCGGGAAATGTATTTAAAAATAGGCAATCCTTCTTTTTAGCTACTGCAACGATACATGCTTTGCTCAGTGCCGGCTTTTCCCAGAATGCGCAATCTTTCCTAAAAAGCGAACTATTTGTTTTGCATATAGCCGCACCGCATGCTGGCGTACACTTTTATCAAATGATTCGGCCAGCTCCGGATATTGCCTTATAATCGCAGTCCTGAGATGACCATACAGCCCACTGCGATTCGCTATACTCATCGCCCGAACAATTTTCTCCTGTTCGCGGTTTATGCATTTCTTGCTCAACGATTCGAAATGTTCCTCGAATGAGACAAATTGTTTCCACCGCGGGATGACAAAGTGGTATTGTTCACCATTCGAATCCCGCAGCCCTGATGGCAAATTTGCGCCGGAAACCATAAGAGGCTCCGGCCACCAATAGCAATTCTGCTTTAATAATAAATAAGAAACGACCATCACCTGAGGATACACCAGCGCTGCCGCTGAACCCTCCTTCACTAGCCGCCGCAATCCATCTAAGGCTTCTCTGCAAACTGAGATCTTATATACTAATCCGGGGGCATGATTGCTGCAGCCAAATATTTCAGAGGGTTTTATGCGGCGGTCCTTGTTGGCTCCTCTATATAATTTTCCATTTATCAAAAACTGGCTGGATACAAAATCATAATCATGCTTGTTTATAAAAGAATAAAGCCGGGACGTCTGCCCTTTAAGAACAAGATCATCGTCTGTACCAACGACAAGGTATTTCGTTTCACATTTTTCAAATAGCTCGATATAAGTCTTTGCATATCCTTGATTCTGCCTATGCACAAACAGGTGAAAGTTATTGACCCCATTTATTAATTCTCTGATACTAGCTGCTGTACCATCACTGCTGCCGTCATCAAACACCATAATGTGCGTCCCCTGGGGCAACGCATCACTAAGCAGCGATTTAATAAGAGGTACCAGCGCCTGGGACCTATTGTAAGTTGGAATTCCAATGGTAATCAAAGTGCGCTTTTCTCCATTTAAATATTCTATTTCAGAATATTGCAGACACCAGCAGCGATTGCCTTCATATAATCCTTTTCAAACAATAATTAAATATCCGTTCTGCTGTAGTTCCGTCCCCATAAGGATTCTGTGCACGGCCCATCTGTTTATAAATCTTTTCATCAGAAAGTAATCGTGCAGCATTGCTGAAAATCTTCGATGCACTCGTCCCAACAAGCAATGCCGTACCGGCCGCAATGCCCTCAGGCCGCTCCGTATTATTTCGCATGACAAGAATCGGCTTTCCCAATGCCGGAGCCTCTTCCTGAACGCCGCCGGAATCTGTAAGTATCAAATAAGCTTCGCGCATAAGCAAAATGAAATTCGCGTAATCAAGCGGCGCTGTGAGAACAATCCCTGATTTCCCGCTCAGCAATGTATATACCTGCTTCTGCACATTAGGATTGAGATGCACCGGGTACACCACGGTCACGTCGGAGAAGCGCTGCGAGAGTTTGATAAGCGCATTACAGATATCCTTTAAGCCGGCGCCGAAATTCTCCCGCCGATGCCCGGTCACCAGAATGATTCTGCTCCCAGCCTTTGCGCCGATCTTCGCTAGCAATTTACAAGCTGCGTTCTTTTCCTTTTGTTCCACAATCTTCAGTCCCATGAGCAACGCATCAATCGCCGAATTGCCGCATACCAGAATGTTCCTATTTTCAATCCCCTCCTGCAGCAGGTTCCTCTTCGCCTGCATCGTAGGAGCAAAATGATATTCGGCAATTCTTCCAATTATCTGCCTGTTAATCTCCTCTGGAAATGGCGAGTAGCGGTTGTGGGTACGCAAGCCCGCTTCTACATGAGCCACTGGAATCTTACAATAATATGCTGCCAATGCTGCGGCAGCGGCAGTCGTAGTATCACCTTGGACAAATACCAGGTCCGGTCTTTGCTTTCCAAATAATTCGGATGCCCTTATTAAAACTCTTGATGTTAAAGTAGAAAGAGTTTGATTAGGGACCATGCAGCGGAGATCAATATCCGGGACAATACCGAAAAGATCAAGCACCGGTGCTATCATTTGCCTATGCTGCGCACTATTAACAACCAGGACATTCACTCTCCTGCTTTGCTTAAACCTGAGGATTATAGGGGCCATCTTTATGGCGTCGGGACGCGTACCGATGATGAATGAAAACATAGGGGCGCTTTTTAAAACAGAATGTGTTCTCTTATCCACAATACTTATTTATCCTTTCGGCCTGGAAAATTGTGACAATATAATGGCAGGATGCGGTTTCTTTTCGGATATTCATTTCGCCATTTCGCTTGATGATTTTCTTGCGAATAAAAGCATGAAAAGAAAAGGCAAAATAACCGTTTTCTGCCTTAGCATAAGGCCCACGTTGCCTGCCATAAATGACAAAATACCGCTTAGAAACAAAAGGCTAAAAAGGCAGTATTGACTGAAGGTATCTGAAATCCGGATGTTCCGCCTGAAGCGAACAAGAAGCACTATGAGAATTAAATTGGATGAAAGAGCAACGATATCCTTAATGCCACGCATTTTCCACGGCATGGGCGCAAAAAGAAGATTGGCGACATTTATTGATACTTGCAGAGGGCTGAAAATCAATCGCGGATCTTCTTTAAGCTCTTCCGCCAAAGTTGTTCTTGATCCTCCATAGCTGCCCATTCTTGATGCTGAGATAAGCGCCTGTTGAGTGCTTTCAATATCCACTTCCTGCTTCCCGGTCAGACGCACTACGGTCATATAGGCAGCCAGCAATGCGATGCCAATGGCAATCAAGGGCAGATAGATTTTAACTAATCCGGCTAATCCCACATTGCTTGTGACTTTTAAATTCCTTAATCTGAAAATGTAGGCTAAAAGTAATGCGATTGTCAAGGCGCCCGCAACATGCGGCCGGACTTCATTGATAAAGAATAAAGGTATAATGATGCCAAAAAGATACCAAGGATTGGATTTCTTAGAAACAAGGAGCTGATATGCGCTTCTTGCAAAAATCGAGGCCAGAAAAAACATTAAAGAGTCCTTGCCAAAAAACCGCCCCCATGCCACGAAATTAGGGAAACAAAGCATTGTCCAGAATGCGATCCGGTTCTGGGAATATAATGACTTAAGTGTGAAATCGCTCCTGTTAATAATTATATGCAGAAAATTCAGGCTGCCAATAAAGCCCATTGCAGCGAACAGAATATGACAAGCGGGCAAATCAAACTTAAAATAGGTACGCAAAGATCGACCAATAAACCATAATAATTCGTTACCCTTGAATTGCAGCAAGTTGTTATTAGTGAATGTTGGGGGATAATAGAAGTAGTTGATATCATCGGCTATGAAGCCATAGGAGAAATAGAAGATCAATGTAATAATAAAAAACAGGACAACATTTGCGAGCAGCGCGCTTTTCACGGAATTTCGCCATAGTCTAATAGACATTATAGCAGTACCCTTGAATGCTATCGGCATATATGCAAGCAGGCATAATATGCATATCCCAAACACTATAATGCTTATATACGACGGCACTGTGCCCCAGCTTTACAGACTGAATAGTAGTATAGCTTTATCATCGGATGGCATTTATTACAAACCTGTATTTCCCGCTTGGTTCACGCGGTATATCTTCTGCATATTCCAATGCCAATTTCACTCCATTACCCAGCCTGTCCCGGAATTCTTCCAAAAAAATGTCCCGCTCGATGTCATTATGGATATTCTTATCAACCACGATATTGACAACAATAGAATCCACCTCATGCTGGACCGCCTGGAATTTGATAATCCCCGGCGTATATTTCACGCAGTTTGAAATATTCCCCAGATTGATCTTCCCCCGTTCTCTGGAATACAGAAAATCAATGGCCCGGCCTTCGATCTTTTCTACAATAGGAGTGTTGCTGCCGCATTTGCATGTATCGCCCGCGCCCGCCGACATGCGCATGCGATCGCCAAGCCTGTATCGCACCAGAGGCGTGCCATGCGAATGGAAATAGGTAATGATGACATTTCCTTCTATTGACGGATTGCCCTGGTCATCCAGTATTTCAATAATTCCGGTCCACGGAAGAAGGTGATATTTCCCATATTCGCATTGGATTATGAATGGCGCGCCTTCGGAAGACGAGTATTGGTCATAAACTTTTGTCTGGAATTGGCTTTCAATGACCGCTGTCTGTTCCGGGATTAATGTCTCCGCGGTGGTGAACACCGCTTTGGGCCGGCAGGTGATGGCGATGTTATGCCGCCGGGCATAATCGGCTATTTCAAAGATATTGGACGGAAACCCGCTGAAGAATTCCGGGTCCCAATGATTGAGATCTTCGATATACGATGGAATGTTCCTGTCCGACAAGTGGAATGTCGAATAGTAGCGGATATTGAACCAGAGGTCGGTCTTCCAGAAGCGGTGCTTCCGTTCATCCCTTTTTGTCAAAAGCGTTTTGCCCGAGAACCAGGCGGTCTTCTTTCCCAGCCGCCAGCCATGTTGTCCGCGGAAGAAATCCAGCACAGCCTGGCGCTCTTGAAAATCCGGCCAGGTATAGAAGATTTCGAGCGATTTGCCGGTCGTGCCACCGGTATGGGCGATATATGATTTGTTTTTAGAAACGGTAGCTATGCCGGCAAAATTGCTTCGAATATCCTCTTTGGTAACAATCGGCAACCGATGAAGGTCCTTCGGCGCTTTAATCGCGTTGATATCAATGCCCTTCCACAATTCCCGGTAATAGGGCGAATGAGTGTTAGTGTAGGATAGAAGCTCCTGCAAACGATCCTGCTGCACACGGAGAATCTCATCCAATGAAGCGGAGTAAAGCCGTTGATGCAAAGCCTTATGCTGCTTGTAGCGGCCGCCTTGCCGCTTGTAATATTTAAGGTCGAAGAATGTGACAGCAAGGTCCTGCAGAAAATGCGGGCTGGCGTAATAGAGTTTTTCTTTAATTGAACTCATGACTGACTATATTCCTGTAAACAGAATTTGTTGCCGCAAAAAGGCGCAAAATGCGCAAAAATATGCTCAGATAAGGCAAACCCAACGATGCTATTTAGCCACGCGACATACAACAATCGACCAATTTTGACAGGATTAACAGGATCGCCAGGATAGCAAAAAGGGCGTCTCCGCGCCTTGAATTTCCGTTCTATTCCATCCTGAAAATCCTGTCGATCCTGTCAAATGATTTCCTGTCTGCTATGCATTGGTCCGATAACCTTGAACAAGAATCAGTATCACGTCCCCTTTTACCTTTGCGCTCTCTGCGATCTTTGCGGTTACTTCCGCTGCCACCCTGTTATTTCCTTGAACGCCGGCCAGGCCGGATCCGGATAAAAATGGTGCGCTCCCGGCCCTTCCACCAGCCTGCATTTGTCAGCATTGCCCGTCGCCGCATAAATCGATGCTATAGTATCAAATGCCTGTCGCACACCATGCAAGGGGAATATTCCATCCTGCTTGCCCGCTACGCATATGAGCGGCCTTGGCGCTATCAGGCAGGCCAGATCGCCCATGTCAAAATATTTAAGCGCCCCCGGCAGATAATTGTCCATGCAGTGGTCGCGCGTGCCTATCGATTCCGCGAACGTGCACACAGCGCATGAGGCCATCACGGCTTTTATGCGCTCGTCAAGACATGCCGCATAATACGCAACCGTGCCGCCGGCGGAATGGCCCAGACATGCCACGCGCCTGGCGTCCAGTTCCGGAAATCCGCTGATGACATCAATCGTCCTTAAAACATCCCAGACCCTTTCGCCGATAAGCGTGCGGCCAAGAAGCAGCGCGGTCATGGCCGTATGATGGCAGGAATGCCTGTTCTGCCGGAATTCCTTTGGCCGATCGTCTTTGCGGAGCCCAAAGCAACGCTGCTCCATTACCAGCGCTGCAAACCCATGCTTTACAGCCTGCAGACCAATATCACGATGTCCCATACGGATAAGCGCCCAATCTTTTAATCCTCTTGCCCGGCCAAGCGAAAGATGCATGCCGGAATTATGGCCTTGAAGACAAATGATGACCGGAAACGGCTTGCCGGCATTTTTTGGCGTTAAGAGATGGCAAGGCACTCGGCAATTTTCTTCGGAGGCAAAGCAGAAAAAACGCTCATGATAATCACTCTGCTCTCTTTCATATTCAATCTTCAACTCCGCGGGAACAGGCTTGGGAAAATCCCCGATCAGCGCGCGCAATCGTGCGTCAACCGCCTTGCACCATGAGGGAAAATCGCAGCCGGGCTTGAAAGCCAAAGACCTTGAAGCCAAGGTTAAAAGAGCTTCATGCGGGGAATTAGGGGCAAAGGGATTCATGATGAAATTAGCTATCTTCTGAAGAAATAAGAATGTAACCACAGATGATATTCAGGATGTACACAGATGCGGAATAAATTCATAAACAGGGGTATCCCCTTGGTTCAGGCTGTTCCTTTTACTCCAGACTTTTATAATCGCACTCGGGCTGGAAACATAGTTTATGTTCGCAGATGCTAAAAGTGCTTGGTGCACAGTATTAGGCACGAGTCTGTTAATGGTCTTTTTAATCGCTAATCAAATTAATCATGCGCAGGAGCATTTCTATTTGCTGCTGGCAGCTATCTACTGGTTCGATATATTTTCGGATTCTACGATCTGCTTTAAATTCTTAGAAGAATAAAGGCCTATAAATGGCTGCGCGGAGAATTGCGATTTTCACAACATCCTATCTTCCTCTTATTGGCGGAGCGCAGATAGCGATCAATGAATTTACAAAAAGAATTGAAGACTATGATTATTTCCTGTTTTGTCCCAAATTAAGTAGATCTTTGTCTTCTGTTGAACAAATTAATAAAGTAAAAGTGTACAGGATAGGATTCGGAGCCAATTTCGACAAGTATATCTTTGTACTTCTTGCGCCATTCTTCGCTCTTCGCATTGCTGGCCTTCGATGCATCATTTGGGGAATGATGGCCAATTATGGAGGCTTTGCGGCAGTGATTTTCAACCTTCTGACGCTGAAGCGCAATAAGTTCCTTCTTTCATTCCACGAAGGATTCACGATGGAATGGCTGAAAAAGAAAGGCGCATTATCGGGCTTCTTAGTGCGAAAAATATTTGCACAAGCGGACTATCTTCAGGTAGTATCAAGCTATTCCCTTGATCTCGCAAGACAATTAGGCTATTCTTCATCAAACTATTCACTTATCCCGAATGGCGTTGACATTGATAGATTCAAGCCTTCGGACGACCCCTCCTCTAATAAAGCGCTCAAAGAACGGCTACGAATACAAAAAAATGATAAAATTCTGTTTACAGCATCTCGTCTTTCGGAAAAAAATGCCGTTGGCGACGTAGTGTGTGCGATGGCAAAGCTTCCTTTGGAGTATCGATTCTTAATAGTGGGTGATGGGGAACTGCAGGCCGATATCGATAAGCAGATTGCTTCGCTTGGTCTTAAAAATAGAGTCATTTTAGCGGGAGCAAAAAGCCATGAAGAGGTCATCCAATTCTTGCAAATCAGCCATATCTTTATAAGGACCGCTATACGAGAAAGCCTGGGTACCTGTTTCCTTGAGGCGATGGCGGTTGGAGTACCGGTAGTGGCGACATACGTTGGAGGCATTAAGGATTTTCTCATCGATAGTGAGAATGGTGTGGCGGCAACTCCAAAGGATATCGATTCAATCGTGCATGCGATACGAAGGTATGAAGACCCTGTTTTCTATCAGAAAGTCCGCGCCAACGCCATGTTTTTGATAAAAGAGAAATATACCTGGGACCTTTTAAGCAAACAATTTCGACCTATTTTTCAACAGCTCTGCGCATAGGTACTCGTTAGCGGAATCCGCATCATGATACAAGTCATCCATATCGTGACCGATTTATCAATAGCCGGAGGCACCCGCAGGTGGCTCCTCGGAGCGCTTCCAGAAATGCCGAATCCGGAAATCAGCCATACGATTTGCTTTATTGGCAAAATCAATAATGCTACTGAGGGCCTGAATGAACTCCGCCAAATGGGCCACAAAGTTGTACCTCTTGAGTTCAGACGCAGGACCTTTCTATCATTCCTCTTTCGCCTATATTTCCTTTTCCGCAAAGGCAATTTTGACGTGCTTCATACACACCACGATTGGAACGGCGGAATGGAGACACTTGTAGGTTTTATAGCAGGCATACGGGTACGCATTCTTTACTTCCACACAGGCAATTGGCAATATAGAAAAACATTATTAAATGCATGCATCGTACGTATTAACAAGCTATTGGGTCTATTAACCGCCAATTTCTTCTGGGCGCCCAGCTCCGACACGTTAAAGCGATGGTTGCACAATCGCTATGTTTCCGATTCGGCCAGGTTCAATGCCTTGAGTTCAGGAATCGAATTCGCTTCTGGAAGTATTCGCTCAAAAGGCGAAATCCGCAGACAGATGGGGATAGGCGCAAACGACTGGGTTTTAGGAAACGTAGGCCGAATGCACTCACCGAAAAACCTGGGGTCACTTGTTCGTGCATTCCAAATTGTTAAGCAGAAGGTGCCTGAGGCCATTCTGCTTCTTGTTGGAGATGGGCCTGAGAAGGCGAAAATCCATAACATCGCAAAAGAGCTTTTAGTTGCCGACTCTGTCGTTTTCGCAGGTATCCGAAATGATATTCCGGAAATACTATCTGTCATGGATATCTTCGTTTTCCCTTCGATCTATGAATCATTGGGAATGGCTGTGCTTGAAGCGCAGGACGCCGGTCTTCCGGTTCTGGCAAGCGATATCCCTGGTTTGTCAACCGCAATTGCGCCATGCTGGAAAAAGTATTTTTTCCCGCCGCGCGATATCCATATTATTGCGCAGAGAATAATGCAGGCAAGACATGAACAGCGGCATAGACCGTCGGACTTTCTTGAATATTTCAGCGCAAAAAATGCTCGCAATAGATTGCAGAATGCCTATAAAAATGCCTGTGCCCAAAGCAGCCGCCATCGCCGTTAGCCCTTTCTGCCGCAGACAAGCCAACGGCTTACATATGGCAGCTCTCTTGTTCTGATATTCCACCTGCCCTCAATGTAATTATGAAAGAGCTTCTCTACACTTTCTTCTGCCTGTCTGCCCCGTGGATTAGCCCATTTGAGCCCTTCAAGCGAAAAATCCTCGTCAACGTTTTCAACCGCCCCATTAAATGCCACCTTCCTAACATCCGTCACCCTAAGTCCGCTTTTTTCAGCCGCTATTGCGATTTCTACCGGATGTTTCCTGTTCAGTGAACTATGTTTATTGACATTCGACTTTATGCCGAGATGGTGCCAGGGGTCCTCTGGGTTTACCGGAGCGTGCGAGCCTGAGGGTGAATAGAAATTATGGTAAATCATATCGAACTTGCCGCCTGGCTTGAGCGTTCTGAAGACCTCAGACCAAAAGATATCTATTTCCATGACATGCTCCAGTACATCCTGGGAGATAATAGCATCAAAATGGTTTTGGGGATAAGGTAATTTTGTACCATCATACGCAGCAACATCTGCGCTTCTCCAATTAATACTTTTTCCTAAAGCACGGCTGAAGCCGGTCATTTTGTTTTTTCCCTGGAAGTAAAAGAATGGGGTCTCAATCGTAGCCCTTATTGGCCCAACGGACTCTTTTCGATATTGGAACTGCCTCGAAAAGCTATCTTTTAAAAAACAATTTATAATGTCAATACCTTGGACAGTGTGCCCAAGCGCGGATAAAATAGCAGTAGCTGGGTAGGCAAATCCGCACCCTATATCAAGGATGGTTAATGGCCTTGGGGCCTTATCGCATACTTCTCCTGTGATTCTCTTTATTCGGTCAAATGTATAGCGCAAGTAGTAGTCACAAGGCCTGCCAAAAACCATATTATAAATATACGCATTCAGTCTTATAATTCGTATTTTAACGCCGTTCATTAGTTCAGGGTCGCTCTTTTAGCCTATTGATCGCAGCACTTGGAGGAAGATCTGTCCGGAATTTCTCATACTTGCAGATTATTAGCGACAGGCGATATCATGCTCCATGGGGCGATAAGGGAAGCCATGGAGCACGAAGCTAATCCGCTTTTTCCTTTTTTAAAGATCGCAGGAATTCTATCAAATAGCGACTTGCTCTTCGGTAATCTCGAGACGCTAATAACATACGAAATGAAATCCGCTCCAGGAGCACCAAGCCGCTATGCCGGCCACCTGCGTGCCGCGCAAGCGCTCAGACAAACCGGTTTCAATATTGTGAATATCGGGCACAACCATTCATATGATTGGGGGAAAGAAGGGGCTGAAGTAACCATTGCAGAACTGAAAAAAGAAGGTATTGCATTCGGGGGACTGGGTAAAGAGGCTTCCATAGCTTCGGAGCCGGCTTTAGTACGTTGCCCAGTATGCGGAAGAAGATTTGCCTTCCTCTGTTATTGCGGAACCTACAATACACTTGACAGGAGGAATTCGTATGTCTGCTGTGAACCCACCATCGATGGAATGCGATCAAGGATTGCGAATGCAAAGCTTATTGCGGATACGGTCGTTGTATCAATACACGGGGGAGCATGCCTCAACCCCTGGCCATCCCCCCAGATGCTTTCCTGGTGCCGCGGCGCTGCCGAGAATGGCGCGCACATTGTGCTGGGGCACCATGCGCATTGCATGAATGGAATAGAAATCTATAAAAATGCACTGATAGCATACGCATTGCCGGATTTAATAAGGCCGGTCCCATTTGCTGATGATGAAATAACTGCCGCAATGGCGCGAGCACAATATGATTCATTTGTTTTAAAAATCTCTGTCTCGGGCGATAACAGGACCGAATGGGAAATCTTTCCATGCATCCTCGATGCCTCTTTACAAACAAAGCCTGCTAATGAAGAAGAAAGCAAATTAATAAAGTCCCACCTGAATGCGATCAGCAAAGACATCACGGCTGGTGTGAGTTCCGCAAAACACTACGATTTTGCCGGCAAAGACTTCGGCAATATATATATCCGGACATTGATGAAAGCTTTCAGGCGCGGGGGATTGCGTTGGCTGATTCAGCGAATAGCTACTCTCAAGCCATACCATATAACATTAGTGCTGCGCGGGATAAGCTCTGTTCTCAAACGATCAGCAAAGCGCTCTTGAGCGAACGGATGCGAGATTGCAATGCGATTTTTAATCGGTTACCAAGCCAGCCCCATGGGGTCCTTAAGAACTTCTCGAATTTCTTCAGTTCCGGCAAAAATGTGACATTATTTTGAAAACCGAAATCTACGATTTTCGAAATATGCACATAGTCTCTATAGATAGCCGATGTCGACATTCTGCTTCTAAACAACTCGCGCAAATCTTCATTCTCTATACCTCGCGTAATCAAATTATAATGCATTCGCAAAGATGCAAATTGCCTTTCCTGGATTTTAGTCTTGCTTAAACTCTTGCCATGAAGCCTATAGCGGTAATGTACTTCCGGGATTTTAATGAATGGTCCGGCTGAATAGCGCAGTCTTAAAAAAAAATCAACATCCTCAACAAGGCGGTATTCCGGCCGATAAATTCCAGCTTTCCTGGCCGCTTCGGCACGGTAAAGAAAACATGCCCACTCGTTGCGGGATTTTCCAATGGTGTTTCCTTTTTCGTCGATCTTTTCATACGCGGTGTATACCATCGGGGTATCAGGATGAGCGTCCAGATGCTTAAGCATCACTTCAAATGCATCAGGGAGATATTCGTTATCATCCGAAGTCCAACTCCAATACTTTCCTCGTGCGAATGTGAATCCATGATTGAGCGCGGAAGGCAGCCCTTGGTTTTCTGTGTGCTTTACCATAAGCCTTGGATCATGATATGATTCAAGAATATGCCTGGTATTGTCCGTACTCCCGTCGACAACAACAATGAGCTCCAGGCTTTGAAATGTTTGCGCAAGGCAAGAATCAACCGAAGTCTTTAAGTATCGTGCTCCATTGTATGTTGGGAGCACTATTGAGATTACTACATCATTGCCCTTTGCCATCTCAGCCCTTAACCCATGTTCTGGAAGACACAAAAAAGGTTATAGGTCCCAAGGTCGTGGATGCTGTTTTGTGCCATAAGCGCGTGCCGCATCCTGTTCGCTTTCTGCACTACCGGAAATGCATATAGCCTTCTGTAAATTGATTTAAGGTAACTCGCTATTGCAAGCGTCGCTCCGGCATTATTGCCTTCTTCTTGTGGAATGCATGGGAAACCCCTTTGCTCCAGATGAACTATGGCAAGGTTGAGCTTGCTTGCCAGCAGCGCCATGGTTTGCGCTGATAGGTACTGCATATGCTCAAAATCAATTTGGAAAAGTATCGGCTGGGTGTCCTTAAAAGCAGCGGTAGCATTGGGGGTGAATATTGCCAGCAGACCGCCGGCTTTTAAGCGCAGCACGCATTCCTGCAGCAATGCAAAAGGGTCAAGTGGGTGTTCTATAAGGTCATAGAGCGTGATCAAATTGAATTTCTTTTCGGCGCTCAGCTTTTCAATGCCTCCTTCAACCACATCTGGTATTAGCAGCATCTTCTTTGCAAATTGAACAGAATCCGAATCAGGATCAACCCCGGTAGCGTTGAATCCCATCTTATGCAGATTTGCCAGATTATTGCCGCGGCCAAAGCCGATATCCAAGGCATTGCCTCTCTCCTTCTTCATTAAAGAGAGAATTGCCTCGTTCCTGAAATCCAAATAGGGATCGGACGCACGAATTCTATTGGCTGATTCAGGCGATTGCCATTGGATATTCTTTCGAAAATCCCTGTAGTAACTCTTGTAAAGTCGGTCTATCGCGTTTTGAGAAGGGGCTGGAGAGATGAAAAGCGCTCTACAATGATCGCATTTCCTTATATTCAGCAGATCCGCTCTTTCGAATAGCAGGTCTCCCCCTTTTTTGCAAAAAGGACAAGCTCTTTCCCTTAGCTCTCCTGGCGGCCAAGTCGGAATTTGTTTAATGAGTGATGGTAATTTGATCACACAACGCATCCTGAATGATCGGACTTAAAACCATGTTCAGAACTTTAGATAATCTATCAACTGAATGCATAGAAGCATATTCATCGAATCGCGCCCTTACTCGAAAGCTATCATATTCCAGAGAGATCGCAGTGATAGCATCCGTGATTTCATTGACATTCCCCTCATTTACACACAGCCCTAACCCATATTCTGTCACGCGCTCGGCCATGCAATATCCTTTACTTACTATCACCGGCTTCTTCAAAGCAGCCGCCTTCGTGAGGATATTGCTGCTGTTGCGGAAACCTATATATGCCGCAAATATAATATCGCAGCAATCTGCTATCCGATTGAAGACCCCCTCGCCGGGCAGGCGATGCGTATGCCAGGCGATTAAATCAGGATTCTCATCGATGAATGATTGCAGCCGTGCTAATTCGCTTTCAGTAAAACTGGACCTGATAAGATCTCCCGCGAGAACGAAGAAAAATGGCTTTTCTTTGAATTTTGCTGCTGATTCGACAAAGGAGATTACACCTTTGTAGCGCAAGAGATAGCCCAATAATCCGATAACCCTTTTTCCCTTTGCCTTTTGCTTGATAAGCGCTACGAACTCATTCCTGCCGTCTGATACCGACATTTCGGTAATATCCGGTAATGCAATCACCATTTTAGCGCCGCTGAGGCGCTTCAGGTCTTCGCAAACCCCTTCATCCAAAAGACAGGCCCCAATACAATATTTGCTTCTTAGAAATGAGTAGTATGCATATGGCGAATATTTATTCGAAGACTCGGCTTTTACTGCCTTTTCCCTTGTGAACTTTGGATGGAAAAGAATGCCAGACCAAAGCCTTTTGAAAAAAAATGCATGCAGTGCATGTGGAAAACAGGGGGCCGCAAAGTAGTCCAGGCTCATGAAGAAACAAAATGATGCCTTTGTTTTCCTTTTTAATTCCATTTTGCGAAGGGCCCGAAAGGCGCGGAACCAGTTTGCCCATATCGTAATAGTATCTATTTGCCGCAGAAATGGCAGCCGGACCATGGATAGCTGAAAAGCAACCACGGATATCTTGTTCCCGGTGCAAGTTGCTATTTTCGCTTTTGCCCATTCATCTAACCCTGTGTTTTCAGGACAAAAAGCCCATATTTCATTCCCTTGCTCTAATAGCAAACGAGAATATATTTGCATATATGTATTGTGATGACCGCCCCAGGCGATATCAATTAAAGCTATTATTCTTGGCTCACGCAATAAAATCGCCCGTCCTTGTGCGTTCTTCAGTAGCCGACCAGGCTGAATAAACGGTCAATTATGCGTACTAATTTCATTGATGGATGCTTTCTTGTAGCAAATACCCATGCATGAATCATTTTGTCAAGCACCGATCTGGGATCATGCGGGTCTTTTTGTTCGCAGCTTCTAATATTTAATGCGAGATTCTTAATCCATTTCTTGTCCCAAATATTAAGCTTTTGAAAAGCTGTAAAGCCGTGCTTTTCAATCCATGAGACCACTTCATCATCCCACCAAAACCAATTGCAAGTTTCATTGGCTAATGAAGATATTCCAATATTTTCATATCCTTTCAGCCAATCATCAGGAACCTGACAAGTATTTTGCAAGGTGGTCGCACGGTATCTGTCGTACAGCCGCATGATGGGGAGAGTTCGTTTGTTGGGATATTTTAAGCGTTCCCAACATTTGTACCAACGATGCTTGCTTTCCATCCGCATTTCATTTACGTTCTGAAAGTGCATAATAGCAAAATCTTTAATCGCAAACGATAAAGCATTCTTTGGAATGGGGACGCGGGGGCTGTGGATCTGCCTTCCGGCATGCTCTGCACCATCATCTACAAATGCATACGCTTGCTTGTATTCTGATCCGTAATAGGTCCTCATCCCAGGAAGCAATTCTGCTCTTGCAAAGTATCCTACCGTTCCAGGTTTAGAATGTAAAAAATCTTTCCAATCCTGTGTGTTCGCAAAGCCACTTGAAAATATCTCGTCTGCATCAAGCGCAACGAGAATTTTTTCATCTGGGAACTTCCTTGCTTCGTTTAAAAGCAGTTTCTGTCGTTCATCTTCGGCATACGCATCAGATTTATTCCTTATAAGAGTAACTTTAGGATATGCAGATGCAATATCAAAAGATTTATCGCTAGAGTTTTGATCTGCAATAATAAGATGATCAGCCCATTCTAAAGTGCAGCGAATGAATTTATCAAGTATCCATTCCTCATTCTTAACTGGAACTAAGCAGATAATTCGGCGTTCTGTTCTATATAGGCTGTCTTCGCTCATTTTCCTTTATTCGCTTTCCCTTCCTCCCTTTGAGGGAGAGGAAATTTAAAATATTCTTTATTCAGATAAATAGCATCACCGGTTTCAATCTGGCCGTCTTTAAGGGTCCACAAGTCATAAAAGTTAAACAAATAGAAACCGTTCTCCTGCATGAATCTGTCTATTTCACCAAAGAGTGGCTGCCTTTCGTATATTGGGACAAACTCGATTTCAGTAGTTATGATCCGCAAATAATGCAGCAGTGGACCGCAACCCTTTAATGCCTCTAATTCATAGCCTTGCAAATCAAGCTTGAGTATGTCAGGGAAAGGATCAGATAAAAAGCAATTATCAAGCCTCTGTATATGTACTTCAATTTCTGAATATTCACTATATTCTGTCGCATGATATGATTTCGCTGCTATAGTAGGCTCAAAAAACGAAGATGCACAATGGTACTTCATAACCTTAAAGTTGCCTTCTGCATTCTTTGAACCAAGCGCTTTCTGGTGTATAACTACGTTATTCCTATTCGAATACTTCTTTTTTAAAATGTCTACAAGCGAAGGTACTGGTTCAAAAGCATGTATAGTGCTACCAGGGAAATACTTCAGGAATAAGCTTATTGTAAGTCCTTGGTTTGCCCCTCCGTCAACTATTAAAGGTTTAGGATTGCTTAAAAGCGTTTTCATATCCGCGAAACGATCCCTTTCTGCATTAATACCGAATTCTCTGCGCCTTATTTCAATTAATTTCTTAGCAATTCTTTTAAGCCTGTGAACCAAATTAATCATATTCCTCCTAAATTCATTTCATTTTGCATTGTTTGATGAAATCTCCAAGCATCTTGAATTATAGCATTGATATCAATATGCTGCGCTTTCCATTTGAGACATAATTGCGCTTTTGCGGGGTCAGCAACCAGGACAGGGGGATCGCCAGAGCGTGCCTTAACAATTTTATTTGGGATTTTTCTACTAGTGATGCGCTCCACAGCGCGGATCACTTGCTTGACAGAATAGCCCTTGCCTGCTCCAAGGTTGAATGAAAGGGCTGCGGAAGTTGTTTTTAACAATTGCAAAGCCAAAACATGAGCGCGTGCCAAATCCGAGACATGTATATAATCACGAATGCAGGTACCATCATCCGTAGGATATTGGTTTCCATAAATTTCAACCGAATCAATAATTCCCATTGCTGCATTGAAGCAAATTGGGATCAAATGGGTTTCAGGAACATGGCATTCTCCAATCTCGGAATCAGGGTCTGCTCCAGCAGCATTAAAATACCTGAGCGAGATACTATTCAATCCATAGGCTACACCATAATCCTTGAGCATTCGCTCAATAATCATTTTAGTAGAGCCATATGGATTTATTGGATCTATTCGATGCTCTTCGGTTATTGGAACAGAGCTTGGATTGCCGTATACAGCGCAAGAACTTGAGAATACAATTTTGCATATTCCATGTTCCCTTATTGACTCAAGAAGGCTTATAGTGCCTTTTACATTGTTTAAGTAGTATTTCGCAGGATCATGCACTGATTCCCCTACGTAAGCATATGCTGCTAGATGAATAACACCAAAAGGAAGGTATTTTTGAATAACGGAGCCAAGTTTTTCCTTGTCATTAATATCACCAAGCTCTAAAGGTCCCCATTTAACTGCCCATTTGTTTCCGTTTGCCAAGTTGTCATAGGTTATGGGATAATATCCATTTCTATGTAGCTCTTTGCAAACATGGCTTCCTATGAAGCCTGCTCCACCAGTAACCAGAATAGTTTGCTTATCCATCACTATAGCATTTCCAAATTCAGTCCTGCTTTATCGATTGCAATAAAATATTGAATTGATCAGATAACTTGGGAATTATTTTTGAAAGACCTTCCAGAAATTTGGCTGCCAAACCGTTGCCATGTACTATTGAATTATAAGAGCAAACTACAGGGGTTAATCCCAACTGTTTACTTATGAATGCAATACCCCTAGGGGTAAAGTGGTAGTAATGGCTTTCAGGAGCCCAACCAGTCCACCTTTGTTTGTAAAGGGCTGGGATAATCCCTTTATAATTGGTTTGCGTTAGATAAATGTACCCATTTGGAGATAGCCGAATCGCTTCATTAAGCATTGCTAAAGGTTCAGAGAAATGCTCAAGGGAATGCGAAAAAACTACTGCGCCAAAAAAACCTTGTATTTGCTTGGACGGAAAGCTGTCGCATATCACATCAATACCCCTTTCGCGTGCTATCTTGCTGCTAACAGTACTTGGTTCAACCCCCAAGCATTTAAATTTTGCTTTTTGCAGCTCTTTGAGGAGAATTCCTTCCGCACAGCCTACTTCAAGTATTCTAGCGCCCTTGGGTAACCATTTGGTAAGAATTAAAACTTGATGTTTTATTGAATTCTTCCAATTTTTCGGAAGGTTGTTTAATTCAGTTGCTTTAACTGTATCTGCAAGCCCAAGACTTCTTTTAGTAAAGCTTTCTGAAGCATATCTTATTGCATTAGGAGGTGGTAGCGTGCATGCATTGCCACAAATGCTACATTCTGCTATCGCACCTTTTGAAAATGATAGAAATACTTTTAATTCGGCTTTGCCGCATAGCTTGCATGCCTGCTCTGTGATTGGTATTGTTATTATCAAATAGATTCTCTCCAAATAAACCATACAGCCAACAATATCCAACTCCATGCAGCTATTAAAGCATAAAAGTAGAGTTTATTAGGCTTTATTCTGTCCTGAAATATAAAGAAAAGTATCGGACTAGATATTGTGTCAATTCCTGTGATAATTGCCCAAATTATGGCTACAGTCATTAGCGAATGCATAGATGCTACTATTAGCCCAACAACCATTGCAATCCCATAAATAAATGAATAATATGAGTATAGTTGTTGAAATCCCCATATTCTAGATATCGACGGATTGAAAACAGCAAACGGTGCAATAGCAATAGGAAGGCTAAATACCTTAACATATGGTACAATACTTATCCATTTCTGGCCTAAAATAAAGGGTACAAGATATGGGCAGAGAAAATACATGCCGATACTTGCTGAAATAGTAATACATAAAGACGATACAAGGAATTGCATATATCTTCTATAAACGTATCTTGCGCTATGCTGATTCTTAGAGAAATCGCTATAAGCTACTTGCTCTATCTGCGGCAAAAGCATATCCGAAATCATATTTGATACAGTTTGACCCATCCTATATAGTCCAACCTCTATTGCACCAAGATTCTTTCCTATCACAAGCGCATCTGTTCGTAGAACAAAATAACCGCATATTTTTTGAAAAGTAAAATGCATGCAAAACCTTAGCAGCTTTTTAATAATTTCTGGATGCCATTCGAGTTTAGGTTTCCAAGGCCGCGCTGCATACATAAATATTCCGCCTGCAGCATTTGTCAAAACATAGTTTGTAATAAGACTGTAAACTCCGCACCCTGAAAACGCCATCCACAAAGCTATAGCACCCGATATTATAGGAGCTACGAGTTTTCGTACGAAAAGGAATTTGAATTCCATCTTCTTCTTGACTTGAGTGTCAATTGGAGAATAAAAGATAGACATAATAAACGTAAGACCCATTATCTTGAGCGCAATTGATAGATTGTGCACATGGTAAATTGATTCAGCTAGGCTTGCAAATGCAAATATTATAGTATACGAAAAAGCACTAATGATTAATTGTATCGTGAATTGTATATTTTTGTAATCCTTTTTGTCATCAATCGCTATTATTGCTTGCGAAAGACCAAGGTCACCAAACATGCTAAAAAACGCAATAATAGAAGCTGCGATCCCAAAAGTTCCATAGTCCTGTGGCAGTAATAAACGTGCTATGAAAATTGAAAATAGTGGGACTATTAACCTAATAGATAGCGATCCAAGAAAACTCCAGCCGACATTGCGGGAAATACTGCTGCTTGCAAGTCTTAAAAATATCTCTTTATATATTGATATGGAGTATTTCATTTCCTTTGTATTAAGGAATGCTGCATTGTATGACATTCTAATTTTATACGATTATCTTGAACCATTCCGAATATTCCTACCTATTTATTCTTTTTGCAGCCCACAAACTGCCATATAAACCGCAAAAAGCGTAACGATTCGATGGAATTATAATGTTCTCTATGACCCATGTCGGGCCCAGGTCGCTTCGCAATGGGTTGTAATCATGCAAAAGAAGAAATCCCCCCAATTTTAATAAAGGTGAATAATTAATGAAATCAAACTTGCACCATTTTTGCGAATGATCCCCGTCGATAAACAAGAGATCTATTTGTTGCGGCACATTACCAATAAATTGGTCAGAAAGGCCTTCCAGAATTGATATCTTGTTCATTACTCCAAGTCTTTCCATTGCAATTGTAAATTGATTACGCAAAGGTAAATTACCAATAGTCCCTTTGTAAACACCTGTGCTATCCGAATCACCTGAAGCATCAAATGGGTCGATTACAGTGATATGAGCGCCGGCGGATAATCCATTCGCAATACAATAAGTACTTTTCCCTTTCCAACATCCGATTTCTATGCATACGCCATTCTTTGGCACCTTTCGAGCAAACTTATTCAAGCCTATCGCTTCATCTGATGTTAGAAATCCTTCAATTGATGAAAAAGATTTGATATCCCGCAAATAATATAATCGTTCTAATCTTCTCTTTAAAGATCTAAGCAGTTTCAATTTATGCGCTCCAAAACAAATTCAATATTTTTAAAAGTAATGATTGAAATCGCTTTTCATTATTCATAGTTCCAACTATTTCTAAAATAGCATTTCTACTTTTAATAGCATATTTATCAATCCACTGCTCATTTAAAACAATTTTCAATGCACTATTTATATCCTTAGCGTTTTTTATTCTAATCCCAGCACCATATTTTTCAGTCGGGTCCCATAATATCTTCTTAAATCCCCGCACTTGCGGCATTAAGAAAAGTAGTGGGATTATATTTTCCAATGCGCTATAGACAGCAGTAGAAGGAAACGTAGCGCATGCATTGCATTGCGCAAAATAGTCTTCTGCAAGTCCGTTTTCTATTATACAACATTCATTATGTTCGCTTACCATTTTAGATACATCTTCTTTTTCTTTTTTCACAATAAGCGGATGGAGTTTATAAAGTATTTTCCAACCGCATTCAATTGTGCGCTTGATGATTTCTTTGCGAAATATCTGAAATCCTTGATAATCAGCCGATCCGGCAGGCCAAGTAAGAATTGGAACGTCAAGAAAAAGCAATGTGGGCTTAGTATTCGCAATATTTTTCTTCTCTATCAATGTATCTGATATTTTTTTAAGCGGTCGTCCTATGATAATAACATTTTCATTTTTTGCGCCATTCCGTATAGCTATTTTTCTATCATATTCACCCCAAACAGCGGCATATTTCGCAGTATTATAATCAAGTGCATACCCTACAGGCCAGAACAAATAAGGAGAAAGCTTTTCATGGATCCATCGTTTAATCCTGATTGGCAACGTCAACGCCGGTTCATAAAGTCCTCTGCAGCCTTCCTGGCATACAAGACTCGGTATGCTTAATTGATTGGCCGCGATAGTGCACCATCGGCCAATTGCCCTTGCATCAACTCCAACGATTATCAGGTCGAGATGCAATCCTTTTATAAAATCAACTAATTTAGTATGCATCGATCGGAAAACAAGCGCTTTTTTCCACTCATGCGTTTCTTTGATAGGCTCCAACAAAAATGGAGCGGATACAATTTCAATACCATCATTCTGCGCTTCCGGTCCTATATCATGCAAATCGCCTGATAATCTATTTCTAAGAAATAATATTTTAAACAACGAAGGATCAAGTTCTGCCGAATATGATTTTAATAATCGGTAATTTGTTTTTGTTTGCGGCACGAAAAGAATAATTTTCATTTAGGACCGGTTTGCGTATCTTTGTATTACTGAGCAGGCCAGGCATATGGCGAAATTTGTTCATGTGTAAATTCCGGGCATGTTTTTTCCCACTCATTAAATATTTCAATAGGCAAAGTATTTTGGCAAAGCCGAATATTTTCTATTACTTGTTTGCTGGTCTCAGCGCCGATCACCACAACTGCATCCGGGCAGCGAGAAAGCGCATATTGAAGGCAAAAATGTGGGAGGCTGATTTTCCGATTCAAACAAAAGCTTTTTGCCTGATTTTGAAGCGGCCGCAATAACAATAGGCGAGGCGGCAAATCATCCATAAATGCAAGTCCCTGCAAAAAAATGCTCCTTATGAATACTATTTTAGTTCTGTCCTTGGCGGCGCTAATTATTCCTTTTTTATATGCCCTGCGGTCCCAGATATTGAAAGGCAGTTGGAACATTTTAACGTCTGAAATATCCATTAAGGAAGATATTTCATCCATATGGTAAGACATGGTAACGCCAAAATGCTCAATTAAGCCGTCGCCTTTAAGCTTTTTAACAGTTTTTAAACCTCCATCATTCCACATCTTCATTTGTTCTGCTCTGTGAAGCAAAAGCCCAAACAATCTTGAAATTCCCAGTTTGGTCAAGCTTTCACGAACTGCAGCTACGACAGCGTCTGTATCATCTATCCGGAAGTTTGGGCCCAATTTGGTAATTATTTTCAGCTTGCCTTTTTGGGATTTTTTGGTGCACTTCCCAATCGCTGCTTCGCTTTCGCCATATGCTTGCGCGGTATCAAACATTGTGATGCCATTTGCTAATGCCGTTTGGAGTATCTCCCGCGCTTGCTTCAAAGAGGGCTTTCCATTAACATTTGCAATGCCGTAATTAAAACCAAGTTGAGCGGTGCCAAGCGCAAGCCTGATACTGTCTTCGCTTTCAGGTTTCACCATGCAGTCCAGCCGCCATCCACCGGTATATTAATTCCGGTAATATATGATGATGCATCCGATGCGAGAAACTGCACTGGGCCGGCAAGTTCCCAAGAATCTCCTACTCTTCCTAAAGGATTCCTCTTGCTTAGTGTTTCAATGAAATCAGGCTGTTGCCGGCGTATCGCGGGCGAAGGAAATGGGCCTGGACTTATTGAGTTAACTCTAATACCATCTTTAGCAAAATGGCATGCCGCATATCGCGTCAACTGAATTAATCCTGCTTTTGCCGCGCCATAATCCGGCGGGTTATTTAAGCCGGTTTTGCCATAAATAGAAGGATCTGGGCTTATGACGCCGTACATGGTTGCGATATTGATAACCGTGGAAGTGCCGTTCCTTTTAAATGCCGCATTTTTCATTAGCTCTCGGCCAAGCATAATAATGCGGTATGCAGCGGCTACAGCTATCTGAAATGCATTTTGAAAATCTTCATTTGCCACGCTTTCAGGTGTGTTTGTTTTTCCTTTATAGGCATTATTGACAATAATATCCAATCGCTGGTGCTTATCCCGGATCTCAGAAAAAATATCTACAAGATAGTTTTCATCTGTTATATCACCTACTGATGCCTCAGCAGAAAATCTATTGGCCTTGAATTCTGAAGCTGCCGCCTCCGTTTTGTCTCTATTTCTCCCATTTATTATAACATGCGCTCCTGCGCTGCACAGCCCTTCGCAAATAGCTTTGCCAAGGTGCCCTGAGCCTCCGGTAACAAACGCAATTCGTCCTGTTAAATCGAATAGATTTTTCGTAAGCCCTCCAATAGCATTAAAAATATCGCATAAGGTCCCAACAATTTGCTTGTATAGGGTCAGATACATTCTTGAAAGCATTATGCACTCGAATGAAATCTTCAAGTGTGTCCATGGTGCATCTGATATTGGACATGTCTTCTTTTAATAGCGACGGTTCATATAATTTCAAATATTTTTTGCGTATCCATGGGGTAACATGTTCGCGCTCTTCTGCTGTTGTGGCTTTTTGGGCGGCTTCCCTTAAAACCTTTGCGCGCATCGCTTCACCACATAATCCATAGGGCAATCTGGTTGTTGGGCCGACATACTGATAATCATTATCAATCAACATATTTATCATTTCATCAATAAATGCACCATCAGGCAAAAGATTGTCAGCGGTAAGTCGCACAATGATATCATCATCATTCAATTTCTCCGCGGCCATTTCAAACCTTTTCAGAACATCCTCTAAAGGACCCCGGATATAAGGAATGTTCTCATTTTGCAATATATCTGCCAATGGGTCGTCTGCTTTATCAGTTGGCATTGCTATGACAACGCGCTTTCCAGTATTTCCTGCACGCATGGCGCATAAGACAGCGGAAGGCTTTCCTGCTATCGGCAATAGTGCCTTTGCCGGGAGCCGCGTTGAACTAATGCGGCATTGGATGATAATTAAAACTATACTGTCATGCTTCATAAAGGCAATAATAGTAATGTTGCTGTTGTTCTGCCTTTACCTATTCACCTTGACCGGCCGCCCTTGTCCAAATACTTTTTAAGGCATACGGTCTTGAAGGTGCTCAATTTCTTCCTGTCAATCGCATCATACCAAAGATCTTCCTGCTCTTCTATCCATTTCAGCTTATCTATAAAATCTTCTGTGTGTTTTTCTTTTGGAATTATTGCTACGCCCGTGTCATCGCATACCGCTATCGCCCCGTGAAACTGCAGCAATTTCCTCATCATCAGTGGAGACGATCACATCATCAAACAGCCCGATGCTCAACGCGCTTTTAATGGAATATGAAATGATCGGCTTGCCACAGAATGGTTTGATGTTTTTCCGAGGTATGCGTGACGATTTTCTAGTAAAAGCCGGTTAGTGGCTTCGCGATTTTCCGCATACTCTTCCGCTTTTGTATTTTGATTCCCTGCCGCATTGAGAGGAAATTCCCTTAAAAAATGAAGGGAGAAGAAGCACCTCGTTTTGGCGACTTGGAAAGCTTCTTGTCTCCCTTCTTGAAAGGACCTATGAGAATATATCTCATTGAAGAAATCAGTTACAAGCTTTATTGTTTGGCAGGCAAGATGCGTACCTTCATCATGCCATACCCATGTCCTTTTTGTCATGGCTGTGACTGTCTGGTAAAGCATGGCTGGTACGAACGCAAAGGGATCGACGGCGATGACTACGGCTACGGGCCCTTCATGATCCAACGTCTATTATGCACTACGGAAGGACGTACCATCTCGCTTCTACCCGCATTTGTCCACACCTGCAAGCGCTACGCTCTGAGCTTTGTAATGGATTGCCTCAGTCAGAACATCGAGCGGAAAGTACCCCTGTGTGCGGTTGCACGGGAGCACGGGCTTTATGTGCGAACGCTGAAGCGGTGGAAGCAGGCATTCTCCTCGCGCCAGGAAGCCAAACATAGCTGTTTGCTGCCGGGGCAGCAGGTTGCTTCGACCAAGGGTTTTGCCGCGACTCTTCTGTCTCATTTCCGCACTTCGCTGGGACATGGCTGTTTATTTCAAGGGGCGATCAGGGCAATGGCGCATTTGTGGACGTCGTTCACCCTCTCTCTTTACTGATCCGATACGCACGGTTTTTTCTTGTCCCGCGGAGATGCCCGTGACCGCATTGCGTACAATCATTACAAGCCGCCATTCGTGCCGGTTGTTCATAGAATTTTGCCCCGGAAAATCCGCACAAGGCCCCATCCGGCTTCTCAAATTTCCCGCAATGCTTTCCAGTACTTGACGTTGAGCATTCCCGCACTCCTGCCGCCCACATAAAACGCCCTGGTGCAAAAGTCAACGCCACCGGGTAGTTTAGCAGCACACCCTTTCCAAAGGAGGCCTTTCGTATGAACGAACAGCAGCGGGAAAAAGTGGCGCTGTTCCGCTTTTCGGTCATCGGCCCACTGGCGTCGGCGGAACTGGCGTATGGCGAGCTTCAGCGATTGATGCGGGAGCTGTCGCAGCACCACTACAGCATCCCCTTTTCCAACCGCAGCCGTATCAGTGCCGCCACCATCGAAGAATGGCTCTATGCGTACCGGCGCAATGGCTTTGAGGCGCTCAAGCCCAAGGTGCGAAGCGATAAGGGCGCCTCGCGCGCGATCCGTAAAGAGCTGGCCGATGCGCTTTTAGCGGCGAAGAAAGAACATCCCCGGCGCGGTCTCAAGGCCACGCTCAAATATCTTCTGACCCAAGGGGTCATGAAGCCCAATGAATTGCCCTTGTCAAATGGTTACCGGTTCCTCAGCAAACATTTACCCCCACGCCCGGCATCAAAGACCGGCAACGAAAAACTCCGCTTCTCCCATCGCTACCCAAACGATTGCTGGCAAAGCGATTCCATGCACGGCCCCTATCTGACGCTGGATGGTTCTCCCAAGGCCCGCAAAGTCTATCTGATCGCTTTTCTGGACGACGCCACACGTCTTATTGTCGGCGCACGGTTCTTCTTTGCTGAAACCGCCGCCAATATCAAATCGCTCCTGCGCCATGCGGTCCTCACCTACGGCATTCCTCGTAAACTCTATCTTGACAACGGGAGGAACTTCTGTTCCCACGACATTCAAATCGCCTGCGCCACCATGCGGACCGCGCTGATCCATACCACGCCCTATTATCCAGAGGGAAAAGGTAAGATCGAACGGTTTTTCGGCACCGTACGCTCAGGCTTCCTCTCCGCGCTTCCTCGCGTCAACTCTCTTGACCAGCTCAATGCCGCATTCCACACCTGGATGCATAATGACTATAACCGCTCATCCCATTCCGCCCTCAATGGCGACACCCCCCTGGACACCTTTTTGCGCTCGGCCGAGAACCATATCCGCCGCTTGCCCTCGCATATCGATCCCGCCGAACTCTTCTGCGCTAAAGAATGCCGGCTGGTAGCCAGGGATGGAACATTCCGCATCAACAACATCCTCTACGAAGCCCAGGAACATCTCATCGGGCTAAAAATCGACGTGCTCTTTGATAAAGACGATCCAACGCATCTGGTAAAAGTTTACGATGGCAATGTCTTTGTCCACAAGGCCACACCCATCGACTACAATGCCAATGCCCAAACTAAAAGAAAACCGCTGCAATAACCACCTTTTCACAGGAGTACCATCATGCTGCGCGCCGCTTTCAACTTCTCCGAAGTCCCATTTACAAAAGACATCAAAACTCACAACCTTTTCATGCACGAGCAGTTCAAAGAAATGATCAATCGCATGGGCATGCTCTTCTTCGATCGCGGCATCGGCATGTTCACCGGCGAAGTCGGATGCGGCAAATCAACCGCAATCCGTACCGCACAAGAAGCGCTCAGCCCACAGACCCATCGCGTCGTCTATCTCTATCGTGGCCTGGACAACGTCGGGGCCTTCTACACCCAGATCGCCGCCGAGCTGGGCGTCATCCCAAAGTTCCGCAAATCCGACGTCGCCAATCAGGTCCTTTCGGCCATCGCGGAACTGTACAATCAGCAGAAAATCATCACGGTCCTGCTCATCGATGAGGCCCATCTGCTCAAGCCCGACATCTTCGACGAAATCCGCTTACTACATAATAACCTCTTCGACTCCGTCGATTATCTTGCAACAGCACTTATCGGGCAACCTCCCCTTAAAAAAACAATCACCTACACCAAGTTTTTACCGCTCAAACAGCGCATCAGCGTCGCGTATCACCTTTCGCCTCTTTCAAAAGCCGATGCCTATGCTTACTTCGAGCATCATCTTGCTTTGGCCAAAGCACCTGCTAAAGTCTTTATGGATAATGCTGTGGAAACCATCATCACCGCCGCTAAAGGAATCCCTCGTACGATCAATACCATCGCATTCAAAGCAATGAACCATGCCGTTGTCGATAAAAAAATGACGCTCGTGGATCAAGAATGCGTGATGGATGTACTGGAAGAGCTCGGTCTGAAGTAGGCAAAAATGTCCCGGGGATTAACCTGA
>Ga0315279_10001166_pt1 | contig 44802 bp, 37 predicted proteins | sample YL17G06_20_MG_FD_203694 | JGI IMG/M metagenome (GOLD analysis project Ga0315279, IMG submission 203694) | Sediment microbial communities from Yellowstone Lake, YNP, Wyoming, USA - YL17G06_20 | ecosystem: Environmental > Aquatic > Freshwater > Lake > Sediment | place: USA: Wyoming | collected...
AATGTTTGGCGGGTTTGCTTTCAATTTTGCCTGAGACGCCTCCGAACCCTGACGCCAGCAGTTCTCTCAAATCCCAGCCAACGCAGTATGCACCTAGCACTCCGAGGTCGTGGATGTGCATGTCTCCGGAAAAGTGAGCGTCTGCGATGTTCGGGGGGTAGATCCTGCTGATCCAGTACTTTGCAATGACAGTTGATGACAGGTAATTGTTCAGGCCTTGAAGAGAATAGCTCATGTTGCTGTTTTCTCGAACACGCCAGTCTTCAATCTCCAAGTAGGAATCAACAAGATCAGCGTCGCTCAGAATTGCAGCCAGTTCCCTTTGGTCCTGATGCTGTTTGCGGTATAGGATGTAGGCCTTGGCGGTTCTCGCACGGCCATCCTCTATAAGAGTTTTCTCGACCAGATCCTGGATTTCCTCTACCGTTGGAACGCCGTCTTCGCCGAAACGGATTTTGAGCTGAGCCATAACCTGATCGCTCAAGCGTTTCGCGAGGTCACGATCACTTCCGCCCACGGCTTTTGCGGCTTTCCAAATGGCCTTTGTTATACGTTCTTGATCAAACTGTTCTAATCTGCCATCACGTTTTCTTACAGACTTCATGTTTTTACCTCTTTGATTAATTTCTGAAAATCTTCAGGTTCCTCAAACTCCTTGTAGACCGAGGCGAACCTGATGTAAGCCACCCGGTCAAGCTTCTTCAAATGCTTCACAACAGAGTCACCTATTTCTCGGGAGCTGACTTCCTCTTTTCCAAGCGCCACCAAATCTTGTCTGACGCGTTCTCCTAACTCGTGGATCTGATCCATCGTCACGGGTCGTTTCTCGCAAGCTTTCTGTAGACCTCTTACAATTTTGTTGAGGTCAAAACGTTCAGACCTGCCGTCTTTCTTCTTCACCATCAACTCAACAGTTTCCACATATTCGTATGAGGTGAAGCGTTTTCCACAGTCTGCGCACTCTTTGCGTCTTCTGACTGTGTTGTCAGGAGAATCTCTTGTTTCAAGGGTTTTCAGGTTTTCAGACCCGCAATATGGACATTTCACATCATCACCACTTGTGCGCCCCACAGTTGCTAGTGTTTTCATAACTAAAGCGAACGCTGTATCTAGTGTCTGGCTATTTAAACCCTTTACACAATAAAGTTGAATATATCAAGAAAACACCACGAAACGCCATGTTCAACATAGACAAAATAGCGCAAAAATGAATTGATAAAGCGAGTTGTTCCAGTAAAAGAGCTTCATTTCTTGCCGATGCTAAAAATGTTTAAGATTTTCGTGCAGTCAACCACCCGCGAACGAGTTCTCAAGGGTGTCTACACTCTTTCTGAGAACGAAAGACCATTTTCTTTCCTCTTTCTTGATAAAACCTGCTTTCTCATAGAGCTGGCGAGCGGGCGTATTTTTCTTTAACACGGTGAGTTCAAGCCAACTTCTGCCCAGTCTGCGTGCTACTCTTGCACAGTAGTTGAGCATGCAAGTTGCCAACCCACACCTTCTGTACTCAGGCGCAACAGCTAAACTTCCTATAAACAGCGCATCAGGTTTCTCGCGAAGGACCAAAACGGCTGTCATCTGTTCTTTCAGCTTAACGAAATAACGTTCATCACCAAAGAAAGCAAGTTCGCATCCGAGTATGTAAGGCACAGCCATGAACAGACCTACTAGTCTAGAGCCTTCAAAAAACATTATGGCCTTTCCATGTTCGCTTCTTCTGAAGAAATTGAAATTGTAAAGGTTGAACAGCAAATGCTCGGATTTCTTTGCAGGGATTATTCGAAGAATGCGATCCAGACTGCCCATGTTAACGCCGCTTCGCGAAGCTTTGCTTGTTTACATAGAAGTCTACTGCGCCTTAGCAGTTCTGGACGAAGCGAAAACTCCAGCAGTAAGAAGTAACACAATGCCCAGTGAAGGAAAGACGACGGTGTATTGCAGCCCGCGCTGTATGCTGATTCCCAATATGAAACCGCTGATTATCGGTCCGAGAGTCTGGCCGACGTCCATTATTGTGTCGATAAATCCCATCGACGTCCCGACTACCTCTTTCGGTACAAGATCGCTGATGAGCGCATGCACAGAACCCATGACGGTTGCAAGGCCCAGCCCGTAAACTATTGCAAGCAATAGTAAGACCCAAAAATCTGTCAAGAATGGCATCGCGAATAGGGGAAGACTGGAAAGGATGCAACCCGCGACTATTGGGATTCGTCTTCCAACTCTGTCTGATACTCTGCCCATGTAGGGGCGTGCGAAGATTCCTACGCCTATTATGCTTGTTATGATTATGCCTGTGCGGAGCTCGTCCAGTCTTACAATTTCAGGCAGGTAACCGCCGAGGTAGTATTCAAGCGAACCGTACGCATAGTATGTACAAGCCTGAACAAAGCTGACAAGCAACACTCCCGGACACTGAGCTAGTGTTCTCCATCCATGGAGAATTTTTCCAGCAATTTCCCCGGTCTTTTCGTGCTCTGCAATCGTCTCCGCTTTGTTTTCTCGCAGGAGGGGCAAAGCCATGAGCACTGCTGTGAGGGCAGCAATACCGACAGCCAAGTATAAAGAGTGAAAGTTGTTTGCAGTAGAGAACAGTATGTATCCACCAAGTGTTGGAGCAATGACCCTTCCGACATATGTTGCCGAAGAAAAAAGAGAGATACGTTCTCCTCTCTTTGTTGGAAAAGCTTCTGCCAATGCGGCTTCAGCAACCGGCACAAAGATTGCGGTCGCGAATCCGTGGTAGAATCTGACGAGTATCAGTTGCCACCACACGGTGATTAGAAGATACAGGAACGGCGCGGAAGCGAAGATGATTCCGGAAATCAACAGGAACTTCTTCCGGCCGTATACATCTGAGAGCGAGGCAGCAGGCAAACTCACCAAGATTCCGGGTATTGTTGATGCAGAGGCTACGAAACCCGTCCAGTTCGTCGGAGTTCCGAGGCTTAATGCGAAGGGCTTCAGAACTGGGTTTTTCGACATTGTTGAGCTTAGAATCGCGAAGAAACCCATAATGCAGAGTGTCAAGAAGACAGTGTTCTCGGTGTTTTTGGATATTTCCATTTGCGAACCAGCCTAGACATTTTGGCTTTTCGCTCTAATAGAAAACAAGGTAGAAATAAGATTACTGTATGCTTTCGGTTAGAATTGCCTATGTTGACTGTTCTCTTTCAAGGTAGCATACAGCGCGTCCATAACTGTGAAGGCTTTCGCTATGGTTTCGCAGTCTGTCAGTGACGTCTTTTCCAGTCCTCTCACGATGCTGCAAACTCCAACTGTCTCCTTTAGCTGCATTGCGTCTGGATTCTCTTCATTGAGTTCATAGTCGCGTATTATGTTTCTGATCTTGTTTACAATGGAGTCTTTCACTTGGTATTTTTCCGCCAGAACGTCAAATGTCGTCTTTGCTCCTTTGATAGGCTTGATCTCAGATTTAGGCAACGTAAATCCGATTGCTCCTTCAGGAATCTCCGAATCTTGTCCCACAAACTCGAACGCTGCCTCTTCGTCTATGAATCGTTTGATCAACCAAGCTGATGTACATCTATCAACATGGGGTTTTTGCCTTGTTACCCATAACATGACTTCGCGCCTTCCCTCATGTGCAGAAAAGATGAAACTGCCGTTGTTACTTCAGCAGTTTTTTCCTCAGGAATTCTCTTCGCTGTTTTCGGTCTATGTTTTCAATTTCACTCTCGTACTTTTTGCGAATTAGCTTCAGTTTGCAGAACGTGTAAAATGCGTCGTACACTGGTACAGCCTTTGCAATCGCTTCATGATCATCTTTTGCAGCCATCGAGATTCCCGTCATCACAGCGTCAAGTCCAGCTGCTTCAGGCGCGTCAGGCTTGTCTGTGTCTGCTGACCGAACAATTCTAGCAACCTCTAGCACTACTGGGTCTTTGATCTTGTACTTCTCAACGATTGCATCGAAACTGCATTTGTCTCCATGATGCCCCAATTCAACGCCAGGCGCATCATAAGGTATTGCCTTTTCTTTTTTGACGACCTCTTCTATTTTCTCAACAGGTACAAAAATGAACTCAGCTTTCGAGTCAATGAACCTCTTTATCAGCCAAGGGCAAGCGGTTCTGTCTACATGCACGTATTCACGAGTCACCCACTTCACGATACCCACTCGCTTAGGTTGTGTGCTTTAGGCCTTAATAAAGGACGTTAGAATTGCCCCAAGCCACAGGCATTTGATTGATGTTCTCTTTCCGAAGCTTCCCTCCTGCATCCACTCTGCATACTAGCCCAAACAGCCAGCTTCATTCTTCTTGTCCTAAATCAGCCGTTGCGGGCATTTGAAAAAAGAGGCAGCTTCAACGCTGAGATCGCTTTCTTTGTTCAGTGTGAAGCCCGGTCTATGCTGTATTACGGTAGTTCTGTGCTATCAGAATACCATCGTCGTTGTTCACTATGCCGTCGCCATTTATATCCGCCTGAGCATTCCAGCCTGGGTCACCTTCATGAGTACCCCATGCAGCGTCGAAAGCTGTCCAGTCATTTATATCGACCTTGTTATCACCATTTACGTCGCCGATGATTTTCACTTTGACAGTGCCATCAATGAACACGTTGTTGGTCAAGTTTGATTCGTGCAGCACAGAGGAGGCTTCAGCCTTAAGCGCGTACACGTTGCCTGCGGTGACGTCGCTTGTGTTCCAAGTGAACACTATGGTAAGGTTAGCGCCTGGATTGAGGTTGACCACATCAAACGTTCCGAACAGTGTACTGTTGTCGTAGACTCTAACGGTGAAGTTTTCAGCCACGTCTCCTTCATTGCTTGCGACCACATTGACCATTACCAGCCTCTCGACGTAAGTTTCATGCGTTGACGGGAGTACGTCAACTATCGCCACATCGTGGCGTAGTATCGTGACCAAACCGTCTTCAGTTGTATGAGCAATAGAGCTTCCTAAGCGATCAAACAGCGCTGTGTCGTACAGATGTAGTGGACTCTCACCGCGATTCATGGCTTTGAATTCGATGCTTGCCAGAGCAACAGGTGGAGTCGTTGTGATTGATGGTCCTTCATATGTTACGTTGACCCAAACAAGGCCCAACACATCGCTTATGACCCAGTTTCCAAGAGGCAGGTTGGCCTCTGGCAGAAGTGTCACACCCACGACGTCAAGCATTGCAGTGTTGAAGCTCATCTTGAATTCATAACGCGTCAAATTGCTGACGTCAGCCACTGAAACGTTGATTGAGAATCTCTCTCCTACGACCAACGATTCACGGAGAATAAGAGGCGGGTCCACGAATAGCTTCGTATCTGGAGTCTGCAATGTGAATGCCGAGCGTAACGCAATAGCGGCAGGCAGTATTCCGACACACAAGAAAACTAGCACAGCAAGGACTTTTCTGTTGTCTTTCATCCTTCTCCCTATCTACTACCTTATCAGGACGAGTTTTTAAGTTTTTGCGAAACCGTGCCAATCAGATCAGTTAACAAGAATGAGCAGAATCTAAACGTTTATTACGTTTTCACTCGCCACTTCTCAGGACGAAACTTGACAGTGCAAATTCGAAGTTTTGTGGAGAAGGATTTGTCGACACTGGTCAATCTTCTTAATGATGCGCGCAAGGGATCCTATGAATTCATGCCCTTGACTGAAGAGGAAGTGTTTGCCAGAATACAAGAAGGAAAGTCTCGGATCTTGATGGCCGAAGATAGCGGCGAGATCGTAGGTTCTGTCACCTACAACGACGGGTATTGGGGCGAAGAGATTAGATGGCTTACTGTCTGCGACAGGGCTGATCGGGAACTCGTTGAAAACACGTTGGTAACAGAAGCTGAGAAACTAGTCCATGGACAATCAGTTTTCACTTCACTTGATTCTGAAAGCCCGAAAATCAATGAGTGGGTGGAAAAAGGCTACAGGCCTGAGGGTGGACTGTACCAGATGATTGCGAAACTCAAGAGGATACGTCCAGTTCCCACTGTCCCTGAAGGAATTGTTCTTCGCAGCATGAAACCTTATGAGGCACAAAAGGTAGTCGAAACAACGAACGAAGTTTTTGGGTGAGAGAGACTTAAGCTCGATTTTGTTGAGAAAGGCAAGGTAGATTCACCACCTTTCAACGAAGAATGGGTTCATTTGGCGGAGGCCGGGGACAGGATACTCTGTGTTGTTGTTGCATGGCCTGCTGTGAAGTACAATCAGTATTTCGGAGCGAAACGGGGCTACTTGCCCAGCTGCTACAATCCCCGAGTATTGCTCTAAGAAACTCGCGTCTGCCCTTACCGTACGGGCGATGAATTTCCTATATGATAAGGGTTTGGACACAGTTGTCCTGCACACCTCTGAGCGTAATGCTCCGTCTGTGACTCTGCTCAGGAATATTGGATTCAAAATAGGGCACCTTTCGAAGTTCCTGAGGAAAAATATGCAGCAGCAGGGCTAATCCGACTTTCTAGCGAAGATGGAAAACTCGACTAGTTACAAGGTAGTGAAGAAAAAGTCAGAAAATTGGAGTGGAAATAGTCATTTGCCTTTTTGAGTTACCTCTTTCTCCATGTCCAGTTCTTTTACTCTGGCTTGTATGAATTCAGCAACTCGGTCTTGGCTGTATTGCTTTTCGGCCTGCTGCTTGTTTAGCTGATCTTCGATTGTTTTCAGAACCTTTTTGACGTCAAATGGCTTCACTATGTAAGCATCTGCTCCTTTGTTCACGGCTTCCACAGCGTTCTGCAGGGTTGGATAGCCTGTAACTATCACTTTTCGCATTCTTGGTGTCGTGTCTCTGATCTTTGTGAGAAGCTCTATTCCTTCCATGTCTGGAAGTCTGATGTCGATCAAAGCGATATTGTAGAATTTCCTCTTGCTTTTCTCTATGGCTTCTTTTGCCGTTCCGACAGACTCAACGGTATATCCTTCATCTTCAAGTATGGCTATGACAACTTTTCTTATGTTTTCGTCATCATCAACAACAAGTATTCTTGTGTTTCTACTCATTTCATCTTCACCTCTCCTGCATGCACGATTCGTCTTTTCGCATTGTCAACGTATACAACAAGGTCTACATCTTGTACGTCTTCCAAGTTTAGTCCCAGTTTTTCGTAGAAGGACTTTGTGATGATTTTTTCGATGTAGGGTGCTCCAGGTCCAAAGATTCTCATCAAAGCTTGTTTGAAATCAGTCAGATTCAATGGAATGTCCTCCTTCTTCAGTTGAAAAGAAGCCTCAAGGTGGTAGAAGATTGCATCTCTTGGCGAATCTCCGAGCGAGGAAAGGCCTTCTTCAATGGCGGCTAAGAGAACTTTTGTGAAATGATCCTGAGGCAATCCTTACCCTCGCTATGTCAATACAGGCTGAGAATGAATCACATTGGATGCTTGATAAATTGTTTGTGAACTTGGAATATGAATTAGTGTGTTTGCTTTCGCAGAGCAACAAATGTAATCTTCGCTTCGATTTCAGTTTCTTTTCTTCTGCTTGGAAAAGATCTGTTCAGCTGTCCTAACATAATCGATAAACTTGAATTCTTTTCCTTCATCCCATCTCAAGGTTCTTCCCTTTGGCTTCATTGTTTCATAGAGCTTCTTCATTATCAAGATTTCAAGGAACCTGGTGCCAACCCCGAAGATACTCTCAAGTCCCCTTTCGAAATCTTCGAGACGGCGGGGAATTTGGTCTCTAGGGACTTTGAATGTGGTTTCAAGATGAAAGTAAATCGATTGTTTAGCCGAGTCACCAAGCGAGGAGAAGGCATCATCTACTGCTTCAAGAAGGAGTTTTTGGAAGTCTTTAGCTGCCATGTGTCAAATTCCTCGGGGATACGCCTGACTGATGTGTGAATTTGTGTATTATAAAAGGTTGATGTGCTCTTAAATTTAACCCCCAAGAGCTTTGATCTGTCAGTTAAGTTTGAATCAAATGATAATACTATTTGCAGTACTTCATTCGATACGCCAAGTGGTGCAAGGTTGTTCTAGGGAACTGATGCTTGACAAAGCACTTTTTCAACATAGTACTTTGTTATCTCATCTGAGAGAAGTCCGATTTCTTCTTCTATCTTCCGGAGAACTCCTTGCCATATCTTTCTAACGATGTTTATCCGTCGATCGAAGTCTTCTGCCGTGATATCTTTGATTTTGATCGCTTCATGAAGGAGCTTGCTATTTTTAGGTATCCATTTTAAACTCTGAAAATAGGACATCCTCCATTTTTGGGGAGGCAGAAACTCTTTGTTCAAAGCAAATGTCGCCTCCAAAATCATTTCGATGGCGTAGTTCAGACAGTAGTGTGCAGACAACATATCACCGCGATCAATCCAAGCTTCAGCGATGCTGTCAATATTCTTCTGAGTAGGACAACAGTACCATCTCATATACTCCGCGCATACCACGACCCTTCGAACCCAAAACTCCTCTGGAACTTTCAGCTTGGCCTCGAGCATTCTCTTGATCTGATCTTCTGGGTCGAAGACCACCTCTGCGTGTGAGAAATCCCATCTGTCGGTTTCATCCCACACTTTTTCTTTGAAGTCATTCAGATAGTGTATTTCCAGATCGACGTCCGATCCCGACTGTTTCTGTTCCTGAAGGACATTCAGACGGATCTTTTTCCGCAAGAGCTCATCTTTTCTGGCAAGGAAAACGGTTACGTCAACATCCGAGTATTTGTCGGCAAAACCTCTTGCCAAGCCGCCAAGGAAAACAATTCCAGCAACATTGCTGCACGCATTTATCTGGAATAGGAGTCTTTCAGCAACTTGTCTGAATTGTCTTATCTGATTTTTTCCCTTCAGTCTGCAGCTCATGTAGGTAGCCTCAGATATTTTTTCTCCCATGCTTGATTTATGTATGTCGATTGGTTTGAAAGCGAAGAAACATCAAAATTCCAGCTCAATATTTCCTTTTCACAAGACCTTTCTTTCTCCAGGTCAACTTGAAAGTTGACCACTGTGAAGAGACGTGTCTCTGCTTGACGACAGAATCCGCTGGGGCAGTGTTCCTGGCGATCTTGGTATTCCTATCGTTCTATTTCGCATTTATGTCATTTTACACGATCGGTGAAACTCAAAAAAAGGAATTTGTATTGCTGGCAGCTTCTTCTGTAGTATTTAGCGTAATCTTGCTTGCCTGTCTAGCGATTTACTGCATTATCAAAAAAGCTTTTTCGCGAACGGACGTTCTACTCTTTGACATTGAGGAACTGGACGCAACTGATGAAATCTAGGCATCTGTACAATGAAGAAAAAAGAAAGGGTTTGCCAAGTTTTCATCGTTTCTTTATTGAAGCTATGAACTCGTCTATTGGTACAGCGGGTATGCTCACGATTTTGATTGTTCCTCTTGAGCCGAGTTCGATTGACACTTTGCCGACGGTCTTGTTGTCAGGCGCTTCTACAATGCTTGCAAAGTCGTATGGCCCGAGAAGCGCGTATTGACTTATTACTTTCACGCCGAAGGCTTCGAGTTCCTTGTTTACCTCTTTGATTCTACTTGGCTTTTCTTTGATGGTTTTCCAACCTTCTTCTGTCAGATTGGAAAGCAAAATGTAGTAGGACATTCTAAGCACCAGCTCTCAACTATGTGATGTCTTGGAATTTCAGCTTTTCTACTCTTCTTCAAAATAGAAAAATGGAGAGTCGTTTTGTGGCAGGTCTGCACTGAAACCGTCATTGTTGATTTGTGTTCTTTATTCTATGCCCCATTTCTTGGTGACTTTTACAAGCAGGAAGATCACGAACGCCACGATGATGAAGGTTATCACCGCTACCAAGAAGTCTCCTATTCCGAATATTTGCCCTCCGTAGCCAGTCGGCGGGTTTCCTTGGGGATCCAATGTTGTCGAGGGAAATGGAATCTTGAAAGTCGCTAGATTTCCAAGTCCAGGTATTGCAAGACCTATTATTGGCATTATCAAGTCTTTGACCAGTGCCAGCACTACGGCTCCTAGATAGACGCCGATAATGAAAGCAACAGCGAGACCCATCACCTTATATTTCGATATGAATTCCATGAATTCAGCCCACATGCCCTTTGGCGCCGGCGGTGCAGGTGCAGGTTTTGGTTCCAAAAGCGTTCGGATTTTCTTCAGTTCTTCCAGCATCTCATCGTCTTTTGCCAAAATATCCACCTTGGCATCAAGTTCTTTTTCAGAAGATTAATAAGAGTTTGGGTCTAAGTGGGCCGAGCCGGATTCGAACCGGCGACCTTTCGGTTATCAGCCGAATGCTCCAGCCAAGCTGAGCTACCGGCCCCCAAGTGAGACATCTAGTATAGGTTACTGAGTGTTTTTAAGGGTTTTTGGACACCTTTTTCGTAGGAACGATTTCTTTTTGTGAGGGATCGCCGGATCGTCGGTTCGCATTCAGTCTATGATTGCGATGTCTTGTAGGCTTTCAAGTTTCATTTCCCTAGCAGTTTTGACTATTCCAAAATCCACGTGCATAAGCGGCAGAAGGACGATTGTCTGAATCGACTTCAATGCTAATTGTTTTGCTCGCAGGCATCTTGCGTGTCCATCCAAAACATAGTATTTTTCATCATACTCTATGCAAGCAATTGGGACGAGAAGTCTGCTTATTGCTTCAATCTGGGTCTTCAATACTTCTGGTTGTGTTGGAGACAGGTCTTTAAGGGCAACCTGCTTTTTCTTCATGTAGAAGGGTATGTGGTACAGGGCTTCGTATTGTTTCAATATTTTGAGTATGCGTCCCCACGCCTGTAGGATTAGGTTGTCTATCGGGGCTACTTCTCTGATTGGAAGGTCTTCGAGCGATGATCTTGGAACATCACGGTATTTTGCGCCATGAGGGAATCTGAGGATTTCAGCCTTGATTGTCTTCTTCATGAGCTTTCTGTAGATATAAGAACGGTGATGGCCGTCTAGCACGAAATAGTCGGTCCCGCGTTCCACGGCTATGATTGGCGCGTCATAGTTTTCTGTTACGACTTTCATAAATACAAGTGCCAGTTTGTCGTTCTCAAGGAAGTCCTCGGTTGGATAGAGCCTGCCGAGCTCAATATCGAGAGAATCGGTTTCGAGGCGGACCTCGTAAATGATTTCAAGGCTCTTTTTTAGGCTTTCCAGTTTTTGGGGAACGCTTTCCCAGGTTGACAGTTCTATTTTTCGCACAAGGCATCGGCCTGCAGTTCTTACTTTGATCGTTCTATCGTATAGATATTTGGTTGGCGTGGGCACGGAACGCTTTTAATTGTTTGCACCTGTATTCTTGTTTGGGCCCGTAGCCCAGTCTGGATTAAGGCGTCGGCCTTCGGAGCCGGAGAACGGGGGTTCAAATCCCTCCGGGCCCGCTAATGGCAACGAAACAATATCGACTTTAAGGTAGGAAGACCTGCATTATGCAAGTTTGTAGTTTTCCTTTCCTTCTTGGTCCGTTCTTGGCATGGTTATTATGAATTGAATTCCCTTTCCTGCTTCGCCTGTTTCTTTTATGTTCCAACCATAGACTTCCATCATCATTCGTATGAGGTATAAGCCGTAACCTGAGCCTTTGCCCGTTGTGAATCCTTCGTGAAAGATTTTGGGTTTTACGGCGTGTGGTAGGACTGCAGTATGGACTGTTCAACATGGTTTTTGGTTGTTTTCAAGCCAAAAATGACCTACCCCCTCCCCCTAGGTTTTTGCTGCGGCTGGTATTGTGGGTGAGTCTTCGGTTGGTGTTCCGCTTGGTTCCTAAGGCAGCGTTTGCCCTTTTTCAACATACGAAGTGTTGGTTTCCGGCGAATTGAAGTGCGTATTTAGATTATGTTTTTGCTGTGTTGTATGACAGTAGCCCAACGTAACCGAGAGCTGTGAAGACGGTGAACCATTCAAGCAGAGGTGTATTGGATACGAAGAGGAATGTGAGGTTTATCACGGCTACAACGAATCCGTAGCCTGCGATGGCTTTTATGTAGCGGGGGTGGGTGAACAGGGATGCTCCCATTAGGACGAGCACTATTAGGTTGAGTAGGAAGAAGATGTCTGACCATAAGCTGTGCAAAGACCCTGCATCTTCTGAGAAAACGCCTATCATGATTAAGGCGAAGGCTGCTGCGCAGCCGATTGCTTGGGTGGTGAGTAAGGCTGTTTTTCTCCATTTTTCTGTTGTGTACCATTTGTAGATTCCGATGAAGAATGGGAAAAGGGCTATTCCTGTGAAGATGCAGCCTAGGTCATAGATGATTGCGCCTTTGGGGTTGTAGGTTGAGTTGCCTAGGTCGCTCAGCCAGCTTGTCACTGGACTGTAGGCTGTTGGGAACAGAGCCCATGAACTGAAGGTGAAGACGCAGTAAAGCACGATGACGGCGACGCCTGATAGAGAACTGATTGGCCATTTCATGTAATATAACTCCAAGTATCACTGCTTTAATTGTGGCGATTTTTGTTAATAAAAGTAGCGAAGTTGTGTTTAGCCACTAGATTTTCTTGCCGTAGTTATTGGACAGAATTATCGCGTCGTATATGTCTACGATGTTGTCGCTGTTGATGTCGGCGTTTCCATTCCAGTTCGAACTGGTTGGGACAGAAGAATAGGAGGGTTATGGGTAGTGTTGGTTGTAGTTGTTTGCGAGGGTTATTGCGTCTAGGATGTTGACTACGCCGTTGTCGTCGAAGTCGGCGTCGGGGTTGAAGCCAGCTTGTCCTATGCTCTTGCTGAACGAGTTCGAAAGGTCGATGGCGTCCAAAACATTAACGTTGCAGTTGCCGTCGACGTCACCCATGATCGTCACCAAGACCAAACCATAGATGTAGGTGTTGTCCGCCGTGTTCGTTTCGCCTGGGATTGCGGTTGCGTTGGCGCTTATGACGTATTTTGCTTTGTCGAAACTTGCAGTCTGCCATGTGTAAGTCAACATTGTCTGGGTTCTTCCTGTCAATGCAATGTTTGTGAATGATGACAAGATTGTTGTGTTGGCATAGAGTGTAACAATTGTAGTCACTGCGTCCCAACCTTGATTCTGCACGATAATTGTTATGTTTGCTTTTTGTCCTTGGCCCACTGCGGTCTTAGATGATGAGATTGCGGTGATTGCTATGTTGGTCCATTTTTGCATGAGTGGATACCCGTCCTGATTGTTTTCGCTAACGTTGTAAGGTGTGTCACCTATTCCATCGCTTCCAGGCTGATTCTGGTTTGGGCCGCTATAAATGTCAGTGCCTATGTAGTCGTTCCAGTAGTTTCCTCCGGAAGGATAGCCGTTATCCCAAGTATTTGGCAAGCCATCTGAGGAGGTTTGGTTCGTGTTGGCCACGAAGTTGTTATGAAATATCCAGTTTTCTTGAGAACTGAAGCAGTTCATGCCGTAGTAGTTGTTTGATATGTGGTTTGCACTTATGTTGTTGTCCAATGAAAAATACAGGCCTATGCCTGACCAATCGTTCTCCTTTATGCTGTTAGATGATACTGTATTGTTCGTTGCATCGTAGAGGCCTATGCCATCGTAGGTGCTGCCTCTTATGTCGTTTCTGGAGATGACGTTTCGAGATGTTGATTCGAGATAGATGCCGTAGTTGAAGCCTTCGGTTCGTGCATTTCTAATGGTCACATTACTGATGCCGTTTAGGTAGAATCCGTTTCCACCTGCACCGCCTTGCACCGTGTAACCTGATCCGTCGAAAGCAATGCTGCTTTTTTCGATAACGATTCCGTCGGTCTGACTCGTAACATTGTCTGTCAAGATGTAGACGTCTCCGTTTCTCTGTATCGGGGCTCCTATAGGCTCAACTGTGCCATCAGCTCTGATGTAGATTGGTCCGCTGGCTCTAACCAGACGAACGTTGCAAATGACAGCCAACATACATAAAGCTAGAAGCGCAAAGGCGACTGTTCGGTTGGCTCTATCCATCTTCTCTCGCTGCAGAATTGAATTCCCCCAATCGGATAAACGTTACTCTGAAATGGTGAATTGAAAGTCAGAGTGTTTGCATTAATGTTTGTCTGGTCAAAATAAAAAGGGGGGAAGTTGATTTTTTAGGCTTGTTTCTAGTAATAGGGACCAGATAGGTCTCGCGGGCTGCCTACGTAAAGGTCTAAAGTGGTCGAGAAGCTGTGCTCGTATCCTGGTTGACTGGCTCCAACGAATACTGCGGGACCAGTCTGTACGGTGGGTGTGTTAACGATTTTTAGCAGTTCCTGTCCCGTCTCTGAGACATCGTTAAGTCCTATTGGGCTTATGTGGTACATTGTTCTTGTTGAGGTTCCCTTGATGAAGTTCGTTGTTTCTATGAAGTTGACTCTGAAGTCGTTTTCCACGCCTCCAGTCATTTTCCAGCCTGCGTTGAATGTCCAGCCGTTTGCTCCGCTTTCGACGTTGTCGAAGAAGCCGATCTCAGGTATTGCGATGTCGTCTACGGCAAATCCGCTTCCAAGCGTGTAGGGATCTGTCCAGTACGTGAAGTAGAGTTCAATGTTGTGGCCAGCAAATGGCGTCAGACTCATCGTTTCTTGGTACCAACCACCGCCGTTACCAGTGAACCCGTTCCATCTTCCAGCTGCTTTGTACGTTGTCGGTTCGAATTGGAGTGGACAGCTGGGGTTATCGTAGCCGTCGACGTTAGTGCCTGTCTGCGTCTTTGTTCCAGGAAGCGTGTACCATTCGTCGGTGCTTAAGTCGTGGACTTCCACGTATGCGTAGTCATAGTTCAGTTCTGTGTTCCAGTTGGTCCAGAAATTCAGTGTTGCTCCACTTGATGGTACCGTGAATGTGTGGCCGAGCCTGAACCAAGCGTTTGCATCTCCGGCCGAGTACCAGTCGAGTGCGCCACTGTGCGGCGTGATGCCAGTAATGTCTGCGCCGTCGATGTATGCTTTTAATTCTGGCGCTCCATCTCGGAACTCCCAGTATCTGACGAGGTAAGGCAGAGCCATGCCAAGTCTGACTCCTCCTGGGTAGCTGGGCCAGCTGGGGCCTGGAGTGTATTGACCGCCTGCTGACGCGCCTCCGTGGTGAATGACATATGGAATGCTCCAGCCTTGAGTGTTCGCGGAAGGTATGTCCAGGCCGTAGTATCCGTAGATTCCTTTGGCGAATGATGTGTCGTCAAGGTAGTTTGCGATTGCCCAATCTTCAAAGATCGCGTCGAAACTCTTGTAGCCCCATCTTTGCAGCACGGCGTTGTATCCGGCTATTCCGTTCAATTGCTCGTGAACTAATGCGTAAATGAATGGTTGTCCACCGTAGTGTTCATACATGTAGTATGTCCATAAGGCGACTGCTCCGTAGTTGGCAAGTGATCCCTGCCATATCACCAGGGATGTGGTTCGGTAGGCATAAATATAGTTCGCGATGTGACTTGCTGGGAATCCATATCCACAGATGATCTGGGCGAGTTCTGAGCATCCTTCGTTGGGCCAAGACATTTCGTCGGCGTCTATATCGCGGTGGATGAGGTGCTGGAATTCGTGTGCGAATGTGCCTTCGTATTCATATGGAATGCAGCTGGCAGCTGGATATGGCGGGTCAACTAATTTCGCTACTTCGCCGCCGGTCGGGGTCGGTCCTTGTCTTCTGAACCACTGATATGTGTCGATGTGGATTATGTTGGCATTGTACAAGTTGCTTATGTAAGACCAGAAGTACCCTTCTATGAAATATGGAGCGGTTACTGGATCCCAGAAAAGTCCGTCTCTGATGTTGAATATGAGTATTTGTACCTTGTAATCGTTGTTCGGTCCTGGCCGGTCAGCATACATGCCAAAGAATGATGTGTCTTTTCCCCATATGTTGTTGTCAAACTCGTCTCTCAACTGCTCCAGCTGTGCTCCATATATGTAGTCACGGTATCCTGGCCGCAAACGGGAAACGCTAGGTGGGAATACCCACAGATCGCTACCAACCGAACTCCAAGGATAGGCGAAGTAGAATACGTCGTCGGCGAATCCTGCTCCGTTAATTTGCCATTCGTCTTTGTATCCGCCTGGCCATACGTCTGGGGTCAACCCTACCCATATGTTGCAGTGGACGCCGCTCAAGACTTGTTGAAAGTCTATGTCGTAGAATGTGCTATTGTAATCGTCGGAAACTGCCACAGTCCATGGGGAGTGTGGTGTAAGCATCGGCACGATTTCATCCGCTGTGGCTGCTTCCATGAACGATGAGCCGTCGATTCCCGGAATGTCGTCGCCGAGTCCTATGGGAAAGGTTCCTGCAGAAGGATGCTTAATGCCTTTGATTGCGTTAGTCGTCGAAGCTGACGCGTTATTCATAGGTATCAAAGATGCTAGAAACACTGCGACAATAATCAAAGCTAATAGTTTCTTCATTTTCCTTTTCTCCTTTCTTAATCGCGTAGTATAATATAGCGTGTCAGTTTTTGAATTTTGTGGAATTTACTTCTATGCGATGGTAGGCACGTTCAGCGTACGGGGAGGGTGGGAGGAGTGCATACGAATAGTATATATGCTAACTCCGCGCTCGTGCCTCTTTTGCGTCCTTGCCAGCGCTTGCCGAGCCACTGATAAACATTCGAACCGAAATAACGGTTGTCCAGCTCAATTTACAAATCTGCAACGGGCACGGCATCAATGAATCTCTGCAACGATTATTGCGTCGTATATGTTGACAATATTGTCGTGGTTGAGATCTACCGTAGGATTCCAGTTGTAGCTTTCAGGAGTAGAATAGAAAGCTTCGGCCAACATTAGGAGGAACATGTACTTGTCCCCATAGCGTTCAACAAACGGTGAGTCAGGAATAGCTGCAGGTTCATCATCAAGAGGTATCGGTGGTGGGAATGTAAAATGCCTAGAGACCGCTGCGTTGCCGACAATCAAAGAAGACGAGGCCCTAACTAGAGTCAAAAACTGAAACGTAAGCGCCAAACATAACAAGATGAGAACGGCCGTTTTCCTCATTTTCCTTCCCTTCTCCAATCTCACAATATGATAATTCGCACTCAACGCATAAGAATCTTATGGAGCCTTATTCCATGATCGAAGACAATTGGCTCTTTGGCTGCAAAAAAACGAAGTTGTGTGGGTTTCAGTTCTAGATAATTCCTCTATAGGTTAGTTCCAGAACGCATATGTTTGGTGTTACCATTGGTTTAAGTGGCGCGTGCGGACTTTTCATCTCAAAGGCGGCACCATGCTCACCTCTGAAAAGAGGGGGAGATGGGAGAAACCAAAATGTTTCATGTCGCCACCCTCACAGTCCGCACGCGTCAAATTTTTAGCTGTCAATTAGATATCTGCGTTAGGTTTGAAACGCTCGGATTGTCTTGAGAAAGATCACGAATTAGAAGGAGCCGCTCTCGAATAGGCTTATGGCGATTGATGCGCCAATGATGATTGCTCCAATGATCATCAAAATCGTGAAGTAATGCTCATGTATGCTTAACTTATTTTGAGTATAGACTTAGCATTCATAACGTTGATTAAGATTCTATGCAGATTTCAGAATTAAGCGTATGCGCGGTGGCGTGTACCCCCGGAAACAAATCGGGGATACCACGCACACCCCTTTTAGGGGTGTTTTCTAGACCTGCGATATTCTAGTCAGCCGCTGCCTCCGTCTGGTTTTCGATACGGCTTTGAACCCTCACTCACGGGCATTGCGTCTGCATGTACAACTTTATATGTTCAGCTAAAGTAATCTTGCGTTGGTCTTCGAAATGATCGAGGGTAAGCGGCTTCGATTGCGTAGCTTTGAACTCTCCGACTTAGAGGAGATAATGAAGCACTGGAAAAACATGGAACTCAGAAATCTCGTAGGAAGCCCCGACAGAGGCCCCGTGAGCATCGCGGATAAGGAAGAATGGATCAAACAAACATGGAAACAACGTCAGGAAAAATCAGGATTCACGTTTGCGATCGAAACCGTCGCCGACAAGAAACTTGTAGGCGGCACAGGTCTCTTCAACTTCAACTGGCCCAGCAGATCAGCCGTTTTCGGCATAAGCATATACGACCCCAAAAACTGGGGAAAAAGGATACGGGCAAGAAACCACGAACCTAGCCTTGGGCTTTGCGTTCAATACTCTAAACTTGAACCGAGTTGAACTCTACACTTTTGACTTCAACAAGCGGGCACAGAAATGCTACAGAAACGTTGGTTTCAGAGAAGTCGGCAGAAGACGAAAAGCACGATATGTGGACGGCGAGTACAGAGACGACATCATAATGGACATATTGAAAGACGAATGGCTCGCCAAACAAACAAAATAGAGAAGAGTCCGAAGCCCGGAAACCGCGGGCTACTGTGGGTTCTTCAGGAACCGGCAATCATCTTTCCAAACTCCTCGATAGACACGAGTTTGATGTCGAACATGCGAACGATCTTGGTCATATCCATCGGCGAGTCAAACATGTCGAAGGAAGCGAAAACCGGCAGCAGATTAGCGCGCGAAGGATGTTCAGAGAAGGCTGGAACAGGCTGCATTGGGGCAACGTGGTTAACGATGATTTTTCGACCCAGCAAGCGCTCGTAAACCGCGATTGCATCTAGAAATGACAGAGGTTCTGGACCTCCAATCACCAGTCGCTGATTGACTGCTTTCGATAGCTTGGAGTACGCAAGGGTTCGGAATGCCAGTGCTCGGCCCGACGACAGAGTCTTGGTGGACCGGGCGGGATTTGAACCCACGACTTCCGCATTGCGAATGCGGCGTTCATACCAGGCTGAACTACCGGCCCGAGGATTTTCTCTTGGAAGAGAACATCCAGTAAGAGATAAAGAGCTTACGGTTTCATTTTGCGGTTGAACATACTCCAGGATTAAGGCAGAGCTTGTTCCATATTCGGCGTATGTTGAGGTTTCTGTTTCTCGCTTCCTCTAATAGATGCGGTTCTATGGTTGTTCCGACTGCTTTTCTAGCTTGTTTAATTTCTTTAGAGCTTCCTTAGAGCGCGCGGGGGGCAAAACGAGGAACTTGGGCTTTCGGGAATTGGCATTAAATAGGTTGTTGAAGATTCGCTCCGAAAGTTCTACTCTGCTTTTTCACCTAAAATAGCCAAAGCGACTTTCTTATCGTCCAACTGAGACTCGTGCCATTCAACGGCTTCTTCCCCGTCAGCTCCTCGAAGCAATACCTTCTTTGCTCGAACAAGATCCTTCATCTCGGCAACGTAAGGCTCTAACAGCCTGATGCTTTCGTCATCAAGTTCAGATACGTAAACCGCTTCCAAAACATCAGTTGGCATGTAGCCCAGTTCTTTTCTCAGGGCCTGAACCCTTCTAGCCAAGTCACGCATCAACCCCGCTCCCAGAAGCCCTTCGTCTCGGTGAGCATCCAAGAAGACTTGCAACTCTCCTTCGGAAGCGGACGCCCATCCTTCTGAAGCAACGCTTGACGGAGTCTTACCGGTCGCATATTCTGCGGTTTTCACATTGGCAAGTTCGAGGAACAGTTCTTCAACCCCTTTCAGAGCCTTGCATACTTGTTCCGGACCAACCACAACCGACTTGTTCAGGGGCCATCTTCTCTTCAATCCGGCGCTTTGCCTAGCAGAATAGACCAGCGAAACGCATTTGAACAATGTTCGGAAGTCCTCTTCCAGAGTCTCATCCCGAAGCTTGTGGTCTGATTTTGGCCATGTTTCAAGATTTACTGATTCTGGCAGTGTAGAGTCAAGTCTTCTATAGACTTTCTGATGCAAGGCTTCACTCAGGTATGGCGTCACAGGATTAAAGAGCAGTGTCACCGCTCTTAGCACATGCCACAGCGTTGCATACACCGCTAATCGTCTGTCAAGCGTGTTTGGATCGTCTGTCCAGAGTTCTTTGCGAACCATTGGCACGTAAAGCCTACTGAGACTTTCTATTACGAAATCTTCTAGAACCGCTAGTGCAAGGTTGAATTCACATGTTTCCAGCTTGCCTGTGTACATGTCCACGGTTTCCTGGAGCTTCGAAAGCAGCCACAAGTCTGGACCTTTCAGTTGCTTTCCCTTTCTTGCCCATTCCAACGTGTTTTTATTCGGGTTGAAATCATCAAATTCTGCGTTCTGCACAAAGAATCTATTCAGATGATAAAGCGTGGAAAGTATCTGGTAGGTTCGGCGTCCGAGTTCGTTAGGGTCGAAGTCTATGAAGTCTATCGGCGAACACTTGCGGAGGCTATAGAACCGCGTTACGTCCGCTGAATACTTCTCTAATAGTTTGTTGGGGTCTATGACGTTTCCCAAGCTTTTGCTCATTTTTCTGCCTTTTGCGTCCTGAACCAACCCTTGAAACAGAAATGCCTTGTACGGCGATTCAGGCTTTCCGGTAAGTATAACGTACTCGAGCAGAAGTGAGTTGGCCCATCCGCGGGTTTGGTCAACTCCTTCTGTCAAGAAGTCAACCGGCACATACTCGGCGAATTCTTCATCGGTGAATCTTGCGTAGGTCGAAGCTCCACTGTTGTGCCAAGTGTCAAGCACAAAATCTTCTCGGTACATTGTGCCCCCACATTTTTGGCATTTGAAAGTTATCCGATCCACCCAAGGCTTGTGAAGCTCAAAGTCGCCCTTCGGTTTTTCAAGGGCCTTTTCAAGCAGCTCTTTTTTGCTGGAAACTATCGTCTTTGCTCCGCATTCTTTGCATTTCCACACTGGCAATGGTGCTCCCCAAACGCGTTCTCTGGATATGCACCATGGCTTGCCTTCCTTCAAGAAGCTCATGAACCTGTTCTTCGTTTCGTCGTAGAAGTACCCTACTTTTTCAGCTGCTTCCAAGACTCTTGTGTTTATCTTGTCTGTTCTCAGAAAGTATTCTTTTCTTGCGATCCACACCAATTTGTGGTGCGAACGCCAGCAGGTGGGATATTCGTGTTTTACAGGTTTTACTTCGACGAGCAAGCCCCGGCTTCGAAGCTCTTCGACAACCATGCTGTCAGTGTCTCTTGCGAATACACCGCAGAATTTTCCGCCTTCCGCTGTGAATTTGGCTTCATCATCAAACGGAGCGAATATTGGCACTCCGTGTTTCATCGCGGCAAAGAAGTCTTCTTCGCCGTTTCCGGGCGAAAGATGAACGACACCTGTCGCTGTCTCGATGTCCACAAAATCTTCGCATATAACTTTGTGAACTAATGAGTGGCTTTTTTCAAGTTCAGCTTGTCGTGGAACTATGTCTTTGAATGGGTATTCGTATCTTGTGTTTTCAAGACTCTTGCCAGTAACAGTTACTGTCACTTTGTATTTTTCTATGCCGAGTTCTTTCATGAGTGGTTCGACGCGCGGCTTCACCAGAACCCACACTTCCTTGCCAACCTGCACCTTTGCGTAGTCAGCTTCTGGTCGAACAGCCAGCATCGTGTCTGTGATGAGCGTGAAGGGCATCGTTGTCCAGACAAGTAGGTACTCGTTCTGTTTGTCGGCTACTTTGAACTTGAAGTAGAGGCTTGGGTCTTCAACGATCTGGTATGAGCCTTCGAAGCCTACTTCGGCGTTGCTGAGGCTTGTTTGGCAGCCAGGACAATAAGCAACAACGTAGTGTCCTTCTTCAAGCAGGTCTTGATCCCACGCGCGCTTGAGAATCTGCCATTCTCTCTCGATATAATTGTCATGATATGTCCAGTACGCTTTGCTCTGGTCTATGAAAACGCCAAGTTTGCTGTCGAGCTTTACCCATTCTTTATGATATTTCATCACGGTTTTTTTACATTCTTGTATGAAACGTTCCTCACTGACTCTTTCCAGAAGTTCCCGCTTGTTCTTGACGCCCAATTGCTTCTCAACTTCCAACTCCACTGGCAATCCTTGACAGTCCCATCCTGCCCAGAAAGGCACAAAGTAGCCCTGCATCGTCTTCCATCTGTAACGAAGATCCTTCATCACGCGGCCTCTTGCATGACCAACGTGTGGTATACCGTTCAGTGTTGGAGGTCCTTCAACATACCCCAAAACACCCACATTGTCTTTCTCTTTGGCTTCCGCTAGCTTCTGCTGTATGCGGTTTCTCTCCCAGAATCGGCGTATTTCTTGTTCAAGTTCAAGCGGGCGATACTCTACACTGAGGCTCGTCTCAGAATCAGTCTTGAATTTGGCGGTCACCTTGCATCACATTGCACCCGCAAATACAGCACAGTGGTGCCGGCTCCATATAACCTTTTTGAAAGATTTTCGGGATGTATTGAAATACTTTTTCATGCTCACTTCCTCTTGTGGAAGATCATTACTGTTTCTGGTGTTGCGCGTATGTAGTCGAAGCCAGATTCTACCAGTTGTTTAGCTTCTTCTGCTGTCTTTGCCGTGGCACTGTAATATTCGTCTGATTCTTTGAATTTGACAAGATGCGTATAGATCAAGGTGTTTTTAATGTTCTTGTGCCCTAGAAACTCCATCGTGCGAAGCATGTCTCTTGTAGCGTGCGCTCTCGGAACCACACTTCTTATAACAGCTTTGAAATGGTTGAAGAATAATGGAATGAAAGAGGGTTGGGTGACACCTTGGAACTCAGAGAGCGAATTGGCAACTCAAAGAGCCATTAACGCGCGCCTAAAAGTTCTGTACAAGATTGAGACAGAGTAGTGCACCCTCGACTGATGTCTGTCTGTGCCTGGAAAGAAAAGGGGAGATTGAAAGGCTGCTGTGACTTTGCTGGCTATTTTTGGTCAAGGCTAAAGTTGACAGTGACCGATTCGAATTGCTTGACGGTCAGAGTGACCGATTCCGTAGAAACACCGTAGCCTGACGGGGCCGTGATTCGCACCGTGTATTTACCTGGCTGGTTGAAGCGGAAGACATAGTATCCCCCGCGGTTTGTTGAGGTCGTTGCCACTGATTGTCCCCTACTGTTCAGGAGTTTCACCGTGACTCCCGCTACGGGATTTCTGTTGTTGCTAGTGACGAATCCTTGGATTACAGGATCTGCCGGGCTCAATGTGTTGAAGTCTGTCTCGACAAAGGCGTCTTGTGCGACCTGGATATTGGTCTTGATAGCGACTTGGACATTCATTGAATTGTAGACTCTGATCGTGTAGGGTCCCCCGGGTTGAACTGCGAAGAAGTAGAACCCGTCGCCCGGTACGCCAGTCTGTGAATATGTCTTTGACCCGCTCGGATTGGTCAGTTCGACTTTGAGCCCGTTCTTTGGAACACCGTTCGCGTCAGTCACCAAGCCACCGATTGCGGTTAGTTTCTTGCCAGTTGCCACAATAGCAGGGGCTTTCCCTGTAACCGTGCACACCGTGGTCTTGAACTCGTATATCTTGTAGTAAGTGGTCTGCGAGTCTGCTGGGTAGGGGGTTGTTCCTTTCAGTCCGTAGTCCAAGTGAACCCTCAGGGTGAACGTTTGACCTGCCGCGACAGTTGCAACTGTTGTCGAGAGGATGCCGCTTGAGTCTGGGCCAACATACGCGACAGGCACAAAGTCGATTTGCACGGGTTGACCCCCCTTCAGGACGAAGTCGTTGGGAATCTTCACTTTGATTGGTAGAGGGCTGATTGCTGGACCATTGTTAGTGAACTGCAGTGTGCAGTAGTATGTGCCGGGATTGGTCGCTGTCAGTTTGAGGCTTGATACATTGGAAGATGGTGAGAACACCACGTCAAACGATGTTATGGGGTTGAAGTCGCTGTCAGTCATGAACCCATTCATGGTGAAGGGAACATAGTGCGCTGTCGCTGTATAATCTTGATCCATAGTAATTGCCATTTTGTCAGGCTGTGCCTGCGGTGTCACCAGGGGATTTACTTCCCAGTTCTTGAAAGTATACCCGTTAACTGCGTTCGCAGTCAAAGTCACAAGTGTTCCATCGTCGTAGAATCCATCTGGTGTTGGTCCTGGATCAACAGAAGGCGCAGGAACAAGCTCTGGGGGATCGGTGTTGACTGTCAGCTTGTGCGCGGCTATTGTGACCACTCCGTCTATGAATTTGTTGTCGACTTCGTGCGTTTCACCTTGGACGGGCCAAGCATAAGCACCTATAGTGTAGTCGCCTAAAGCAAAGCCCGATGTGTTCCATGTAAACGCAAGCGTTCTGGAGCCTCCTGGCGCCAAGTTGCTGACTGTTTGTGTTCCGAGAATGCCTCCGTGCAAAGAGAAGTATGACCATATGTTCCTCCCAAAGTTATTGCTCAGTAGGATGGCGTCTAATATGTTTATGATTCCGTCGGGGTACAGGTCAGATGGAATCCAGCCTGGAGGACCACGCTTACCAAAGTCGGAGGCTAGGATAGCCGCGTCTACCGCGTTAATGTAGCCGTCTTTGTTTATGTCTCCTTTGAAAGTGTTCCAGAATGTGTTCCATTGTGTGCTGGTGGGGAAATCGCCATAGAAAACAGTAACATCGAAGGTCTCTGCGTACTCTCCCAGGTTTTTGACAACCACACTGATAGCCAATAAGTTTGGTCGATAAACGAAGCTCGTAGAAGGTGTCACACCAGTAACGGCCACGTCATGTCCCGGTGGCAAAGGCAATGGCATTGCCCTTTCCAACGTAAGAAGAGCCCATTCAGTGGCAAGCATGCTGTTTCCCCAGTCACAAGGTGGCCAAGACCCGTCAAGGTTTTGCTGGAATACTAGCACGTTCGCAAAATCGTTGAACCAACCTATGCCGCCGATCGTATCTATGCCAAGCGCTTCTAAACCTTTCATCGTCGTGTACATGGCTTGATAGTTCGCTGGATAGGAAGGCTGCCCCTTCCATCCAGGATCCACATTGGCGTCATTCCAGTGGTGGACAACGTAGTTGACGGCGTTTTGCACTCTTGGGCTCGTGTTCGCGTCACCGTAGAATGCCATCTCAAATAGCAAGTTGCCGGTCTTGAGAATGTTTACCCAATGGTCCCAACCCCAGTCGGGATTGTACCAGGAGCCTCCATCGTCAGAGTCACCGTTGACAGGGTCTTGGATGATGTTTATGAAAATGTTCAGCTCGCTTCTCACAAAACTTGGGATCGCACACCCAGATCCTGCTTCAGCGTATGCAAGGCCTTGTACCGCGTATCCAGTGTTAGAGTTGTCACTCGAACCCCAGTTCGCTCCATATCCCCAACCACCCCGCCCAAGACCTGCGTCGGTCTGACCAAAGGCCAAATAGTCCACAGCGTCGCCCAAGACTTGCTCATAGGTCCAACCATTCACCGCGCTTCCAGTTACACTCACCGTCATTTCCGCATGTTCACTGCTCGCAATCGCCATCATCGCTATGCCCGTATAATACGTAGTGCCCTCAGACCCTGCCCAGTATACTCCAAGACCATCATTGTCAGTATCAGGATTGCCAGGAGGCTGCACCGTAATGGATATTGGGTTTGCGTTGAGGAATATGTAGTCTAATCCATTTCTAACTTGACTATGGTATTGGTAGCCCATGCTGAGAGGATCGATGTTTTCTTGTATCGCATGCGTCTCGAACTTTAAAACTGCAAAACCAGTCATTGCAGCTTGATCGCTCGTCCCCCATGATCCATCAATGTTCTGCTGAGCCGCCAACCACCCCATTCCTTTGGCAATAGCTGCATCAATTTGGGATTGTGCGACTGTCGGAAGAGGATCCACAAACTTGTCAACAGAGTAACCATCCGTAACGTAGTGATCGATACTTTTGCCGCTTGGACCACCGAGTTTGGTGTCGCAGAGGCCAAAGATGTTTTCCCCCGTGCTAGTGGATTTGAAACCGACCGTCGCGAGTGTTCCATCGCCTTCAGCTGACGCCGCACCCAAGAGTACTACAGCAACCCATACAAAACCGAGAGTTTTGTTTATTTCAAGTTTGAAGGGCAATGTTTCTCCGAAGCCTTTCAGGAAAGAGCCTTCTACTACCTCGACTGCGTCTAGTTTTACGGTGTCGTAGCTGAGTTTGAATTCGAAACCCTGAAGACCCGAGGCATTCGTGATTTTCACTTCGACCTTGAAGGTTTCACCCACATTTGCAACTATGTAGGCTGCTGGATCCAAATAAATCGTGGCAAGAGAAGTCTCCTCGCCGTAGGCCCTCAGACTAGTCGCTATCGGCAAAATAGCCACAGAAGTCATCATTAGCAGCATTACGACAAAGCTCAGTTTTCTTATCTCCATTCCTCCCTTAATTAGGAATATTTTCTGTGCCCCCTTTTGGCACAACGATGGAGTACCCCAAAATACATTTCACAGAGGTCCCCAATCGTATTCTCCACTGTGCAATTGTGAGATATTTAATACTTGTGGAATCATTCATATGGCAGTGTGAGGTTTTCCGTGAACATCGTTCTTGCTCCAACGCGCACGTTCTCTGCGTAGGATCGATCGAAAAGCTTCGCCAATTCCATTGACCGATGACGTTGGCTTTCCAGGTGCACCTAAAGTTTTGTCCCAAACCCAAACCTAACCGCGGCCAATCAGTTAACGATAAATATGTTAGCGACTGAAGGTTGAAAAGGTGTCGTTGTGAGTAGCAAGATCATAATCCTGATGTTTGGATTGGCCGTGCTGTTGAGTCTAAGTAATTTAGTGAATGCTTCACAGTTCAATACAGTTTCATTTACTTATGGGTATATTCATGGTTCGCTTGAATTCCCTGAGGAGGCTCACCCCACAGACACCATCATGTGCAACCTGACCGTAGCAGCATATATTGACGTTACCATCTACAACCTTACGCTTGCGATTTCAGGTCTGGTAGGAGAGAAATGGCAGACGCTTAATACAGAACAAATCATATCATATCCTCTGGCACAAGGTGGAAGCCTTTCCAAGCAGGTCATCGTCACCTTGCCACAGAATATGTCTGAAAGGCTCAACTACCTAATCGAAGGATCAACCGACAAAGGGTTTGGCGAGACTTCCTTTTACGCAACATATGTCAGGGCAACTACCTACGATGCGCTCTCAAACTTGTATTATGCCCTTTTGACCAATCACAGTAGGTTACAAGCCGATTACGACCATCTCTCTAACGACTTAAGCGTTCTGAACATATCGTATAATTCGCTTGCAGGAGAATTCAGCACCATCCAAAGGACGTACAACTCGCTTAACTCTAGCTACGCGTCTCTTGACGCGAGCTACGCTTCATTAACGTCTGGCTATAATTCTCTGCAAGACTCATACAACTACATAAAAACAAAATATGACACCTCAGCAGGGGAATTGAGCATCCTCAGATATCTGATGTACGCCTTTGGCATATCCACCTTCGTCCTTGCAGCTACGACTATCTACTTCAGAAAGAAAGCCCCGTACATTGTTCTCCGCAAGGAGACTGCCGACGGTAGATAGGTTTGATCATCGAATATCGTTTGCGGATAAACCCTCTATTGCACTTGTGTGCGAGTGGTTGAAACCGGTCGGCTTCTGAACAAATGAATGCCATGAGTCTAGAGTAATAGTCATGCTGTTTTTCCGTAGTTATCGCGAGAATTATGGCATCGTAGATGTCAACAATCCTGTCTCCGTTGAGATCACCTGGAATAGTCAGGGCTATGCGACCTTCAACTAACGTGTTGTCTGACGTGTCTGTTTCGCCTAGATCGATCGAGAGGAAAATGACGGGGATGCTACACCTTCAGAGAGAATGAGTTATGGATAGTGTTGTCCGAAGTTGTTTGCGAGGGTTATTGCGTCCAAAATGTTGATTACGCCGTTGTCGTCGAAGTCGGCGTTGGCGTTGAAGCCAGCTTGTCCTATGCCCTTGCCGAACGAGTTCGAAACGTCGATGGCGTCCAAAACATTAACGTTGCCGTTGCCGTCGACGTCGCCTATGATCGTCACCGAAACCAAACCATAGGTGAAGGTGTTGTCCGCCGTGTTTGCTTCGTCTGGAACAGGCCAAGCATAGGCGCTAATGGTGTAGTTGCCGTAGGCAAGGCTGCTCGTGTTCCATGTTAACGTGACGATGATGTAGCTTCCCTTTGTCAATGCGATGCTTTGTGTGACTGCTGTGGACGTGTTGGCGTAAGCGGCTACAGGGAAGTTTTCGTCGTACATGCCATAGTTCAAAATTTTCAATTCTACATGTAAGGTGCAACCCTTTCCGACAACAGTTTTTGACATGGTAACACTCGTTATCCCAACGTCATGTGCACCATGCGCCAACGGGTACCTGTCGACGCTGCCTGTTGCAATCGTGTAGCTGGTGTCGACAATCCCGTCGCTGCCAGCCTGATCCTGATTTGGACCGCTGAACATGTCCGGGCCAGTATGGTCGCTCCAGTAGTTTCCACCCGAAGGATAACCATCGTCCCAGACATTTCCGGTTGACGCAGCAATGACCAACTGCACGTCGTTACTGACGAAGTCATTGTGGAAGAATTTGTTATTGTTGGAGTTCTTTATGCTTATGGCAACTTGGTTTTCCGTCATCATGTTTGCGCACACGACGTTTCCGCTGGATTCCACGTCGAGGCCGATGCTGTTTGAGGTGATAATGTTGTTGAAGACGATGTTGTTTGTCGATGAAGCAGTTAAGGTGATGGCGACGGTATCCTGTTGGAATATATTGGAGTAAATCTGGTTGTTAGAGGCTGTAGAGCCCTCGAGGGCTATTCCGTTCTGATTAATAAGAGACAGTATGTTATCATAGACTTTGCAACCGCTGGCACCGTTAATGACTATGCCTTGATCCCAGCTGGTTATCGTTATTCCAGCGATAGTCGACCCAGATCCACCGGAGACTATTGTTATGGCGATCCCGCTTCCGCCGCCGTTGAAGGTCGGTTCGCTTCCTATTTTGCCGATGAGTGTTATCGGTTTGTTTACTACCACAGACTCGTTGTAGACGCCGGGGGCAATCCAAATAGTGGCCCCAGGAGCAGCTGCATTGATAGCCGCCTGTATCGTGGCGTAATCTTGCGGAACCCTAATGGTATTTCCAAATGCGTAGACACCAGAGTCAAATGAGCCTATGAAAACCACGCCATCACTAATGGCAGGAGACGAATAAACAGGACCGCTTGTTGTATAGTTCCATATTTGTGTCCCTGTCAAAGCGTCAAGGCAGTAAACACTGTTATCCAGTGAACCCACGTAGACTTTGCCGTCGGCAACAGCAGGAGAAGAAAACGTCCAACCACTTGTTGTATAGTTCCATATCTTTGCTCCCGTCAAGGCGTCGAGGCAGTAAACATTATTGTCCCATGAGCCTACGTAGACTTTGCCGTCAGCCACAGCTGGGGAAGAATCCACATGGTTGCCTGCCGTGTAGCTCCAAATTTGTGTGCCTGTGAAAGCATCCAAACAATATAGCCTGTCATCATCTGAGCCTACGTAAACCCTGTCATCAACAACAGCAGGAGAAGAAAATACAGAGGTGCCCGTTGTGTAGTTCCATATTTGAACCCCTGTTAAAGCGTCTAAACAATAAACTCTATGGTCAGCTGAGCCCGCGTAAACCTTGCCACCAACAACGGCAGGTGAAGACCTAACATAGTTGCCTGTTGCGTAGTTCCAGACTTGTGCTCCAGTCGAGGCGTCAAGGCAGTAAACCTTGTCGTCCCATGAGCCTACGTAGACTTTGCCGTCAGCCACGGCAGGAGAGGAAGTTACATAGTAACCTGTTGTGTAGTTCCATATTTGTGCTCCTGTCAAAGCGTCTAGACAATAAAGCCTGTTGTCGTTTGATCCTACGTAGACTTTAGCATTAGCAACGGCAGGGGAAGACCACACAGAGTTGCCTGTTGTATAGTTCCATATCTTTGCTCCCGTCAAGGCGTCGAGGCAGTAAACACTGTTATCCAGTGAACCCACGTAGACTTTGCCGTCAGCCACGGCAGGAGAGGAATGCACTTCACCGCTAGTTGCATAGCTCCATAGTTTCTGGTTGGTTCCTGGGGCTGCGCTGTCACTGTAGCCTATGTGCGTAGGGTCGTGGTGGAACATGTCCCAAGAATACCTTGTGGATTTGGACATGTCACCTTTCCATTCACTGTAAAAGTAGTTGTCACTCAACAACGGATTGTAGTACCAGCCTTGCACCCAATCGCGTTGAAACCTACGTCCTACTGGTTGATACAATGGAACACTCGGGCAATCCTGATGGTAAGCAGTCTGCAAATCATAGTATGCTTGTCTTCTTGCCGTATCATTCATAGTGGTTATCCCTTGCTGCACTAACGCATCGATTGTACTGTTCGAATACAATTGCCATTGGGCAAAGGCTCCTTTGCTATACATGAAACCGTAAGCGAAGTCCTGAGGATCAGCATAGTCAGCCAGCCAACCAAACGAGAACATGGGGAACGAATGATTTTGTACGAAGTCGCAGTAATTGTTATATGAAACGGATTGTATTTGTATGTGAAACTTCGAATTTAGTGATTCGACATTTGCCTTAATGATTTCGCAGGCTTTCTGTCGAATAGTGTTTTGTGGACTATAGGTTATTGTGAAATTGAAGCCGGAAGTCCAGAGCTCCCCACTCCAGGAAGCATTGAAGCATAGCGCAGCCTTCGTCAGGTCAGTAGAGTATTTCTCCTGCGCTGGGTTGTAGTATGGCAATCCAGGCAGGATAGGCGTTGCCGGTTGAGACGCTTCACCTCGGATTGCTTCAGTTATCAATTTGCTGTAGTTGAACGCGTAGGCAAAACCCTTTCTTACATTGATGTCCGTGAAGAAATCTGGCGGGATACCGCTCTCGCTTAGTGTTCCCTTCGGCAGTCCACCTGGAACACCCATAAACGGACTTGACGTCGAAATATTAAAGGTAAAAAGGAGGGTGTCGCACACCAGTTGTTCTAGCGGATAGATGGAGCTGACCCCAGGTTGTCCAAGAACCTCGTCAACTCCCGCTCTTGGAACTTGCAAGCTATCTAGTTGTCCATCCAGAAAACTGTTTTTTCTCGTTTCCCAGTCATATATGATTTTCCCCGTTATACGCTTCAAAAAGCCGCCCGCGCCGTTCGCTGGCCATCCACCCCAGTAACCATCGAACTTGACCAATTGCCACTGGAGACTTGTTTCATTGTCATAGTAGTCCAGCATGAAAGGTCCCGTTCCGCACATGGCATTTGTGTGTGGGCCTGGAGGCAACGCGCTCTGCGTCTCAATGGCGGTTGTGGCCGGCAAGTTGTACAACGTCCAATTACTAAAGGTGCCAGACCAGTCTCCGATCTGTATGCACCATTTCTTGCAGAGAATAGACAAGTAGGGCTGCGCTAGTATCTGCAAAAGTGGTGGGTACGGTGTTGTCAAGTGAAGCGAGACAGCTGTATCAGTGCTTGTGACGGCGTCGTCTAACTGTTGCCCTGTCACCCTGAAGTGTCCTTGTTCGTCTCGGCTTCCAGAGATGTTGAAGAATGCTTCATAAAACATCCACCCAGCTAGACCACTTTCGATTACAAAGATCCTTTCCAGGGAGTACTCTACATCCTCAGGTTTCAGAATTTCATTGTTATGAAACTTGACGCCTTGCCTTATGTTGAAAGTGTATGTCAAGCCGTCTGGGCTAATCATCCAACTTGTTGCAAGGCGCGGTACAAACTGGTCTGTCTTCTCTTCGTCATAGAAAATCAACGGTTCATAAACGTTCATTAAGAGCTCTTCGTCTGCGACCATCATGGCTCGTGCAGGATCTAACGTCATAGGCTTGCTTCCGTAACCGACCACCATGTGGTTGGAAACGGTGAAGTTAGTGCTCCATGGATTCACTAGGGGATAGCCATCGGTGTTGTTGCTGTCAATGTAATATGGTGTGTCTCCCACTGCATCCGCGCCTATTTCGTTTTGGAAAGGACCGCTCTTGGAATCAGTACCGTTATAATCGCTCCAATAGTTGCCACACGTGGGATAGCCATAGTCCCAAACGTTAGGCGACTGTGACGCGTTAGTGACGATGTACGCTTGCAGGAGACTGTTGCGAATCAAGTTATTGTGATAGAATTTGTTATTTGACGCACTCTGGATGTCAATACCGACGTAGTTAGTCTCTATATCGTTTCTGAAGATCGTGTTGTTTGTGGAATAGGAAAGGTAGATTCCCGTATAAGTGCAGTTTACCACATCGTTGTCTGAGACGATATTGTTGTGAGCCAAGCTCACGAAGATTCCGTATTGATTGGCTGCCAAGTAATTCTGCACTATCGAATTGCGCAGGTTTGAATTACGAACATAAATCCCCCATTGATAGCCAACAATATGCATGTTCTCTACCGTCACGTTACCAACGTCATTCAAGTCAATGCCCACTCCACTTCCCGAACCCAGCATAGAGTAGCTATTACCATGGAAAATTATGTTGCTTCTTTCAATGTATATGGAGTCGGACGTGCTGTTCGTGAGAATGTACGTTACGTTGTCAGAACTCGCAATAGGCGCCCCGGATGGCTCAATGCTGCCGTCAGCCCTGATATAAATCGCGCCGGCCGCTCCAACGGGCTGAATCATAAACGCCGAAGCAATAGTACTCACAATTAATAACAGCAGCATCAGAGCTGCAATAAATCTCCTACCCAATGCAAGCTCCCCTTTCAAGTATACTAATCGACTAATACAGATATTAAGTTTTCAGAAACAATCTTCTATTGAATCAAAATGCATCTTGCAAACCACGGAATCGTGTCTTTTGCCTCTTTTTTCACGTGATTGAAAAATATAAAAACAGGACCGTCCAAACAGCAACTTCTCAATTCTTATATTCAAGAACCATCAAAGAAATACTGTATCAAGACAACCAGTGATCAGGTTGAAAACTAACAAAAATATCCTTCTTTACTTCTTGTTTTCTTTGTGCATAATGCCATTACTTTTGAACCTAGGCAATCAAAGCATTGGACGCAGTTCACCTCGAGAGGAAACATCCAGAGTTGAAGAGGCTGCCGTAGGTGTAAACTCGAGCCACGTAATGGTTTCTCAGACAAATTCTGATTCATCGCAGACCAACGCTGCTAGGACCATCGATGGCGGACAAGACTTGATGCGTGCTTCCTCTCGTTCTGATTCTCCATCATTCACTCGGCACCTGATGTGCAAGGACCACGACCTCTTTTACAATCCTATCGAGCCGACAACAACATTCAGACCCAGCGACAAGAAGGCAGAATGCCTCACTACCGTTTCAATTAACAACACAATCGAATTCAAATGGTACTACAGAAGTAATTCGTCAAAGACATGGGCTTTCTGCTACAACTGGAGCGCCCAGGCATTGGTTGGAGAATACTACTACGCAGGATATCTTCTCATAGATGGATATTGGCCAGGAGTGAACTATCCGAAGGCATACAAGGTTGACGTTTACTTGGATGGTCTCTACTCTTTCTCTGACTTCTTCGAAGTAACCAACGGTGGACTGAACAGCCCACGCATATGCGAAAATATCGCTCCAAATGGATCCATGGTAGATATGAAATCACGTTTCACAATAGGCACCGACACGCAAGCCTACCACTACTTGAAGTTTGACAAAATGTCATATTTCAACGAAGAAACTGGATACAGTCACAACTTCACCACCGTTTGGGTTCAACCCGATGGTACTACATACAAAATACATTCATGCAGCTTTTATGATTACAAGAACAATGATACAAGCTTGGACTATTGGAAATACGGTCTAGTCTCTGACGACTACATTTCCATCGATTCAAACACACCCGTGGGAAATTGGAAAGTAGAAGTCTATGCAGACAGCTTTTTCAACGGCACATGGATCCCCTACGGGCCGATTGCCACCACACCCTTTGTTGTGGGAAACGAATCCGTGCCAAAGTGGACGTTCATGGTCTACCTTGACGGAGACAATAATCTTGTGAACCAAAGCATCGACGTTTTTCTGAAGCTCGCAGCCGTCACCTCATCGTCAGATGTAAACATAGTCGTCCAAATGGACAAGGCATCTGAGCAAAATGAAACATTCGGCAACTGGACCACCTGCAAACGCTTTGACGTCAAAAAAGGCATGACTCCCACAGCTGAAAATGCTGTCCAAGACGTGGGAGAGGTTGACATGGGCGATCCAAACACGCTGAACGATTTCTTAAACTGGACAATCGCCAATTACCCTGCGAACCGTTTCTTCTTAGTACTATGGGACCACGGAGCTGGCTGCATGGGTCTGTGTTTTGACAAAACATATGGAAATGACAATCTGACACTTCCAAGGTTGACTCAGGCGTTGACCGGGCTTCCAGTAATCATAGATGACGTTCTAATAGACGCTTGCGGTATGAGCATGGCAGAAGTAGCCTATCAAATCAGAGATTTCGCAAATATCTTGATTGGCCCCGAAGGGCTTGGCTGGTCTCCAGCACCCTACGATGACTACCTGATGAGCCTCACAAACAACGCATCAATGTCTCCAGATGCTCTTGCAGAGGAGATAGCTCTTGACTTCATACGGTGGAGCTATTCCGCCACGAACATACCCAACGCGACAATGTTTGCAACAGACTTGAACAAAATACCTGGTTTGACCACTGCAATCGACGATTTTGCCGCAACCCTGAAGGAAAAAGAGAGTCTGTATCACGATGAAATAAGCCTAGCCAGGAGTCTGGCTCTAGGATATACGGGGCCCTTTGAAATAGCAGGTCAACCGCAATTTGGTTACTACATTGATTTGCAGAGTTTCACTCAACAGGTAAGTGAGCGCATTCATGATCAAAAACTCAGAGACACCGCTGCGCAGGTGAGAGCCGCGATAAACGACGCCATAATCATAGGGCAAAACAAGAACGATCCAGAATCTAGCGGCTTTGCGATATTCTTCCCAGATAGCAAAGGAAAATATGACGAATTTGCAGATCAATACGAGAAAATCGGACTTGCAACAGACACACAGTGGAGTAGTTTTCTTAAGCATTACCTTTCTGAATGGCACGCGGTGACAATTCAGACAAGTTACCCCGGAATTCCGGTGAAGGTTGGCGGAGACAATTACACGACAGATGTTCAGGGAAAAATCCGAGTCTTCCTCTTACGTGGCTCCTACAACGTCACTGTGCCGGCAATCTTTACAACTGCGCCGGACTCACGCGAAGTCTTTCTCCAATGGAATGATAGTGATACGTCAAATCCACGAAATCTCTTCATGAGCGGAGAATTGAATCTCGAAGCCCAATATGTGACCCAGTATCGAGTCATCATGAACACAAATTTCGGCACAACAGAGCCACATGTTGGCACATACTGGCTCAAAGCCAACTCACACTTAGACATTAGCGCAATGTCGCCAGATGCCGTCTCGGGTGAAAATTATAATTGGACCGGGTGGACTCAAAAAGGTTCCAGCAACCTTGACATTGCCGAGAATTCAACCCGGATAGAAATAGATGGGCCACTTAACGAGACCGCGGTATTTATGCACGTGTACTATCTGAAGGTCACTTCTGAACATGGTTCTCCCACGCACTTAACGGGTTGGTATGAAGCGGGAAAGGTCATCGAAAACTCGGTCACTTCACCCGATTCTGGAACAAGCGGCACGCGGTACGTGTGCACTGGATGGACGGGAACTGGAAGCGCTCAAAGTTCTGGGAGCACTTTGGCAACGACTTTCACGCTGAACGGACCATCAACTATCCAATGGCATTGGAAGACTCAGTATCTCCTGACAGCAAGCACCGAACCTGCAGGGTTGACCCCGCAGCCAAGCATCTCGTCAGAAACCTCGTGGTGCGATGCCCAAACCATGGTAACCTGCACGGCTGAGCAAGTAAACGGATACGTGTTTCAATATTGGACTGCTGGCGGCGCAACGTGGGATATCGGAGTTAACCCGATAACGTTCTCTATCGACAAAGCCTATGAAGTCGTAGCTCATTATGATCGTGTTCATGCTTGGTGGGAGATTCTAGTGCGCCCTGATGTCTTGCAGGCTGCACTTGCACTCGTTGGGACATTTCTCACAGTCGGCCTAGTCGGTGGGGCATGGCTGAGATCCCGTAAGAGGCGAAACATCTTGAGAACTTTCCTTGTTGAGATTGATGATGTCTATTCCAAACTCAAAAGTGACAGGCACAAATGTGAGGAAGAGCTTTACAGACTAAGAAACACCATCTTGGAAGGATTCACTGACGGCAGAATAACTGAGGAAAACTACGGAATAATGGACAAAAGAATAGACAAGTACATGAAGGAACTGTCAGAAACAGAGAAGCGCAAAAGCATAAATGGCGACAAGCATTCCGATGAACAGTGACATGCATAGCGCGGCATAAGTCTTAAATCGACTACTATTTATACCGTTAACTGTGACTCAACATGAGTGATGAAGACATAGTCATGACAATTGACAAACCCCACTTTGTGGTTAGACTTCACACGACTTTTTTGGAAGTGGATCTGAAAGAGGGCGCCAGGAAAGAGTTGGAAAAACTGTTGGAGGCAAACCCTGCTTTCCGAGACAGTGTGGGTTTACTATTTCAAACAGTCGTCCCTATCGATGTGCGGCTCCGAGACATAAGAACTGTCGGTTTGGACAAGAAAGGAAGAGTCAAGATAGATATTCCGCACAGAAAAGACCTTACAATTCCTCTCGATCAAAGCGAGTCCAAGCGTCTTGTTGACAAACTGAATGAACTTATCCCGCCAGAGAAAGAAAGGGCAATGAGAGATGCCGAGGAAGCAAGGAAAGCAGAAAGAGGATTTGAACCTGGACGCGCTATAGGCGAAAAAGAATTGGCAAGGGGCAGAGTGGAGAAGTAGCCAGACTTTTCTTTTTTTGTGCTATGTGCACACCGTTTAAGTAGATGTCAACTAGTTTAGCGGTATTTTCCTTCCAGATCTGTCTCGTTTAGATAAACCGAATTCATCTCTTGCTTCTTGCAGCTGCTTTGAAGTGAACACTGGGCCGTCTGCGCACACTCTGTATTTGCCTATTATGCAACTTCCACACAAGCCTATTGCGCATCGCATTAGACGTTCGAGACTCGCCTGCAACGGTATTCCAAGCTCTTCAGTCAATTCGAAGACTTTGAGTATCATGTGTTCAGGTCCGCACGCATAAACAGAATCGAATTTTTCTTTGGCAAGCAATTCCTGGACCGGTTCAGTGCACAGTCCTATGATTCCGCAGCTTCCATCTTCGGTCGAAGTCACTAGGTGCACTTTCTTAGTTGGGAACCTTTTTAGCTCATTCATAAACAAGAGTTCATCCTTCGTTTTTGCCCCCAACACAAATTCCATAGCTGTTTCTTTTGTAACCATTCTTCTCGTCAAAAACAGAAGCGGAGCAACACCTGTACCGCCACCCACCATGAGGAGTCTACGTCCCTTCTCTGAGAAACTATTTCCGAAAGGACCTCGCACTCCAATAGTGTCGCCTACCTTCTTCTTATGCAAAGCGTTGGTAGCCTCGCCCACGTTCTTTACAGCAACAGAAACCGCACCGTTCTTGTCTGCATTCAGTATGCTCAATGGAATCTCGTCAACGCCTGGAATCCAGAGCATCAGGAATTGCCCAGGTTTGGCTTTTACACATTCTTTGTCTTTGAAAGTAAAAGTTTTGACCGTTGGGCTTGCATTGTCCACGTTTAGAATGTGCGTAGTCCTGAGCTGGTTAGCTTCTGTGTGATAAACCAACAATTTCCTTCACGCTCCTGACCTTTTTCTTTTTCAGATAAGCGCCCATTCCATTGACTATTTCGTGAAACACTCCGGGGCCTTCAACGGCTATTGCAGTGCCGATTTGAACGGCCGAAGCGCCTGCCAAAAGAAATTCCACAGCATCACGCCAGTCTGCTATTCCTCCACACCCCACTATTGGCACGTCAACCTGTTCATAAACATCATAAACGTGTCTTAGCGCAATCGGTTTTACAGCTGAACCTGAAAGCCCACCAACCTTATTCGCTAAAACTGGCATGGCTGTCTCAACGTCTATTGCCATCGCCTTCACAGTGTTCATGATTGTCAACGCATCTGCACCAGCATTTTCAGCTGCTTCTGCAATATCCACAACGCTTGTAACGTTCGGAGACAATTTCACGAAAACAGGTTTCTCAACTGAAGCCTTCACCCTACGCACAACTTGAGCAAGACGTCTGGGGTTTTGACCAATCTCTGAACCAGTCTCCTTTACATGCGGACACGAAACGTTAAGCTCCACTCCATCAGCACCCGCAGCTACAGCTTTTCTAGCGACGCTCGCGTACTCCTCAGCTGAAAAGCCGAAGACGCTGACGATCAGAGGTACCTTCAACCTAGACTTCACATTTCGAATTTCTTTTGCGAACTCGTCTATTCCGGGGTTGGGAAGCCCCATGGCGTTGATCAAGCCACAGCTCGCTTGCACTACCGTCGGATTTGCGTAACCCTCCCGCGGCTCTAGGCAGACAGACTTCGTTACGACTGCACCTGCGCCGCCTTTCACGATGTTCTCAAGTGTTTCCGCAGAATATCCCAAGATCCCAGAGGCCAACATCGTGGGGTTGGCAAGATCCAAACCCGCCAAATGAACGCTCAAACCGGCGTCTTTCACAAGCTTTCCACCCAAGTTTGCTCTTTGTTAAGACCACCATTTATATTAGTTCTCCTGAATTCGATTTCAGTGAAACTGCTGAGCAATCAGCGCGCGCGTAAGTTTATATTAGCAACGGGATTAGCAATAGTAATGTTGAGGCGTTCGGATGAAGGTTACAATAGTCGAAAGCTTATTTGGCGTGCTGGCTTTTGACGAAGAAAACAAACTTATCGCAACAGTTTTGTTTCCCAAGAAGCCGCAAAGTGCAGCGGAAGCGCTTGTCAAGATCGAAGCGGGAAAGATGACTGATGAAGTCTCCAGTCTAATCAACGCGCTTAAAGACAAAGGCTATGATGCATTTGTCTTTGAAAACGCGGGTCTTGCCAAAGAAGTTGAAACGAAACTGGGCATTAGTGTTGAATTATCTAAACCGTCAACGGCCGGTGAGCTTCTCCGTTCCAAGCCCGAATCATTCGCAATCAAATCGGGCTTTGTCAAAGATGCTTCGGACTTTGATCTGTGGACCCACAATGTCACCATGGAAATCACAAAAATGCGAGTCAAAGGTGCAGTTGAAAAAAGGGATCTCGTCGTCGCCCAAGCTGTTCAGAGCTTGGACGAGCTTGATAAGACGATAAACATGCTGATGGCCAGAGCGAGAGAGTGGTATGGAATACATTTTCCAGAACTAGATCGGCTACTGGACAAACATGAAACATATGCCCGACTCGTCGTGAAGCTCGGTAGCAAAGACAATTTTACGGTTGAAAACCTTGAAAAAGAAGATGTTCCAAACTCTAAATCTGAAGCAATAGCCAAAGTTGCCGAAAAATCAATGGGAGCAGATCTCAACGACGCAGACTTGAAGCAAATTCAATCACTATGCAAAGACATCCTTAACCTGTACAAACTCAGGGAAGGTTTGGAAACCTATCTAGACTCAACAATGGAGGAGGTTGCGCCGAACATGAAATGCCTTGCAGGTTCTCTTCTGGGGGCGCGCCTAATTGCGATTTCAGGAGGCCTAACAAATCTCGCTAAGAGGCCCGCCAGCACTGTACAAGTGTTAGGCGCTGAAAAAGCGCTGTTTCGTTCCTTGAAAACTGGCACAAGACCACCAAAGCACGGCTTAATTTTCCAGCATACTCTGCTTCATGACGCGAAGAAATGGCAAAGAGGAAAGATTGCGAGAGCCTTGGCTGGAAAGCTAGCTATAGCCGCAAGAGCCGACGCTTTTGGCCACAGGTCAATAGGCAAGGAACTCAAAGCAAGCATGGAGAAACGAATTGACGAAATCCATCAAAAATACGAGCAACCACCGCCACTACCGCCGCCGAAACCAAGACAGGAGAGGGCCAGACGAGAGAAATGGAGAAAACACAGACGTGAACGTTAAGGTTAAACCTCATCCGAAATTTGCCGAAATATACCACGTAACCCTCGAAGACGGTTCACAAAGGCTCGGGACAAGAAACCTTTCACCGGGAAGAAACGTGTACGGTGAAAAACTCGTCAAGTATGAAGGAACCGAATATCGAGTTTGGGATGCATTCAGAAGCAAACTTGCAGCTGCCATCCTGAAAGGTTTAGAAACAGTTCCTATCAGACCGAATCATTCAGTTCTCTATTTGGGAGCTGCTTCTGGAACGACAGCAAGTCACGTTTCAGACATAGTCGGAGAAAAAGGCCATGTCTACTGCGTGGAGTTCGCTTCCAGATCTATCCGAGACTTGGTTGACAACGTTTGTCGTTACAGGATTAACATGTCGCCGATACTTGAAGACGCTCGTTTTCCAGAAAAATATGCAGTTTTCATACGGGGAAGGGTTGATGACATCTATTGCGATATAGCCCAGCCTGAACAAGCTAAGGTTCTGGCGGACAATGCCGACCACTTTCTCAAGGGTTCAGGATGGGTGATGCTTGCAGTGAAGGCTCAAAGCATAGACGTAACCAAAGAACCATCGGAAGTCTACAAAAGTGAACTCAAAGTTTTGGAAAACCGCGGTTTCGACATACAACAAGTTGTGCATCTCGAACCATATGACAAGGCGCATGCTATGATCGTTGCTCATTTGTGACTGAGTTACGAAAGACAGGTATTGTTTATATTTGACAATGCATAGCTGTCTTTGCGTGGCGGTTCCATGGCTCACGCAGGAAGGGAGCATTTAGAAGTTGCAGAAACCGTCCTTAAAGAAGCGGGTTTTGCCATATCTCAACCTTGCGTTTCTCGTCCAAGTTGCTTCGATTTTGCGGCTAGAAAAGATAGAAATCTGATCTTGGTAAAGATTCAACGTGACGTTGGAAATCTGACTCTGAACGATTCTCAGGAACTCAGAGAGATCGCAGGAAATTTCTCGGCTGCTTCTATGCTGATCGGCGAAGAAGCGCGGGAAAGGCCTTTAGAGGACGACACAATCTACAGGAGACATAACATTTTTGCCATGAATCCGAAGACCTTCGAAAATGTGGTGCTTCATAACGTTCGCCCTTTGATTCAAGCTAGCCCTGGAGGTTACTACGTTGAGATCGACGGTGAAGCGCTTAGGCAGAGAAGACAGGAGCTGGGGCTATCAGTGGGCGAAGTCGCCGACATGGTAGGCATATCAAGAAGAACAATCTACGGGTATGAAAGAGGATTGGCGAAAGCGTCTGTGCCAGCTGCCTATAATCTGGTGGGGGCACTCGGAATCCCCGTTGCTCGGTCAGTAAACATTTTTCAACAGCCAGTAGGTCAGCACAAAAACTGCTTGTTGACGACCGCCAGACGCGTTTTCGGTAGGAACAAGTTACTAAGCAGGATTTTCAGGAAGCTTGCCCCTCTTCACATCACTACCGTGAAAAAGGCGCCTTTTGACTTTATCATGTTTATTCCCGAACAGAAGATGCGGATAATAGGCGGAGTTTCGAACGCTAAGGAACCTCAACTGGATATGAGGATTGATGAAATCCTGAGCGTCAGCAAAGTCGTCAGAGCTCGTCCAATCCTCATTACCGAAGGCCCAGCAACGAGTGAAAAGAACATCCCATGCATCAGCTGCGAGGACTTCTCTAAAATCAAGCGTCCTGAAGACTTGATCGCAAGCGTCAAGTGAGCCTCGTCTGTTGCGATCCTTTCCCATCCTTCACTCTCTTTGCAGGCTTCCATGATTTCCTGATGTACTCCGGATAATCCTCAGACGTTTGCATCAGCCGTTCCAGAAAACTCATAGTTCTCGGATCTGAAGGATAACCCGATCCGAAATCTCCGTAGACCTCTGCAAGCAGAGCTATTTCCCTGTCTCTTTCGACCTTAGCAATTATCGAAGCCGCGGAAACCGCAACGTAGTTTCGGTCGGCTTTATGTTCAGAAACAATGTCAACTCTAAACGGCAGACATTCCAAGATATGTTGCTTAAACCGTTCTTCCAAGACATCAGAAGCATCGACATACACCATGTCTGGCCTAAGCGCCTCTATGACCCGCGCCATCGTTTGCGCTTCCAACCAGTTCAGCTTGTGCAGTTTCCTTCCGCTATTTACCACAACGTCTATTTCCCTTGGTTGAAGCTTCTCGACGCAGTGTTTTTGCACTATCTTCTTGATTTCAACAGCCAGCACCTCTCGTCTGTGCGGAGACAAAAGTTTGGAATCCTTAACGCCCAATTCTTTCAGTGTCGGCAAATCCTCTTCTTTTAGCAAAACCCCAGCAATGACCAAGGGGCCGACTACAGCCCCGCGTCCCGCGTCGTCAACGCCCGCAATCAACATTAGAATCAGTCTCTTTTTCAAGAGCTATTTTTGGCTTCGAAGTTATAACCGTTTATTCGAGAACGAGTCTCCGCAAGAAAATCTAAAGCCTTCAGAACCATCGCTTCATGCAAATGTCCCCTGTTCTCATATGTGACCACGTAAATTTGAGCGTCTTCCCTTTTCCTCATGCTCTCCAGCAAACTATCACTCATTTTCCAATGGATTGTGCAAACTACAAGCTTTTTTCCTTCAGCAATCTTCCTCACGCCTTCTCTGAACTGTTCTGAGAAAAACTCCATAGGCCCAATTTCATCAACAACAACCACATCGCAGTTTTCAGCAGCCTTCACTATGGCGTCTACACCTATTTGGTTCAGGTCATCAAGGTTCACACGGTATTTGCCAATTTGCGGCCCTTGGTTCTGATACACACTGGCAAGCCACCCTTTTCTGCCACTGTTCAGGTCCAGAATCTCGAAGCCTACACGATTTCCATTTGATCGAACTTCCCGACTCAACATTCCACCCACACTGTAACCTTTCCTCTTCAAGTCTTCCGCAGTCTTCAGCAGAACCGTTGTTTTTCCAGTACCAGGCGCACCAGTCACAAGCAATAGACGCTTCTTCAACCTTTTTCCACCAAAACCAGAAGTCTAATATGATCTTAAAGGATTTTGCCTAGTCATACTCGGAGAGAAGCAAACAAAATGACCTTTGACAACCTCAAACCGGAATTTCCAACCGAGATCATTCAAGAAGGTAAAACCAAAGTACTGGTACCGAAACTCAAAGAATTCGTTAGACATCCATGCGAATACGCGCCGTCTAAAGCTCCAGTCTTCTACAATCCAGTGATGGAGCTAAACCGTGACATTGCCGTTTCAACCGTTCAAGCATACCAAAAAATGACCGGTCGCAAGATTGCCGTATGCGAACCATTGACCGGTTGCGGTTTAAGAGGGATCCGTTTCGCCGCCGAGGTCAAGGGCGTGAAGAAAGTTGTCATAGGCGATATCAATGAAAACGCTTTCAGGCTTGCAAGCTACAACGTTCAAATGAACGGTCTTAAAAACCGTGTCACCGTCAAAAAGAAAGAAGCAAACTATGTCTTGAGCAGTCACAGCGCTCCGCACAAACGATTTGACGTTATAGACATCGACCCTTTCGGCTCACCAGTGTCCTTCATAGATTCTGCCGTTCGTGCCTTGCGCAACCATGGTCTCATAGCCTTAACAGCCACCGATATGGCCGCTTTATGTGGCGTTCACTCCAAAGCATGCATCAGAAGATATGGGGGCAAACCCCTCCGCACTGAATACTGCCATGAACTGGCCATACGACTCTTGGCGGGATGCATTGCCACTATCGCTGCAAAACATGATGTCGGCACAAGAATGGTCTTTAGCCATCGAGGGGAACACTACGTAAGGGTTTACGCGACGATAGATTATGGAGCCAGAAATGCCGATGAGAGCCTAAGCAATATGGGTTATGTTCTGCACTGTTTCAAATGCTTCCACAGAGAAACGGTGAAAGGCTTCCTAGATCTCGAATATCCTAGAAAATGTGGCGAATGCGGGTCAAGACTCAGTGTCGCTGGGCCATTGTGGCTTGGAAACATAGCTGATCCTGACTACTGCGGTTTGATCCAACAGCAAAGCGAAACTAGAAAACTCAGGCTTGCAGGAAGAATAGGAAGAATGTTGACTCTGATTAAGACGGAGTCCAACGCTCCGATCACGTATTATGTTATTGACAGCATGTGCGACATGATAAGCCTACCTGTTCCATCCGTCAAAGCTGTTGCCGAAGCATTACGAAACGCGGGCTTTCATGCAGCGCTAACTCATTTTAGCTCAAGAGGAATACGGTCAGAAGTTCCTTCAAACAGATTGATGTCAATCATACGAGAATTGTCTGGTCCTAAACCTCGGACAGAATAGTTGCAAGTCCATTGAAAAACGCCAACGGACACCCGCGCGCGCTCTTATCTACGTCGACCCTGCAAAGATAACCAACGCCAGTCTTGGTTCTGGCAGCAGTTTCGCACTCAACATCAACATAATAAATGCGTCAGGCGTCGGAGGTCTAGAATTCAAGCTTGGCTTCAATTTCACAGCGTTAAACACTCACTCAGCAACGTGCGGCAGCTTCATCCCGCCGTCAGTGACACCTGTCACTCAGATAGACAACACAACCGGCTTCTTGAAGTTCAACGTGTCGTTATCCTCGTCGCTTGACGGTAGCGGCACAGTTACTGTAATCCAATTCCAAGTTCAGACAGATAACGTCAAGAACTCAACACTTCACCTCTATGACGTGAAGCTTGTAGACACGAGTAATCAGGCGCTTAATTTCACGACTATTGATGGAAGCTTCACAAACATGAAAACGCTTCCTGGAGACCTGAATGGAGACAACACCGTAGATATCCAAGATGCAATAATGGCTGCGCTTGCTTTCAATTCTGCGCCCGGAGACAAAAATTGGAATCCGGCTGCCGACATGGACGGAAGCGGAATTGTTAACGTCTTCGACCTGATAATACTTGCTCAAAACTTCGGACGTAAACTCTATCCCTAATCTCTTTTTTTCAATATTGACTTCGTTTTCTTCTTTTTTGTTCTGTATTCGTCTAACGTTTCAACTGCGCGTCTGATGTGGGGAATCGTGATTGAACCACCGACGATCAAAGCAACGTTCATGACTTCAAGAAACTCCTCGTCACTAATCCCTTCCTGAACACAGCGGATAACGTGATAGGTAATACAGTCGTTGCAACGCAAAACCATTGAAGCAACGAGCCCTAACATCTCTTTAGTCTTGACATCCAAAGCTCCCTTCTCATAAGCTCGAC
>Ga0315279_10001167_pt1 | contig 44785 bp, 26 predicted proteins | sample YL17G06_20_MG_FD_203694 | JGI IMG/M metagenome (GOLD analysis project Ga0315279, IMG submission 203694) | Sediment microbial communities from Yellowstone Lake, YNP, Wyoming, USA - YL17G06_20 | ecosystem: Environmental > Aquatic > Freshwater > Lake > Sediment | place: USA: Wyoming | collected...
CCGGGCCGAAGGCCACGTACATGGTCGACGGGTGCGCGGGATCGATCTGGACCGAGGCCGCCCGGGCCGAGTTCATCACCGGCCCGATCGGGATCCAGCGGAGGCCGAAGGGCGACGCCTGTTTCATCTGGAGGTAGGCGGCGTGGGAGGCGAGGAGCGGGCTTCGCGGCTCCTGGGGCGCGCCGAAGGCGAAGACGCCCGCGAGGGCGAGAACGGGGAACGCTGCGGAACGGAGAATCCTGGTCATGAGATTCACCTTTCGCCGGGCGTGGGGGGCCGGCTTCGGCCGGCGCGCCGATGCCGTTGGGCGGCCCGGCCGGTCTTCCTCTATATATCCGAAACGCTTTCCCCCCGCAATGGCCCGCCTCAATTTTCTTTCTTTCTTTTCGTAAGTATTGACGAGCGACAGGAAAATCTGTTACATGGAACTCAAATACCAACCACGGAGAAGACCATGAAGCACACCCGGAACCCGCATCGCGGACGGATGGGAATCGCCCTGTTCGCCGCCTTCGGCATCGCCGGCCTCGTCGGCGCCCTCCTCGGAGTACCGGCCCAGGAACAGCCCTACAAGCCGACCTGGAACTCGGTGAAGAACATCCAGACGCCCCAATGGCTGCGCAACGGCAAGTTCGGCATCTATACGCACTGGGGCGTGTACGCCGTCCCGGCCCAGGGCCCAAACGCCACCTGGTTCGCCAACAAGGCCTATGGCGATCCGGCCTCCGCTGAGCGCAAATATTGGGAGCAGACCTGGGGTCCGCTCGAGAAGTTCGGCTACAAGGACTTCATCCCGATGTTCACGGGCGAGAAGTTCAACGCCGACGAATGGGCGGACCTGTTCCAGAAGGCCGGCGCGCGCTTCGCCGGGCCCGTGGCCGAGCACCACGACGGCTTCTCGATGTGGGACTCGAAGCTGTCGGAGTGGAACGCGGCGAAGATGGGCCCCAAGCGGGACATCCTGGGCGAGCTGGCCAAGGCGATCAAGAAGCGGGACATGAAATTCGTCACGGCCTTCCACCACGCCGAGGAATGGGTCTACTTCCCGACGTCCAATTCGAGCCTCGACTGCGGGGACCCGCGCTACTCCGGCCTCTACGGCCCGATCCATCAGAAGGGCGAGCGGCCGACGAAGGCCTTCCTCGACAAGTGGGCGGGCAAGGTGGTCGAGGTCATCGACAAATACGACCCAGACCTGATCTGGTTCGACAACGGCCTCGAGCTGATCCCCGACTGGACCAAGCTGGGCGTCCTGGCCCACTTCTACAACAAGGCCGCGGAGCGCAAGAAGGAGGTCGTCGTCACCTACAAGCGGCATGACCTCTCTCCGGGCGCCGGCCTGCTCGACCTCGAGCGCGGCCAGGAGGCCGACCTGACCTACTACGACTGGATCACCGACACGACCGTCGACAACGGCCGCGGCTGGGGCTACGTCAAGGGCCTGGGATTCAAGACGGTCGACAACTTGGTCGACAACCTCGTGGACCGGGTCAGCAAGAACGGCTACCTGCTGCTCAACGTCGGCCCGAAGCCCGACGGCACGATCCCCGACGAAGCCAAGGAGCTCCTGCTGGGAATGGGCGCCTGGCTCAAGACCAACGGCGAGGCGATCTACGGCACGACCCCCTGGGTCGTCGCCGGCGAAGGCCCGACCAAGCTCGAGCGGGGGACGGCGGGCTTCAACGAGCGCAACGACCTCAAATACACGGGCCAGGACATCCGCTTCACGATCAAGGACAACACGCTCTACGCCATCGCCCTCGACTGGCCCGGCGAGAAGCTGCTGATCAAGAGCCTCGCCCCCCGCTTTTCGTCCTGGACGGGGTGGAACGGCCTGTATCCCGCCGAGATCGCGTCGGTCACGATGCTGGGCGACGGCAAGGAGCTCAAGTGGGAGAACACCGCGGCCGGCCTGACGATCGAAGCCCCGAAGGACAAGCCGGGCGATTTCGCTTACGTCTTCAAGATCGTGCGGAAGAACCCGTTCTGAGCCTCCGGCTCGGCCGAAGTCGGGTCTGAGAAGGAGATCGCCCCGCTCTTTGCTGGATCGTTTCATCCCGTCGTCCGCCGGGCCCGCTCGAGGAGGGAATTCGACCGCTCCCTCTGTTCTTCCATGAAGGCGGCCGCCGCCTCGGGGTCGTTCCGGCGGCGGAAAGCCTCCAGGGCCGGATCGCCGGTCCGGGCCAGATGGTCCTCCAGCCTCGATCTCAGCCGGCCGATCTCCTCCGCGAATCGCGGATCGTCGATCAGGTTGTGCAGCCCGTCGGGATCGGCGGCAAAATCGTAGAGCTCCTCCCGGACCTGCTTGCTGAAGAGCGTGACCCTGCGGGCGATCTCCGGATCGGACGCCGCCGCTTCCCTCATGGCCCGGAAGGTCATCCCGCCCGTCGAATCCATGGTCATCTCCGTCCTCCCGTCCGCCCAGAAATTGACGATGTACCCGAACCTCCGGGTCAGGACGGCCCGCATCGGGTACCGCTTCCGGGCCGACGTCTCGTGAAACTCGGTGAAAACCCCATCGCCGGTCCAGCCTCCCCCGCCGGTCAGAAGAGACAGGAAGGACCGGCCGTCCATCCCCTCCGGCGGCCGGATTCCGGCCGCTTCCAGGAAGGTGGGCATGACGTCGACGGTCGAGACCATGGCTTCACCGTTCCGGGCACCCGCCTTGATCCGCCCCGGCCAGCGGACGATCCAGGGGGTCTTGGTGCTGCTCAGGTAGCAGTTGGCCTTGGCGAAGGGGAAGGACATCCCGTTGTCGCTCAGAAACAGGACGAGGGTCGATCCGGCGAATCCCCCTTCCTCCAGGGCGTCCAGGACGGCCCCCACGACCCGGTCGCAGCGGTGTACCGAGGTCATGTACTGGGCGATCTCCGTCCGGACGTCGGGGATGTCGGGCAGGAATCCGGGGACCTTCACCTCATCGGGCCGGATCCAACGGTCCACCCGAGGGAGAGCCTCCCCCCAGCTCCTTTTCTCGCTCTCGCTCCCGGCGAAGGGCCGATGGGGATCGTGGGCGTTGGCGCTCAAGAAAAAAGGCTTCCCGGTCTGCCGGGCTCTTTTCAGGAATTCCAGGGCGAAATCGTGGTATTTCTCGGGACTGCGTCCAATCCCCAGACCCGAGGCCACGTCGTTCTCGCCGGCCACGAAATCCCAGGTGAACTTGGAATCGGGCTTGTAGTGCTTTTCCTTTCCTAGAATCCCGCTGAGATAGCCCGCTCTCTTCACCTCCTCGACCAGGGTAGGGACGTCATCCAGGATGGGGTGGAAGCCTTCTCCTCCGTGCCGGATGGGAGTGCGCCCGGTGAGCAGGGTCTGGCGGCAGGGCTGGCAGACGGCGATGTTGACGTGGGCCTGCTCAAAGATCATTCCTTCGGCGGCCAGGCGGTCGATGCGGGGGGTGATCCCAGGAACCGGATTCCCGCAGAATCCCGGTGAATCGTAGTTCATGTCGTCGGCAGTGATCAGGAGAAGGTTCGGCCTTCCCCCGCTGCTCTGCCTGAAACAACCAGAAAGCGTCAGCCCCGCCGCGCCTGCGCTCAAAGCCTTGATGAACTCCCGCCGGCTCCGCCGCGTTCCGGTCATGGTGCCGCCCGCCTGCTCCGTGTCAATCCTGGCGGCGGACGTCGACGTAGAACGCGCCGTTCGTCTCGCCGTTCTCGATGTCGTTGACGAGCCAGGCCTGGAGCCGCGTCCGGCGGCGCACCAGGGGCACGGTGAACGTGACCGCGGCGTCCTTCTCCCCGACGGGGAGCGTCGCGTCGAAGTCCCCGACCTTGAGCCGGGCGTGGGTCGCCTTGAAGACCTTGCCTCCCTCGGGCGCTTCGCGGATGGGGAGTCCGGCCTCCGCGGGCCAGCGCCGCACGGCGAACTCGTAGGTCGCGTCGCGCGCGACTTCCACGGTCCAGAAGCCGTCGCACTTCGCGTTGCGCCGGGCCTGGCTCTGGTCCCAGCAGACCTGGCCGTGGATGTCATGGCTCGTCAGCCGGACGGGATTCTCGCCGTCCGTTCCGATAGGGATCCAGACCGAGTCCTGGAAGCGCCCTGAGACAGAGCCCCACCAGCGTTCATAGTCTCGGCCGAGGTCCCGGACGACGTCGGGATGCGCGGCCGCGACGTCGCGTCTCTGCTCCGGGTCCTCGCGGATGTCGTAGAGCTCGCGGCCGTCGATCAGGCGCCAGCGCGAGGTCATCGCCGCCCATTCCTTGCCCTTGATCGGCTCGTCCACGCGCTGGTTGTGGACGAACAGCGTCCGCTCCGGACCGGCCGCGGCGCGCCCGGCGAGGAGCGGGGCCAGCGAGGCGCCGTCGAACGCCCCGCCCTCCCCTTTCTCCAATCCGCACAGGGCGAGGAGAGTGGGGAAGAGATCGATGTGGGCCGTGAGGCCGGGGATGTCCCGCCCGCCGCCGATGCCCGCGCCCGGCCAGCGGACGAAGCAGGGCACGCGGTGGCCGCCCTCGTAGACCGTGCCCTTGTCCCCCCGCCTGCCCGCGTTCTGCCCCTCCTTGACGAATCCCTGCGCGTCGAACTCCGCGCCGAAGCCGGTCCCATTGTCCGACATGAAGATCAGGATGGTGTCGTTCTCCAGGCCGCGGTCGGCCAGGAAGCGGAGGAGCCGGCCGATGTTCTCGTCGAGGTTGGCCAGCATGCCGTAGAGCGTCGCCCGGCGGTCGGGGACGCGGCCCCGGTACGGCATGACGTACTCTTCGGCGATGTTGTGCGGCCAATGGACGACATTGGTCGGGAGGTAGCAGAAGAACGGCGCGCCCGGGCCGCCGGGGGCGCCCGAGGCGCCCGCCGCGCCGGCCATGAAGTCCATGGCCGCCTTGAAGAAGACGTCGGTGCAGTAGCCGGGGTATTTCTCCCACCGGCCGTTGTGCCGGTAGGTGTCATCGGTGTAGTCGTTGCCCCAGTAGTCCGGCATGTTGCCGATGGCTCCGCCGCCCATGACGACCGCCTCCTGGAACCCGCGCTCGTGGGCCCGGAACGGATGGTTGTCGCCGAGGTGCCACTTCCCGAAGATCCCGGTCCGGTATCCGTTCCTGGTGAAGGTCTCGGCCATCGTCACCTCGTCGGTCGGCAGGATGGACCGGCCCATGATCGTGTGCCAGACGCCCGCGCGGGCCGAATAGCGCCCCGTGAGAAGAGAGGAGCGCGTCGGGGAGCAGGTCGGATCGACGTGGAAGTTCGTCAGGCGGGCCGAGCGGCCGTGGAGCGCGTCGAGGTTCGGGGTCTTCGTCACGGGATTGCCGTGGCAGGCCAGATCGCCGTATCCGAGGTCGTCCGCGAGGATCAGGATGACGTTCGGCTTCTTGGGCGCAGCGGCGCGGCCCGACGGCGCCCCTCCGGTCATGAACCCGGGCGCGGCGAACGCCGCGCCGCCTGCACCCATCATCTTCAGGAACGTCCTTCGCGACGTTGCGGATTTCGCCATGGCTTCAGCCCTTGTCCCCGTTCGGCTCTCGCGGAGGGCGCGGCCCTCTCCTTACTCGAGCGACCAGCCGGCGCGATACGGCGGATCGATCAGGCCGTCCGCCAGGTCGCTGTTCCGGACTTTCATGGCCGCGGAATCCCACTCGAGCACCCGGCCGGTGCGGAGGGCCAGGGCCCCGAGCAGGGCCATCTCGGTCATCTCGGCGCCGAATTCGACCGGGCAGACCGTCTTCGCCCCGGTCTTACAGGCCTGGGTCCATTCCGCGTAGTGGTCCTCGACCCGCCGCAGCGTCGGCGCGGGCGCGGCGAAGTCCTTGAACTTCTCCTCGGGCAGCAGCAGGCCGCCGGTCCGCTTGGTCCCGAGGGGGCCGAAGGGGTAGCCCCCGCCGTAGCTCGTGACGAGCTTGCCGTTGTCGCCCACGAACAGCACGCCGGCCGCGGGCAGGGCCAGGCGATGGTCGAGCTCGGCCGGCCGCTGGGGCTTGAGGCCGCCGTCGTACCAGTGGACGCGGAGCGGCGGCAGCCCGCCCCGCGCGGGATAGTCCCACGTGACCATATTGGCCACGCTGTAGCATTCCGGGGTCGACGTCTGCTTGAACCAGCCTTCCTGCCGGGACGACGACGAGCCGTGGATCGTCGCCGGGGCCTCGAGGCGGAGCTCTTTGAAATAGAAATGGAACGTGTGGCAGCCGACGTCGCCGACCGCCCCGCTCCCGAAATCCCACCACGGGCGCCACGTCAGTGGGTGATACGTCTTGTGATAGGGACGGAACGGGGCCGGCCCGATCCACAGGTCCCAGTCCATCCCGACCGGCGGAGTCTGGGCCTCCGTGGAACGGAGGAGGGAGCAAGGGTAGGCCGGGTGATCGGACCAGACATGGACTTCGCGGATGGACCCGAGGACCCCCGAATTCAGCAGCTCCGAGGAACTGCGGGCGTTCCCGGTCCCCGACGACTGGACGCTCGCCTTGGTGATCAGGCGGCTGTTCTGGCGCAGGGCCGCGGCGACCTTGCGCGCCTCGCCGACCGAGTGGGTAACCGGCTTGGCGCAGTAGATATGCTTGCCCATCCGGATGGCGGCCATCAAAATGATGGCGTGGGTGTGGTCCGGCGTGGCGACGATGAGGGCGTCGAAGTTCTTCTCTTCCTTGTCGAACATCTGGCGGAAGTCGTGATAGCGCGTCGCCTTGGGATACGTATCGAAGACTTTCGCGGCGCGGGTGTGATCGAGGTCGCAGAGGGCCGTGATCCGCTCGCCGCTGCAGCCTTTCAAGTAGGCGCTGCCCATGCCGCCGATGCCGACCGCGGCGATGCGCAGGGTATCGCTCGGCGCCTGGTAGCCGGGTCCGCCCAGGACGAAGCGCGAAACGATCATCGGACCGGCCGTGAGGCCCGCGGCCAGGACGCTGCGCCGCGAGAGGGGCGTGCCGCCGGATGCGGCCGGGCGCCCGGACGGGGCGTCGTTCTTGGAGGATGTCATGGGCGGTCTCCTTTCGGGATTCGGGAGGGCGGCCTCATCCCCGTCACTTGACCAGCGGCCGCAGCGGCCGGACATAGATATTCCGGTAGGCGATCTCGGTGTGGTCGCCCTGGAGCATGAGCGGGTTCCTGGCCGCCTCGGGGATCTTCATCGACGCCTGGGTCGGGCCGTCGCGCTCGACGTTCTCCTGGATGAGGACGCCGTTGAGCAGCACGCGGAGGAACTTGGCCTTGGCCGTCTTCTTGCCGGCCGCGTCGAACCGCGGCGCCTGGAACCAGACCTGGAGGGTCTGCCACAGCCCGATCGGGCGCTCGGCCCGGACGAGAGGCGCCACCGCGCCGATGTACGTGTTGTTGACCGGGACGTAGTTGTAGAGGGTGCCGCAGATGGCGCCCGGATTCGCGGGATTCGTGCCGAAGCTGTCGTAGATCTGGATCTCATAGAGGCCGTGCATGTAGCAGCCGCTGTTGGATCCCTGGCCCAGCATGAACTCGAGGTAGAGCTCCGAGTCGCCGAACGTTTCGGCGGTATAGATGTTCGACGGCAGCGGCTTGAGATCTGTCATCGTGTTGAGAATCCGGTCGCCCGGCGCCGCGACGCCCTTGAGCCGCTTGGGATCGGCCGGGCCTCCCCAGAACACCGCGGCCGAGGTGCCCCAGCCGCCCCGGTCCGGGCTCTGGAGCTTCCAGCCGTCGAGATTCTTGCCGTTCAAGAGAGGCGTCCATCCCGCCTCGAGGAGGAAGGGAGGGTCGCCGTGGGCCAGGCCGTCCTGGACGGAGACCTGACCGCTCAGAGGAGCGGCCGCGATTCCCAGTCCCAGGACCAGCACGGCCGGGGCGAAGGCAAAACAAGCACGGATTCGGGAAGGCTTCATGGCATCTCTTCTCCTTGAGCTATTTTTTATCGGACGCGGTCGCGCATCTCGGATTTCGAGAAAGAACCGGGCTCCTCACAGTTTCAGGAACATCCACTCTTTCGAGTATGGAGCGCCGTCGCCCATCAGTACGCCCTTGGCCTTGGTCACCCACAGGCAGTCGCTGGGATTGTAGCCGAAGCCGTGGGCCGGGTCGAAGAGCCCCGGCTCGACGCTGAAGGTCATGCCCTTTTCGAGTACGGTCGTGTCGCCCAGGGCGATGTAGGGCGGCTGGTGCCCTTCCATGCCCTGGCCGTGGGCGACGCGCTGGTAGAGGAGCTTCGGGATTTCGGGCCCCTGCTTCACCTGATAGTCGTGGACCTTGAAGGCGACGTCCTGGCAGCGCGCGCCCGCCTTGGACTCGCGCTCCTGGATGTGGACGGTCTCGGTGACGATGTCCCAAACCTTCTCGCGGTGGGCGTCCCAGGGCGCGATCTGGTAATAGCGGTAGAGTTCGCCGCCGTAGCCGCCGACGGTGACGCCGCCGGCGATCTGGAGGGAGTCGCCCTTCTTGACTTTGTTGTGGTGGAATTGATTCGGATGGGGGTAGGCCGTGCCGACGCCCGTCCGGCAGCCGATGCTGACCTTGATGCCCACGGCGTTGTGCGGACGTCCGTCGCGCTTGACGTCGGCCAGGATGAGGTTCGTGCCATACTCCTCGACGGCCATGCCGATCTCGTAGTCCGTGGCGTCCGTGCCCCGTTTCAGGATGTAATCGCGGCCGAAGGCGTGGATGCGGACGAAATAATCCATCGCCCGCTGGATCAGGGCGATCTCCTCGGGCGTCTTCACCATGCGCATCCCGATGCAGAGGGAGCCAATATCCACGAACGTCGCCTTGGGCAGGGCCCCCTGGGCCCGCTTCATCTTGGACGGCGGAAACTCGGAGTCGAAGCCGATGGTCTTCTCGGCGAAGCCCCGCTTCTTCAGCCCCTCGAGCATCCAGGCAAAGAGGTCGACGGCCGGGCCTTTCACGACTTTTCCCTTGTCGGGATATCCGCCCTCGGCGTGGGGGAAGTCGTAGTAGTAGTCGATCTCGGTGCACCACCATGACTTCACAATCTCGTTGTCCAAGCCCGGCGAATACCAGTAGATGGCGTCCTCCTTGACCGGGAAGACGAGCCAGCACGGCCGCTCGGTCTTGGTCATGAAGTTCCCCGAGAAGTAGCTCATGTTCCAGTTGTCCTCGAGGACGATCACGTCCACCCCCCGAGCGGCGGCCTTATCCCGGAGCCGTTTGACGGTGTTCTTGTACCAGGCCAAGGGCAGCCGGTCCGTGCCGACGGGCGCCGGAGCCGGATGGCCGGGGTTCTTGACGAGGAGCTTCTCGGAATCCGGCCGGGCGGCCTGCGCGCCGAGGATCGTCCCCGGAGCCGCGAGGCCGAGGCCGGCCGCTCCCAGTCCGACGTTGCGGATGAAATCGCGCCGCGATGATGTCATGATGCCCTCCTTATATAAAGAAGTATGTTCCGTTCGGCCGCCGGCTCACTCGCCGGGGTATCTCAAGCCCCACTGCGCCCGGATCCCGTCCATCGTGCGCATGATGGCCAGCGATTCGTCCAGAGTCATGCTCGGGCTTTCGAGCTCCCCCTGACGCAGGCAGCGCATCACCTCGACCGCCTCATAGTTATAGCCGTTGCCCATCACGGGAAGCGGGATGGGACGCTCGTCGCGGGCAAGGATGCGACTCCGAAACGGAGCCAGGACCCGGGTCCGAGCGATCTTTTTAACGAAATTCGGGGGCCGATCGGGCTTCAGGGGGAGCTTTTTTTTCAAGCTGATGGTCAGCTTTTCCGGGCGGTAGATCGGACCGTGAATCCGGATCCAACCCTCCGTGCCCAGGACGAGGACCTCGCTCGGCATGTCCGTGGTCAGAGAAAACGAGAGGACCGCCAGCTCGCCGCCGGAGTATCCGAAGACGACGGCCGAGCGCTCGTCGACGCCGGTCCGGCCGAGCTCGGCCAGGCTCGTCATCCGCGCCGGCGGGCCGAGGAGGAGATAGGCCAGCGAGATCGGATAGATCCCGATGTCGAGCAGGGCCCCTCCCCCGAGATCGGGATTGAAGAGACGTCCACGAGGATCATAGTCCGGGCGGAAGCCGAAATCCGCTTCGATCATCCGGATGTCACCGATGGTCCCGGCCGCCAACAGCCTCTTGAGCTCGAGGATCGCCGGAAGATACCGGGTCCACAGGGCTTCCATGAGGAAGAGCTGTTTAGCCCGCGCCGCCGCGATCATCCGCTCCGCCTGGGCCGCGTTGATGGCGAACGGCTTCTCGCACAGCACCGGCTTCCCCGCTTCGAGGCACATCAGGGTATTTTCGCAGTGAAGGCTGTGCGGCGTTCCGATATAAACGACATCGACATCGGGGTCGGCGGCCAGGGCCCGGTAGCTCGGATGCCGGTGCGGCACGCGAAACATTTCGCCGAAGCGGTCGGCGGCATCCTGCGTGCGTGAGCCGACAGCGACGAGCTCGGCGTCGGGAACGGAGGCCAGGCCCTGGGCGAATTGCCGGGCGATGGCCCCGGTGCTGAGAATGCCCCAGCGGATCTTCTCGCTCACATCATCCGGCCTTCCTGATCTTGAGGACGAACGCGAAGTCGCAAGGCTTGCGGTCGGGCAGCGTGACCGCGAGCCCGTCGGCCGTCTGCGCCCAGGCGAGCTTGCCCGGCGCGCCCAGCAAGCCGACGTCGGCGATCTTGCCGGCCGGGCCGCCCGAGCCCAGGGTCTTCACGACGACCTGCGACCCCGTCTTGGGCCAGTCCAGGCCGATCGCGTAGAGCGCGGCGCCCTTGGTCGTGAACCGGAAGTCCGCGGACGTGAAGGCTTCCTTGATCTTCTCGGAGTATTCCTCCTTGATGGCCGTCGGCCCTTCCCCGAAGACGGTCCAGGGACGCGTAGCGAAGATCGCCTCGCCGTTGACGGCCATCCAGGCCGCCATGTCGGCCAGGATGCGCGCCGACGGCTCGTCCAGCGTGCCATCGGCCATAAGCGGGATGTTCAGGAGCAGATTGCCGTTTTTGGAGACGATATCGGCCAGCATGTCGATGACTTCGTTGGAGCTGATGTAAACCCCGTTCCGCTCGTAGAACCAGGGCTTGTTGATCGACGTGTCCGTCTCCCAAGGCTCGGGCTTGATCCCCTCGAGCTTGCTCCGTTCGAGGTCCTGGACGCACGTCCCTTCCCGGTAGGCGCCCGAAACCTTCGTCTTCTTGAGGGCGAGGACGGCCTCCAGGCGCCCGCCGTGCCAGGCCTGGTTATCGTTGTAGTATTGGGCGACGAGCGGCAGGCCCACATCGACGTAAGGGATGCCTCCGTCGAAGTAGAGGAAATCGGGCCGGGCCTTGTCGATGAGGTCTTTCGTCCTGTCGTACCAGACCTTGCGCCACGCTTCGGGCGCGTTCTTAGGGAGGTACGGCCAGTCCATCCCCTCCGAGTTCGGCGGACCGTAGAGATCCGCATACCTGGAATCGGCGCCGTCGTAGGGCACGCCGGCGAGCGGGCCGGTCTTGTCGGCGCCGCGGCTGGTGTTGAACCAGCTGAGCGTCCGGTCCATGTGAGTCGAGACGCCGAAGCGCAGGCCCTGGGCCAGCACGGCCTTCTTCCACAGGGCGATGATGTCCTTTTTCGGGCCCATGTTCACCGCGTTCCAACGCTGGTATTTCGAGTCCCAGAGGTCGAAGTTGTCGTGATGGACGGCGACTGGCACGACGAAGCGGGCGCCCGCCTTCTTGAACAGGCTCACAAGGGCGTCGGGATCGAAGCGCTCGGCCTTCCAGAGCGGGATGAGGTCCTTGAAGCCGAATCGGGACGGATGGCCGAACGTCTTGACGTGATACTGGTAGGCCTTGTGGCCCTGGATGTACATGTTCCGGCCGTACCAGCCGTCGACGGCCGCGACCGAGCTGGGGCCCCAATGGAGGAAGATGCCGAGCTTGGCGTCGCGGAACCACTCCGGGCATTTGTATTGCTCAAGCGACGTCCAATCGGGCGTGAACGTCTGGCCGAACGACGGGAGCCGCAGCGCGGTCAGAACGAGCACGAAGGTCAGAAGACGGAAGGAGCGGGATTTCATCATGCCGGTCTTACTCCTTGTTGTCCGTTATTATATCATTAATGTAATGTTAGAAAGAAAGTATTGATATTCAAATTATCAAGGGGATGAACACGATGAAGCAATCGATCCCGGTCATGAGACTCCTGACGCGGTCGCAGGCCGAAGGAATCCCCGCGACCCCGACCTACGATGGGGAATTCATGCCGGCGCCGGGCCATGGGAAGCCCGGTTTCCTAATTCAGGATCTTGAAGTACTTGAAGACCGGATAGGCCACGCTGCGCATTTCGACGCCGGCCGATTTCAAGCACGTGTCCAGCAGGCTCCAGGCCGCGAAGCCGTCGGCCGCCTGCGGCTCCAAGGCATAGAACGCCATGTTAGCCGCCGGCTGGGCCATGTCGACGCGAAACGTGCCGGCCGGGAATTCCCTGGCCGCCGAGGCCGCGAAGCCGCCGTCGAGGCGGGTCATGGCGAATCCGCCCCGCGTCGTCTTGACCAGGTGGTCGACGACGTACTCCTCCCCCGCGGCTTTCGCCGGCCGGGCGAGGACCTCGACCTTGACGCCGAGCGTCCGCAGCTTTTCGGCGAGGGCGTCCAGCTCCGCGGGGATCAGATAGCCTCGGGGAACCGTCGCCTCCGTCGTGCCGACCGCCAGGGTCAGGTCTTCGACGCCGCGGACGAGCTCGGGCGGCCCGAGCAGCGAAGCCGGAACCGCGGCCCGGACGCTCGTGCCCGGGAGATAGCCCGGGACATTCTTCTCCCGATAGGCCAGGATGTCGATCTCGCCCCGCGATTTGTAGGTCCCGGCGACGAAGTTCCTGAGCTGTCCGCTTTCGGCTCTGACCCGGACGGCCTCCGCGACGTCCCGGTCGGCGGCCCGGCAGACCTCCCCCATCTCCCGACCGTGTGCCGCGGCGAACCTCAGGATTTCGGCGATGAGCGCGTACTGGGCGTAGATCTTGCGCTCGAACGAGAGGTGGATCGGAGTCTCGGCCAGGACGGACATCCGGTTGCGGAGCGCGTAGGCCCCCGCCACGAACTTCGCCTCGGTGGTCCAGACGGCCGCGGCGTGGCTCCAGACGGTCGGAGGCCACCGGTTGTCCGTCCCGCAGTGGGTGAACGTCTCTAGGCCGAAATCGCTTCGGACCGCCGCGCGGACGGCCGGGAACAGCGTGTCGAAGACGTATCCCCGCGGGCCGGGATGGGCGGCGGGGACCGAGCTCGTGGCGTAGCCGATCGCGTAGCCGTGCTGGACGTTCTCCATGGCGTGGCCGTCATAGATCAGGACCGGGTCCCAGCGGTTGAAGACCGCTTTGTACAAGGCGTTGACCTCGACCGTCTCCAGCTTCACCGCGTCGCGGTTGAGGTTCATGCCGAGGGCGTTGGAGCCGCCGCTGAGGATGTGGGGCGTTCCGTCGTTCAGGCCCCAGGTATCGTTACCGTCCACGTTGAAGCAGGGACAGATGAGGATGACCAAGCTGTCGAGAAGGGGACGCAGCTTGCCAAAGAGGATATCCCGGGCGAGGACGAGGAGCGCCTCTTTGGCCTCGGCTTCGTTGGGATGAATGCTCCCCTGAAGATAGACGACCGTCTTTCCCGACGCCACGGCTTCGGCCGGCGTCGTGACGCGCGGCCCGGCCAGGACCAGGACCGGGCATGTCTTGCCGAGAGGGCTCGTGTACATGCTGAAGACGTGCAGGTTTTCGCTCCGCCAGCGGAGAGCGTCGACGAATTCGAGGAGCTGAAGGGTCGACGTTGTCCGGGCGAAGCCCGTCTTCTCGGGCACGATCCGGAGCGCGTCCATCCACGATCCGCTCCAGCCGCGGGGCACGTCGTTCCCCCAGAAGATCTTGGGCGACGCGGGAGCGGCGCCCGCCACCGCAATGACGGCCAGCAGAGCCAAGGCCAGGATCCCGGTTTTTTTCATCATTCGCGTTCTTCCTTCGTCGGTTCTCGATTTCGCCAAGCCCAGATTAGACACCAAGGGGCGAATCCGTTTCAAGCGTTTGTTTGGATGCCCGAAACTTCCGCTAGGCTCTTAATAATTAAATAGTTGACAATCTTGAATTGCTTAGTTAATTAATATAAGAATATAAGTCCGAGGGGTTGTATTTGCTGCGACCGTTAGGCACGGCGGAACCCCTTGCTGAAACGGGCATCGACAAGGAGGAAGACATGAAAACGTTCCGGCGATCCCTCTTCGTCCTCGCGGTCCTGGCCCTGTCTTGGGCAGGCTGGGCGCAGACGCAACAACAGCAGGCGCCGAAGCCTCCCGCCCAGAAGCCAGCTCCCGTGAAGCTCGAGCCCGGAAAGGTGGCGTTGAACGGCCGCGGGCTGCACGGCTACATCAGCTACACCGCGGCCAAGCCACCGGCCGAATCCGCCTTCAATATGGGCATGGGCTTCTACGCCGCCGTCTGGCCGCTGATCGACGAGCCCCTCGCCCGCTTCCAGATCGGACTGCCGGGCACGTGGATCACGCCCGACAACTCCGACGACAAGGACGTACCCCTCGCGCCCGTCGGCACGCGTGCCCGCGACGGTATGACGGGCCGCGCGCCGACCTACGATTCCGTCTGGCAGACGGTCGAGGGCGGCCTGGGCTACTGGGCCGGGAACCACTTCCGCTATGGCCCGCCCAAGTTCAGCCTGAATGCCACACCTGAGGGCTACAACTACGAGGTCGGCTCGCCGGGGTGGTCGTTCTTCTACAGCAACGAGGCGTTGCCGGACAACCGCCTCGGCGTCGCTCAGCTCAGCAACCGGATCCTTATCCCGCCCGACGCCCTTCCCTTCCAAGGCAATCCGAACGGCGAGTTCCTGGGCTATACCTACATGGCCCTGCCCTTCACCGAACCGGTCGCCGGCGACCCGCCGACCGGCGACCAGTCCTGGACCTGTTTCCTCAGCGCCTCCAATTTCAAGGGCCCGATCGCCTACTACATTCCCGAGACCTGGAGCAAGATCGGCAAGATCTTCAATTACCCCTACATCTACGGACGCGGGCTCGACGCCCGGCCTGGCAAGATCACCGGGGGCGCCATGGAAATCAACACCGTGCCCTGCTACCAGGCGCTCGACGCCCAGGGCAACGCCTACTCCAAGCTCCCGAAGATCCAATTCCCGGTCGACGACCAAGGCCGCTCCATCCTGGTCCAGGACGTGATCTACTACTCCAAGGCCGCGCTCTACGACGCCTTCAAAGCCTGGCGCGACGGGGGGCCCGCCGCCGCAGGCCGCTTCGATCCGAAGGGCTCCTGGTCGTCAACCCTGACCACGCGGACGACGCGCTTCGACCAGGGTGGCAAGACGATGACGGGCGTGGAGAAGGTCTTCAACACCAAGGTCTTCGAGCCCACCGTCTGGGGCCTCGAATGGTTTGACGGGACGAAGAGCGCCATGGGCAAGTTCCCCCGCTACTACAAGCACGTCGGCGAGGAGCGCGAGGCCGTCGCCGAGACGGACGTGCCGGTCGAGACGCAGCTCCGGACCCAGGAGTTCAGGAAGGCCGATCCGGGCGTGCCTTACACGTCCCCGACCGTCGGCGCCTGGGCCAAGCCCGGTCCGGTCAAGGGGCCCTACAAGGCCGCTCTCGTCGACGGGTCGACCGTGACCTACTATTGGTACCGCTTCGTCGACCAGCCGTCCTTCCAACAGTACGCCTTCAGCGACGAGAAGAAGGCCCGGCTGCAGGCGTTCGTGGAGAAGGTCCAGGCCGCCTGGACGATCGACCGCGACTACATGCCCCCCCTCCGGCGCGGCAAGCTCGCGACGCTGGACCCGGCCCTCCTCGTGACGCCGCCCAAGGGGCTCGAGGTCGGCTACGTCCCGATCGTGACCCATCAGGAGGCGACGGCTCCCCCGGCCAAGGGGAAGTAGCCGGAGCGCCGTGCCCGATCGGGAGCGTCCAGACGGACCGGACGGGGAGGCGAAGACCATGAAGGCTTGGGCGCGCTGTGATTTCCTAAAGGCCTCCGAACTGGTGCTGGCCGCCGTGGCCCGATCCGTCGCGCCCTCCGCTTAAGCCGGAGTCAGCATCCGGGTGAACGTGGCGTTCTGGCGGATCTGGTCGATCGCCTCCCGGGCGAAGATGCCGACGCACGCCCCGTCCTTGCGCTTGATCCGGTTGAAGACGAACTCGAACCCCTCGGCGGCGGTGAGCCGCCCCACGCCGAGAATCTTGTAGGCCACGACCGGCTTGGCGATCCGGTCGATGGTCGCCAGCGCCTTCTTCCGCTCCGCGGCGCCGTAATCGCTCGTCTTGGAGGCGTTGTAGACGCATTGGAAGTAGAAATCGGTCGGAAACCCTCGCCGCTCGAGCTCGGGATGGATCTCGGGCCAGTGGGCCGCCGTCGCCCAGCTGGCCGGGGCGAAGCTCAAGTGGGCCGGTCTATTTCTCGGGAAGCCAGACGGCCATCGCCCCCGGCGCCCGGTTGGCCCAGGCGTAATAGGGAATGGCGGTGAACGCCGCGGGCGCGCCGCTCTTGGCGAGACGGCCCTCGCCGCGGAGCACGGTCACCCCGCCTAACAGGCCCGGCCGCGCCTCGGCCGCGATCGCCGCTCCGGCCGGGAGGACGAAGTCCGCGACCGGGAAGGCTTGGTCCGCGGCCTCGAGGCAGTAGACGATCGGGCCGCGCATCAGAGCCGCGCGGCCCCGGTCGGCCGCCACGTTCGGATGGGCGTGCACCCGCCGGACGGGCATGGGAAATTCCACGTCCACCCGGTCGCCCTTGGCCCACGTCCGCCGGATCCGGGCGTAGCCGTCCGCGCGGACGGGCGCGTCGGCGGGCCGCCCGTTGACCGAAATCCGGGGGAGGGTCTTCTCCGGCGCAAGCCCGTCGGCGAAGACGTAGAGGTCGCTCTTAACCAGCCGGTCGGACGCCCAGCCGGGGATCCGGACGTTCAGATCGAAGTCCCCGCCGCTGCCCGGCTCGACCGCGATCCTCACCCGGCCGCCCCAGGGATAGTCCGTCGCCTGGACGAGGCGGACGCGGCCGCCCTTCCAGGGGATGTCGGCTGTGCTTCCGGCGAACAGGTTGACGTAGATCCCTTCGCCGTCGAGGGCATAGAAATAATTCCCGATCTGGGGGATCGTCCGGACGACGTTGCTCGGGCAGCAGGCCGGGTCGGACCACGTATCGCGCCGGTCCCGGCCCGCGCTGGCCAGCCGGTTGGTGTAGAAGAAGAGGTCCCCGGAGAGGGACACGCCGGAGAGGAAGCCGTTGTAGAGGGCGAGCTCCAGGACGTCGATGTATTTCGCGTCGGCCCGGAGCAGGTTCATCCGGTGGTTCCAGAAGATGTTCGCCGCGGCGGCGCACGTCTCGCAATAGGCCCGGTCGTTGGGCAGGTTGTACGGCGTGCCGAAGCCCTCGTCGCCGAATTGGGCCGTCCCGACCCCGCCGGTGATGTAGAGCTTCGCCCCCGCCACGCCGGCCCAGATGCGGTCCAAGGCCGCGCCGTAGCCCTCGCCGCCGCCGAGGCCGGCGACGTCCGCCATCGCCGCGTAGGTGTATTCAGCCCGGACGGCGTGGCCCACCGCCTCGCCCTGTTCGGCGAGCGGGAGGTGGTCCTGGCGGTAGGAGCGCGTCCGCCAGACCGAGCGGCGATCCGCGGGATCCACCAGGTTCTGGAGGATCGATTCCTCCGGCGTCAGCGGCCGGTGCTCGCTCCCGTGGGCGAAGCCCCGCTCCGCCAGTAAGAACCGGGCCAGGTCCAGGTAGCGAGACTCGCCCGTGGCCCGGGCGAGCCGGACGAGCGCCAGCTCCACCTCCTGGTGACCGGAGACCTCATAGCGCTTCCCCGGACCGAATGTCCGGCCGAGGAGATCGGCGAAGCGCGTGCCCACCTCCAGAAGCTTGCCCTTGCCGGTGGCCTCGCGGTAGGCGACGGCCGCCTCGAAGAGGTGGCCCGCGCAGTAGAGCTCGTGCTCGGTGGGGTCCATCAGGAGATGCGGCCCGGCGAGCCCGTTCGAGAAGTGGGTGTTGAGATAGCCGTCCTTCTCCTGGGCCTTGGCGACCGCCTCGATGAGCCGGTCCATGCCCGCCTCGAGCTTGCGATCCGGCGCAATCTTCAGGCTGTAGGCCGCGCCCTCGATGATCTTGTAAAGATCGGAGTCGTAGGCGTGGGAGCCCTTGATCTGGCCCTTGGCGAGCCCGGCCGCGATCTCGAAATTGGCGATGTTGCCCGACGTCCCGCACTCCTTCAGGGCGGCCGGGATGGTGACCGTCCGGTTCACCGCGATCCGCGGCGCCCAGAACGCGTCGTCGATCTTCACCGCGGAATAGGGAACGGGCGCGAGCTTGCGGGTCTCGGCCGCCGGGGCCGCGGCCGGCGCCAGGACGACGGCGCCCGACGGCCCGACGCGGAGCAGCGCCTCGGCGAACACGGGCTTCGGCGTCACGAGCCGGAGCACGGCCCCGGCCCCGTCGGCGCCGTCGCCGAACATCATGATCCGGAACTCGACGGCCTTGCCCTGCCACGCCTTCTCGATCGGCAACCGGAAGGTCATGCCGGCGAGCTTCGGCCCGCCCGAGCTCCACTCGTAGTTGTGGTACGGATAGCTCGGAGCGCGGAGCCGCGGGACGACGGGCCGGCCGTCCACCAAGGCCACGACGTAGACGCCGTCGACCGGATCAAACCGCGCCGGCCCGGCCGTGACCGCGACGGCGTATTCCCGGCCCGGCGCGAAGTCCGCCGGGACGTCCACGGCTTTCAGCACGCGGCGCGGGACGGGCGTCTCGCCCAGGAAATTCGTGGCCCGCCACGCGCTCCGGTCCAGGGTCCGTCCGGCGCCGTCGTAGCCCAGGATCTCCGAGACGCCGAAGTTGCGGCCCCGGATCCGGACGTAGCGGCACGGGCCGCCCGCGAGCGGGACGGCGATCGCGACCGGCGCCTTGTCGCCCGCGTCGACGTCGAAGACCTTGATCGTCTTGCCCCGCTGCTTGAGCTCGGTGGACGCCGGGATCCCGTCCGCGGCGGCGAGGCTCAGCCCGTCGACCCGGGCCCACGTCGTCAGGTCGGAGGAGGTCTCGACGGCCTCCAGGACGGCGGCGTCCGTTTTCCGGACGATCTGCAGCTCGAGCCGCGCTAGATCGGTCGGCCGGCCGAGGTCGATCCGCCAGAGCGACGTCTCGCTGCGGTAGGCGGCCGGGCTGCCGGTGAACGGGCTGCGCCGCGGGAATCCGTCGCTCCAGCGGGTCTCGGGATCGCCGTCGAAGGCGTTGCGGGCGGCGCCCTCCGCGGCCACGACCTTGTCTCCCATGTAGGCCCGGCAGGCTTCGATCTCGGCCAGGCTCGACGGCGCGCGCTTCAGCCGCTCCATCTCCCGGATCTCGAGCGCGTCGTCGTCGAGGGTGAACTTCGCGAGCTCCGTCAGCCGCTGCCCGTCCGCGGCGGCGCCGGGATCGTCCCGGAAATCGGCCAGGCGGGCGAAGGACGGCCCGGCCGCGGCCGCGCCGGGGAAGGTGAGGCGCCACGGCCTCCCCTCCGCCGGAAGGGACGCCCCGGAGTCCGTCCGGATCGCGCGGCCTCCGAAACCGAGGAGCTCCACGTCGGCGGTTTGTCCCGGCCGGCCGAGCAGCTTGACGCCGAAAGTCCGGGCGTCGGGCCCGGGGACGATCTCATAGGGGACGCCGGCCACGAGGGGCTCGGCCGGAGGCGCCGTATCGACCTGGATGAGCCGGATGCTGAAGGGATCCAGGTCGACCGAGAGCGTCCCGCCGAACGTGGCCCCGTCGCCCGCCCGCTTCATCAGCCGCTCGACGGGATGGCGCTGCCTGACGGTCAGCGCCGCGCCGGGCGCGGCGGCGAGGCCGATTGACGCGTCGAGGGGGATCGACTTGACCGCCGGCTCCCAGGACATGTTGCGCACGAGCACCAGGGACGATTTGCCGTCGGCGTGGGCGATGTCCCCGCCCGGCAGGGGGAACGACGCCTTGAGCAGCGGCTCGAGCTGCTTGTGGAGCTGGATCAGCCGGGCGAGGCGGGGATAGTCCGCGTCGCCGAGGAAGAAGAAGGTCCCGTACATCTCGGGCGAGAGCACGGACGCGCGCCCGAAGGCCTGCGTCACGAGGTCGTCCTCCCACTTCTCGAGGCAGCTGTTGAAGCAGATGCCGTGGTCCTCGAACTGCCGGAAGGGCGTCTTGAAGAATTCCGAGGAGAGCTCCCGGCCGATGGAGCAGTCCCGGTTGTAGAGGCTCGCCGTCCGGTTGGAGATGTGGACGTCGATGTAGGTCTCCTGGCCGCGCCAGAGGAGGCAGTCCGTGATCGTCAGCATGTAGGGCGAGTCGTTGATGCGGTGGTTGATCGCCACGAACTTCGGGTCGATCCGCCGGGCCTCGGCCAGGGCGTCGGCCAGGCTCTGGTACTTCTTTTCGAGGACGTATTTGTCCTTGTGGTCGAGGGCCGAGACGACGGTGTCCATCTTGAACAGGCCCACGTTGAAATCCTTGACCCACGAGACGAGCTGCCCGCGGCGGGCGGCCATCTCCTCCGGCGTTTCGCCGAAGCCGTCCGGCCCGAGCCAGAGCCCGAGCCGCATCCCGAGCGCGCTCGACGCGGCGGCGATCGGCCCCAGCCCGGACGGAAACCGGGACAGGAAATTGGACTTGAACTGGGGGTAGTAGGTCCCCTGCGACTCCACCAGTCCGGCGTCGGAGTTGTAGATGTCGAACTGCAGGCCGTAGAGGTCCTTGAGCCGCCGCAGGGCGGCGAAGTTGGCCAGCACCTCGGACTCCCGCGGGCCGGAGTTGTCGTGGCAGAGCCAGTCGAAGTAGAAGGTCGCGAAGTCCACGCGGTTGGCCCGGATATCCTGGATGTAGCGGCCGAAGGCCTGTTCGATCCGCCCCGGCTCCGAAACGCCGAAGCCGCTGGTCTTGCTCGTCCAGGACCCGCCGGGCGGGACCGACGCCGCGGGGTAATGGGTGAGCGCCAGGCGGCCGCCGCGCGCGGCCGCGTCGGCGATCGGCCACTCCAGGCCCCAGAAGAGCTGCCCGTCCAGAAAGACGGGATTCTCGATCCTCGCCGGCAGCGGGACGCCGGAGACCGCGACCGCATCGACGGTGGCGTCCCGGACGACGACGGGATCGGGGCGCGCGTTAGAGACGGTCAAGCGCTTGCGGACGTACGCGGCGCCCGCCGGGAGGACGTATTCGGCCTCGACGCTCAAGCCCGCCCAGGCGCCTTTCCCCGCGTAGAGGATCCTCAGGGTGTCGGGCGAAGGACAGGCGGCCGGCTTCGGGACGAAATCCGCGCCGGTTACGGTCGCGGTCCGTCCCGCCGCCTCGAGGACGAGCTCGAACGCGGCGGCGGCGACGTCGTACGACTTTCCGCTCAGCTTGTTCTTCAGGCGGAGGCGGTCGGGCCCGGCGATCTCGAGGGCCAGGGCCCGGTTCTCGAGCGCCGGCCCGGCCGGCGGCGGGGCGCCCGGCCCCGCGGGCGCGGAGCGCGCGGCGAACAGCCCTCCCATGAGGGCCAGCGACAAAGCGACGACCGGAATTCGGACCGTCTTCATGGGCACCCCCGCCCTGGCCGGGAAACGGCGTTCGACCCGTCTCACTCCCGGCGGATTTCGAGCTCGACGGGCTTGTATCCGCCCTTGGCCTTGAAATAGAAGATGAGGATCAGGAAGCAGACGAGCATGATGGCCGGGAAGACCGCCACCGTCTTCAGGGCGCTCTTCTTGGCCACGGCCGTCACGTCGGCGACCGCCTGCTTACCCTCCGGCGCGAGCTCCGCGAGCTTGGCCTGGTCGAGGGTCTTGTAGCTGCCGAAGACGCTCGACTTCTCGGCCGCGGCGATTTTAGCGTGGATCGCCGGCTGGTTGGCCAGCAGGTCGCGGTCGATTTGCCGGTCCTGGATGTTCCCCAGGAACACGGCGCCCAGCACGCCCACGCTCAGCATCCCCATGCCCCCGATGGCGTTGATGGTCAGCGCCCCGCCCTTCGGGAACCTCTCGGCGGCCACGCCCAGCATGGTCGGCCAGAAGAAGGACTTGCCGAGGGCGTAGACCGTGGCGGCGATGAAGATCAGGACGCCGCTCGCGGTGGAGAGGAAGACCAGCCCGAGGATGGCCACGGCGCTGCCTGCCGCGAGCAGGCCCAGGGGCGAGATCTTGTGGATGATCGGCCCGGCCATGAACCGGAGGAGCATCATGATGAACGCGGTGTAGATCAGGACCCAGCCCGGGGCGAGGCCCATCTTGCCCATGACCGGGGTCACGAGGTCCGTGATCCAGCTGTCCGTGCCCAGCTCGGTGGTCGCCAGGGGGAGCATGATCAGGATGAGGAAGAACAGGAGCGGCTGGCCGAGCTTGCGGACGTAGAGGCCGTAGCCGACGATCAGGGCCGCGGCGACGCCGATCTTGAGCCCGAGCGACCACTGGAAAATGCGCCCGATCTCGGCGATCATGATCGCCACGACGACGATTGCCCCGAGGATGCCGGTCTCCTGGAGCATGGTCTTGTAGGACACGCCCGCCTTGACCCGCTCCTGGACGGGGAATTTGGTCTTGAGCAGGAGGGCGCCGTAGATCGCGGCGGGGATGAGCAGGAGGCCGACCTTCCAGCGCCAATCGAGGGAGGGCATCAGGATGAGGATCAGCAATCCGCCCAGGACCATGCCGCCGGGCCAGCCGGCGTGGAGGATGTTCAGCCAGCGTGTCTTGTCCTTCGAGTAGGCGGTCGCCACGACCGGGTTGATGACGGCCTCGACCGTCCCGTTGCCCAGGGCCAGGATGAACGTCCCCCAGTAGAGCATCGGGTAGCCGGTGGCGAATATCGTGACGAACGTTGCCGCCACGTGGCAGACGAAGCCGAAAGCCAGCGCCCGCCCGTAGCCGATGCGGTCGATGACCAGGCTGAAGAGGATGATGCTCAGGGCGAAGGGCCAGAGGCCGACGCCCAGGATCTCGCCCTTCTGGGTCTCGCTGAGGTTGAAGTGGACGCCCAGCTCGCCGATGATGTTCGCCCGGATGATGAACCCGAACGACGTGGCGATCAGGGCCAGGAAGCAGGTGACGAACAGGGTCTTGGACACCTTCTCCGCCGGAGCGGGGACCCCGGCGCTCAGAACCGTCTCAGCCATGTCTCTCCTCCTTCGTTCCGGTCGTTGCGCTCAATTTTATCTCAAAATCTCGATCGAAGTCTTGCCCTCCGCTTCGACGGCGAGCCAGAGGACGACGCTCCGGCCTTCGAGCCGGCGCACCTCGCCGACCGCGTAGTCGCGGCCCTCGCGCAGCGCCCGTCCGCCGAGGGTGACGCCCCGGACGGGCCCGCCCGCGTTCTTCAGGACGACGACGGGCCGGACGAGCGGCGACTCCGCCGACGCCTCCCACGTCCAGCCCAGCGCGCCGGCGCCCGCGGCGTCGAAGACGAAGGCCTTCTCCGGCGTGTCGAAGCCGGCGAATTTCGCGCCGCCCTTCACGGAGGCGACCGCGGCCGGCCGGATCCAGGCCCGGCCGAGGCGGACGAGATCGGCGATCGGCTTGTCCGTCATGCCGTAGAGGCCGGCCCACCAGCTGCGGTTGGCCTCGCTGTGGAGGACCGGGTCGGAGATCGGGAAGCCCAGGAAGTGGGTCACCCGGTCGCCCGCCTGGACGCGGCGGCCGTCGCAGTTGGGCTCGCCGACCGGCCAGTGGTTGCACGAGCCCCAGCTCGACAGGTTGGCGATGTCCCGGTCGTTGAGGTAGCTCATCCGGTTGCCCGGCTCGAAGACGATGAACGGGTCGAACTTCGAAGTCAGGTTGTGGCGCTGGATGTTGGGCTTCTCCGGGAGCGTCTTGGTCGTCTTGGCCGGCGGGTTGGGGATGTAGGAGAGCGTCTGGGTCTCGCCTTTAAGATTGGCGATCGTGACCCAGTCCTTCTCGATGACGTCGCCCTGCTTCATCCCCGGCTCGGTCAGGGGCAGCGATTCCTGGAACTGGCGGGGCAGGCCGAGCGCGTCGGTGTTCCAGCAGACCTTTCGCACGCCCGTCCCGTCGGGATAGATATAGTAGTACTCGTCGACCCAGACGCCCCAGCCCGTCTTCTCGTTGACCTGCCAGAAGTGGTTGTGGGCGCTGACCGGCGCGTAGCGCCAGTGGACCACGACGCGCGCGGGCGTGTTCTCGATGATCCGCACGTGCGAGTACAGGCACTTGGGATCCTCCATGTGCTCGTAGCACCCCTCCTTGTTGTCCCAGGCCTCGACGCTCTGGTCGGCCATCCACAGCCCCGTCTCGCTGATCCAGGCCGGGCTGTAGCGCGTGCCGCGCCAGAAGACGACCTTGACCGGGGACGCGGCGAACGTCACCACGATGTCCGGGTCCTCGCCCACCGGCCAGAGGGCGTCCCACTCCGGATAGTAGGAGAGCTTGGTGTAGAACGCCCCGAACTCCTTGCCGCCGGGCGGGCCCGTCGGCATCTTCCGGACGGGGATATCGGGCGCCGCTGGCTTGCCCAGGCCGTCGACGTAGGCCTGGAGCCGCTCGCCGGAGAGGGCGCCGTCGAAGACGCGCACCTCGTCCAGGATCCCGTCGACCGTGTACCAGAACGGCAGCGTCCCGTGGTCGCCGATCTGGTTCGAGGGCTTGACCGCGGCGTAGTACTGCCCGACGCGCAGGCTCATGTCCTTCGCCTGCTTGAACGCCTTCGTCACGGCCGTCTTCCCCGCGGGCTTCCCGTTGAGATAGAGGGCGATGCCCTCGCCCTCCTTGACGACGGCGGCGATGTGCGACCACTTCCGCAGCGGCAGGACGAAGTCGTCCGAAACGCAGCGGTAAGGCTCATCGGCGATCGTCAGCTCCATCATGAACTGGCCGCGCGTGCCCACGCCGAAATAGAAGCCATTGACGCCGTCCTTCATCTGGGTGACGACGGGCGCCCAGTTCCAGGGATAGGCGGCTTGGGCAACCCAGGCGTCGACGGTGAAGCTCCCGCCGATCGCCGGAACCTGCTTGGCCGGGCGCTCGAGGCAGAAGGTGTAGCCGTCCAGCCGGACCGCTTTCCCCGCGACGCCGGCCACGGGCGTGAACTTGCCGTCGATCTTGTCTTTGACATTGCCCGCGGCGTCGAGCGCGGACGCCGGCTCGGCGGCGTCGAAGCTCCAATGCATGAGGAGGGCGGGCTCGGCCGCGGGGGCCGAGGAACGGGCTCGCTCGGCGCCCGAAGGGAGCGCCGCGGCCAGGCCGAAGACGAGCGCCGCGGCCGCAAGGCCGGCCGGATGGGGGCGTCGGCGGAGTCGCATGGGAATCGTCATTTTCTTTCTCTCCTTATTTTTTTCTTGCTGTAATTAGGGTCTGCTGAATAATGTTCTTTGCAACGGAGCAAACGACACGGTTGCGATCGACCCCGGGCGTCGAGGCTTCCTCTCGGCTCCGGGCTTCGCATTTCTCACGCTCTCTTCAACGCCGTCTTCAGGTTCATCGCCAGCAGGCTCGTCCGCACCCACACTTCCGAGCTCTCTTCCCCTTTGTAGCGCACGCGGGCTAGCCCGTAATGTCCTTTGCCGTTCCCGAACGCCCCTTCGATCCGGTTCCGCTCTTTTTGTTTCTTACGGAACCACGGATCCTTCCCCTTCTTTTTCGCCGTCCTTCCCAACGGCTTGAACGACGGCCTCACACTCAAGGTCTCCAGATCCGTGCGATTCCTCCGCGTCCCGTATTTCGTGTCGCCCACGAAGTACCGCGGCAGCTTCCCGAACCGCTCCGCATAGGCCCCTATATGCCGAGCCACGTGCTCCGCTTCGTTGAACGCTTCGTGCCTCCAGTAATCCAGGAACAGGAACCCGTCCACGTGCGTCAACGCACCCTTCGCTCCGAACTCCGTTTCCTTGGCCTGTTTCCCCGTCTTGATCGGCCTCTCATACGGCCGATACAAACTGACGATCCGATTGGAGATCCGGTTCACTTTTTTCTTATGCATCTCCCACTGCTGGCGAAAAATCTCCTTCGCCACGGCGAACCGGTCCAGGATTTTCTTCTCCACAGGGCGGAGAAGTCCCGCCAGTTGGACGATATTCCGCCGCACGTATTGCAGCATCGCCTTCTTCGCTCGGTGGATGATCTTCTTGGTCTTCCTCTTGGTCTTGGCGAACCGGAGATAATCCTGCTCCGCTTTCCGTCTCCGCGTCCGCATCTTTCCGCCCAGTGTCTTGATCGTCCGAACGAGCCACCGTCGGACGTCGTTCAGGAGTCCGACATCGGTCGGGAACTTGATCTCTTCCGGAAAGACCGTCGCATCGGCCAGCAGTCCCCGCGCTCGGATGATCCTCCGTTCGACTAACACCGCGTAGGTCTTTTTCTCCAGCTCCCGGAAAAACTTCGGCCCGAGGCGCTGGCGTACCCGGGTCAGCGTGCTCGGGTCCAGGCTGGCCGACGTGGCCATCGTGTGAAACCCGCAGAACGCCTGCATATAGGGATTCTCCATGACCTCGGCGATGATCTCCCGGTCGCTGAGCTTGGTCATGTGTTTGAGCAAAAGAAGTCCGAGGATCAGTTGGGCGTCCTTGGCCGGCCGGCCGGCGTCGGAAAAGTACTTGAGATATTCGAACTCGAGTCGACTCGGATGAAAGCGCTTCGGACATGAGAGGGATCCATGGGCGGCTTTTCCCAAGAATGAGGCTCCGTCAGGCGCCGTCTCGCGAACATTGACCAGCTTTACACGATCAGTCCCGGTGCCCCCAGGCCTTGGGAATTTTGAAGTCTTTAGGCATTTGACTCGGCGAGATATTTGCTTGAGCGGCATTGTCGGCGTAGGATTTCAGCCGGGTTTTGAGTTCTTCGAGTTTCTGCGGATTCTTCCCGCTCAGATCGTTCTTTTCATAGGGATCGTCCGCAAGGTTGAAAAGCTCAAAGGTGTGCTCGGCGGGTATCGGGCCGGTGTAGTTGGCGGTAAGATGACCATTGTGAATCAACTTCCAGTCGCCGCATCGGATAGCCCCGTTGTAAGGCGTTACGTTATGCAGGATTTCCTCGCGCGGCGAAGGCTGTCCCTTCGATATCGTCGCCCAGGCGTTCTTACCGTCGAGCGGTCCGCCGGGGGTGGATTTCAGGTTGCCGCCGGCGAGTTTGAGCAATGTCGGGTACATATCGACCATGTGGAGCGGCCCTCGGACGACGGCACCGGCTTCGAGTACGCCGGGCCAGACGGCAAACGCCCGGGCGCGAACCCCACCTTCGTAAAGCAGTCCCTTCTCGCCTCGTAAAGGTCCGTTGTCGGATACGATGTCCATCCCGCCGTTATCACTGCAGAAAAAGATCAGCGTGTTGCGCCCGACACCGCGTTTGTCGATCGCCGAGACGATCCGTTCGATCGCCTCGTCCATGAAGGTCACCATCGCCGCATATGCGCGCTTGCGAGGCTCTCCGATGCTCTTGTACATATCGAGATACAACTGAGGAGCCTGGAACGGACTATGCGGTGCGTTGAAGGGAACGTAAAGAAAAAGCGGGCGCGAGAAATCGTGCTGTTCGACCAGCCGGACCGATTCTGCGGCAATCAGATCGGTCGAATAACCCTCTTCTCGCAGCGGTTCATCGTCGCGGTTCCAGTCCAGGGCGCCGTCGCGAATATGTGTAAAGTAATCGATGGCACCGTTGTAATGCCCATACTGATGGTCGAATCCGCGAGCGATGGGCAGATACCTGTGGTCCAGATGTCCCAAGTGCCACTTGCCGCAGATGGCGGTCGTGTATCCTGCCTCTTTGATCGCCTCAGCAAGAGTGCGTTCCTCGAGCGGCAATCCGTGCTGAGACCAGGGGCGTACGACCCCGGCCTGGAGGCCATAACGCATGGGATACCGCCCCGTCATCAGGCTCGATCGGGTCGGCGAACAAACCGGCTGTACGTAGAACTGATCGAGCTGAGTCCCCGCCGCCGCGAGTTTGTCGATATGGGGCGTCCGGATCCATCCTCCGCAATAACCCAAGTCCTTATAGCCGAGGTCATCGGCCATAATAAAGACGATATTGGGTTTTTGGCTTCCTGCGCCGCGGCGGCCGGAAAGCCCCATCCCGGCCAGGAGCGATAGGGGTCCGGCGGCGGCCGCCGCAGATCCGAGGATTTTCAGAAATGTCCTTCGGTCTTGCGTATGTTCGTTACTCATCTTTCTCCTCCTTCGTTTTGTCCTGTCCGCGCCCCGGCGTTGGCGACGCATAAGCCCAGCCGGCATCCGCCCGACACTTCGCGGCCTGTTTTTTGCCCTCGGTTAAAAGCCTCAACGCCTGTCCCAGTCGATCCCTTTTTCCAGCTGATCAAATATCCTTTTGTCCCAATTCACATGGGTCAGTCGATGCTCCGGCAAAGGCCAATACCGGGTGAATTCCGAATCTTTGCGCGCCGCATCCATGATCGAATCGATTTTTTTGACGAGATCGGGATGGCTCGAAGCGATATTGGTCGTTTCGCCGACATCCGTCACGAGGTCGTAAAGCTCGATGGGCTCCAGCGTCCCTCCGAAGCGGACGCCCTTCCAGCGCCCCATCCGGACGGCCTGCTGTTTGCCCATATGGTGCTCCCAATAAAGATACTCGCGGCCCTCCTGGCCGCCGGGACGGCCGAGGAGGGTCGGGACGAGGGAGATCCCGTCGGTCCCTTGGGGCGGCGCGGCACCGGCCAGGTCCGAGAGCGTGGCGAGGAGGTCCCATCCGGCGCACGGCAGAGGACTCTCCTGTCCCGCGGGAATCCGTCCCGGCCAGCGGGCGATCAGGGGGACGCGGATGCCTCCCTCGTAAAGGAACCGCTTCTTGCCCCGCAAGGGGCCCGTGCAGCCGAACGTCTTCGTGAATCGGTAATAGCTGTTCTCGTCGCCGTTATCGCTCGTGAAAAGGACGACTGTGTCCCGGTCGAGTCCGCGCTCCTTGAGCCGGGCGAGGATCCGTCCGATGTGGCCGTCGAAGCGGCTGAGCATGGCGGCGTAGAGCTTCTCGAGCTGTGTCCATTCCCTGTCGGCGTAGGATCCGAGATCGGGCACCTGGATCTGCTCCCCGTCCCTCGGGGACCGGCCGTGCGGGACCTGGGCCGGGAAATAGACGAAGAACGGGCGATCTGTGTTCTCATCGATGAACTTGAGGATCTCCGCCACGAAAAGGTCTTCCGAATAAACGCCCTTCGGGCCGACCACGCCCGGCCGGCGGACATCCTCCGCCTCATTCTCGGGGAAGACGACGCGCTCCTCGTTCTTCCACATCTCGAGGGGATAATACTGAGCGGCATCGTCGGTCTCGCGGAATCCGTACCAGGTGTCCCAGCCGTGCTCGGCCATCTTTCCCGGCGCCATGGGGATTCCGGCTTCGAGCTTTCCGAACTGGGCGGTCCGGTATCCGGCCCGCTTCATGATCTGTCCGAGCGTCTGGACCGTGGGCGGCCAGAGATCCGCGGGCCAGCCGTCGGTATAGCCGGTGAATCCCGGGAGGGGCGGAGTGAAATTGTCGCGGATCGAGGCGTGCCCCGGATGTCGGCCGGTGAGGAGACCGACGCGGGACGGGACGCACACGGTGTTGGCCGCGTAGAAGTCCGTGAAACGAAGACCCTCGCCGGCCATCCGGTCGATGTGGGGGGTCTGGATGAGCTTCTGGCCGTAGCAGCCGAGACCGGCGTATCCGAGATCATCGGCCAGGATGAGGATGATGTTCGGCTTCGTCCTCCCGCCGGGGCGGCAACCCGATGGACCGAGCATCGAGAGAAGCGTCAGCGGGCCGGCCGAGGCGGCTCCGCGGCCGATGGACTTCAGAAAATCTCTTCGCGATTGGCGCATCATAGTTCCCTCCTCCGCCGGTCAGGCGCTCCGAGCGTCGTGGTTGAAGTTCACCACCTCGCTGAGGATGAGCGAAACGGCGCCCATGACCGCCGCCTTCAACCCAAAGGACGCCGGCTTGATGACGAGGTTGGAAGAGATCTTGTTCAGGGCTCGGGCGTTCACCGTCTGCCGAACCTTGTCGAAGAGGATGTTCCCCGCCTGGGCCACGCCCCCGCCGATCACCACCGCTTCCGGGCTGAAGATGTTGATCAGGCCGGCGATGCCGACGCCCAGGTATTCCACCGCCGTGTCGAAGATCTCATACGCGAGCGGGTCGCCCCGCTGGGCGAAATGGGCGACCATCTCGGCCGTCACGGCCTCCCAATTCCCGCCGCAGGCCTCCCGGAAGGCGCCGTCCCCGGGCTCCTCCCCCAGCCGGGCCCGGGCGGCCTTGGCGATGGCGTTCCCGGAGGAGAGGGCTTCCAGACAGCCGTAGTTGCCGCACTCGCAGAGAACGCGACTGTGCCGGTCCATCGTGATGTGGCCGAACTCCCCGGCCAGTCCGACCGGCCCGTAAAGGGGCTTCCCGTCGATGATGATGCCCGCCCCGATCCCGTAGCCCACGTTCACGCAGATGAGGTTCCGGAACTGCCGTCCCAGCCCGTACCACATCTCGCCGAGGGCCATGACCCGGGTGACGTTGTCGAAGAAGATGGGGACCTTGTGGTACTGGCCGAGGGCCCCGACGACATCGACCCGATGCCAGTGAAAATCGGGGGAGAACTCGACGACGTTCTGGGTCCGGTTGATCAGCCCGGCGACGGCCATCCCGATGCCGAAGATGCGCTTCTTCCGCCCCAGCGGCGTGGCCATGAGCTCGGAAATGACGTCGGCGGTGGACTTCATGACGCTGGCGAACCCCGTCTCGACCCGGGTCGGCCGGCGGATCTCGGCGATGATCTTGGCGTCGAAATCCGAGAGAACCCCATAGATGTTGGTCGTGCCGAGATCGACGCCGATGATGAAATTGTTCTGGTCGGAGAACCGCAGCAGGGTCGGCCGCCGGCCGCCCTGGGACATTCCGGCGCCCATCTCGCGGACGAGCCCGGCCTTGATGAGGTCTTCGACGATCCTGGAAACGGTCGGGGCGCTCAATCCGCTGAGCTTGGCGACCTCCGCCCGAGAGACGTTCTTCGTCTTCCGGATCAGGTTGAGGACCGCGATCTTGTTGAGCTTGTTGATGTACCGGGCGTTCCGGGGGGGCGTAGCCGAATAGCTGGATGTTCTCATGGTCACTCCCGCTCCGGAATCGAAAGTACGCGCACCATGTCTAATTCTTGCTTACTTTAAGAAATGATCTGAGTGATAATAATATCACCTTTTCCGTTTTGTCAAATATGAATTTCGATTTCTCACGCCGGTCGATACGCCCGACTGTATGATAGGTTTGGCCACGAATCAAAAGAGATCGTTGAAATCACTAGCGGAACAGCTTTTGATTGGGATATAATCATTTCATTATTCGTGCTCGGCATATCGGGAACGGGGCTGCGCTTCGACGGGCAGACAACGTCCGTCGTCCGGGCCGCGGCCCTGGCGCCCCGCCTCGGCGACTCGTTCACGGTCGAGGTCTGGGCGGCCATCCAAACCTATCCCTGGACGTGGTGCGCTCTCGTCAACCAGGAGAAGGACCGCCAAGCCGGGTACCTGTTCGGCATCGATCCCGAAGGCTATTTCGGCCTGCAGCTCGCCGTCGGCGGGGCGTGGGTGGAGTGCCGCTCCGACATCCGGCTTCCTCTCTATGCCTGGAACCATCTCGCCGCGCCCTTCGACGCGGCTTCGGGAATCGCGCTCTATTGCAACGGCCGGCCCGCCGGCCGGAAGGTTCTCTCCGGCAAGCCCGCCTACGCCCCGGTGACCGTGGACACCGGCCTCGTCTTCGCCGATCGCCTGACCGGCTGGAGCGATTGGGTCGAGGAGACGTTCACCGTCTACCCGGACCGGACCTGCGTCCGGAAGATCCGGACCTGGTCGTCGAAGCCGACCGTCGTCCCGGCGGAGGGCAAGGGGCTGGAGAACTTCCGCCAATTCCACGAGGCCATCATCAAACCTCTGGGACGGGCGGCTCACCCGCGAGCTCCAGTTCGTCAAGCAGCTGCGGGACAAGTTCCCCCAGGTCGACGTCCGGGACTGTTCGGCGCTCGTCTGGGGGCTGCGCATGATCAAGTCGCCGGCCGAGCTCGCCCTCATGCGCCGCACGGCCCAGATCGGAGTCAAGGCTCACAGAGCCTTGGTCCAATCGACGCGGCCCGGCGTCCCGGAGAAGGCGCTCGACGCCGTCTTCGAATTCGTCTGCCATCTGGAAGGCGGGATCGGCCTGGCCTTCAACACGATCATCATGTCCAGCAAGAACCACGCCTACGGCCACTACCACATCTACGACCGGACCCTGAAGGCGGGCGATTTCGTCATCCTGGACGCCGGCCCCGACTACGCCGACTACCACGCCGACATCTCGACCACGTTCCCAGCCTCGGGGACGTTCTCGCCCCGCCAGAAGGAGCTCTACGAAGTCGCCCTGGCCGTGCGCAACACCTGCCAGGCGAATTACCGCCCGGGCATCACCTTCGGCCAGGTCGGGGAGAAGGTCGCGGCGATGCTCAAGGAGAAGGGGCTGGACAATTACGCCGCCGACTTCCGGGGCATCGTCCGGCTCGGGGGCTACAACCACATGATCGGGCTGGCCACCCACGACGTGACCGGCGGGTTCGCCGGGGCCAACGAAGTGCTCGTCCCCGGGTTCGTCTTCGCCTGCGACATCCAGCCTCTTCCGCGTCGAGGAGGAGATCGGGATCCGGCTCGAGGACACGGTCGCGGTCACCGAAACCGGCTGCGAGATCCTGTCCCAGGGAATTCCCCGGACGGTCCAGGAGGTTGAAGCCCTGATGAAGTCGGACGGGATCCTCCAGACCCTGAAATCCAAAGGCCTCTATTGAGCGGCCCGCCATCCCGGGCCAAGGAGAGAACGCATATGACCAAGACGAACGCTTTGATCGTCGGATTGATCCTGATTCTCGCCGGAGGGACCTTCGCCCAGACCGCCGCGCCCGCGGCGCCGATCGATTTCTCCAAGAAGCCGCTCCAGTCCGAGCGGACCCAGACCTATGACGTCGTCCGCTACCTGATCAAGCTGAGCGTGGACATGGACCAGAAAGCCTTCGGGGGCGAGACGACCGTGACCCTGACCTCGCTGAGGGCCGGGCTCGCGGCCGTCGTCCTCGACGCCGAGGAGTTCAAGGTGACGGCCGTCCGGAACGACTACGGCGAGCCCCTGGCCTTCAGCCAGTCGGACACGGAGCTCACCGTGACTCTGGCCAAGCCGGCCAAGCTCGGCCAGACCGTGACCTTCACCTGTGCCTACGCCAGCCGGGACCCCAAGGTCGGCCTGCACTTTGTGGAGGCGACGGCCGACAACCCGAAGCTCGTCTTCTCCGACTCTTTCCCCAACAACGTCCACCACTGGTTCCCCTGCTACGACTACCCGAACGACAAGGTCACCTACGACCTGATCGTCACGGTCAAGGCCGGCAACAAGGTCGGGGCGAACGGCCGGCTGGTCGGCGTGACCGAGGACAAGGCGGCGGGGACCGTGACCTGGCATTGGTCCCAGGACCTCCCCCATTCGACGTATCTCATCTTCTTCGCCGCGGCGCCCTACGTCGTGGTCCACGATGCGTACAAGAATCTGCCGGTGAACTACTGGGTCTATCCCCAGGACGCCGGCAAGGCCATGGCGACCTACGGCAAGACCCCCAAGATGATCGAGTTCTTCAACAAGACGTTCGGCTACGACTATCCCTGGCAGAAGTACGACCAGATCTCGGTCCCGTCCGGGGGCGGCGCCGAGAGCACGTCGGCCACGGCCATGACCCAGCGGATCATGGTCGATCCGGCCGACGAGGCCGATTTCCCGGCCATCGGGATCGTCTCCCACGAGCTGGCCCACCAGTGGTGGGGCGACCTCATCACCCTCCGGAGCTGGGCCCACACCTGGCTCAACGAGAGCTTCGGGACCTACTCCGACTACCTGTACCACCGCTACGAGATGGGCGAGGACGAGGGGGCCCTGAACCTGGCCAACAAGCTGGCCGCCTACCTGCGCGAGGCCAAGACGCGCTACATCCGGCCCATCGTCTCCGATCGCTACGACAAGCCGGGCGACATGTTCGACTCGCACTCCTACCCCAAGGGCGCCCGGGTCATCCACATGCTCCGGACGATCCTCGGCGACGAGGCCTTCTTCAAGACGCTGAGCGTCTTCCTCCATCGCTTCGCTTTCCAGCCCGCGGAGACCGCCGACTTCATCCGGACGGTCAAGGACGTCACCGGCCGGAACCTCGACTGGTTCTTCGACCAGTGGCTGTTCAAGCCCGGCCACCCGGTCTTCGACATCGGCGCCCAGTGGGACGCGAAGCGCAAGGTCGTGATCATGACCGTCGCCCAGGCCCAGGACTTCACCCGCAGCATTCCCGTCTTCCGCATCCCGGTCGCGATCAAGATCGTCACGGCCAAGGGCGCCTTCACGACGCCCGTCGAGATCCGCCAGAAGGCCGAGACTTTCGAGTTCCCCGCGGAGACCAAGCCCCTCCTCGTCCGGTTCGACGAGGGGAACGTCCTCATCAAGGAGGTCTCGTTCCCCCGCGACCTCGACGAGCTGCTCTACCAGCTGAAGAGCGACGACGTCATCGGCCGCATGGACGCGGCCGTCGCGCTCCTCAGGTTCAAGGACGAGGCGCGGACCGTCCCCGCCCTCGCCGCGAGCGCCAAGGCCGACCCGTTCTGGGCGGTCCGGAAAGCCTCGCTGGAGTCCCTGGCGAAGCTCGCCGGCGCCTCGGCCGCCCTGAAGCAGGCCGCCAAGGACGCCGACGCCAACGTCCGCACGGCCGCCGTGCTGGCGCTCGGGGACCTCAAGGACAAGGCGCAGGTCGGATTCTATCAGGACTTGTTCAAGAAGGACCCGAGCCTCAAGGTGCGGACCGAGGCGATCCGCGCCCTGGGCAAGACCGGTGACGCGGCCCTCGTCCCGTTCCTGAAGCAGGCGGCCGAGGCGCCGTCCCGCCAGAACATGATCAAGCGCGCCGCGGAGGCCGCCCTGAAGCAGATCGGAGCGAAATAGCCCGCGCTCAGCCCTTCGCCTTCGCCCGGATCGGCTTCACGTCGAGGACGAAGACGCTCCGGCCGTGGGTCCCGGCCACCAGCTCGCCGTCCCGCGGGTGGACGACGAGGTCATAGACCGCGGCGGCCGGCAGGTGGTTGCAGAGGGACTGCCAGGCCTTCCCTCCGTCGAGCGTGGCGTAGGCCCCGAGGTCGGTGCCGACGTAGAGGATCCCGGGCTTCTCCGGGTCCTCGCGGACCACGTTGACCGGCTCGGCGGGCAGGTCGCCCTTGATGGAAACCCATGTCTTCCCATAATCCTTCGAGGCGAAGAGGTACGTCGAGAAGTCGTCCTCGCGGAAACCGGTCAGGGAGACGTAGACCGCGGCCGGATCGTGCATCGAGGCCGTCACCCGGCTGACCCACTTCGCGGGCAGCCCCGCCCGGATGAGCGTCCACGTCGCCCCGCCGTCCCGCGTGACCTGGACGTTGCCGTCGTCGGCGCCGGCATAGATCAGGCCGGGCTGAAGGGGCGACTCGGACAGCGTAGTCAGGGTGCCGTAGGGGACGTTCCCCTGCTTTCCCGGGCCGGGATTGGTGGAGAGGTCGGGGCTGATGATCTTCCAGGTCGCACCCTTGTCCGAGGACTTGAACAGCTTGTTGCCGCCGTAATAGAGCGTCCGGGGATCGTGGGGGGAGATGATGAACGGGACCATCCAGTTGTAGCGCAGCCCCGCCTCGCCCGCCGCGGGCCGGGGTGTGACGTTGACTTCCTTGCCGTCGGTCCGGTCCTTGAGGGAAACCGTCCGCCCGCTGAAATAATAGACCTTGGCCTTATCCGTGGGATCGGGCAGCGTGACGAAGCCGTCCCCGCCTCCCCAGGTGTCGAGGTAGATGTGCGACCAGCGGTTGGGCGCGTCCGGCTCGAGCCGGCTCGTGCTCGGCCCGACGACCGCCGCATTGTCCTGGTTGCCGCCGTAGATGTTGTAAGGCGTCTCCATGTCGACGGCGATCGCGTAGAACTCGGTGACGGGCAGATTGTTCACGAGGATCCAGGATTGAGTCCGGTCGTAGGAGAAATACAGGCCGTGATCGGTCCCGAGGATGATCCGGTCGGGCCGGGCCGGGTCGATCCAGAGGGCATGATGGTCGAGGGGGAACTCCCGCTTCTCCTTGTAGAGGAGCGGGACGATGGTCCCGCCGACCTGCCGATAGGTCCGGCCGCCGTCCTTGGACGTCAGGAACCGGTTGCCGGCGACGTAGATCTCGTTCTCGTCGTCGGGGGACACGCGGAGGACGTTCCAGTCGTAGCCGATCGTCGTCCCCAGCGGGCCCGTGTTCATCTTGGCCCAGGTCGCGCCGGCGTCGGACGAGCGGTAGACCTCGCCCCGGATGGGCTGCGGTCCGCGCTCGCGCGTGCCCGGCTCCGGGTCGCGGAGGGCCTCGTTGTCGAGCAGGGCGTAGAGGACTTTGGGGTTCGTGGGCGCGATCTCGATCCCGATCCGGCCCAGGGTCGGGCCCGACGGCAGGCCGCCGCCGAGCCTCGTCCAGGTCCGGCCGGCGTCGACCGACTTGAAGACGCCGCTCCCGGGCCCCGCGACCTCGTGGCCCCACGGCTTCCGGTCGCGCTCCCAGGCGGTCGCGTAGAGGATCCGGCTGTCGGTCGGATCCATCTCGGCGTCGATGACAGCCACGCGCTCCGAGACGTAGAGGACCTTCGACCACGTCCGGCCGCCGTCGGTCGTTTTGAACAGGCCCCGCTCGGCGTTGGTCGAGAAGAGATGGCCGATGGCCGCCACGTAGACGGTCTCCGGGTCCTTGGGATCGATCAGGACGCGGCCGATGTGCTGCGTGTCCTGGAGACCCATGTTCCGCCAGGTCCGGCCGCCGTCCGTGGATTTGAACACGCCGGTCCCTGCGTAGGAGCTCCGGGCCATGAGGATCTCGCCCGTCCCCACCCAGACGATGTCGGGATTGGAGGGAGCGAGGGCGATTTCGCCGATGGAGAACGTGGACTCGTCGTCGAAGATCGGGGTCCAGGTCAGGCCGTTGTTCTCCGACTTCCAGACGCCGCCCGAGCCCGCAGCCGTGTACAGGACCCAGGGCCGCGCGGGATGGACGGCGATGCTCTGGATCCGCCCGCCGCAGAAGGCCGGGCCGACCGCCCGCCAGGCCAGGTCCTTGAACGGCGACTCGGCCTTGAGCTTGAGGTGCGCCTCCCAGGAAGCCGCCCGGGCGGCGGCGTCCGTGGCCTGCCCGCGGCCAGGAACGGGGGCGAGCAAGGCCGCGCAGGCGGCGAGAAGGGCGATGGTTCGCTTTGGGGTCATGGGATCCTCCCCCCGCCTACTTCTTGATCTTCTCGATCGCCACGATCATCGCCTTGGCGTTCGGGGCCTCCGGGCTCTCCGGATCCATCTGGACGAAAGCATTGAGGTACTCGAGCGCCTTGGCGTAATCCCCCTTGTTCAGGTAGACCACGCCCAGCCGGTTGTAGGGCTTCGACCAGTCCTTCTTGATCTTGATCGCCAGCTCGAAATAGGTGATCGCCTCGTCGATCCTTTGGTTGGAGAAGAAGATCTCGCCGACATTGTAGGCGGCGGTCTGGTCCAGGGGGGAGATTTCGAGGGCCTGCTTGAAGTGCTTCTGGGCGGTTTCGAAATCGTTCCTCTTGAGGGCGATCTCGCCCAGCCCCGAAAACCCGCGGAACGCCGCGTTGGGGTCCTTCTGATAAGTGCCGTGGATCTGGAGCGTCTTGTCCAGGACGAGCTGGAATTCGGACTGGGCCTTGTCCAGGTCCCCCTTTTTCAGATAGTTGGAGCCCAGGTTGATGTGGGCCTGGTAGACGTCCGGGTACTTCGCCAGGAACTCTTCAAAAACCGCGATCGCCTCGTCGAAGCGGCCCTGGGCATAGAGCTGATTGCCTTTGTCGAACATTTCGCTGGAGCTCTTGTCCGCCTTGAGGGCCTCGACACCGGAGAGCTTCTTGAGGGTGATGGCCGCCGGGGAATTCGGCTTGAGCTGGGAGATGGTGACCACGAGCGACGAGGAGGCGTAGCCGTCCCTCGTCGCGGCGATGTTCCACTCGCCCGAGCCCATCCCCCCGACGGCGAAACGGCCTTTCGCGTCGGTGACGGCGTCTATCCGGGTCTTGGCCGTCAGGCTCTGGGCCATGACCTTCGCCCCTTCGATTGGATTCCCCTTTCCGTCGACGACGCTGCCCGAGACCCGCCCCCGGCCGAGATTGTCCTGCGGCGAGGCGGCCGCGGACAGGACGAAGGCCGCCGCGAACCCGAGCAGCGCGGCCACCCGGAGGAACGTCACGTGTCGCTTGCGTAAGGTCATGAGTGTCTCCTGCATGATGATGGCGCTTTCGTAAATCCTGACGTCGCCTACTTGAAGTCCAGGGCTTTCTTCGAGCTTTCCTTCCCGGTGGCGTTCGTCAGGGTGATAGCGAGGGCGTCGCGGCCCCTGCCCAGGCGGCCGACCCGCTCGGCGCCCTCGACCACAATCGGGATCTCCCAGCGGTACTTCGTCCCGGTCATCCGGCTGACTTCGGTGTCCCGGAGCCGGATCTCGTGCTGCACCCGGGACTCCCAGACCAGGGCCTGCTTCGCGTCGCGGAGCTCGAGGGCGGCCTCGATCGTCGTGGTCATCATCGTCCCTTCCGCTTTGAACCAGATGCGCTCGTACGCGATCTCCACGCCGAGGACGGCCTCGATCCGGTCCGGCGTGCGGAGCCGGATCGCGAGATCCGCATCGAATTCGAGGGTCTTCGCAGCGGCCTCCGGCGGCCGGGCCGCGGGCTTCGCCATTTCGTCCAGGGCGAAGTTCAGATCGTGCATGTACATGAGATTAATTTCGCGGAGCGAGCTGAAATCCATGGTGGCGAGCCGGAACGTCCCGGTGCAGGACGCGTCGATGAAGATCACCGGGAAGTCGCCGTAATACCAGACCTCCTGGCAGCGGTTGGCGGCGTCCCCGAACGACCGGATGTCCCGGTCCGTGGGCGGTCCGAAGAGGACCAGGATCCGGCCCCGGTCGGTCATCCAGCCGGGGATGCCTTCACCCGGGAACATCCGCCTCGCCTGTTCGATGCGCTTGAGGTATTCGGCCTTGAACGCGTTCTCCCCGGAGGACGGGTCGGGATTGCGGCGCGCCCAGAATTCCTCGATGAACTTCGGCTTCTCCGCGTCCGGGCTGAGGAGGAAGGCGCGGCGCTCCCCGCTGGTGATGATGTAGCCGACCTTAGTCAGGAAATCGGCATTGGCCGGATCGAGCTTGCGCTCCAGGTTGTACCAGCGGCAGGCTGCGCCGGCCAGGACGCAGGCGGCCAGGGCCAGAACCGCGATCCCCCTGTGGCGCGGGCTCATTTTTTCTCCCGAAGCGCTTCGGCTTTCTTCCGGATCTCGGGCTGCTTCGGATTGAGCTGGAGGGACTTGTCGAAGGCGGCCAGGGCTTCCCGGGTTTGTCCGAGCCGGGCGTAATTCTCGCCGATCTCATTGAGCAGGACGGCGTTGACCCCGAACCGGGTCACGGCCTGGTCCAGGATAGCGATCGCCCTGGCGTACTCGCCCAGCTTTCCATAAGTCTGGCCGGCGAGGACGAAGATCTCGTATTTCGGGGTCTTGGTCGCTGCAAGGAACGGCGTAAGGAGAGGGGGGATCCGGGGCGTTTCGCCCAAGGAGAGATACGCCTGGGCGAGGAACAGGGCCGCGTCCTCCGAGTCCGGCTTTCGCTGGCTGGCCCGCTCGAGATACGTCCGGGCTTCCGGCGCCCGTCCGGAATTCAGCAGCTGCGTCCCGACGATCAAATCCGAGGCCGGATCCACGGCGTCGGGGATGAGGCGGGAATAGAACCACGGCCGCGGGATGTCGGTCCGGTGGGAGACATCGAACTCGTCGGAGGCCGAGACGAGCTCCCGGCCGTCGACGGACACGGTCACCTTGAGGGCGTAATGCGCGGGCGCGAAGTCGGCCAGTGGGAAGGACTCCAGGATGCCGGCCGCGTCCGCGTACTCGCGCAAGGGACGCGTCGTCTCCACCGGCGGTAGGGCGGGCTGACCCGCGGGCGCGGACCGGTTGATCGCATAACGGATGACCGCCGCGGCCTTCTGGGCGGGCGTCAGGCCGAAGAGCTGGAACGCCACGGTCAAGGTGTCGGGCCGGCCGAAGACCCGTCCGGGCTGGCAGTAGACCTGCGTCGCGCCGACCTGGAAGGGCTTCAGGCGCTTGCGAGCGGCGTCCGCCTTCGCGAACTTGTAGCCCAGGATCGGGGCGGTCATCTGGAGGGCCGGCGCCGCGGCCGGGATGACGACCCGCTCCTCGAGCGAGGTGAACTCCTTGGAGCTCTCGTTTTTGATCAGGACCGAGATTTTGAACGTCCCCGGGATGAGGGGGAACATGTCGTGGTAATCGAACGGCATCCGATCGGCTTCGCCCTTCTGAGCATCGCTCAAGGTGAGGGCGATCGCCCGGTCGAACTGGTAGATCATCTTGCCCTCGAGGGAGGAGACCGTGCCGTTGACTTTGAGGTTCACGGCGTAGCCGGAGCCGGACTCGGCGACCGAGAGGCGCTTGGGCTCGACGGCAAAGTGGACGAAATAGAGCCCGCTGGGATCGCGCAGGATATGGACCAGGGAATTACTGTCGAGGTAGTTGGCCGAGTATTCCACCTCCACCGAGTCCTTGAACTCGAGGAACTTCTGGGCGTATTTTTCCTCGACCAGCGTCCGGGGGAGGTTCTCCACTTTCTGGATGAGCATGTCCGAGACCAGGGTGGGCCGGCCGAGGGCGGGATTTCCCTCCCCCGGGATGAGCGACATGGAGACGTCGGCCAGCGACGGCTGGATTTCCCGGAGCTGCTCGTAGGCTCCGACGTAATCCGAAGGATTTCCCATGTAGGCCGTCAGCAGGGCCTGGGGCCCGTCGTTGGACGGGCTGTAAAGCTTAAAATCCCCGCTCCCGTGCTCCTGGTAGAAGAGCAGGTTGAATCCCGTCTCAAGGCCCAGGTTTTCCCGGACCTGGTAGAACCAGACCTCGGAGGGATAGACGCCTTGTGTTCCGGTAAACCTCTGGATATCCCCCGGTTCGCCGAGGATGATGTAGATCCGGCCCCGGTCGGTCTTCCAACCGGGGAGGGGCGCCGACCGTCCGTAGTACTTGTTGACGTAGGCGATCCGCTTGTAGTGATCCGTCTTGAAGGCGTTTTCCTTGGCGCCGGGATTCGGATCGCGGTGCTTCCAGAACGCCTCGATGAACAGGTCTCGCTCGCGGTCGGATTGGAGCTTAAGGAAAACGTCCCGCTCGAGCGGGGTGATGAGGTAGACGACCTCCTCCTCGAGCCATTTCTTATGCGTCGGGGGGAGCGTGACCTTTTGGGGCGCCGCCGCCTGCAGGGCGAGGATCAGGGTCAGAAGGGCGGCGATCGGGAGGACCGTTCTTTTCAGCACGCGCGTTCTCCGTTCGAGGGCATTATCTCTAATACTCTAAGGTAAGCCACTCTTCCGCCAAAAGCAAGCCGCCCCCCTCAAAGACAGACCCCAAGGATTGAAGATCCAAGGGGATTGGGCGCCTGGGAAACCCGGGGGCGGCGCGCATCCCCCGAGGTTGAAACCAAGGAGAGGAGGGGCCGATCCCCTCCTCTCCCCGAAGCCGTTTAGAAGCTGAAGCGAGCCGAGAGCCGGATGTTCCGGACTCCGCTGATCCCCGAAACCTTGAGCGAGGCCGGGGTGAATGTGCCGCCGACGTTGGTTCCCACGTCCGTGGGAGCCCAGGTGCCGCCGGGATTCATGATCACGGCCGGGTACTGGGCGCCGAACAGGTTGTAGATGTCCATGAAGACGCCGAGGCGCCCGATGTTCTTGATCGTGAATTCCTTCTCCAGGCGGAAGTCCATGTTGTCCGACGCGACATTCTGCCGCAGATCCGGCGCTTCGATCGTGGCGCTGACCGACCCGGAGTTGACGTTGTTGGCCGTGATCCAGGCGGACGGGGCCGAAACCGCGACGCTCCGGGCCCAATAGCTGCCCTCGGTGTGGATGTAAATGAAGGAGGCCACGAAGCCGTAGGGGATCTTGAACGTGCCGTAGAGCTTGAGCCACCAGGGAACGCCGCCGCGGCCTTCCGCGTTGATCCGGCTGTTCGGGTTGCCGAAGCCGCCGTTGGCCCACTGGTAGCTGTAGCTGAAGCTGCCGCCTAGCGACCAGCCGTCGTGCATCCGCTTTTCCCAGGTCAGCTCGAGGCCGGTGTAGTGGAACTTCTGCTGGGGAACGTTCGTCGTCTTCGTGAAGCTCGCCGGCGCGTTGTTGCTGCGGTAGTAGACCGTGACGTCATGGGCCGGGAAAGTGGTGCCGTAGGCCGGAACCGTGGTCGTGAAGGGCACCCACCATTCAGGGTGCTGTTCCAGCAGGTTCCAGTACGTCCCCGAAGCCTCGTCGTAGTTCAGGCTGCCCTGGAAGTTCATCCGGGCGCGGTAGATGAAGTTGGCCCCGACCTTCAGGAAGGGGAACAGTTCGTGCTCGATCTGGGTGATGAACTCGTGGGTGTAGGGGAACTTGATGTTGGGGTCGAGCTGCCGCTTGAAGGTGGTGCTCAGCATCAGGGCCGGGTTCTGGCCGGACTTCATCACATAGGCGTCAACCCCGGGGAGGTCGGGCTGCTGGTTGCCGTTCGTATCCCACCACCAGAAGTTGAACGAGTAGGGGCCGCTCGGCTGGAGGCCGGAAAAGCCCGTGGTCTGGGGATCGTAGTACTGACCGTAGTGGAGCTTGAGGGCCGTCTTCCCGTCGCCGAAGAGGTCGTAGCTTGCGCCGATCGCGGGCGCCAGAGCCTTGTAGGCGTAGGGGTTGTCCCAGCCCTCGTACGTGACCGACTGCCAAGGATTGAAGCCGTAGGTGGGCACGACGTAGGCTTCGCCGATCGCCTTCGCCAGGTCTCCCGCCGCGGCGGTCTTGACCTGGACCGGGATCTCGGTGTGCATGTAGTCGTAGCGCAGGCCGACGGTGACGGTCAGCCGGCTGCCGAAGGTCATCGAATCCTGGATGAAGCCGCTGGTACGTTTGCCGAATCCGACGTTCTGGGCCCCTCCGCGCGCGGTGCCCCAGGTGGCGAACGTCAGGCTGCCGTCGCCGTAGAGCGGGTGGGGAGCATTGGGCGTGTTGTAGTTGCCCCGGGACCAGTACGGACTGAAGTTGTAGAACTGCCAGGTCAGCGGGTTCTGCGTCCAATAGCCCCATTGGCCGTCAATGTAGCAGTACTCGACGCCCGCCTGGAATTCGTGGTTGGCCCCCAGGAAGTCGTCCATGTAGCGGATCAGGTTGGCTTTGACGTTGATGTTCTTCTTGTAGGTGTAGGAATCCATGTTCCGCGCCCCCCAGCTATACCCGGTGTAGGTATCCGTATAGGTGGGGCCGAGCGGATCAGATTCGTTCGTGTGCACGCCTGTCCAGTCCTGGATATAGAATCCGCCGCGGATGTCGAGGATCGTGTTGGGATTGATGACCCAGGTCAACCCGTTGCTGTTCATCGTCTGGACGGGGTTGTTGTTCGCGCTGGCCGACGCGGTCATATAGGGTCCCGTATAATAATGCGGGATCTTGTCGTTGACATAGCTCAGGAACCCGAAGATCTTGAGGTTCTTGTTGATCTGGTAGGTCAGCTTCCCGAAATAGTAGGGCCGCGTCTCGACCTGGTCGTAGCCGCCGTAGTACTTGCCCATGATCGTCACGGGATTGAAGGCCACCAGGTTCCTGTTCGTGTAGTACTTGAAGCTCCCGAAGAACCAGAGCTTGTCGTTGATGATCGGCCCGCCCAGCGTGGCCGACGTGTCGTAGCTGTAATCGGCGAAGGTCGGCGGGGAGATGCCGAGGGCCGCCAGCTGCTCAGCCGCGGGGAGGACCTGCTGCAGCTTTCTGCCCGTGTAATAGAACTGGACCATCCCGTGGTACCCGTTGCCGCCCGACTTCGTGACGACGTTCATAAAGCCCGACCGGGCGCCGTAGGCAGAGGAGTCCACGCCGCCCGTCTGGAACTCGACTTCCTGGACGCTCTCCATGTCGACCGAGTTTTCGGAATAGTTCTGGTCCGAGGCCGTGGCCTGGATGCCGTCGATCGTGAAGGTGAAAGCCGCCGGGCCTTCCCCGTGGATCTCGGGCCGGTTGTTGCGCGATCCGGCCGCGAGGCGTCCGGCGAACGTCCACACGTCGCGGTTGCCGAACGGCAGGGTCTCGATGATCTCGTTCGTCGCGTTCTGGGAGATGGAGGTCGAAACGACGTCCACCACCGGCGACGGGGCCACGACCGTGATCTCCTTGTTGATGGCCTCCTGCTGAAGGTCGAAGCTCACCTCGACGATCGCGGCGACCCGGACGCTGATGTTTTCCCGCGTCACCGTGCTGAAGCCCTGCAGCTCTGCGACGACTTTGTAGACGCCCGGAGGCAGAATCGGCGGGAACTTGTAGTTGCCGTCGACGCCGCTCACGACGCTCTGCTTGCCCATGAGTGCCGGGCCGGAGACGGTGATCGTGACCCCGGGCAGGGGCGCTTTCTGCGCGTCCCAAACGTGCCCGCGGATCGATCCGGCCTGGCCGACCTGGGCGCTGAGCGTCGCGCTCACCGCCAGGACGAGGACGACCAAAAGCATTCCTCTCAAGAACTTCATATAGCCTCCTTGTCGAACCCGATGATGCCAATCATGAGTTCGGATTTGCGACGGACGGAAAGACCGGATAGATGGAAAGGGGGAAAGACCGAGCCGGCTGACAGGGGTGAAACAGTTGGCTTCTCACACTCGCCTGTAATATGGCTTACTTAACACAAGAAAGTTATCAGCACGCAAGCCTCTTGTCAAGCACTTTCGGATTTTCTTTTGGAACACGAAGAGTCGATCCAGATCCAGGTCTTTCAGGCGTCCGACGGACCGTTTGTTTTCAATCAGGACGGAAATCCCCGCGAAATATACTGGAACCGTATCGCTGTCGCCGATAATTTCATCGACGATTTTTGTTTTCCAGGCGGCCGCGAATGATACCCCGGAGATGGAGTT